>Ga0154020_10001590_pt1 | contig 27867 bp, 18 predicted proteins | sample Klosneuvirus_201_FD_109709 | JGI IMG/M metagenome (GOLD analysis project Ga0154020, IMG submission 109709) | Active sludge microbial communities from wastewater, Klosterneuburg, Austria - Klosneuvirus_20160825_MG | ecosystem: Engineered > WWTP > Aerobic digester > Activated sludge | place...
ATCATCATACAGTTAATAAAAAGTGTGAAATTTACGGTGCAAAAGTTTTAAACTTCAGGTGTATAAATTAGGTTTGTTTTAGTTTCAATTCCTTTATATTTGTCCGAATTACAAAAAAAAGAAGATGGTGGCTACTAGCGAATTCATACAATGCGATTTAAAAAACGGTGTTTTGGTGATTACCATTAATCGTCCTGATAAATTAAACTCCCTCAACAAACAAACCATAGAAGAGTTACACGAAACTCTGCTTGAAGCGGAGAATCAAAAAGAGATTGGCGCGGTGATCATTACCGGGTCGGGACAAAAAGCCTTTGTGGCCGGAGCCGACATTGCGGAGTTTGCGAATTACAGTGTGGAGGAAGGCAAACAGCTCAGTTCCATCGGTCATTTTAAAATATTCAACTTTATTGAAAATTACAGCAAACCCATTATCGCGGCTGTAAACGGTTTTGCTTTGGGTGGTGGTTTGGAGCTGGCCATGGCCTGCCACATGCGTGTGGTGAGCGAGAATGCGAAGCTGGGTTTGCCGGAAGTAAGTTTGGGAGTGATTCCGGGATACGGAGGCACACAGCGTTTGGCTCAACTGGTTGGCAAAGGAAAAGCTTTTGAAATGATTGTTACGGCAGATATGATTAACGCCCAGGATGCTTACAAATGGGGCCTTGCCAATTACGTGACCAAACAGGAAGATTTGTTGAACAAGTGTTTTGAGATTACGGCCAAGATCACCACCAAAAGTCCTACTGCGATTAAAACTGCTATTAAAGTGATTAATGCCGGATACAACAATAAATTAAACGGTTTTGAAGTAGAGATTGAAGAATTCGGTAAATCCTTTGGCACCAAAGATTTCAAAGAAGGCGTTGGCGCTTTTATGGACAAACGCAAACCGGAGTTTAAAGGGGAATAGTTTTTAAGTTAAAAATAAAAAGTTAAAAGTTAAAAGGGGCTCAGGGTTTGGAACTGTCCTGAACTGCTTTGAACATTTGACCCTTCCTTTAAAAGGCAACAGGCAGTCAAGGAGTTAAACCACTGAGGCACTCAGAGCACTAAGGAACACTAAGGGAAGTCAAAAGAGAAAAGTAAAAATTCAAAAATTGGGTCGACAATAACGCTGGCGTTTCCTGGTAAGTTCTGGGCTTTAGAAAATATTTCTAATTACTGTTTAAAGTCTGTGAAATATTCCTCATTCGTGAAATGTAAGCAGCCCTGCTAAATTAGTGTAATTCGTGGCAACCATTAATATGCCATTAGTAACCATAAGGGCTTTGAGTTTTTGATCTTTTAAATGTTTAGAGTTATTCATTTAACCCTTACCTTTGTTCCCGAACATGTTTTCCCGATTCAAATACCTTTTTGCCTTTTCGGCATTCCTTTTTTTACTGATCAGTCCTTTGGATTTTTCCGCGCAATGCGCCATGTGCAAGGAAGCCGCTGAAACCTCCCTTAAAAACGACCCCAAATCCATGGCCCGCAGCCTGAACTCAGGCATCCTTTACCTCATGGCTGTGCCCTACCTCATGATTCTGTTTATTTTTCGCAAACAGATCGCGAATTTGTGGAGGAGTAAATTCGGAAAGGTAAAAACTGAGGGACATAATCTGTAAACCTACCAATTATTAGGAAAACCAGAAGGATTGTTGTCAATTTTATTTCTGCTCTATCACCTTAGGCGCTTTAAAATAATCGCTGTCTTTTTTAGGCGCGTTTTTAAGGGCTTCTTTTTGGGAAATGCTGTGTTGTATTTCGTCGGCACGTAACACATTACTCTCGCGCGTCATGTATATGAGAGGTTCCACATTTTCAGTGTTCAGCTCGTTGAGTTTGTCCACAAAATCAAGCATGCGGTTCATGTCCTTAATAATGCCGGGGTTGCTGTTTTCGTCAAACTCCAGTCTTGCCAGGTGAGCAATTTGGTCAACCGTATTGATATCAATTTTATTTGCCATAAAATGCCTGCAGTTCTGCTGCGATAAAGGTATGAACTTTTGTTTTTAATTCCTCCAGGTCTTTTTCTGTTAAACCTTTGGTTGAAATGGGCTCTCCAACCACTATTCTTGGCCGACCCGGTCGCCCGTTGCTTTTAAAAAAGCCTCCGTTCTGCAAAAACCACCAGTTGTTGAGGTTGGCCACCGGCACTATGGGCACCTGTTTTTCAATGGCCAATTTAAAAGCCCCGTTCTTAAAGGGTTTTAATTTCCCTTCGGAACTGATGGTGCCCTCGGGGTAGATGACCTGGCTGTAGCCTTTGTCCAGCCAAGTGCCTGCATCCCTAAAGGCCCTGTGCGCGTCGCTGATGCTTTTGCGGTTCACAGGAATATCCAGGTATTTAAAAAAGATGTTGAAGAGGGGCAGCTTGAGTAACTCCGATTTGCCCATAAAAATGGCCGTGTGTTTGGTGTAAAACGGACAATACACAATGTCGAGATAGGAGGTGTGGTTGCCGGCGATAACGCAGGGCTGAGGCAGTTTACGGCTTTTGCCACGGTATTCGATTTTAGGGAAAAGAAGGGAGCCGTATGAAATACACCTCGACCAAAGGCGTTTTAAATGAAACACAAAATCGTATTTTTTTAAACGCAGGGCCAGATAAAACAAGGGGAACAAAAGCAAAAAAGGAATGGCAAAACACAGGGCAAACCAGAGTTTCCAAACAGGAGAGAATATGGCTTTAACGAGGCGCATACAGGGGGGCAAAGGTATTAAATTAGCCTTGGAAAATGGCGCAAAAAGGGCCATTAAACAAGATTTGACTTAATTTCTGTAATTTGGCGCAAACCTGCTAACGGCACATGCTTTACCCTGTACTCTATTATCTGGTATTGGTACCTCTTTCGTCCCTGCCTTATGTTTTAATTAAAGGCATCAGCAGCGGTTTTTATTACCTTTTGTATTATGTGTTTTCCTATCGCAAAAAAATTGTTCTTCAAAACCTGAGGAATGCGTTCCCTGAAAAAACAGAAAAGGAACTCAGCGCGCTGTGCCGTAAGTTTTATAAACACCTCTGCGATACCGTTTTTGAGGGTTTGATGTGTTTCACCATTTCCAGGGGCAGTTTACTCAAACACATACGCTGTGATAACCCTGAAATCATCAATGGGTATTTTGAAAAAGGACAGTCCGTCATCATTGCCATTGGTCATTACGGCAGTTGGGAATTTTTTCTTACCGGCATGAACGCCCTCATCAAACACCAGGTGGTGATCATCTATACGCCTCTGACAAATCCGTTTATGGAGAAAAAAATGATGCGGGCCAGGGAATCCTTTGGCACCCGCATGATCTCGAAATCGGAAGTAAAATCTTTTTTTGAAGAACACCCTGCTCAGCCCACCGCTACTTTGTTTGCCATCGATCAATGGCCCGCCAAAGCCAAAAAACCGTATTGGATGCGCTTTTTAAATCAGGAAACGGCCGTGGCATTTGGAACTGAAAAATACGCGAAAGACTCAGGTCAGCCGGTGTTATACGCCACCATACGCAAAGAGAAAAGAGGCAGGTACGCAATTTCGTTTACCCCTGTTTGTGACGAACCAAAAACCACTGCTTACGGTTTTGTTACTGAATCCATCACTGGTTTGCTTGAAAAAGACATTCAAAAGGAACCGGCCTATTGGTTGTGGAGCCACCGCCGCTGGAAACAAACAAAGGCTGAGGTGGAGGCGGAGAACAGTTAGGGTCTTTACGGCCAGAAGTAATTCTCAGTATTCTAATTGCATTTTTCTAGATCCTTCCCCCGAAGTCTCGGGCTCAGGATAACAAAATCAAATGGTGCCAAGGGCCTTATTTCAACTTGGTAATGATAAACTCAGTGCGGCGGTTGAGGCTGTGTTCTTCCTCCGTACAAGTGGAGATGACTTTGTCCTCGCAGGCGCAAGCGTTTAGCAACTTCGTTTCACCGTAGCCCTTACCCACTATTCTTTCTTTCTTAATCCCTTTCTTCACAATATAAGCGGCGCTGGCTTTGGCGCGTTGATCGGATAATTTCAAGTTGGATTTCGCACTGGAACGGCAATCGGTATGTGCACCCAATTCAATATACATGCCCGGGTATTCATTCATCACCTGAACAATTTTATCCAATTCGGTAGCCGCATCCGGACGTATGGTGGATTTTCCAAGATCAAAATAAATGGGTTTCAGGTCGATCATTTTGGCGAGGTCCATGCCCACTTCAATTTTACCCAGGGAAAAACTCAGACTCTGGTTCATGTCCAAAACACCCGGCTCTGTAATGTCTTTAGTAAATACAATGGTCCTTTGCAAATACCCTGGTTTATCCAGACGGATAAGAAATGCCAATTTATCGCCTATACGTTTGTCGGGCAATTGCAGTGTGTAAAGTCCCGAATCACTTGTAACAAAAGCAGGGTATTCAAAACTGGTGTTGATATCGGTAATGCGTATGGTAACACTGTCGAGTAAGGCGGCGCTTTTTGTATCGGTAATTAATGCTTTTACTGAAATTCTTGGATCTTTTTCTACAATAATCTCTCTGATGAACGCTTCGTCAGGAGACGACTCTGCACTTAAACTGTCCATTACCGGAAAATAGCCGGCTTGTGCAAAATTAATTTTATACTGGGTATCATCTTCTACAGAAAGCAAATACTGCCCCTTATCATTTGTCATGAGTGTATCACCATTCACAGTAAAAAACAATGAATCCACAGGCTCTCCGCTTTGTTTGTCAAGCAGTAATACGGTTACGTCTTTGCCGCGTTTTACTTTTCTGAGTATACTTAGGTCGTAAATATCATCGTCCATATCCCCCGCCTTACGGTTAGACGAAATGTAACCGGTTTTCAAGTCTTCGCCAATAAACAAAGAAAAATCATCGTATTGCGAGTTCACGGGAACGCCCATATTGTAAATGCGTGTCACCTGCCCGTTTTTCATTTTAGCCTCGTAAATGTCAAGGCCACCTAAACCACTGTGACCATTAGACGAGAAATAAAAAATACTGTCCGGAGAATAATAAGGAAACACTTCGCTACCGGCTGAGTTTACTTTATCGCCCATGTTCTCAACTTTACCCCATACGCCGAGCGAATCTTTTTTCACACGGTAAATGTCCATTCCACCATAACCTCCGGGCATATCGGATGCAAAAAATAAGGTATACCCATCCGGAGAAATACTTGGGTGCGTGAAATTGTATTGAATATTATCGAATGGCATCATTTCCACTTCACTGAAGCCATTCTCATCAAGATAGGCCATTAATATTGCAAGCTTCGACAATCCCTCCTTGGATTTATCGTCCTTACCCACGTTGTTTCGGGTAAAGTAAACCATGTTGTAATCTTTGGTGAAGGAAATAGGACCATCGTTGAATTTCGAATTCAAATCACCCATAAATAACATAGGTTTCATTTCTTTTCCATTGCCGTCCTTGCGGGTAGCATACATTTTTAAGTAAGCTGAGTTCGTCCAGGCGTGTTCTGTTTTGATCCAGGACACCTTAGTTCTGGCGGAGGCAAATACTGTTGCATCGTAATACTTAATCGCACATATATCACTTTTATTCGAGTTGAAAGAAGCTGGAGTAAGGCTGTAGGCATCTGCATTTTTTGTAAACTCCTTGTTTCTTTCAAACGAGGAGGCCAGTTCCTTACCTCGGGAATCGAGACTGAATTTTTCGAAAAAAGCCTTTGCTTTGTCGTTCTCACCATTTTCCATTAAAGCTTCTCCATAATGCAATTCCTGAATGGGCTCGGCCATACCCATGTTTACCAATGTACCATAATTTTCAATTTGGCCTTTGATGTTGCTTGTCAGGCGATAACATTCTCCAAGGTTAGAGAGTATGAGTTTATTAGCGGTGTCGGTTTTTTTTGCTTTTTCGTAGTAGGGTATTGCTTCAGAGTAGGCTTGCTGACTATAAAACAGATTGGCCTTCCTCAACGCTGCAGATTCTGCTGCTTTTGGGACAACAGGTTCCGGGGCGTCTGAAACGGCTGTTGTGTCAAGAGGCGGAGGGCTCTCCAGTTGCTGCATTTCTTTATCGGTAATTGTGTTTTCCTCTGTCTGGCTTTTTGCGGATATGGAATCAGGCGCCAGGGGTTTGGTTCCACTAGAGTCAGGCTGAACCTGAGCAGACACATTTAGACTTATGGTAATTAAAGAGAGATAAACAACAAGTTTCAAATCTTTCATAAACGGAATAAATATTTTAGAAATAACGCGGAGTAACCACCTTTTTGCCCTTATATGCAAACAAATAACTCATTACAAATTCGTGTGAGCCCTGGGAGTATTTCTGAATTTGATTCACGCCATAATCATAAGAATAATTTATGAGTAACTGCCTGTTCACCTGATAGCCGAGCAACAAAGCAATAGCCGAACCACTGCGGAAAGAGAGTCCGGTCCAGAACACATCTTTGATGAGAAGATTAGCACCGATATCAACCTGCATTGGGGCCCCTGCAACATATTTTAGCATGGCATTGGCCCTCAATTTCAGTTCATCATTTAAGGTAAATAAATTACCTGCAGTAAAATAATAGGTCATTTTATTGAATTGCACTTTAGACGTTTTTACCGCACCGCCGCCACTGAAATTCATCTGGTTATCAATGAGGCGGGGGATGGAAAATCCACCATAAAATGATTTGGTATGGTAATACACACCGGTGCCCAAATTAGGGGCGATGATGTTGGGAGAATTCTGAACAAGTTGAGGGTCCACCGATCCATTATCACTCACTTTCAGTTCAGAAAAGCGATTAACCTGCATGTCAACGCCGGCCATAATTCCAAGCGCCAGTGTGCCCTTATCCTGAACCTTTAAGCGATAGGCGTAATCCCCATATATAAGGTTACGCTGTAGCACTCCAATCCTTTCGTTGAGTATACTTAAACCAACACCCATTTTTTCGTTGATGATCGGGCCATGCAAGGAGAAAGAGGTAGTTACAGGACGACCACTGAAGTTCACCCATTGTTGCCTGTGCAGCAGTGTCGCACTCATGGCACCATTACTTCCCGCATAGGCCGGATTAATGAACATCTCATTAAACATGTAATTGGTAAAAAGGGCATCGTATTGCGCCTTGGCTACTGTACTGCTGAATAAAACCGCCAATAAAGCAACTAATCCTGAACTATTTTTTAAACTTCTTTTCATAATCAATTTTTCTTAAGCGATTAATACTGTAATACAATAAATCCGGTGAATGGTTTATTATCTGTGCCCTTCAGAGTCATTATATAATAATAAGTACCCTGAGGCAACTTATTATTGCCATTGCTTCCTCGGTTGGCTGTGCCATCCCATGTATTGTCATAGTCGGCATTTTCATATACTTTATTTCCCCATCGGTTGTAAATGATAAGTTCATTTTCACCATCAGGTAAACCTTTGATCACAAACGTTTCGTTGATTCCATCCCCGTTTGGACTGAAGCCCTGAGGAATAAACAAGGTTGGATTGGATACCACCAGCACGGTAGGAAGATTATCGGCCGGTTCATTCCAGATACCATTTTTGTTGATATCAGGATCGTTTCCATTGCCTGAGGTATCAGAAACAAGTGTGTTTTGTGAATTGTTCGCTGTACCGTTGGCACTGTTTCTGTATATGCTTACCGAATCAGTCACCACATTAATCACAAAACTAATGCTGCTCTTTGCACCAGGTGGCATTTTACTTTCAGCAGGTTTAAGGAGATGTACATCATTTCTACCGTCGAAGCTCGGGTTGGCCACCGCAAGCCCAGAACCCGAAACAACAGGTGCTGTTTTTACAGAATATTTCGCCGGAGACCGAACAGCTTTTTCAAACAGACTATCTTTCACCGCCACATTATAAAGAGTGTCATTACCCAGGTTATGAATAGTGATAATGTACTTAAAATCAAAGGTGTTGTTGTCTGATTTTATCGCCTCTCCGGTTTTGGTTAAACCAAAGAACAATTTCGGCGTGAAGCTAAATACAGTTGGTTGGTTGTTATTGCTTGGATTAACATCCACATCAGGATCGGGATCCAATCCGTTTTGAGAAGAATCCGCCAACACCATGGTCATTGAAGGCACTGCTGTTGAATTGGCTGTTCCTCTTATGGTATTGGAAAATGGTCCAAAACGTCCGAATGGCGTAACACGAACTGTAAATAGAATGGTGTCCGTCATGCCCACGCCAATCTGACTGGAAGAACTGTTGGTCAGATTGGTTACCATGCTGCCATCGAATGAGCTATTCATTGCCAAACTGCTTGAGCCAGATGCAATCGCCGGAGCACTCACCACAGTGAAGGTTATTGGTGATGCGAACACCGCATTCAGGTTATCTTCCAAACTTACTTCAGTAAGCGGAACGGTGCCGTAATTTTTCACAACGGTTTTTACAGTGACATCATACGTACCATCGTCGTTTGTAATAATAGTTGGAATCGACTTGGCAATACCAAAGGCATTAATCGCACAAGAGGTTGGTGTGAGTATCAGTGTGGTGTCTTTTATACAGCCTTTATCATCAAAGAAACGTATCGTGTACGCCACAGTCGTTTGTGGATTGGCCAGGGTGTTTGTAATGATTCCTGTGGTTGGAATTCCTGTAGCAGTAAGATAAGTGGCACTACCTGTATACGTATTTCCACTCACAAGGTCAAACTTGTCCTGCGCCCCGAAATTGAAAGCAAGGATAGTGCCGTTGTTGTTGCTCACGGTGCCGTTGCATGTGGCGGGAATAATGGAAGCTGTAATAGCAACGTCAGTATAAGTAGTAATGCTAATGCTGGCTGTGCCTGTGCAAGAGCTGCTAAGATCGGTGACCGTTACCGTATAAACCCCTTGAAGCGTGGTGGTAATGATCTGCACCGTACTGCTGCTAACTCCCGGCCCCGACCAAACATAGCCTGCATTGGTGGTGGTGTTAGCTGCGTTAAGCGTAACTTGAGGGATAGCGCAGGTAATGCTGCTGCTCGTTGAACTCAGTGTAACACTTGGTATAGAGAAATCGGTTGGCACATCAACTGTTACTGTAGTAATACACCCTGTTTGATTATCCGTTACTGTGAGTGTATAATTTCCCCAGAAGTTAACCGCTGTGGGGTTTTGAATATTGGAAGTGTAATTCAACGGACCACTCCAGAAATAACTCACGTTGGTATCAGTGGATGCACCAAATAGATCGACAGTGGGTCCGGCGCAGGAAATAATTCCACTAACACTTGCGGTTACGTTAGCCGGAATTGGATTTACAATAATCTCGGCTGTATACGTACTGAAACATAATCCTGCGTTATCCCCGTCAAGAGTATATGTTGTTGTAATGGTTGGGCTTTCCACAATGTTGTTTTGGTTGCTGCCACCAGGCGTCCAGGTATAGTTTGCTGCACCACTCGCTGTAAGTGTAACACTGCCTCCAGAACAAATGGTGCTGCTTTGTGGACTTACCACTACTGTTGGGTTTTGTATCACCTGCACCGCAACCGTTTCACTGGCTGTACACCCGTTAGCATCTTCACCTAAAACCGTGTAGGTAATACTTAAGCTTGGTGTATCACTCACAGATGCTCCAGTTAATCCAATTGGTGACCAGGTGTAGTTGACAGCGCCTGTAGCTGTTAAGCCTACCGTTGAGCCTTCGCATATGGCTGTGGCTGAAGCCGCTGCTGTTAATGTTGGGTTTGGATTCACAAATACGCTTACTGTTGCAGTGTTTATACACGTGTTGGCATCTTCGCCAAGAACTGTATAAGTAACTGAGCCTGCAGGAGTGTCATTAACTGAAGCGCCGGTAAGTGAGATAGGGCTCCAGGTATAATTAACGGCGCCACCTGCATTAAGTGTAACACTGCTGCCGGAACAAATAACCGCATTGGAAATGCTGGCTGTAACCAGCGGAAGCGGATTCACAACGATTTGTATGGTTTGTGTGCCAATGCAACCTCCATTGTCACCATTCACGGTGTAAGAACTTGTAACCGTTGGACTTTGAACAATGGCTGCTGTGTTTTGGTTGCCGGGTTGCCAGGTAAAACTGGCCGCGCCGTTAGCCGTTAATGTAACAGAATTGCCGATACAGATTGCTGTTGAACTAGGTACAATGGTGAGCGCCGGAGGGAAGACCACAATAATTGCAACCGTAGCGGTATTAAAACAGCCTGCCGCTGATTGCCCATTCACCGTGTACGTAGTTGGTCCTACAGGTGTGTCAGAAACTACGGCGCCACTGGTGTTCATTGGCAACCAGGTATAGGTGGCCGCGCCGTTAGCAGTTAAGGTTGTACTAAAGCCTGTACACACCGCTGATGGGTTAGCTACTGCTGTAATATTCGGTAATGGCAATACTGTTATGAGTAACGTTGTTGATGAATTACATGCACCCAAATTTCCACTTACCGTGTAGGTTGTTGTAACGGTAGGGGATTGCACCAAGGTGCTGCCTGTTGAAGCCCCCGGTAACCAGGTATAACTGTTCGCTCCGTTTGCCGTTAAGGTCAGTGAGCTTGCACTACACACGGTATTCGTTGAAGGGATGATGGTAATACTTGGTGTCGGGAAAACTGTAAGTGTGAATAGGGTTGAGTTGATACAACCATTTACATTAGTTCCACTTAACGTGTAGGTTGTTGTAATGGATGGACTGACCGCTATGTTAGTATTGTTGGAGCCACCGGGCAGCCAGGTATAACTTGTGGCACCAGCAGCAGTTAAGGTGCTGGACGCCCCGCTACAGAGCGTTGGATTAGAAGCCGAAACCGAAAGAGACGGTAAGGCGTTCACAGGCACAGTCACCGAAAAATTTGAACTGCAGGTTCCTGTAGTACCCACTAAAATATACATGGTGGTCACCGTTGGACACACCAGAGCCGTGCTGCCACTGGCACCCGAACTCCAGGAATAAGAACTGGCTCCACTTGCGCTTAAAGTAGCACAACCGCCAAAACAAATAGCTGTTGGTGTTGCTCCTGCGTTCAGAGTTGGTGTTGGGCTAACGAATACTGTGGTTGTCGCCTGGCTCAAACATCCTGAAGTATTCGATCCTGTGACTGTATACACCGTTGTAATCACTGGAAAAACAGTCAGGAAATTTCCTACAAGGTTTCCGGGATTCCAGGTATATGCAATAGCACCGAGAGCGTTTAGAGAGGCACTTTGTCCTGCGCAAATTGGCGGATTATTAAAAGCGGAAACGGTAGGTGTAGGATTCACAATTAATGAAACCGTGTTACTTCTAGGACAGCCCGCCCCACTTGTGCCTGTAACCGTGTAAATTGTGTTTGCAAGAGGACTAACCGTTACTGAAGCACCAACAATATTACCGGGGTTCCAGGTATACGTAGAGGCCCCAACGGAAGTTAAAGTACTTGTAAATCCGGGGCAAATGGCCGTAGGGCTGGCAATAGCGCTAACAACAGGCAGTGTATTTACGACGACAGTAAGTGTAGCTGAATTGTTACACAAACTTGCTGTACCGGTAACTGTAAAAATTGTGGTACTCGCCGGGAAAACGGTTGCAGTTGATCCGTTAAACCCCCCGGGAATCCAGGTATAAGTACTAGCTCCACTGGCAGTGAGGGTTGCCGCAGCGCCAACACAAATCGCTGTGGGTGTACTTCCAACGGATAATACTGGCAATGGCACTACAGTTAGAATCCTTGTAGCTTGATTAAGACAACCAAAGGCATTCGCGCCTATTAGGGTGTAGGTAGCAGTTGCACCTGGACTCACGATGAGTTGAGAAGAGGTACTTGCTCCAGGCAACCAGGTGTAAGTTACAGCCCCAGAGGCCGACAGAGTTGCAGAACCACCTGCACAAATAGAAGGTGAAGAGGCAGTAATTGAAACGGATGGAACCGGATGTACAGTCACCCCAACAGTCGCATTGGTAAGGCAACCTAACGCACTTGCTCCTGTGAGTGTATAAATAGTTGTTGCAGCCGGACTCACGATGACGTTCGCGCCATTTAATCCCCCCGGAGTCCAGGTATAGCCTACAGCACCTGAAGCACTTAAGTTCGAATTAAAACCCGGGCAAATGGCCGTTGGAGTCGCCACAGGATTAAGTACAGGGCCAGTTTGAACACTTACAGTTATAACAGATGAGCCTGTACAGCCGGATGCAGAACCATTCACTGTATAAGTTGTATTAATGCTTGGAGTGACCACAGTGGACGAACTGATGATACCACCCGGAGTCCAGGTATACCCTGTGGCACCTGTAGCGCTGAGCGTAGATGAGAATCCAATGCATATAGGGTTAGGTGATGCAGCTGGAACTATGGTAGGGATTGGAACGACAAGAATGGTGATGGTAGCGGTACCTATACAACCAAATCCGTTCGCGCCAATTAAAGTATATGTTGTTGTTGTGGATGGTGTAACGGTTGCGCTTAAGCCCCCAAGTCCACCCGGATTCCAGGTGTAAACACCTGCTCCACTGGCTGTCAGTATAACTGAGTTTCCTGCACAAATGGAAGATGTGGAAGCTGTAACGCTTACTGTTGGTGCTGGATTTACCAGAACTTGAACCGTGCGGGAACTGGTGCACCCAATGGCGTTGTTGCCGGTAACAGTATAATTTGTAGTGAGGGTTGGGCTTACGTTCACACTGGCTCCATTTAGGTTACCCGGATTCCAGGTATAGCCCAATGCACCGGAAGTGCTTAGATTACTGGTGCCACCCGGACAAATTGCAGTTGGAGTAGCTACCACCGGTGTTAAAGTAGGTCCGTTTAACACCGTAACAAGAACTGTGGATGTGCCATTGCAGCCAGCGGTTCTGCCGGTTAAAGTATAGGTAGTATTGAGGGTTGGGCTAACGGTAACCAAACTACCGCTCAAAGCACCCGGATTCCAGGTATAGGTGCTTGCGCCGTTGGCACTAAGGCTGGAGGAACTTCCTGCACAAATGGTAGCCGGACTCGCAGAAGCAATCACCGTTGGATTCGGAACCACGGTAACCGCTACCGTTCTTTGGGAAATGCAACCAAAGGCATTGGCACCCGAAACGGTATATGTAGTAGAACCGGACGGTGAAAAACTAACCGTTGATCCTGTAACCGATCCCGGATTCCAGGTATAGCTGCTGCCACCTGTGGCCGTATAATTGACTGAACTGCCTGCACAAATTGAAGTACTTGATGCGGTTACTGTAAGGCTGGGAACCGGGTTTACGGTTACGGTGAGCGTGCGCGTACTCAAACAACCAATGGCATTGTTGCCTGTTACAGAATACGTGGTGGTAATGGTTGGGCTCACATTCACGCTGGATCCGGTTAAACCTCCCGGATTCCAGGTGTATCCTAAGGCTCCCGTAGAACTTAAATTGCTGTTGCCTCCCGGACAAATAGATGTGGGACTGGCTACCGGAACCAAGGTCGGACTATTCAGTACCGCAACCGCAACAGTTGAGGTTCCGTTACAACCGGCTGTGCGTCCAACTACCGTGTAAGTTGTGTTAAGAGTTGGGCTAACGGTAACCAAACTACCGGTTAATGCACCCGGGTTCCAGGTATAAGTGGTAGCTCCGGTGGCACTTAAACTGGCCGAAGTGCCGCTACAAATAACTGTTGGATTGGAAATAGGTGTTATGCTTGGTATTGGCACTACAAGAACTGAAACTGTTCGCTGACCTATACAGCCAAAAGCACTTGTGCCGCTGGCAGTGTAGGTAGAATTGCTGATTGGTGAGAAACTTACCGTTGAGCCAATAATGGCGCCAGGGTTCCATGTATAATTCACTGCGCCGGTAGCAGTGTAACTCACGCTGGCGCCTGCACAAATAGAAGGGGATGATGCAGTAATGGTTATAGAAGGGGTAGGATTAACCAAAACGCTTCGGGTAGCCGTACTGGTACATCCAAACACGTTTATGGCGGTAACCGTATAGTTAGTAGTGTTTACGGGGTTAACGTTTACCGTTGCTCCTGTTAATGCCCCTGGGTTCCAGGTATAGGAAGTGGCTCCAGAAGCAGAGAGCATGCTGGTACCACCAGGACAAACAGCCGTAGGGCTGGCAATAGGATTTAAGATCGAACCTGAATTGACCGTAATGGCAATCGTGGCAGTATTTCTACAAGTTCCTTGCAAACCAGTAACCGTATAAATTGTGCTTACAACCGGAGACACATTGACGTTAGCTCCTATTAATCCTCCTGGATTCCATGTGTAAGAAGTAGCACCACCGCCATTTAAGGTCAAAGAATTACCAACACATATTGCCGTTGTAGAAGCTCCTGCTGTGACCACAGGCAAACTAACTACAGTAACCACGCGGGTAGCTGAATTGGTGCAGGTGCCATTGCTGCCTATTAAAGTATAAGTGGTGTTTACTGAAGGCCCGACTGAAATGTTTGATCCCGTTAATCCACCCGGGTTCCAAGTATAGGTGCTGCCACCGCTGGCAGTTAACCCCACAGTTGAGCCAAAACACACGGTTGGAGAAGCAGGACTTATGGTTAAATTCGGAACAGGGCTTATGGTTGGAGCAACGGTGTATCTTGAGACACAGCCCAATGTGTTAGTGCCTGATACCGAATATACGGTTGGTGCTGTTGGCGTTACTACCACAAATGAATTGCTGCTGGCTACAGGAGACCAAGTGAAACTGATGGCTGTAGGAGCCACAGCACTGAGCGTAGCACTATTGCCCGGACAAATAACAGAAGGTGAAGAGCTGACCGTCATCGGAGGACCTGGATCAACCGTTACAGTAAATACTGCTGAATTGGTACAACTACCCTGTGAACCAATCGCCGTATAATTAGTAGTCACACTTGGTGTAAGAACTACAGGATTCGCGTTAATACCCGGAGGAAACCAGGTAAATGAGGTAGCACCCAAACCAACATAGGTAACAGGTGTTCCGGGACAGATAGTTCCCACTGGTCCTGCAATTTGAATAACAGATGCCGGCAAAAGCGTGGTTTGAACAATGGCTGTAGTTGCTGTACTTATGCAGCCATCAGTTGATGTACCAATGGCTGTATACGTTGTAGTGGCCGTTTGCGTAACAGCAACCAACGAGCCGGTTAAACCTACCGGAGCCCAGGAATAAGTGTTGGCCCCGCTTGCAGAAAGCGTGGCCGTTTGCCCGGGACATAAACTCAGATTACTGGATAGCACCACCAAATTTGGGTTGGGCGCTACAGTTACCTGAAAGGTATATTCCCCAACACAGGTGCCGGTTCTGGCGGTAAGCGTATAAATCGTAGTTACTGTTGGGCTAACGTTAATGATGTTTAAAACTTGCCCGCCGGGCTGCCAGGTATAAGAAGCTGCTCCAAAGGCGGAGAGGGTAACCTGGGTATTGGTTCCGCTTGTACAAATGGTAGCAGAAGGAGAGGCCGTGATGGTGGTTGGAGGAGGGAAACTCAATTTAACCACGCGAACAATGGGTAAACAGGAACCCGGGGGATTCATACTCAGGGTATAATCCCCCGCGACCGTATTTGATATTGTTTGGTTGGTATTGCTAATGATCCCACTTCCAGCCGGACCATTCCACAAATAAGGCCCCAATCCTCCGGGTGCAGTTAAGGTAGCGGTAGTTGCACAAGCAGCAGAAACGTTAACTGTCGGACTAGGCGCAGGAATAGTAAGTGTGTTATTTAAAGTAATTCCCAACTGCCCACAATTGGAATCAAAATAAGCATATCCCCAGTGACCCGTTGGCGAACAATCCGCAACTGTAACCTCAATGGTTACAGTGGAATTGATATAGCTTGTAAGATCGATGGAATACTTTTGCCAGGCCGGATTGTATGCGACGTTATACCCTCCTGAAGTTGTATTGGTCCAGGCAATTCCAGGTGAAGAACAGATGGGTCCGGATGGGGGGGGAGGTGCAAATGTAAATAGCGGGCAGGCCAATAGGTTTCCTACAAAGTCACGTAAACTCACCCTCATGTATGTTTGCTGACAGCAGGGGTGAGCCGTGGCCATTACCGACTGGTAAGCAAATTCATAAAGAAAGTTGGCACTCGTTACAGGAAAGGTTTGGCTCACGCGCACCACGTCTGCTGCACCGCTGGCAAAATTGTCGTTAATACGTAACACTTTGTTTCCTGTAAAAGGAGAATTCGCGATTGCACCAATTATCGGGTCAATGGTTGGGGTGGTCACTACCTGCAAAGAAACTGATGGGTAGGCCATCACGAGCGGGGTTGTGGGGTACAGGCAGGATCCACTTGCCGGAGGCGTATTATTTCCTCTTGACGGCGTCCAGCCTGTGATGTTCCCCATCTCAAAACCTTCATTAACACAAGGCGCCGCATTGACAACGTTGTTTCCACCAATGCCTTTTCCATTGGGATTTACCGGATAAAGTGGGGCCTTGCTGTAATCTATGCTTTCACGGTCTACAGGCGTCTCAAAATAGTGTTTCAGGTTGTACTTCATATCGATGTACACCCTTTTTTGCAGATTAAAAAAGGTAATGTAGGCATCACCATAGAGACCTTCCTCTTTGGCCATCTGTTTAAAGTATTCTTCGTCGAAACCCGCTAAAGAATCGACAGAATGGGTTTTCGAAAACCACCCCTTGTTTGTAACCTGTGTAAATAAAGGGTTTCCAAGGAAAAGGAAAGTCAACACCAAAGAAATGGAAAGTAAAGATTTTTGCATAAGTACCTGTCTATAAAAGGGAAGCTAAGATATTAATAATTTTTGTAAAAATTCTGCTAAAATGAGGGAATACCGCGCTTTTTCGAGGGAAGTCCCTGTTTTTTATGCCCCCGCTAATTTCTCTTCTCAGAATCATCAATTGAATTCAAAACTTATCGCTTATTGATTACTTTTGAGGCGCTTTATGCCGGAAAATACCATAGCCCTGTTGCCTGAACACGTTGCCAATCAAATTGCTGCAGGCGAGGTGGTGCAGCGCCCGGCTAGTGTGGTAAAGGAATTGCTTGAAAATGCCATCGATGCAGGCGCCACACACATCCGCCTGCTATTGAAAGATGCCGGGAAATCCCTGATTCAGGTTATCGATAACGGCAAAGGCATGAACCCCTTTGATGCACGCATGTGTTTTGAACGCCACGCCACCTCCAAAATTTCCAAAACCGAAGACCTCTTTCAACTGCACACCAAAGGGTTTAGGGGAGAGGCCCTGGCAAGTATTGCTGCCATTGCACAGGTGGAGTTAAAAACCCGCCAGGCGGCCGACACGCTAGCGCAGTTGATAAGCATTGACGGGGGCAAATTCATTGAACAAGGTGAATGCCAAGCTCCTGTAGGTACAAGTTTTACTGTAAAAAACCTGTTTTTTAATGTTCCTGCCCGCCGGAATTTTCTAAAAAGCGACACCGTCGAACAAAAACACATCCTTGATGAGGTGGAACGCGTTGCCATTCCTCATGCCAACATCCATTTCTCCATCACCAGCAACGGAAATGAAATTTTAAACCTTCCACCAGGTAACCTTATGCAAAGGCTTAAATCGTTACTGGGTAGTTATATTCAAAAAGAGCTGGTGCCCATCAATGAAAACACCTCCTTTGTAAAGGTAGAGGGTTATGTGAGTTTGCCGGATGCCGCTACCCGCTCCAAACGCGAACAGTACTTTTTCGTTAACAACCGTTTTGTACGCAACCCCTTTTTGAACCATGCCATTTACGAGGCTTACAAAGAGCTCATCTCCTTTCAGTCGCATCCCAAGTATTTTATTTTTTTGGAGCTGGATCCAAAGGACATTGACATCAATATACACCCTACCAAAACCGAAGTAAAATTTACCGACGATAAAACGGTGTATATGCTTTTGGTGAGTTCCATCAAACGCGCTTTGGGTAAGGCCAATGCCGGGCCCACACTTGATTTTGAAAACGAAATGAGTATGGACATGCCCTTAAAGCCCGGTCCGCAAGCGTTTACGTCCCCTTCGGTGAATGTGAATCCAAATTACAACCCCTTTCATTCCCAAACTTCGCACGACAGCCCGCTTCAAAAGGTAAACCGCCAGCATTGGGAAAACATGTTTGAGGGCTTTAAACAGGAAGTGGACACCCTACCCTCCCCCAACCAAAGCGCCATGGAACACATCCGGCAGGAGTCGCTCGATTTTAAAGTGTTTCAGCTTAACCTCAAATACCTGGTTACCGCCTACAATGGCCAGGTAGTAATCATCGACCAGCAAAGGGCGCATGAGCGCATTCTGTATGAACATTTTCTGAACTCAAAACAAGAAACACCCATCGCCACGCAACAACTCCTTTTTCCTGAACAACTGGAACTGAGCGCCAACGATTTTCAATTGGTAAAAAGTTTATTAGATGAATTCAAACAACTGGGTTTTGATGTTGAAGTGTTTGGTAAGAATGCCATCGTGGTGAACGGCACCCCTTCCGATCTTGAAGAATCAAATGTAAAACACATGCTGGAAGGTATTCTTGAAAACTTTAAACTTAACACCATTGATTCCAAAATCGAAAAACGGGACAACCTTTGCCGTGCCATTGCACGCAATTCATGCATCAAGTATGGTAAAGCCCTTGAAGTTGAGGAAATGAAACTTCTACTCAACCATTTGTTTGCCTCCGAAAACCCTTTGTACACCGCAAATGGCAAGGTTATCATGATGGAACTGGAACTTGGTGAAATCGAAAAATTTTTTAAACGCTGATGAGTTACGATAACCAATACCGCCCCGGCCCCTTTGGTCACCTTCCTGTAGTAACCAAAAACATAATCCTCATTAATGTGGTTTTGTTTGTGGCCACTCTCCTTCTGGAATCACAGGGCATTTCTTTAATTCGCTACCTTGGTCTGCACCATCATCTGGCCGCTGACTTCAGGCCACACCAGTTCATCACTTACATTTTTATGCACGGCGGGTTCTCGCACATCTTTTTTAATATGTTTGGTGTGTACATTTTCGGGCAGGTGCTGGAGCAGGTGTGGGGGCCTAAACGTTATCTCATCTTTTATCTGCTTACCGGCCTGGGCGCTGCCCTTGCCCAATATGTAATTATGCATTTTGAAATAATAGACACACTCGCTCAGATCAACCAGGAGTTTGAGAACATTAATTTGTCTTCAGAGGACAGAACTTACCTCATCGATTACAAATACAATTACCTGAATAAAAATGTTATCGTAGGTGCATCAGGCTCCCTGTTTGGTTTGCTGGGTGGTTTTGGTATGTTGTTCCCTAACCGCGAATTGTATCTGTATTTTTTTATTCCCATTAAAGCCAAATGGCTGGTGATTATGTATGGTGGGCTCGAAATTATGGCGGGCTTTCAAAATAATCCCAACGATCCCGTTGCACACTTTGCCCATATTGGTGGTTTGCTGGTTGGCGTGGTGCTGGTGCTGATTTGGCGAAAAGACCGAAGTCATTTTTATTGATGCTTAAGAATGGCCTTCTTCGAAAACATAAAAAACACACTTAGCCGGCACGGTATTCTTACCAAAATTATTGCCATTAATGCCGCTGTGTTTCTCACCATCAATCTGGTGGGCAATCTCTCTCACCTCAATTTGCTGCCCTTATTTGGTTTACCCATCGGGGGCTCTGCCTTTGTTACAAAATTCTGGACCTTTTTCACTTATATGTTCACGCACATGAATCTGGGGCATTTGTTCTGGAACATGCTTTTGTTTTATTTTATGGCCCAGGTGTTTTTTACCATACTCGGGGAAAAAAAATTAGTGTATTTGTATGTGATGAGTGGTTTGTGCGGAGGTGCGCTGGTGCTGATGATGGGACTACTTTTGCCGGCCTCATTTGCTGATTCCATACTTATTGGAGCATCCGCCGCTGTATTAGGAGTAGGTGCTGTTATGGCTGTTTATTCTCCTAATTACCGTGTTTATCTTTTTGGTTTACTTGAAATGCCTTACAAGTATTTTTATCTGCTCACTTTTGTGTTAAGTACCATTATCGATCTTTCAGTAAATACAGGAGGTAAAATCTCGCATATTGGAGGCGCAGCCTTTGGTATAATTTATGGCCTTTCCTTAAAAAAAGGAACCGACCTCTCACGTTTTTCCTTTGGTTTCAAAAAGAAAAGTCACCTAAGGGTAGTGTCCTACAAAAACGATGATGAACCTGTTGTAGCTTCGGGAACAGAAGAACAGCGCATGAACCGGTTGCTAGACAAAATCTCAAAAGGGGGCTATGATAGCCTTACGAAAAAGGAAAAGGACGAACTTTACAAACTGTCTCAAAAGAAAAACTAAAGCACTTAAGTTCTTCACCTGTTGAAAAAGTAAGGCAATTCGTTATACAAAACGCCTCACTATTAACTAACTTCGATTCACTAAACGATGAAACAGGTTCTCATCTTCCTTATTTTGCTGACGCAAGTGCCCGCGGTTTTTCCACAAAATAAATTCGGCAAAAACCCTCAGCTTGAACTTGCTAATAAAGAATTTCAAAAAGGCAATTACCGAACCGCCTTACCGATTTATAAATCAGAATTCAAAAAAGATCCGAACAACCTAAACACCAAGTACAAACTAGGCATTTGTTACCTGCACACCCGCATCAATCATGAAGAGGCACTCACCTACTTGCAGGAATGCAGTTTGAGCCCAAAAATTGAACCTGAAATTCACATGCACCTTGGCAGGGCCTTTATGTTAAACAATCGCCTTGATGAAGCCATTGTTTGTTTTACCCGATACGGCGAATTAATCCCAAAACAAAAAGAAGATGCCAACCATTACATCCGTCAGTGTAAAAATGCGCAGGCCCTGATTAGCCTGCCTGCAAGTGCCACATTTCAAAATCTGGGTAAAACCATCAATTCACCTGAACCTGATTACCTTCCTTTGGTTAATAAAGATGAAACCATACTTGTGTTCACCAGCAGAAGAAAAGAAAATGTTGGAGGTAAAACCGTAGAGATGGATGGGTACCGCAACAGCGATATTTATTACAGTGAGATAAAAAATGGCAAATGGTCAACCGCCAGAAACGCCGGTCGCCTGTTGAACACCACCCTTGACGAGGAAGCCGTTGGTATGAGCGCCGACGGTCGCGAGATTTTTGTATACATCGACCACATCGACAAATACGGCGACCTCTATACCTCGCGCAGAAATCAGGGAACCATAGAGTTCACTAAAATGACTGTACTTGATAAGCATATCAATAAAAACATTGAAACCAGCGCCTGCCAAAGCGAAGAAGGCGATATCCTCATCTTTGCACGTCGGGAGTCCATTAATGCTACCAGCGATCTTTACATTTGCCGCAAACTGCCTACTGGCAAATGGTCACAGGCTCAAAAGTTGCCAGAGCACATCAACAGCCCTTACAATGAAGATTCTCCTTTCCTTTCCTTTGATGGCGAGACACTTTACTTTGCAAGCGATGGGCTTAACTCCATGGGAGGATATGATTTGTTTAAATGCAAATGGAACCGTGAAACCAACACCTTTTCTGCACCTGAAAATCTCGGGTGTCCGATTAATTCCACCGACGATGAAAGAAGTATAAGTGTTACTCTTGACAATAGTTTAGCATACATCAGCGCCTTCAGGCCACATGGGGCAGGCGATCTCGACATATACAGAATAATGTTCAACGACGATGACCCTGTGAGCAGGGTGTATTCCGGTTCGGTTTTTCTTGGCGACAGCCTTCAGAAAAATCAGCCACATATAGTGCCAGTGAGTATACTGGCATCAAACGTGCTCAGCGGAATGGAATACAACTTTACGCCCTCTTCAAAAACTGGTAAATACGTCATGACCCTGCCGGATGGTTTGTACAAAATTGAAGTGTTTGCAGAAGGCTATGAAACCTTTGAAGAAGAAATGCAGGTGTCGGATATGGGAAAAGTGAGCATAGAGTACAATAAAAATATTTTGCTCAAAAAGAAGGAATAGGCTCAATCAATGCCGGTTTACCTCGCTGGCAAAGGTTTCTTCAGAGCTGTGCATCACGTGTAATTCCCAGCCTTTAGGATATGGCGCCTCAAGCAATGAGCCCTTAAGCAAGTAAGGAAACAGTTCAGCGTAGGTTTCTATTTGGTGAGCACTTACCCTGCGGTAGATGTGTGAACGGTGCAACTGCGAAGGATGTTTAATGCCAGCGGCACACATGAGTTCTACTGCTGCTTTTACCGTTTCGTGATGGTAATTGGCCACCCTTACTTTTTTATCGTTCACATCAAGTCCTTTGAACAAGTCGGGGTTTTGAGTAGCCACGCCGGTTGGACAGGTGTTTTTGTTGCATTCTAAAGCCTGGATACACCCTACGGCCATTAACATGGCCCTGGCACCATTACACATGTCGGCGCCAATGCTAAAGTTACGTATCAGATCAAAGCCGGTATGCACTTTTCCGGAGGCAATAATCTTAATCTGTTTTTTTATTCCATAGCCATGCAAAGCATCGTAAACAAAGGAGAGTCCTTCGCGTAAAGGCATACCCACTGAATTGCTGAATTCAATCGGAGCGGCACCTGTTCCCCCTTCACCACCGTCGACCGTAATAAAATCAGGCATTATACCTGTTTTTATCATGCCCTTACAAATGGCAATGAACTGGCTTTTTTGACCAATGCACAATTTAAACCCAATTGGTTTTCCTCCGCTTAATTCCCTAAGCCGTTTTATGAAATTGAGCATTTCGAGCGGTGTACCAAATGCGGTATGGTAGGGTGGAGAAAGCACATCCTTGCCTTTTTCGACCAAACGGATCTTTGCGATTTCATCCGTCACTTTCGCTGCGGGTAAAATCCCACCGTGACCGGGTTTTGCGCCCTGAGAGAGTTTGATCTCGATCATTTTCACATTGGGCAGTGTAGCCCTTTCCTGAAAGGCCTCGTAATTAAAACTACCGTCCTGATTACGACAACCAAAATACCCGGTACCAATTTGCCAGATGATATCCCCTCCCATTTTTAAATGATATGGGCTTAATCCTCCCTCACCTGTGTTATGCGCGAAACCACCGATTTTGGCCCCCCCATTCAAAGCCATTATGGCGTTTTGGCTCAAAGAACCAAAACTCATGGCTGAAATATTAAAAATACTGGCTGAATAAGGCTGCTTGCAATCCGGCCCACCAACTGTAACCCGTGGAAAAGGTGCATGGTGGTCCATATGGAGTGGTGTAATGGAATGGTTGAGCCATTCATACCCGGTTTCATAAACATTTAATTGGGTGCCAAAAGGCGTGCTGTCGTTTACTTTTTTGGCTCTCTGGTAAATAACGGTGCGGCTCAGACGATTATATGGCGCCCCATCCGTATCCGATTCAACAAAATACTGGTACACCTTTGGCCGCATCCATTCCGCCCACCAGCGCATGCGGCCGACTAAAGGAAAATTGCGCTTGAGGGAGTGTTTGGTTTGCACCAGGTCCATAATACCAATAAGCACTAAAGGAAGTACGAGGATATACAACCATAAAAAATAATTCCAGAAATACCCCAGGCCACCAACCAGTAAGACAAAGAAAACAGAGAGTAGAATAAATACTTTTTTCATACGCCAAGCCGAATTATAGTTCTAACTAAGAAAAGTAAATGTAATAAAAAGCAAATGCAAAGAAAAACATTTGGAAAGTCCTTCTCTATCAATACCAACCTGTAGGTTTAGTGTTTTGTTTTTTAAGGTAGGCGTTGAATTCCCTTAGGTTCAAAAATTTGTCACAGGCCCCTACAGTTGGTTCAAATTCAACATCCGCTATGGTTTTTTCGCTGATTGCCTTTACGTCAACAATGATCTTCATGTTGTTTTCCTTCACCAGGGTCTCCGATCTTAGAACAAAGCCATCCACTTGCTGAAGAGCTGCATTCAGTGAATTCCGCTTGGTACATTCAAGACCGGTTGAGCTATAATTTGGAGATTTTAATGACGTACTTACCCACAAGGTCATTTCATAGGACATTTTTACGCCATCCCTTTCGTTATTCGCGGCTTTGTAAGTGACAATGGTTTTAGTGCAGGGGTATCCCAATATGTTTTTTGTTTCGTTCGTTTTTTTTACGACCACCTCGCTTGTATAAACAGTGTTAATGATGCTGTCCTCAGACAATTCATGTTTAGAAATCTTAACGCATTTTGGATCTGCAGTGTTTAGAATAACAACTCCCTCCCCTGTGTTGTAATGGGTTTGTGTATAGGTCATGAGTTGGGTTTTTGTTTTTGTTTTGCCCGGCTTCATCCAGGTTTCTGTGGTGCCTTTCGACATTTTGGCGACCATGGCTGGCACACCTTCCATTTCCGTTTCAGACTTAACATAAAGGCTTTGAGCAAAGAAAAGATTGTTGAGCGCTAGAACAACAAGAGTGAGGTGCAATTTCATAAATGGAACTTATAGTCCCCCAAATTACGGCTTCAACTCGAATTTAGAAATTAAATCTTCAGCCTTTGCTGCAGCGTCCACCCAATGAATATATACACCCTCCCTTTCCATCTTCCTAAACCAGGTCATTTGCCGTTTCGCATAATGGCAAATAGCCGTGTAAAGTTGTTCCGTTAACTCTGTCATGGTGATTTTATTCTGCAGGTAAAAGGAAAGGTATTTGTATTCCAAACCAAGTTCCTGCATCCTATGGTGCGACAAACCCTTTTGCAATAAGCTTTCCGCTTCTTCTATCAGGCCATTCTCCATTCTTAAAAGCAATCTTCCTCTGATTTTTTTTCTTATGGTATCGGTATCGGTTTTAATGCCTAAATAAATGGGTTTGTAGATTTCGGTAGGTGAACTTGGTGTTAGTTTGTTTTTACTCAGGTAGCGCCCAACCTCTATTCCGCGCACTAGTCGCTTGCGTGAGGTTGTATCCACATGTGCGCGAAAAACCTCAGGCAGTTCTTCAAGTTGTTTAAGGAGTTCTTCTTTTGAAAACTCTTCTGATCTTTCTCTGAAATTGTGGTCTTCAGGAATTTGTGTGAATGAGAAATCCTTGCGCAAAGCGTCGAGATAAAGTCCTGTGCCGCCGCACAAAATGGGAATTTTTTCATTCTGAACGATATTTTCAAAACTTATCCTGAGTTCACGGATAAAATCATGCAGGTAAAATTGTTGTGTGGGCTCGCACACATCAATGAGGTGATAAGGGATCTGTTTTCCCTGAACAAAATACTCCCTGAAGTCCTTTCCTGTGCCAATATCCAGCCCCTTGTAGACCTGCCTTGAGTCCAGACTGATAATTTCCGCATTTAAATGAAAGGCAATGTCACAGGCCAGCCTGGTTTTTCCACTTGCTGTTGGACCAAGGACGACTATACAGTTAGTGTTTTGCAAGCGGAGTATAGATCATCTTTAAATTGCCGAAATCCTTTAGTAAAAAAAACTGCTTAAGGTCTGCCTCAGCTATGTTGCCCTTAAAAGGTTTTCTCGCGAAAGTTGTTTTATTAATCAAAAATACTTTTGGCTCTGTTTTTTCCAATCGTTTAAAGCCTGCTTTCACAAATGCTTCGCCCTCACTCCAGTTTTGGTCAACATAGGTCATAATATCCCCGGCCTTTTTGTCGTTTATAAAATGATTAAGGAGTTTGCTTAGGCCTCCTGTGATGGTGTGACCTTTTTTACAGCAAAACCGGATTAACTCGAATGAGCGTTGAGTTGCAGGTAGTCGGTTCATTTTTCTTCCATTGGAAAAACTGGCAACAGCCAACAATTCCCCTTTATGGAACAAGCCGTAGTTCGATACACTTTGTGTGCTATTCATTAGGTGATAAGCCTCTAGAAATTGATTCGCCTCGTTTTTAGTAAGCCTTTTTACCTCACAGTGTCGTGCGAAAAGTCTTTTGTTTAAGCCCAGTTTAGACTGGATGATGGCTCCTACCTTTTCCGGTTCTCTTATCAAATAATCAAGAGGCAAGGCTATGTCTCCTTTTTTCTGAGGTTTTGATGTAGTATCTCCTATAATGTTGATTGTAATGCTTGTAGAGCCCTTGCCCACCAGAATTTGCCCGCCGAGGACTTCAAAATCGAGATGAAGTGGAGCGAGTACTTCTTTGAGTATACGAATATGTGATTGAGCCGTGTTCAGGGTATCAGACTATACTAAAAATAAAAAATCCACCCTCAGATTATGAAAGGTGGATTTCATTTTAAATTTGATTAGGCATTAACTGTGCTCATGGCTTTTTTGATGCACTCTCCAACCTGAGCAGCCAGTTTGCTCATTTCCTCTTCAGTCCAGGTGCACCGGATACCAAAAGAAATCAGTCGCCCAACAACCTCCTGTGATTTTGGAAGGTGTAAACTTTTATAATCTTGAGGTGCTCCTAATACTTCAATTGGAAGTTTAGCAGCAGTTTTTAGTTCTTTGATGTGTTCCCACTGATTGATGAAATGGTACATATTGGTATACCAGTAATTAAATCCAGTAACACCGGCCTTGTTCATCTCCTCTACCACACGTTTGGCAGAAGTTGTATCCGGCAACATCAGGTTAAGGAACGTTCCGGAATCACCCTCAGGGTCTCCTAACTTTGAGAAAGAAAGCCCTTCTATACCCGAAAGTTTGGATTGCAAGAATGTTTTGTTTTTCAGATTGTTTTTACGGATGAATGGAACCTTGCGGGTTTGAGCTGCACCAACAGCTGCATGCAATTCGCTGATGCGAAAGTTAAATCCGATTACCGGATGATTTTCCATACCCCGGTTGTTCCCCACATGATCGTGACCATGGTCGCAAAAATTATCCGCCAGTTTAAAGGTGCTTTCATCGTTGCTCACAAAAATTCCGCCCTCACCGGCAGTTGCAATTTTAAAAAAGTCGAAAGAATAGGCTCCGGCTTTACCAAACAAACCTGTGTGAGTGCCTTTATAGGAAGCTGCAAAAGCCTGACCGGCATCTTCCACGAGTATGAGTTTGTGTTCGCGAACAAGGGACATAATTTCATCCATATTGGCATTTCCTCCGCACATGTGTACCAAGCAAACCGCTTTGGTTTTCGGCGTAAGGGCCTTTTTAATGCCTTCTGCACTTAAACACAGGGTTTCATCAATCTCGGCGAATACCGGAAGGGCGCCTAACATCAGCAAAGCCTCAATTGTAGCAATGTATGTAAACGGAGGGCAAATTACTTCATCGCCGGTACCAATGCCGCTTGCTGCAAGAGCCGCCATTATTGCTGCTGATCCACTCGAAACGGCCAAGGCATGTTTAGCACCGGTTATGTTTTTTACTTCCTGTTCAAAATCTTTGGCTTTCCAGATGTTCTTACGTTGGGCATCATGGTTAAATCGGAATAAAATCCCTGTTGAAAGTACATCTTCAATTTCTTTGCGCTCTTCGGCGCCAAACAATTCAGTTCCTGGCATAACAATATGGTTTTAAAGTTTAAAGGTACAATTATTTGCAGGTATAAAATATGGCCTGAACCAGTTCTTCAGTGGTTTTTTGCTGAGAACGTAAGGGCATTTACCTTTTTATTTTCAAAATAACACTCCAGTCCGGCTTCATCAAAATTGAGGCAGGTTTCACCCCATGGCAATACCTCCCTTTCACTGAGGGTGTAATTGTGTTTTTTTAGCAAATCCAGAAGTGCTTTTTCATTCATACCCATCACTATTTCACCATAAAGCAGTGTGTTAGGGTGTTTACATTCAGCGGAACAGAACTGTTTTTCTTGCGAAAGGTCAAAAAACAAACTCAGTCCCGGAATGCGGTAATGCCAAAGCAATTTAGGCCGATTGAAAACCTCATCTTCAAGCACAGTCTCCTCATCGGGGTAACCAAATACGGCATTTGCCTGAGCCGGGTCGGCCCCGAAGGGAAGGGTTGCAAAGCCTGAGAGAAGCTGTATTTCGGGTGGGGCTGGCACAGGGCTGAAAATTACATAAAGGGCCTAAGACGAGGAAAGCGCGGGGCAGGAAAAATGTCAAAAAAAATTTTGCAGAACATTAAAACTCAACTATATTTGCAGCCCCGATTTAAGAATTTGTTTCTTTGATCAGCGCACACGAAATGTCCACCTTAGGGCGGACGA
>Ga0154020_10001591_pt1 | contig 27861 bp, 15 predicted proteins | sample Klosneuvirus_201_FD_109709 | JGI IMG/M metagenome (GOLD analysis project Ga0154020, IMG submission 109709) | Active sludge microbial communities from wastewater, Klosterneuburg, Austria - Klosneuvirus_20160825_MG | ecosystem: Engineered > WWTP > Aerobic digester > Activated sludge | place...
CGGCGACAAGCTCGTGGACATCGGCGCGGGTGCGCACGAGGCCGAGGCTGCTTGGTCGCGTGCACTCGAGCTCGATCCGCTTCAGGCCGATGCGATCGCGGGTCTCGCGTACGCGGCCGCCGCGCGTGAAGATCACGCGATCGCGGCGGACTACCTCGAGCGATTGCGCGGCATCGGGTTGCCCCCGCAAGTCTCCGCTCGTCACGAGCTCGCACTCGCGCGATCACTCATCGCGGTCGGCCGCACCGACGACGCACGTGCATCGCTGCGCCGTGCCACGCTCGCGGGTGGCGAGACCGCCGCGGAAGCACACGCCGTGCTCGCGGAGGTCGCGGAAGCGTCCGACGATCGCGAGCACGCGGCGACCGAGCTCGACACCGCGATCGCGCAGCTACTCGATCTCGCATCGCACGCGTCGCTGACCGATCCTACGAGCGAGCGGATGTACACGCGCGCCGCGGAGCTCGCGATGGCGCGCGCCTCGCTGTTCGATCGCTCGGGACAAGCGAGCGCCGCGAGCGGCGAATGGATGCGCGCGCACGAGCTCGCCGTCCATCACGCGCCGCAGATCGCGCGCAGCGCCGCTCGCACGATGCTCGCGCGATCCGATACCAGCACCGAGCGGCAATGGATCGATGCCGTCCTCGCAACCCGACCGCCGTCGGCGGAGCGTGCGCAGCTCCTCGTGCGACGAGCGGCCGCGCGTCGCGACGAGCGAGCGCCGGACATGGCCGCGGCGCTCGCGGATCTTCACGAGGCGCTGCGGATCTGCGAAGCGATGGCGTCCAACCAGGACGGCACGGATCCCGAAGCGACCGAGATCCGGCGCAGGGCGTATCAGCTCGAGGCCGAGCTGCTCGCGAAGTCCGGCGATCAGCGCGCGCGTGCGCAGGCGCTCGCGGCGCTCGCGAAGATGGCCGCGCGCGAGGATCGCGTCGAGAGCGAGACCGCTGCGGCCGCCGCCTGGCTCGCCGCCGACGAGCCTGCGGCTGCCCTGCCCCACGGTGCGCGTGCCCACGCCGCGCTCGAGCCCGAGGTTCCGTCACGCATCCGCCGCGACGTGCTGCTCACGCTCGGCGAAGCCGCATGGCGCCAGCGCGCGTGGCCCGATGTCATGCGCGCGTATCGCGGCCTCATCGACGAGCCGAACATCGACACCGTCACCGCGCCGCGCCTCGGCGTGTATCGCTATCGCCTCGCGGTCGCGGCCGATCGCACCGGCGATGCCGCCATCGCGATCGAAGCGCTGCGTCCGCTCGTCGACGATGGAGACACCACGACGAAGGGCGCCGGCTCGATCGCGAATGGCATGACGCCGGAGCTGCGTGGACAAGCGCTGCGGTTGTTCGCGGATCTCGCGGAGCGCACGGGCGATCTCGCCGCGGCGGCCACGGCGCTCGAAGGCTTCGCGTCGCTCGCGGTGGACTCCTCACCGACGGCGCGCGCCGACGCGATGTACCGCGCGGGCGAGCTGTTCCGTCGCGCGGACCGCGCCGACGATGCGATCCGCTGCCTCGAGAGTGCGCTGCGGATCAGCGAGACGCACTTGCCGGCGCTCGACGCGCTCGAGATGGCGTGGCGCGAGCGCGGCGACAACGAGCGCGTCAGCGTCATCCTCGGCCGCAAGGTCGCGGCGACGACGCGGCACCCCGCCCGGCAGAAGCCGTTGCTATCGCGTCTCGGCGATCTGCAGGATCAGCTCGGGCGGCCCGATGTCGCGCTCGCGACGCATCAGCGCGCGCTGGAGATCGATCCGACGTGGCGACCGTCGTTGCGCTACGTGACGCTGCGGTTGCGCGATGCGGGGCAGCTGATCGCCGCCGCGGGTGGGCTCGCCCAACTCGCCGGCGAGCTGCCGGGTGACACCGGCGTCGATCTCGCGATCGTCGCGCGCGAGCGTCACGTCGCCGCGGTCGCGCTGTCCGAGCTCGTGCTGTCGCTCGATGCCAAGCAGCTCGATGCGGTCGCGGAGGTCGCTCGTCCCGCGCTCGAGCGCGCGAGCGTCGACGGTGCCGACGTCGCCGGAGGGCTCGCTCGCATTCGCGGCGAGGTCGTTCACGTCACGACGATCACCACGTTCGCCGCCGAGGAAGACACCGCGAGCGGTCGCGCGTCGTCGCCGAGCATCGGTGCGCTCTCGCTCAAGGATGCGGCGCAGCGCGCGCGACTCGCCGGCAAGCTCGACGACGCGCTCGCGACGCTCGAGGCGGCGAACCACGTCAACCCGGGCGACGTCACCGTGCTGCAGGATCTCGTAGAGCTCGCGTCGGAGCTCGGCGATCATGCCGCCGCCGCGCGTCACCTCACGGCGCTCGCGGATCTGATGTCCGGATCGCGTCGCGGCAACGCGCTGCTCGAGCTCGCGGAGCTCTACTACGATCACCTCGACGACGCCGCGCGTGGTCGCCAAGCGATGCGCGCCGCCGCCGAAGCGTTCGGCAAAGGAGCGCGGCGCGATGCGACGCTGCGCATGGTCGCGAGCGAAGCACGGGCGAACCTCGCGTGGGCGATCGCGGTCGAAGCGCTCGAAGGGATCGATCCCGCGCGCCGCGCCGCGAGCGACATCGGCGATCTCGCGAACGCACTCGTTCGCTCGGGGCGCGACGGATCCGCGCTCGCACTGGTCGAGGATCCGGATGTCGCGGCCAAGCTCGCCGACGGAGGGGAGCTCGCGAAGGCGATCCGCGCGAACCGCGATCGCAAGCTCGCGTTCGCGGAGTCCCTCGAGCACGAAGCCGATACCGCGCGCGGTCCGAGCGAGCGCGAGGCGAACGAGTTGCGCGAGGCGGCGGACGCGATCCGCACGTCCACCGATCCGCGCACCAAGACGCTGCCCGGCGTTATCGCCGACCCGTCGGAGGATTCGACCGCCGAGCCGCGCACGAGGACCCGGCCCGGCCCCGCCGAGGCACCGTCGCCACCGTCGACGAACACGCTCGGTCGCATCAAGCTCGTCTCGGTCCCGCGTACCCCACCGCCGCAAGCGATCATCGAGATCCGCCAATCCGATCCCGAGATCGAGATTATCGAGGAGACCGAGGCGGACGACGCCCCTTCGGGGACGGACTCGGCCATCGCGTCGGGGCCGATTCCGATCGTCGCGACGACCGACGAAGATGGCTTCCAGTCCGTGTCGGATCCGCGGATCAAGTCGGGTCCGATCGAGCTGCCGGTCGGGCTGCCGGTCGAGCACCCGGTCGACCTCGCGAGCGCACCGGCTCGTATCGAGGACGCGCGCGGCTCCGGCGTGATCGAGCCGCCGCCCGAGACCACGCTGCGCGATCTCCCTGCCCAAACACCGACGCTCCGTGCGTTCGCAGCGGTCGAGCCCACCGACGAGACAACCGCACAGCCACCGACGACGCTGCGTCCCGACGACGCCCTTCGCCCACCCGCGCAGCTCGTCGACGACGACTCCGACATCGCGCTACGCGAATACGACGCCGTCTCGCCCGACGAATCGCCTGCGGTGACCCTGCGCGGAATGTCGCGCGTCGACGACGCGAGCGATGGCGATCCGCCGCGCAAGCCACCGACGTTGCCTCCGCTGCAAGCGCTCCGCCGCCCGGCAGCGACGAACCCTCCGCGCACGACGCTGCGCGAATTCACCGCCGAGACCGACCGCTCCGCGCCCACGCTCGACGAGGCTCCGTCGGAGGCACCGACACCACCGCGCACGACGACGCCGTCCTACGCCACTCGCACGCCGAGCGGCCCGATTCCGACGATCACGGGCAGCGGACCGATCCCGACGATCACCGGCAGCGGTCCGATCCCCGTGGTGCTCGAGGACCGGCCGACGGGTCGTCGCTCCTCGTCGACGATCGCGCCGCCCACGCCGACCGGCGATCGCCCGCGCGCACCGAGCGTTCCGCCGCCGATGAGCCCGCCGCTGCCACCGACGGTCACGATCCAACCGGCGTCGCGTCGCGCACCCACGACACCACCGACGGTCGGTGGACTACCTCCCGTCCCTGCACCGGCCGGCCGCGAGCGACGACCGTCGTCGCTGCCGCCGATGAACCAGGCGTCGACCGAAGCGTCGCCGCCGCCACTCGCCGATGCTCGCACGCGGACACCGTCGTCGAATCCGCCGGTACCGGCAGGACTGCGCAAGCCCCCGAGCGCGCCGCCACCGATCGCGCCGCTTCCCGCGACGACGTTGCGCGAGTACACGCCGGCCGTGCCGCGCGATCCGGCGGTGCCGACGCGCGAGGATGCGACCACGAGCGCGCTGCTGCCGCCTTCGGTCGCGGACGTGCCCTCGCTCAAGCTGTCGCGCACCACGAATACGGCGCTCGTCACCGTCGACGCGCTCGCGATCTCTCGCGTGTCCGCGGACAAGCTGGATCACCCGCCGGAGCCGCCTGCATCGCAGGAACCATCGCGCGCGGTCACCGAGCAGATCGACACACCGAACGTCACGACCGCGTCGCTCCTGACCGACGAACGCGAGCGTCTGCTCGCCGCGCATCGCGAGAATCCCGACGACGTCCCGACGCTGACCGCGCTGCTCGCGAACCTCCTCGAAGCGCCGGCGCTGCGCCGGCAGGTGCTGGATGCCGCCCAACGCACGACGCACGGCCCGGCGCTCGCGATCGTCCTGTACGAGCTCGCACTGCACGCGCGCGCCGCGCAGGACTTGATCCGCGCCGCGGCCCTGCTCTCTCGCGCGCACGAGACCGATCCGAGCTACGCCCCGGTGTGGATGCCGCTCGCCGATACGCTCGCCGCGTCCGACGAGCTCGATGCGGCGCGCGAGCTGTACGAGAAGGTCGCGGTGTCGGAGGCGTACGATGTTCGTCGGCGCGCGTTCGCACAGGATCGCGCCGATGCGCTCGGCAAGGACGGCACCGTCGTGTCCGGCGAGATCGTCGCCCGGCCGAGGAAGTCGCAGCGCAGCGCGGCGCGAAATCCCGAGCTCGATCGGGCGCGCGTGCTCGCCGATGCCGACGACGTCAAAGGTGCGATCGCCGTCGCCGAACAGATCGCCACCTCGAACCGCGACGATGTCGCTGCGCTCGAGCTCCTCGAGCAGCTCTATCTGCGCGTCAACGATGTCACCGGTGCATCCGAGGCGATCGGGCGTCAACTGGCGGTCAAGGACGACGAGATCGAGAAAGCCGCGCTGTGGCGCCGTCGCGCGAAGCTGTACCGCGACTCGCTCAACCGAGATGCCGAAGCGTATCGCTGCCTGAAAGAAGCCCACGCGTGCTCGCCGAACGATCCCGAGATCGCGTACCAGCTGCGCACCGCGGCGATGGTGCGCGGCGAGTGGACGCTCGTCGCCTCGCTATTGCATCGCGAGATCGCCGCGGCCGAGTCACCCCGCGAGCGCGGCGCACTTCACCTCGAGCTCGCGCTGATCTTCGACGAGCGACTCGACGACGACGCACAAGCGCAGACGAACTTCGAGCAAGCACTCGCGTTCGATCCCACGATCCCCGCGGCGAAGCTGCCGCTCGCGCGTCGCTACGAGATGCTCGGCCGCCACGCCGATGCGGCCGCGATGTACGAAGAAGCCGCGGCATCGGCGCGCGCTGCCGATCGTGCGGCGTTGTACGAAGCCGCTGCTCGCTGCAAGTCGGCTGTGGTTGCAGCAGCCGCACCGTCGCGTCCGACACCGCCCGGCACGATCCCACTGGCGACACGCGTCGAGCAGGCCGAGGCCGCCGGCGCGAATGATGTCGCGATCGATCTCGCGCACCAGCTGTGGCGTGCGGAGCCCGGTCACGCGAGCGCGTATCGCGTGCTCGCCGCGAACTACCGCACCTCCGGCGATCTCGCGGCGCTGACCGACATCACCGGCGTTCGCGCGAGCCGCGCCGAGAGCCCCGAGGAGCGCGCCGCCGCGTGGATCAGCGTCGCTCGCCTCGCCGAGGATCTCGGCACGCTCGATCAAGCTGCGCGCGCGTACGACCTCGCGCTCGTCGAAGATCCGGGCCACATCGAAGCGCTCGACGCGCGTGGGTCGTTGGCCTTCCGCCTCGACGATTTCTCGACCGCGGACAGCATCTATCGCGACCTCACGCCGAGCGAGACGTTGCTCGGCATCGACGAGCTCGCGCTGCGTCGATCGATCATCTCCGAGAAGCTCGGCCGCGACTCCGAAGCGCTCACGCTCGCGCAGACCGCCGCAGAGGTCGCGCCCGGTCGCCGCGATCTCGTGCTTCGCGTCCAGGAGCTCGCCACGCGCATCGGCGAGCTCGATACCGCACTCGCCGCCGCACGCTCGGTCCTCGATCTCGTTCCGCTCGAAGACGAAGAAGGCAAAGTGCGCGCTCACTTCGCGCTCGTCGAGCTGTTGCGCGAAGCGGGCGACCTCGACGGTGCCGTCGTCCAGCTCGAGCGCGTGCTGCGCGACTATCCGATCCACTCCCACGCACTCGAGCTGCTCGCCGAGCTCCACATGGCGCGCGGTGACTGGCAGACCGCGACGCGCATCCTGTACCAGCTCGTGCCGCTCGCGCCCAACAGCCAGCAGCGCGCGGAGCGTCTGTATCGCCTCGGCGAGGCCGTTCTCGTACATCTCGGAGATATCGATCGCGCCGATGACGTGTTCCTGCGCGCGTCGGATCTCGACCCGTCGCACGTGCCCACGCTCCGTCGATTGCTCGACGTGTACTGGCGTGCAGACGATCCGGGTGCGCTCGTCGAGGTCGCGTCCGAGCTCGCCGAGCGCAATGCACTCGCCACGGGTCCGACCGCGGAAGGCTCGCTCGCCCACGCGTTCGTCGCGGCGGCCTTGATCGGCGACACCGCGCTCGCGGGCCGGCTCGGCACCGCCCTGGGCGACGAGGCCCCGCGCTGGATCGCCACCGCACTCGGCGAGCTGACCGGTCGCGATGGCCGGCTCCAGCTCTCGACGGCATCCACCGCGATCGCCGAGCTCGCGCGGCGAGGTCTGTTGGATCTCGCGAAGGTACGCGCCGCGGCGACCGCCCCCGTCGCATCGCTGCTCGCGTCGTCGTAGTCATTTTGCTTTCCAGGAAGCAATCACGCTCGGCTCACGTAGAGTCAGGTCATGGGAGACTTCGACCGGCGCCCGCGACCTGCCGATGCGCCGGTTCGTGCGGCGAACCCGCCGGTCGGTGCCCCGTTCTTCGCGGGTGGCAACACCGGCGCTCCGTCGTTGGCGCCGCGGAACATCCAGATGCCATCCGCGGCAGCGCTCTCCAACGCGCACGGCCACTTCACCGATCCACCGCCCGCGCCCGCGACTGCCGCACCCACGGGTGACGCGCCGATTCGCGTCGAGGGCGAGGGCGAGGCCGAGAATCCCGCGAACCCCACCGCGTCGGTCACCGGTCGTGTCGTCGCCGGTAGCTCCACGAACAACATCGCTGCGTCGGGAAGCGTCAACCAAGCCGGCGCCGTGACGGTCGCCGGCGAAGGCAACCTCGCCGCCGGTCCGGTCACCGCGAGTGGCTCGGTGGGTTCGACGCGCGCGACCGACGGAGCGACCACGACGGACGCGACCGGAAGAGTTCGCGTCAATCCCAACCCGAATCTCCAGATCGGCGTCAACGGCGGCGTGTCGAGCGGCGCCGACGGAACGACGGGCACCGTCGGCGGCAACGTCCGCGTCGGTCGCGAAGATGGTCCTCGCCTGAACGTCACCGGCGGCGCCGAGGGTCTCGGCGGTCCGCGTGTGACCGGCAACGTCGGCGCGAACGTCGCCATGCCGCTCGCGCCGGGACTGAATCTCACCGTCGGTGGTGGTGCCTCGGGCCTCGGCGGTGCGAGCCCCACGGGCAACGCGAACGCCGAGCTGCAAGCGCAGATCAATCGCAACCTCGCACTTCGCGCGGGCGTCGGTGCGAACAACATCGGCGGCGCGAACCAAGAGGTTCACGGCACCGCCGGTCTCACCATCACGTTCCCGTAGTCGGCGGGCTCGACGGTCACATCGCTCGCGAGCGCAGTCTGCCCTCGTATGAGCGAGATGGATCAGCAGTCGGCACCCGCCCAAGCGCCCGCCACGAGCGCTTCATCGCCGCCGGGACAACCCTACTTCCCCGATCCCGTCACGCCACCGGCACCGGCTCCGCAGCCAGCGACGCCGGCCACACCGCTGGATCACCTCGCGGCGTTTCCTCAGTACGCCGACGAGCACCAAGTTGCCGACACGGTCCAAGCCTCGTACGGCGCAGACGCATCGGTCGACACGCAAGGCGCGAACGCGAGGGCACATGGCGACCTCACGTGGAGGCCGGGTCCGAACACGATGATCAAGACCGGTGCGGAGACTCACGCCGGAACCGATGGCGTGGGCGGTAGGGGCGACATCGCCGCGACCCACACCGATGGTGACGCTGCTGCGAAAGCGCGGGCTGCGGTGGCAGTGACTCCCGACGGTGCTGTCGCGAACACCGATGCCGAGCTGAAGCTGCAGAACGAGAAGCTACGACTCGAGCTCGCGGTTGGTGCGCAGGGGCTCGGCGGCCCGAATCCCACGGGACACGCCGCAGGAGATGCTGCGTACACGACGCCCGACTTCCAAGCAGGCGCGGGCGCGGGTGTCACCAACCTCGGGGGCGATCCACAAGCGAGCTCGCACCTCGATCTCGGTGTCGGCGATCCGAAGGGCCTCAGCCTGAAGCTCGCGGCCGACATGCAAAACATGACCGACGATCAGAAGCGCACCTACGCGGCTCGTCTCCAGGGAAACATCCCGCTCACCAAGAGCACGTCGATCCAGCCGAGCGTCGCCGTGCGGAATACCCCGGGCTCGGGAACGACCGGCGAAGCGGGCGTCGACGTCACGCAGCAAATCACGCCGAGCGTCGGCGTGAAGGGCGGCGTGAACGTGCAGAACATCGGCGGCCCGGGAGGACCCGAGGTCGTTCCGAATGGCGGCGTGATCATCACTCCGCCGCAAGAACAGAAACCGAATCCGACGGGACCGCTGCCACCGCCGTCGTTCTGATCCGATCCGTTAAGACGGAACTTTCGCGGACGCGTGGCCGTTCGCCCCACGCGCGTTGACGCGATCTGTCGACGAGCACATGGTCCTGCCCATGAAGAAGATCATGTTTGCGATCGTCACGTGCGCGACCTCGGTCGCGTTTGCTCAGGGCGCGGGTTCGGGTGCGGCGAAGGCTCCCGAGATGAAGAAAGCCGACGCGCCCAAGACCGACGCGAAGGCAGCGCCGGCGGACGCGAAGAAGGCGGAGCCGAAGAAGATGGAGATGCCGAAGGCGCCGGCCGAGGTGGCCGAGCTCGCGAAGCAGCTCGTCGGCACCTACAACTGCACGGGCAGCGCCGCGATGGACATGGCGGATCCGACGAAGATGACGCCGATGAAGTTGAAGATGGTCATGAAGCTCGACGCCGATAAGGCGTGGATCACGTCCGCGATGACCGGCGTCGGCATGAAGATGAACGCGATGACCACGTTCGATGCGCAGTCGAAGAAGTGGTACCGCATCCTCACCGACTCGATGGGCGGCAGCGAGACCTCGTGGTCGGCGGGCGCTCAGGCCGGCAAGGTCGTCTGGGAGGGCGAGGCGCGCGGCATGGGCATGAAGCCGTGGAAGACCCGCGAGACCGAGGACATGTCCAACCCCAAGGACGTCAAGATGACCGGCGAGATGTCGATGGACGGCAAGACCTGGATGAAGAGCTGGGAAGCGTCCTGCAAGAAGTAGCCTGATCGGTCAGGTTCCGAGATCGGCGGCTCACCTCGGTGGGCCGTCGGTGTTTTCGGAGGCTTGAGGTGCGAGCCCCGTTGACGGCTTTGTAACCCTGGTTACGTTCACGGCACTATGAAGCTCGACAAGCTGACCGTGAAGGCGCAGGAAGCGATCGCTGCGTCCCGTGACCTCGCCGTCAATCGGCACCACGCCGAAGTGCGCCCCGAGCACCTCCTGATTGCTCTGATCGACCAAGAGGGCGGTGTCGTTTCGCGCATCCTCGGCAAACTCGGCGCGGATCCCCGCGTCGTGCGCGCGGACGTCGAGAAGCACCTCGAGCGGCTCCCCCGCGCGACCGGTGCGTCGCTCGATGTCGACGCCTCGCGTCCGTTCAAGGACCTGTGGGCCGACGCCGTTCGCGAAGCCCACAACATGAAGGACGACTTCACGTCGACGGAGCACTTCCTGCTCGTGCTCGCGGATTCGCGCGGCGATGCCGGCGAAGCGCTGCGGCACGCGGGGGCGACGAAGGCCAAGGTCCTCGAAGCGCTACAGAGCGTGCGCGGAAATCAGCGCGTCACCGACGAGAATGCCGAGAGCAAGTACGAGGCGCTCGAGCGGTACACGCGCGATCTCACGCAGCTCGCGCAGCAGGGCAAGCTCGATCCGGTCATCGGCCGCGATGAAGAGATCCGCCGCACGATCCAGATCCTCTCGCGCCGTACGAAGAACAACCCCGTGCTCGTCGGCGAAGCGGGCGTCGGAAAGACCGCCGTCGTCGAGGGCATCGCGCAACGCATCGCCACCGGTGACGTGCCGGAGTCGCTGCGCGACAAGTCGATCCGCTCGCTCGATCTCGGCGCCATGATCGCCGGCGCGAAGTATCGCGGCGAGTTCGAAGAGCGCCTCAAGGCCGTGCTGCAAGAAGTCGCGAGCGCCGAGGGCCGCGTGATCATGTTCATCGACGAGATGCACACGCTGATCGGTGCGGGCGCCGCCGAAGGTGGCAACGATGCTGCGAATCTATTGAAGCCGGCCCTCGCACGCGGCGAGCTGCGCTGCATCGGCGCCACGACGCTCGACGAGTACCGCAAGCACATCGAGAAGGACAAAGCGCTCGAGCGCCGGTTCCAGCCGGTGATGATCGAGGAGCCGTCCGTCGAGGACACGATCGCGATCCTTCGCGGTCTCAAGGACAAGTACGAGGTCCACCACCACATCCGCATTCGCGACGCCGCGCTCGTGGCCGCCGCGAAGCTCTCGCATCGCTACATCCCGCAGCGCCAGCTCCCGGACAAGGCGATCGATCTCGTCGACGAGGCCGCGTCGCGCCTCAAGATGGAGATCGAGAGCACGCCCACGCCGATCGATAACCTGGAGCGCCGCGTGACGACGCTCGAGGTCGAGAAGGCCGCGATGGAGCGCGAGGGTGACAAGAAAGCGAAGCAGCGCGTGAAGGATCTCGAGCGCGAGATCGCGGACCTGCGCGAGCAGGCGAGCGCGATGAAGGCGCAGTGGATGCGCGAGCGCGATCTGATCAAGGCATCCGCCGACAAGAAGGAGAAGCTCGAGCAGCTCAAGACCGAAGCCGAGAAGGCGCAGCGCACCGGCGACTACGCACGTGCGTCCGAGCTTCGCTTCGGCCAGCTGCCCGAGCTCGAGCGCGAGCTCGCCGAGCTCACCGTGAAGGTCGAAGCGCTCCGCACGTCGGGCAGCTTCCTCCGTGAAGAGGTCACGGAAGAAGACATCGCGACTGCGGTCGCGAAGTGGACCGGCATTCCCGTCGAGAAGATGCTCGAGACGGAGGTCGAGCGCCTCACGAAGATGGAGGAGCGCCTCGGCCAGCGCGTGATCGGTCAGAGCGTCGCGGTCACTGCCGTCTCGGCAGCGGTTCGCCGCGCGCGCGCCGGTCTCAAGGATCCCAATCGTCCGATCGGCAGCTTCTTGTTCCTCGGCCCGACGGGCGTGGGCAAGACGGAGCTCGCGCGCGCGCTCGCCGAGTTCCTGTTCGACGACGAGCAGGCGATGGTCCGCATCGACATGTCCGAGTACCAGGAGAAGCACACCGTGTCTCGCCTCGTCGGCGCGCCTCCGGGCTACGTCGGGTACGACCAGGGCGGCCAGCTCACCGAAGCGGTGCGCCGTCACCCGTACTCGGTGGTGCTGCTCGACGAGATGGAGAAGGCGCACCACGACGTGTGGTCCGTGCTCCTGCAAGTCCTCGACGATGGTCGCCTGACCGATGGTCAGGGTCGCACCGTCGACTTCAAGAACACGGTCATCATCATGACGACCAACGTCGGCAGCCAGCACCTGCTGCGTCTCGACGAGAAGAACCGCGAAGAGATCGAGAAGGCCACGATGCGAGAGCTCCAGGGCACGTTCCGCCCCGAGTTCTTGAACCGGATCGACGAGATCATCTTCTTCGAGCCACTCGACGAGGCCGAGCTCGGCCAGATCGTGAAGATCCAGCTGGCTCGCTTCGAGAAGCTCCTCGCCGAGCGGCAGATCACCGTGCACCTCACCGATCAAGCAGTCGCTCGGATCGCGGAGGTTGGATACGATCCGATCTATGGTGCGCGTCCGTTGAAGCGTGCACTGCAGAAGCTCGTGATCGATCCCCTCGCGCTCAAGCTCCTCGCGGGCGAGTTCCGCGCCGGTGATCATGTCGAGATCGACGTGAGGGGTGATGACCTCGCATTCACGAAGGCGGTCAAAGGAGCCGCCGCGTAATGGCCCAGCAGATCGATTTCGATCCGAGCGTCGACTACTACAAGGCGCTCGGCGTCAGCGAGAAGGCATCGGCCGACGAGATCAAGAAGGCCTACCGCAAGCTCGCGAAGGCGAACCATCCGGATTCCACCGGCGGGGACAAGAAGAAGGAGTCGCGCTTCAAGGACATCTCGAACGCGTACGACGTGCTCGGTGACCACAAGAAGCGCGAGCTCTACGACCAGATCCGCGCAGGCGGTGGACCGGGCGGCAATCCGTTCGCGGGTGGCGGCAATCCATTCGGGGGTGGACGCACGGTCTACACGCAGCAAGGCGGCGGCGGTGGCCCGGGTGTGTTCGATCTCGGCGATCTGTTCTCCCAGTTCTTCAACCAGGGTGGGCCACAGGCCGGAGGCCGGCGCATGCGCGTCGATGTCGACGACGATGGTGGGCGCCCGCGCGCTTCGCGCGCTCGTGCCGCAGAAGACGTCGAGCTCGAGAGCAAAGTGAAAGCCTCCGACGGAACGTGGCTCGACGTGAAGGGCGTCGACGTTTACTCGGACGTTCGAATCTCGTTCGACCGCGCGATCCTCGGCACGGTCGCGACGGTCGCGACGGTCGACGGCAAGGCCGAAGTGAAAGTCCCACCCGGAACCGCGAGTGGGAAGAAGCTGCGGCTCCGTGGCAAAGGCGTACCTGACCGTTCGGGTCAGGTCGGCGACCACTACATCACGGTGCAGATCGACGTCCCGAAAACCCTCGACGAAGAGGACAAGAAACTCCTCGTTCAGCTCGTAACTCGTCTGCGCAAACACAAGACGAACGACTGAAACGTCGTACAGTAGGTGACGATGTCGAAGCACACGGAGACAGCGGGGCAATACCCAGTCATTCCGCTCCGCACCGAGGTCCAGCTCCCGGGCCACGTCGGGCCCCTCGAAATCGGACGTGAAGCCTCGGTCCGTGCGATCGAAGCCGCGACCCGCGATGACAATCTGATCGTCATCATCCCGCAGAAGAACCCGGCGGTTCGCGATCCGGGCCAGAAGGATCTGCACGAGGTCGGCGTTCGCGCGGAGATCGTTCAGGTCGTGAAGCACTCGCCCGGTCGCTTCACCACGGTGATGCGGTTCCTCGAGCGCGTGCACATCGATGCACTCGTCGCGACAGAGCCGTTCTTGATCGCCAGCGTGTCCAAGCTCGGGTCGACATCGACCGCGACGCCGGAGCAGCTGACCGCGACCACCACGAAGGTCCGCGACTACCTCATCGCCGTCGTCACCGACGCGCAGGCGAAGGAAGCCGCCGGCGCGAACCGCGACAAGGACAGCTCCAAGGACGGTCCGCGTGGCGAGCTCACGCGTGCGCAGGTGCAGGCGATCGTCGATCCCGACAAGCTGGTCGATGCCGCCGCCCCGTACCTCGAGCTCGAGCGCGATGATCTGACAGCTCTGCTGATCGAGACCGACACGATGAAGCGCCTCGAGCGCATCATCCCGTCGCTCGAGCGCCAGGCCACCGTGCTCCGCCTCAAGGCGGACATCGGCGCCGAGCTCGAAGGCGAGTCGAGCCGCACCCACCGCGAGCGCGTCCTGCGCGATCGCATGCGCCAGATCCAAGAAGAGCTCGGCGAGCAGGATGACAACGCCGAGATCGACGAGCTGCGCAAGAAGATCGAGGACAGCAAGATGTCCGACGAAGTGCGCGCCGTTGCCAAGAAGCAGCTGTCGCGCATGAGCCAGATGGCGTCGAGCTCGCCCGAGTACAACATCGCGCGCACGTACGTCGAGAACCTCCTCGAGATCCCGTGGAACGTGACCACCGAGGATCGTCTCGACGTGTCCGCCGCGCGCGCGATCCTCGAGGCCGAGCACTCGGGTCTCGAGAAGGTGAAGAAGCGCATCCTCGAGTTCCTCGCGGTGCGCAAGCTCGCGCCGAACAAGCACGGCCCGATCCTGCTGCTCGTCGGTCCGCCGGGCGTCGGCAAGACGTCACTCGGCAAGTCGATCGCGAGCTCGCTCGGACGCAAGTACGTCCGCATCTCGCTCGGCGGCGTGCGTGACGAAGCGGAAGTCCGCGGTCACCGCCGTACGTATATCGGCGCCCTCCCCGGCCGCATCGTCGCGGGCCTCAAGAAGGCCGGTTCGATGAACCCGGTGTTCGTGCTCGACGAGATCGACAAGCTCGCTGCGGACATGCGGGGCGACCCGGCCGCGGCCATGCTCGAGGTCCTCGATCCCGAGCAGAACAAGGACTTCGTCGATCACTACGTCGAAGTGCCGGTCGACCTCTCGAAGGTCATGTTCATCTGCACCGCGAACCAGCTCGACACGATCAGCCAACCGCTGCTCGATCGCATGGAGACGGTGGAGCTGTCCGGCTACACCCGCGTGGAGAAGCTCGCGATCGCGAAGAACCATCTCCTGCCCAAGCAGCTCGGCGAGCACGGCATCACCAAGGAGCAGGTGCAGATCGACGACACCGCTCTCGAGGAGATCATCAACGGGTACACCCGTGAAGCCGGCGTGCGTAACCTCGAGCGCGAGATCGCGGCGGTCTGCCGTGGCGCAGCGGTCAAGGTCGCGGAAGGCGTCGAGAGCATCCACATGACCAAGGAAGCGGTCGAGGAGCTTCTCGGTCCGCAGCGCTACGTGAACGACAGCGCGGAGCGCAAGCCCGAGGTCGGTGTGATCACCGGTCTCGCGTGGACGCCCGTCGGTGGCGACATCATGTTCATCGAGTGCCGCATCTTCCACGGCAAGGGCGAGCTTCGCCTGACCGGCCAGATGGGCGACGTGATGAAGGAGAGCGCCACGGCTGCAGTGTCGTGGATGCGCTCCAACGCCACGCGCCTCGGCATCGACAACGAGAAGATCGCGGCGAGCGACATCCACGTCCACTTGCCGCAAGGTGCGATCAAGAAGGATGGTCCGTCCGCCGGCGTCGCGCTGACCTGCGCGGTCGTCTCGGTGTTCACGGGCCGCCCCGTTCGCCACGACGTCGCCATCACCGGCGAGATCGATCTCCGTGGCAACGCGCTGCCGATCGGTGGCGTGAAGGAGAAGGTGCTCGCCGCTCACCGCGCGGGCATCAAGATCGTGTTCCTGCCGGAGCGGAACCGCAAAGACATCCTCGATATCCCCGAGGAGATCCGGAAGGAGCTCGACATCCGCTTCATGACGAAGATCGACGACGCGCTAGCCGTCGCGCTCGGCGATGCACCGGCGAAGCCGGATCCGGAACCGGCGATGCCGCCGCCCGCGGCACCGAGCCGCGGCTCGGGCGTGGGCGAGCGCCTGCCCTCGTGATCTGACCGCCGGCCTGGCACCACCCCCGAGGTGCGTTACGCTCGATGTCATGTGGCATCGGGCGTTTGTCGTTTCGGGGCTCGTCGTCCTCGTGGGTTGTCCCGACAAGAACAGCCCCGAGCGGCAGATACGCATGGCGGTCGACCAGATGGCCACGTTCACCGACGACATGTGCCGGTGTCTGGACAAGGCGTGCGCCGACAAGATCCAAGATCAGATGACGAAGTGGGCGACGGAGATGGCGCGAGATGCGCCCAAGCAACAGCCGAAGCCCGACGAGGCGCTGATGAAGCGAATGACCGAGATCGGTCAGCGCTACGGCGAATGCATGACGAACGCGATGATGTCCGAGCCACCTCCGGCCGCGGCTCCGGCCGCGCTACGCGATGACATTCCGCCCGCGACCACGACGCGCGATGCCGACACGCTCGTGCGCGAGGCGCGAGCCTGGGCGCGCGCCAAGCAGCCCGAGCACCTCGTGACCGACGTACAGATCGATTACGTCGACGCGAACGGTGTGATCGATGGCGAGTTCGGCGCGGTCGCGATCATGTTCGGCCGCCCCGCGAAGAAGGCCGACGATCCCAAGCGCAAGATCGGCGCGCCACCCGCGCCGACGACCAGGCCAGACGACTGCTTCCAGATCAACTGGTCACCGTCGGTCACCTGGTCGCGAACGACCTACGGCTGTGGCGATGCGGTCGACGTCGCGAACCGCTGTACCGTCACGCAGATCTGGAAGAAGGCGATCGCTGCCAAGGCGCCCGATGCCGCGCTCGCGAAGATCGAGATGCGACCGCTGGCTGCCGGCGCGGCGTGGACGTTCGTGATCCAGGACGAACCGCGCGGGGTCGATATCCGCGAGTCGTTCGCCGATGACTGTCCGCTGGCGGTCGAGAAGTGAAGCTCGTAACGACCGTCGGCGCGCTGCTCGTTCTCGCGGCGTGTCCGTCGAAGAAAGACGAGAAGCGCTTCGAGGCAGCGGCGTTGGCCAAGATGGCCGAGCTCTCCACGCGCATGTGCGAGTGCAAGGACAAGGCGTGCGCCGATCACGTCCAGATCGCGATGACGAAGTGGGGCGAGGAGATGGCGAAGGATCCGGCGGTCCGCGACTACAAGCCCGACGAATCCGTGATGAAGCAGATGACGGACCTCGCGATGAGATACAGCGAGTGCATGACGAAGCTGTTGATGGCGGCGGAGCTGGCTCCCGCTGATGTCCCGGCGATCGTAGCGAACGAGGCGCGCGATGCCGACTCGCTGATCAAAGCGGCTCGCGAGTGGGTGACGGCGAACCATCCCGGGCGACTCCTCTCGTCCGCGAGCATCGGGTACGTCGACGCGAACGGTGTCGTCGATCGCGGTTTCGGCAACGCGCTGCTCGTGTTCGGTCGCTCGCCGGTACGGATCGACGACCCGAAGCGCAAGACCGGCGCCCCCATCCCGACGCCGACGGTCTCCAATGACTGCTTCACGCGGACGTGGGATCTGAAGACCGGCTGGCAGCACGTCCCCAGCGCATGTCTCGTCGCGTACGAGACCGGCGTTCGCTGCACGGTCGTCGCGATCTGGAAGCGAGCGATCGAGCTGGGCGCTCCCGCGGATGCGCTCGCGACGATCGGCCTCGAGTCGACGGAGGAGGGTCGCGCGTGGCACTTCACGATCGAGGACGAACCGCGCGACGTGCACATCGCGCACACGTTCGTCGACGATTGCCCCATCGCGGTCGAGAAATGAAGCTGCTGGCGCTGGTCGCGCTGGTCGCGTGCACCGAACAGCCATCGCGAGCACGCACGAGGGCCGAGCCCGAGCGACCGATTCCACAGCCGGCCGAATCGAAGCCCGTCCAGGTCGACGCGCTCCTCGCGGATGTCCGCAAGAAGGTGGCGCCCCCGTCCGTGCCATCGCGGATCGTGATCGACAACGTGCGCGCGGATGGATCGCTCGATCCATCGCGCGGCGAGGTCGAGGTGTGGTTCGTCGGGGACACCACGTGTCAGATCCTGAAGTGGCGCAACCAGGTGTGGAGCGCGCTGCCATGCAACCCGTCGACGTTGTCCGCGAACCAGCCGCTCGTGGTTCGCTGCACGGCGGAGATGATCTGGGAGCGCGCGATCGCGAAGGGTGCGCCGCGCAACGCCGAAGCGACGATGTCGATCTCGTCGGGTCCGGCAGCGCTTTGGACGTTCCGCATCGGCGAGGCGAGCTTCACTCTCGCTGACGACTGCGATCCCGTAGTCGAAGCACGCTAGCGGATCGCGGGCAGCTCGACGAGCGCCTGGTCCGCTTGGATCACGAACGGCGCCTGCTGGACGGTGATGTGGCCGCGGCCGTCGTGACGGATCGCTTGCACCGTGCCGAGCCCCACGCCCATCGGGCCGCGCGAGTAGTAGTGCACCGCGACGCGATACGGGAATGCGTTCGGGTCCATGATCGTGAACATCTCGGGTCCGTAGCCGCGCGTGAGGTCTTGCAGTAGTCTGCCGCCCGACGGCAGCGACGGGTTCGAGTAGAACGCCTCGGCCCCCGAGCGATCGCGGACGTGCAGATCGACATCGTTCGCGTCGGTCTCCCACGCGAGGACGATCCGCAAGCTCGGCTCGCGTGCGAGCGCGACGGGCGCGCTGCCCAGGTACTCCTTCGCTCGCTCGGGATGACGCGCGGCGAGGACCGCCTCCGCGATCGCTCGATCCTCGGCGAGCACTGCCATCACCGCGGCGTCCGTCGTCTTCGACGCGCCGGTGCTCAGCGTGGAGAGCACCTCGGCATCCGTATCGGCGCGGTTGGCCAGGAGCAGCGACAGCGCGAGCAAACGATAGGTGTGCGCGTGATCGGGCCGCTCGGCGATGGAGCGGCGATACGCATCGATCGCGAGATCGCGCGCGGCCGGCAGCTTCTCCGCGAGCGCATCGAGGCGCTGTCCCGCCGCGCGCAACAGCTCGGCGCGGTTCGGATACAGATCGATCAGCGAGCCGTACGCGCGCGCGGCCAGGCTGTACGCACCGCGTGCTTCGAGTGCCTCGCCGAGCGCGAGGACGTTCGCGACATCGCCGGGATTCGCGACCTCGGCCGTCGCTGCGGTTGCGAGCGCGTGATCGCGATCATCGAGGGCGATCGATTCGCGCACCGCGAGGTACGTGCCCGTGTGCGGCGGCGCGAACGCCTTCCACGTGTCGTACTCCTGCGTCACTGGTGGCGTGTACGGCGCGGGAGGCGGGCTCGGTTCGTCGTCACGATCGTCGTCGTGGGACTCGTCGCGGTCCACGAACATCCCGCCGGAGCGAATGCTCTGCGCGATGTAATCGTTCGCGATCGGCGACATCACGTCCGCCTTGACCCGAAACGAGCCGCGGCTGTTCGACCGCACGCTGACACCGTCGACGACGTAGTGGTTCTCGACTGACGTCGAGCCCGACAGGTTGATCACTTCACCGCCGGAGACGCCCTCGAACGAGCGCCCCGCGACCGGAATGTTCTGGATGTAGTTCTTGTCGATCGTGATGCCCTGAGTCGTCGACGTCGGATCGATCACGGGCGGGCGATCCTGGATCACGATGGTCTCGCCGCGCGTACCGAAGTCCGCGCCGGTAGAGTCCGCTTGCGAACCGGTCGCCGATCCGAGCGTCGCATCGAACGTTCGCGGCGCCACGGCCAGTGGTTCCGCGGCTGTCTCGACGGGACGCTTGCCGAGGAAGCGCTCCTCGTCGGCGTCGCTCTCCAGCACGATCAGCGAGGTCTGCATCGACACGAGCGAGTGCTCGAGCGCGAGCTTCTCGATCTCTGCCGCGAGCGCGGTGCGCTGCTTGCCTTCGCCCACGCGCGCGAGCTGGTCGGTCATCGCCGCGACGCGCGCCCCCGCCACCGCGCGCTGCACGAGCGTCTCCGACCGCGCGCGGCTCGGCACCACCGTCGACGCGTGGGCTCCGATCTCCACGCGAAGCGGGCCCTGCCCCGTCCGCAGCCCGAACACGTAGACCGGATCCCCGGGCGCCACGCCGCGCGTCGTCGCCGGCCACGTCCGCGCGCCCGCGATCGAGATGCGCCGCTCCGGCGCGACCGCCTGCGCGAGCTGCCGAGTCACGCGCGACAGATCGCGCCCGTCGAGGATCGCGCCCGGCACCGCACCCGCGGCGACGATCGGAGCCAACGTGTCGCGATCGATCGTCGCGCCGACCTGTACGGCATCGATCCGCTGGATCGGCGAGCCCTTCACCAGCGCTACGAGCGCTACGGGCTCGTGCTCGCCGAGGGTCGCCATTCCATCACCGACGAGGATCACGCGATCCATGCCCTGCGTCGCCGCGAAGGCGAGCGCGCGGCCGAGGTCACTCGCGCCGAGTGCGCCGACGTCGAACAAGCGATCCACGACCTCGATCCCGTGCGCCGGATCACCGCGATAGAGCTCGGTCACCGCGTGGTCGTACGCCGCGACCGCGACGTCCGCGCGCGCCGGCAGCGTCGCGAGGATCGCGCGCACCGCCGTCGCTTGCTTGCCCATCACGGTCGATCGCGACGCGCTGGTGTCGACGAGGATCAGCACGCGATCGAGCATCGCCGTCGCCGATCCGCGCGGCAGATCCACGCGCGCCACGAACGCATTGCCGCTCGTCACCGCGGCGTTGCCGCTCGCGATCGGGACGACGACGTCCTCGGGGGCGCGGCCGCTCTGGACGTTTGTCGACGCCGTCCCGTCGCGATCGATCGCGACCGTCAATGTCGGGATCGGCGGCAACCCGCGCAGCGCGAGCACGTACGGCTGTGCCTCGCCGACGGCGTGCTCGTACGCGAGCACGATCTCCTTGTGCTCGTTCGCGGCGATCGGGAACACGCGCGCGCTGAACTGGTTGCCGAGGTCGCGCTCGAGCAATGCCGGATCGCGCCGCTGCTTCAGGATCGCCTCGTAGACCTCGCGGCCCTTCGCGCGCGACACCACCCGTGCTTCGCGCCACTCGGTGCCGATCTTCATCGCGAACCGCGCCACCGATGCCGACGCCGGCAGCGTCAACGCGAATCGTCCCTCGCGCTGGCGACTCTCGGTGTTGTGGAACGTGAAGTGAAGCTCGGTCCGGGCGAGCGGGCCGGTGATCTCGACCTTCGCGACGATCGCTTCGAGCGCGAGCTCGCTGCCATCCGTCGGCACGAGCGACGCGGGCGGCGGCACGATCTCGGTCTGCTTCGCGTACGTCCTGCGCAGGTTCAGCGATGCCGTCTGGCTCATCGCACCGAGGGCGATCCGCATGTCGGGGGCGATCGGAAGGTGCGGCACGCCGCGCGCCCGCGCTGGCTCGTCGGCCCGGCCGACGAGCGCGGCACGCGAGCTACACGCACACAGACCGATACCGACGACGCCCACGATCGCGAGGTTCCTCATGCTTCTTCGGTACACGAGCGCGACGCGCGACAACATCGCGCGCTGTCAACACACCGTGGCCCGTGCGGCGCGAACGCCGCGTCGCAGGTCGCAGCTACGCTGGGGCGAGCCGGAAGATCGTGCCGGTCAGCGACACGAGGTACAGCTCGCCATCCGCATCGACGCCGAACGAGCTGATCTGCGAGATCTGGCTCTTCGGATCGATCGCGTCGTTCCACTCCCAGTGATCGCGCGCCCATCCCGGCGCCGTCGGCGACGAGGGATCGTGCGTCCACACGAAGCTGCGTACGAAGTTCGTGCAGAAGTCCGCATAGAAGTAGCGCCCCGCGAGCGCCGGCAGCGCCTTGCCGCGATAGACGAAGCCGCCCGTGATCGAGCAGCCGTCGCGATGCGGATACTCGATCACCGGCGGGCTGAAGCCCGTGCGATCGCAGTTCTTCGCGCGGAAGCAGTGCGTACCCTCGACGACGTTCCAACCGAAGTTCTTCTGCGGGCTGTCCTTCGCGACGACGAACACGTACTCCCACAGGTTCTGCCCGACATCGCCGATGTAGAGGTCGCCGGTCTTCGCATCGAACGAGAACCGCCACGGGTTGCGGACGCCCAGGTGCACGCGCTCGGCCTCGGGCTTCGCCTTCGAGACATCGAAGCGGAGGATCTTCGCGAGCAGCGCGTCGGGGTTCTGTCCGTTCTTCTCGGGGTCGCCGGCCGAGCCACCATCGCCCATCCCCGTGTACAGCTTGCCGTCCGGGCCGAACGCGAGGTTGCCGCCGTTGTGGTTCGAGTATGGCTGCGCGATCTTCGCGATCTCGCGCCGGCTCGCCATGTCGACGACGTCGGGGTTCGTCTTCGACACCGTGAGCTCCACGATATTCGTCGCGTCGTCCTCGTCGGTGTAGTTGACGTACAGCTTGCCGTCCGTCGCGAACGTCGGCGAGAACGCGAGTCCGAGCAGGCCCTGCTCGTTCGCCTTCGACAGCGGGCCGATCGTCGCGAACGGAACCGGCCGCACCTTGCCGCCTTCGAGGATCTTGATGCGCCCGGTGTGCTGCTCGAGAACGAACATGCGGCGTCGCGCATCCTGCGGCGCGACGACGAGCAACACCGGGCGGTCGAGTCCGCTCGCGACCTTCTCGAGCTTCACGGTCGCGCCGATGTCCGTGGGGACCGCGACGACCGTGTCGGTTCCCGGTGGCGCGGTGACCGTCGTCGGCGTGGGTGCACGTTCGACGGCAGGTGCGGGTGCTGCTTCGCGAGGTGCAGGCACGCTCGGTCGCGGCTCCTGGCGCTCGGGGCTACGCCCATCGCCACGACAAGCGACCAGTAACGCGCACGTAAGCCAGCCGACGGTATAGCTCTGCATGGTCGCTCCGATGTTCTAGCCAGCCAACTGCTCGTGGCCAATGGACTTGTCGCTTATCGAGACAAGAGCCGGCTAGTGGAGTTGCCGTGAATGCAGCGCCTCGCTGTCTGGCCGCTGCTGACCGCGCTAACCGAGCGATGATCGGTGCCCGATCGTGGCAGACGCACGTGAACGTTGTTTAGGTGCGATGGCATACGACGTGCTCACGTCCGTGCCCAGGTACGCCATGCAGCAGCAGCAAGTCACTTCCTTCCTCAAGACCCCTGGATACGGCACCGCGAAGAACGTCGGCGATCTCCGCCGCTACTTCGAGTACTCCGCCGCCGGCGTCGAAGTGGTCGAGGACGGCCTCAAAGAAGTGTCGTTCGGCGAGTACCTCGTCGATCAAGGCATCGTCGATCGCTTCCAGCTGTTTCGCGCGCTGCAGATGCAGGATCGCCTTCCGGGCGTACGCCTCGGCGAGGCCGTCGCCGCGCTCGGCTTCGCGCCGATCGGTGCGGTCGAGCGGTTGTTCCAGCGCTTCACGCAGCTCTCGACCGTCGAAGTCGAGGCCGCGTAGTCACTGCATCAGGCGAATGACGGCGTCGGTGTAGCCGGCCGTGTTCGTCGTGCCGCCGAGGTCGCCCGTGCGAGTCTCGGCATTCGCGAGCGCCGCGTAGACTCCCTTCCGCAAGCGCTCGCCCGCGTCGTGCTGGTCCAGGTGATCGAGCATCATCGCGGCGCTGAGCATGAGCCCGGTCGGGTTCGCGATGCCCTTCCCGGCGATGTCGGGCGCGGTTCCGTGCACAGCTTCGAACATCGCGCAGCCGCCCTCGCTGATGTTCGCCGCGGGGGCGACACCGAGCCCGCCGACGAGCCCCGCGGCGAGGTCGCTCAAGATGTCGCCGAACAGGTTCATCGTGACGATCACGTCGAATCGCTCGGGCGCGATCACCAGCTTCATCGCGGTCGCGTCGACGATCATGTCGTCGAACTGGATGTCCGGATAGCGCTTCGCGATCTCCTTGCCGCAGTCGAGGAACAGCCCGTTCGACATCTTCAGGATGTTCGCCTTGTGGACGAGCGTGACCTTCTTGCGGCCGTGGCGGCGCGCGTACTCGAACGCGTAGACGATGCAGCGCTCCGAGCCGAACTTCGTGATGATCGCGATCGACTCCGCCGCCGTGCGCCGCGGATCGATGTAGTGCTCGACGCCCGCGTAGAGATCCTCGGTGTTCTCGCGAACGATCACGAGATCCACCCCCGTGTACCGCGATGGAACGCCGGGGATCGTGCGCGCCGGACGAACGTTCGCGTACATGTCGAACTGCTGCCGCAGCGTGACGTTGACCGAGCGATACCCGCCGCCGCTCGGTGTGGCCAATGGCCCCTTGAGCGCGACGAGCGTCTTCTTCATCGATTCGATGGTCTCGTTCGGCAACGGATCGCCGTGCGATGCCACCGCCGCGGCGCCGGCGGCCACGCGCTCCCACTCCACGTCGCCACCCGCCGCTTCGATCGCGCGAACGGTCGCGCTCGCGATCTCGGGGCCGATGCCATCACCTTCGATCAAGCTCACTGTGCGACGACTCACGGGGATTTCCTTTCGGTCGGAACGCTGTCGACTTCGATCTCGTCACCGGTGACGCGCACCGGAAACGTCTTCACACAGTACTCGGATGCATCGGCGCTCTGACCGGTCGCGGTCGAGAACCGCCAGCCATGATTCGGGCAGATGAGATGACCGCGCGAGACGATGCCTTCGCTGAGGTCGCCACCGCGATGCACGCACTGCCGCTGCGTCGCGAAGTAGCGATCGCCATCGCGACCGAGCGCCATCTGGACGCCATCGATCTCGACGCCCACCACGTCGCCGGGCGCGAGGGATCCAACGCGCGCGACGCTTCGCCAGGTCATCGGAGCATCATGGCACCTGCATTTGGGGGCGAGCTGCCGCGGTGCCGACTTCTTGCGCCCCCTATACTCGACAGCGCGATGGATCCGCGCGAGATCGCGACCGTACCGGATGCCGGTGACGACGACGCCCGGGAGGTGCCGTCGCGGATCGGGCACTTCGACATCGTCGGCCGCCTCGGCGAAGGCGGCATGGGCGTCGTATTCGAGGGTCGTGATGCGGTGCTCGGCCGCCCGGTCGCGCTCAAGCTGCTTCATCCATCGAGCTCGCTGACGGCGCCCGCGCGCCTGCTCCGCGAGGCCAAGGCGCTCGCGAAGCTATCGCACCCGAACGTCCTCACCGTGTTCGAAGTCGGCCTCGCCGGAGACCACCCGTTCATCGCGATGGAGCTCGTCGAAGGCGAGACGCTGCTCGAGTGGATGCGCGCGCCCCACGACTGGCGCACGGTGCTCGACGTGTTCATCGCGGTCGGCCATGGGCTCGCCGCCGCCCACGCGCTGGACATCATCCATCGCGACTTCAAGCCGTCGAACGTGCTGATCGACAAGCGCGGCGTGCCGAAGCTCGGCGACTTCGGGCTCGTCGGTGCGACGAAGGACGAGCTCGATAGCACCGCGAGCACGCCGAACAGCGATACGCTGACCACGCCCGGTGCCGTGATGGGAACGCCGGCGTACATGGCGCCGGAGCAAGCGGTCGGCGAGCGAGTCGACGCGCGCGCGGATCAATTCAGCTTCGCGAAGACGCTGCGCGAAGCGCTCGGCGAGCCGGTGCCCGCATCGCTCGAACCGCTGATCGCGCGCGCGATGAGCCTCGAGCCCGAGGACCGATTCCCGACGATGACGATGTTTCTCGACGAGCTCGCGCGCGTGCGCCGCGGCAATCGTCGACGGTGGATCGCGGCGGGAGTTACGGCGGCGATCGCCGGTGCCGCCGCGATCGCGTGGGGCATCGGTCACGCGCAGACCGCGGAGGATCCGTGTCCGGCACCGCGCGACCGGATCGCGAGCGCGTGGAACGCGGCGCGCGCCGTGCAGCTCGCGAGCGCGGCCGCGGCGATCGATCCCCTACAGGGCACGGCCCGCGTCGCAGCGGCGCAACGGCTGCTCGATCCGTACGCCGAGCGTTGGGTGGGATTCGCCGTCGAGACGTGCAAAGCGACGCGCGTGGAGCACACGCAGTCCGACACGCTGTTCGATCTTCGCATGCGCTGCCTCGATCGCCGCCTCGGCGAGCTCGCCGGCAGCGTCGCGCGCGTGGCGAGTGCGACTGATGCCGAGCAGCTCGAGAAGTCGGTCGGTGCGCTCCCCGCGCTGACGTCCGTGGACTCGTGCGCGAACACCGAGCGCGTCACTCGCGAGCTCGATCTCCCCATCGAGCCTGCTGCGCGCGCGAGCGCCGAGGCGCTGGCAACGCGGATCCAGGACATCGAGCTCGATGGTCGCGCCGATCGGCTGAAGGGATTGTTGGAGCGCTCGCGCGTCGTCGTAGCGGATGCGCGACTGCTCGGCCACCCGAGCACGCTCGCCGCAGCGCTCGCGACGAAGATCCGCGTCGACCTCCACGCTCACGATCCGACGGCCGCCGAGGCGAACCTGCGCGAGCTGACGCAGGTCGCGGCAAGCGCGCATCGCGACGAGGACGAAGCGTTCGCGTGGACCGAGCTGATCGTCGCGATCGGTGATGTCGCCGGTCGCCCCGACGAAGGACTCGCGATGGTCGCGCCGGCGAGCGCCGCGGTGCTGCGTGCCGGCGATCCCGTACGTCTGCGCGCCGGCCTCCTGCTCGCCCAAGCGATCGTGCTCGATCAGGGTCCCAAGCTCGAGGAGGGCTTGCAGCGACTCGCCGAGGCGCGCGCACTCCTCGTGAAGAGCGGCGCCGACCAGGCGGGCTCGCCGCTCGCGGAGCTCCTCGCCGATGTCGCGAGCGAGCAGGGTCAGGCGCTCACGATCAACGGTGACTACGAGCAGGCCACGGTCGCGTTGCGCGAAGCGATCGATCGTTATCGAGCCATGCGGGGCCCCGATTCGACCGACGAAGCGATCGTGCTGCACAACCTCGGCATCACGTTCCAGCGCATGGACAAGACGGCCGACGCACTGGCGTCGTTGCGCGAGGCCGTACGGATCAACGAGGGAAAAGCTGCGGGGACCGCGCGCCTCGGATCGAACTTGCTCTCGATCGCGTCTGTCCTCGGCAACATGGACAAGTGGGACGAGTCCTTGACCACCTACGATCGTGCGGTCGAGCTGTTACGCGACGCCGCGAAGAACGACCCCAACCAGCTCGCCGGTCTCCTACTCGGCCGCGCGATGGCGCTGCAGCACGCGGGTCGTCTCGTCGAGTCGCGCGCGGGGTACGACGAGGCGATCGCGGCGTTCGCGACCACCGGCGCGATCGGCACGAACCTCCCGCTCGCGCGGTTGAACCGCGGGAACCTGTCGGTTCAGGAGAAGAAGTGGCGCGACGCGATCGCGGACTACGAGCAGACGGTCCTGGAGTTCGAGAAGGTCGAAGGACCGCGTCGCATCGTCCATCCCTTGCTCGCACTCGGCAAAGCACTGGTCATGGACGGCCGACCCGCAGAAGCGATCGCGGTGCTCGAAAGAGCGCTCCCGCTCGCCGAGAAGCGCCCGCCACAACGAGCGCGGATCCACGCGTGGCTCGCGCGAGCGCTGGCAGCGACGTCTCGCGATCCCGCGCGCGTCGCGGAGCTGACGAAGACCGCGCGCGCAGAGCTCGCCGAGCTCGCGACCAAGGGTGACACGAGCGCAGCCGAGGACCTGCGCGACTTCGAAGCCGCGATCGCGAAGCGGCGTTAGCGGCCCGCGACCGCCGCGGGAGCTTCGGGGACGACCTCGGCGGGCTTCATGCGCTCGTAGATATCGACGACGAGGCGATCGCGCTTTGCCGCGAGCCACGCCGGGATATCGTGCTCGACGACCGCGCCGGTCTTCTCGCGCAACGTCGTATCGATGCGGACCATGAACGGCCCGCCGCCGGGGCCGTCGATCTGGACGATCATCTTGAACACGCTGCCATCGCGACCGCGGATCCAGCCGGTCTCGAGGCGATCGCTGTCGCCGCGCTCGACGAGCGGATAGTCGTCCATGGCTTCCCTTACGAGCTGGCTCGCGGTGCCTTCGTCGATCGCGAACTGCGCGCGTTGCATGCGGCTGACGTCGTGCGTCGCACCCGCACACGCCGTAGCGAGCACGCACGCCAGGAGCAGCGAGATCCTCGGAGTGGCAGCGTCGAGCGGAATCGTCATGACTCCAGACACTGCAATCGCATCGCCACTCAGGTCTCGACGGTGGTGCCGTCGGGCCCGAGGCCGTAGGTCTTCATCTTCGTGTAGATGCTCGCGCGGCTGATGCCCAGGCGCTTCGCGGCGAGCGCCGGGTTGCGATCGCGCCGTAGCGCATATGCCAGCGCAGCACGCTCCACCGCGCGCACCGCGCGATCCGTGAGGTCCTTGAGGTCCTCGCCATCGCCCAGGCGCGCGAGCTCGACGTCCGGGAGATCCACCCGATCGTCCTCGGTAGGCGTCGCCGTAGTGGTGCGATCGGGGCCGAGCA
>Ga0154020_10001592_pt1 | contig 27858 bp, 26 predicted proteins | sample Klosneuvirus_201_FD_109709 | JGI IMG/M metagenome (GOLD analysis project Ga0154020, IMG submission 109709) | Active sludge microbial communities from wastewater, Klosterneuburg, Austria - Klosneuvirus_20160825_MG | ecosystem: Engineered > WWTP > Aerobic digester > Activated sludge | place...
ATATTTTTAATTTCAAATTTACCTGAAGAATTACTAATGCTGTAATATGCCAAGGTTGAATCTTCGGGTACAAGTAGCGAAATCGTTGCATATTGAAGTGCATGCAATTCTGCGTCGAAGATTGATCCGCTCAATGAAGCAGATTGCGACTGTCCATTTACCTTTAATCCAACCATTCCCAGAAAAATCAAACATGCAAAAATTCTAATCATTAATTCTAATTTCTGATTTTTATAATAAAGTTCCCTTCGCCCCCATTCTCCTCCTGCATTTCTTTTCGTTTCTCTTCAACCAGTTTATTGAAGTCTTCCTTGTTCATTTTTTTGCCACCAGATGGTTTCACAAAAATCTTTTCATCCACTTCTCCCGGTGATATGTTGATTGCGGTAATTATTTGCTTTCCCTCATCTCGGTTCACCTCGAGAATAAGCCCAGGCAAATTACCAAACCCATTAGGCCCTGTTGACACCGGCAGTGAAGATGTGAACCAAACTTTAAGATTGATAGAGGAATCCTTAAGGACTGCTTCCTGACAAGGGTACCCCAAAATAGTTTTTTGCTTAGTTGTCAGCTTCCATTCCATCTTGCTCAGATCCGATTCAACGATAAATGGTCTGTCAAACAGATCCCTTTTCTCAATCTTTTTCTTATTCAGTAAATCACAATAAACTTGTTCGTCGGGCTCGTCCATTTTCATGATAATTCTCGGACCGTCATTGTCAGTATCGACTTCCATATTTTTGGAATCCTGCTTCATGGTCTTATCGGCCGTGTAGAGAGATTGCTCAGGTGTAAAGTATAAAAGCTTATAAAACTTTAATTCCTCGGGCATTTGTTCAGCCATATCTCCCATCTGGTCGGTATCTTCTGTTTGCAATATCATTTTCATTCTCTCTTCAAACTGAATAGTTCCACTGACTTGAGAGAAAGACTGCATTTGCAAGGCGATCAGTATTAATAATAAAGTGAAGGGTTTCCTTTTCATGAGGTTTATAGTTTTACAATTTTTCTAATCTCAGTAGATTCATCTCCCTTGCATTCAAGAAAATAAATCCCGCTTGGCAATTCACTGACCGGAATAATAATAATCCCGGAACCAAATACGATTTCCTTTGGAGAGGAATAAACTATGCTCCCTTTGAGATCTCTCATCAGAATTAAGTGTAAATTATTTTTGCTGTTCTTCAGGTCAATGGACAAATTATCGCTTACAGGATTTGGAGAGATATAGATATGAGAAGGCGTTTGCTGAATATCGCTCAAAGAACTTGATATAAATTCAACAACAGCTGAAGCCCATGTTGCAGGCATGGAACTGTTGACAAGGTTATCCGGCCAGTAATTCCATGCATTAAATGTATTTGTTACATCAAATGAAATTCCTATGGTATCGGTTGTCGAAGAGGTGAAATTTACTTTAGAGAATGGAATTTGAATTTCTACTGTATCGGTATATGGAGGACCTGTCACAAAATTGTTTGCTGCAAGCCAGTCCGGTTGCACCAACAGACAGTTGCTATAATCGTTAGCCGCAGTATTCGATTCGCAATCTGTAGCAGAAACATGAAACCACCAATCATCATTCATCCAGGTGACTGATTTGTCATTATTAATGTCGAGTAAAATTTCGGGGAAACGGATATTAAAAGATTCAAGGTTATTGCAAAAAAGGAAATTAAAATTATTCGTGTCATGTTTGAATTTGACGGTTACCTTTTGTGATAAAGTTAAGTCAATCAGAATAGAATCAGCATCTATCCATTCATTGGCTGATATTATTCCGTCTATACTCACAGGACTGCCCTCTTTTATAACAATCAATTGAGCGAAACAATTGACGTCAATAAATAAATAGAGAGGAAGGAAGAAACCAAGGATCAAAAGCTGTGTTTTTCGCATATCAATAAGTTTATTCAGCAAATCTATCCAGAACAATCAAGGAATGTGGTTAATCATCAAATAAATAAGGTTAATTAAGGTTAATCCATTGACCCGAGTGATTCGGCATTGTATCTTTAAACGATTGAAAAACCAAGGAATAAATACCTCCCGAATTGGTGCATTGATGATCGTAAGTCAGGTACTTCTATTCGCATTTACAGGACACTGGCTATACTCGCAATATCTTGGCGAGAAGGAGACTTTGAAGTCAGGCATTGAAAGGGAGTTGAGCGATACCAAGCAACAAGTAATGGACACTATGCTGGTCAGGCATCTGATTAATCCAATCCTCAATAATGAAAAAGGATTTAAGATTCACATGGCTATCAGTGACGATCAAATATCAGGTCAGGATAGTGTGAAAGAAAATAAAAATGTTCGTGCATTTACATTCGTTCAAACAGATGATTCAGGTCTTCCTCCTGAATTGTTGAAAGGAAATTACGAACGGAAAATTGAACTTACTCAAGCGGCCGATTCTGCCAATAATTTGTTGGTTAAAGGAGTCAAATTGATTTATGATGAGGTTAAATCCTCCTTCAACCAAGAAGATATAGATGAATATAAGGAGCTCTCCAAGCGTGATACTGTTCTTCTTAAAAGGCTTTTTTCTGAAAACTTAAAGAAGAGTAAACTGGATTTCAATTTTAATTGGGTAAGTAAGGATAGTGTTGAGCTGAAAAACCCGAAACAAAAAACACTCTACTTTGAAAGCAGACTATTTACTTTTCCTTACGGCGCAGAGATTAAATCATACCGGATGTACTTATTAGGGAAAATGTTCCCACAAATAAGTTTTGCCATTATACTTTTGCTACTTACAAGCATTGCCTTTTACCTATCCTACAGCAGTCTTAAAAATCAAATGCGTCTTAGTGCACTTAAAAATGATTTCATCAGCAATATATCTCATGAATTAAAAACGCCGGTTAGTACTGTTAAAGTTGCCATAGAAGCCTTACAGGATCCAAAACGAAGAAGCAATCCAGAGAAAACTTCAGAGTATTTAGACATCGCATCTCTTGAAATTACACGCCTTGAAAAATTAATTGAAAAGGTATTAGACACTTCTACTCTGGAAGGAAGAAAGGATCTTATTCAGCCTCACTTAGTCGATATAAATTTATTGATCCAAGAAGTCATCCAATCCTTCCAACACCGGCTCGATATCAGCAATAGTTCGATTACTGTGCTTAGTGAAAATAAACAAATCACAGCATTGGTAGACAAACTCCATGTGCAAGGTGTGTTTATCAATTTGATTGATAACAGCATTAAGTATGGAAAAGAAAACACATCAATCCATATTGAGCTTATCCCGACAGACAACTGGCTGATAATTCGCGTAGCTGATGATGGCTCGGGAATTCCGGAGGAATATATCGCTAAGGTCTTCGAAAAATTTTTCAGGGCACCAAATTTAGATGTTCACAATGTTAAAGGCTCCGGATTGGGCTTGAGTTATGCTTCACTGGTTATGCACCAGCATTTCGGCACTATCGAAGTTAAGAATAGAAAAGAAGGAGGATGCATTTTCACACTCAAATTTCCTGTTTCATGAGCATAAGAATATTATATGTAGAGGATGAACCACATCTGGGAAAGATCGTAAAGGAAACTCTCGAGCAGCAAGGATATATTGTATATCATGAAAACGATGGGGCCAAAGTTATTGAGGCATACAAATCATTTAAACCGACTCTATGTGTATTAGACGTCATGCTCCCTCATGTAGATGGCTTCACTCTAGGGAAAAGTATTCGATCTATTGATACTTCTATGCCCATTATTTATCTCACGGCAAAATCACAAACCGAGGACCTAATGAAAGGTTTTGATATGGGAGGAACAGATTATATTAAAAAACCATTCAGTCTGGAAGAACTTATTGCCAGAATTAATAATCAATTACAGCTTGCCAGAAAATTGATAAAGCCTGAATCCGTAAAAGCAGAAAGTATAAGCATAGGTAAATTTATTTTTCATCCTGATTTGTATCAGCTATGCAATGGATCAAATGAACTACGACTATCGCATCGCGAAGCTCAACTTTTACATCAATTTTGTTTGCACAAAAACGAAGTCATCGAAAGAAAAGACTTATTGATCGCCATCTGGGGAGATGATTCATTTTTCAATTCTCGAACGCTGGATGTATATATCCGAAAACTGAGAGACTATTTTGCTTCAGATGATGGCATTCAAATCATTACACTCAAAGGTAAGGGTTACCATTTTCGGGTTAACTGAACTTTTAGAACAATTCTCCGGAAAATTGGATACGATTCCATTGCTTTCCATATATTTGGCGCATTCTGAAAATTCGGACATTATTCCCTCAAATTAGTATTATTTATGAAAAAGTTTTTAAAAGTAACAGGCATTATTCTCCTGCTTTTAACAGTGGTTTTCTTCTCTCTCGGCTTGATTTTCCCACAAATAACTTACAATACTGAAGTCAAGATAAACAGGCCTATAGCAGAGGTATTCCGTAAGTATAATGATCCGGGAACGTTAAGCAAATGGATTCCAGAAATGAAATCTCTAGAAATCCTCGAAATCAAACCAGGTATGGTTGGCACCAAAATGAAAATGATCATCGAGAGCGAAGGTCAAAAGATGGAACTTTTTGAGGAAGTCGTTGCCTTTGAAGAAAATAAACTCATCAGTTTGTCATTTGACGCCGGGGCCATGAATAAAACAGATTATGTTGAATTCACGAGTACCGGTGAAACTACGACGATAAAAGGATCATATATATGTAAAGGATCAAACTTGTTTTACAAATCTCTCTTTAGCCTTTTCAAAAGTCAGTTTCAAACGATCGATCAAACTTATTTGAATAACTTTAAAGCATTCGTTGAAGGCTGAAGATATAATGGGACTGTAAAATAATCAGAGAGTAAGAATAGAATAAATGATGCACCTGTATGATGAGCAAATCTGAAATTCGTTACTCTTCTGCAGAAAGTGCCTTGCAGGTTATTAAGAGTAATCAACGAGTTTTTATACATGGAAGTGCTGCTACGCCTACTCATTTAGTTTCAAAGTTAGCAGAGCAGGCGCCACGACTTAGGAATGTCGAGATTGTCTGCATTAGCGTCTTAGGTGACTTTGCACCTGCCATGCCGGAATATTCCGACTCCTTTTTCATTAATAGTTTATTTGTTTCACAACCTATCCGTGAAGCAGTGCATCAGGGCAGAGCTGATTATGTCCCGGTCTTTCTCAGTGAGATCCCGGACCTTTTCAAAGCAAATATTCTGGAATTAGATGTCGCAATCGTACACGTCTCCCCTCCCGATGCTCATGGCTACTGTTCTCTTGGAGTATCGGTTGATATCGCAAGAGCAGCGGTTAATCATGCGAAGCACGTAATTGCACAGGTGAATCCGAATATGCCCAGAACACATGGCGATGGGATGATCCATCTGAGTTCATTCGATGCTATGGTGCAGGTTGCTGAGCCCTTGCATGAAACCAATTACACCAGCAAAATCAATGATGCTGATAAAACCATCGGCAAATACATTGCCGGCTTAATTGACGATCGAAGCACTATCCAAATAGGAATTGGTAGTATTCCTGATGCAGTTTTAAGTTTTCTCGGAAGCCATAAAGATCTGGGCGTGCACACCGAAATGTTTTCAGATGGAATATTGCCATTGATAGAAAATGGAATCATCACCAATAAATTCAAAAGGAAACATCCCGGAAGAACGGTTACAGGTTTCTGTCTTGGCACAAAGAAACTCTATGATTATGTGAATGACAATCCGGCATTTGCTTTTCTGGATATTGACTATGTCAACGAAATTTCCGTCATCCGAAAAAATCCAAAGATGCATGCCATAAACAGCTGCATTGAAATAGACCTGACAGGACAAGTTTGTTCCGACTCAATAGGAACCACGCAATATTCCGGAGTTGGCGGGCAAATGGATTTTATGAGAGGCGCTGCGCTCTCCGAGGGAGGAAAAGCCATCATCGGACTCCCCTCACGCACGAGGCATGGCGTTTCAAGAATCGTAAATTTCTTAAAAGAAGGTGCAGGCGTTGTATCAACAAGGGCTCACGTTCATTATGTCGTAACCGAGTATGGTGTTATAAATCTTTTTGGAAAAAATCTTCAGCAAAGAGCAAAGGCTCTCATATCTATTGCACATACGGATGACAGGGAAATGTTAGAGAAGAATGCAAAGCAACGATGGAGCAATTTTAAATAAAAATGTGATTGAATTATCAGGTATTTCAATAATCAATCATATCGATATTCTCTCCTTGCTGCTGGGTCCGCTGATTCTTCTTGCGTTGGAATAAATTCGAATCCTGTTTTCCAAAACGATAACTCAAGGTTAATGTTGCCACTCGCGACTCCCTTGTTCTTGTGTACTCTGATGTATAGAAATCATCAAAATGAGAAATCCTGAATTTTCGGGTATTAAAAATATCTGAAACGTTCAGACTAAGTGAGCCTTTTCCTTTCCATAAATCTTGTTTGATTCCTGCATCCACTCCACTCATGCCTTTAAATTTACTGGTCGGTGATACGCGTGGAGACATATAATTGGCTGTGATTTGCAGCGAGGTCGTTCTTCCTGCCTTGATATTAAAATTCAATCGCCCATTCCATTGTTTAGAATCGCTTTGAAGATCAGATTCAATATTCCCTGCCTTGATTTTATTTTGAAACAGGTTCACCGTCCCCATGACACTTCCAATCTTCTTGTATTCATATCTCAATACAAATTCGGCACCGATATTTTCCGAAGAATTAAAATTTACAAAGGTCAATGTAGAAACAGTTGTTGCTGTGTCGAGCGTTCTGAATCTTGAAATCATGTCATTTGTATATCTGTAGTAGACTGTTGCGGTAAAGTCAACAGGGCCAAGCGGTGTCGAGTACGCCAACTCATAGCTTTGAACAAATTCAGGTTTGATATAAGGATTTCCTGTTCTGAGAAATAATGAATCGGAATAATCAGTATAGGGATTCAATGACCTTGTTTCCGGACGGTTTACCCTTCGGCTGTAACTCAATTGGAGTTCTCTTTGTTCTGTAAAGCTATACTTTAAAAATGCACTTGGAAAAAAGGAGAGGTAATCATTGCTAAAGGTCGTCATGGCTGATTTGGAATCACCTTCAGATAGTGTCTGCTCTGCGCGTAAGCCGGCATTGTAATCAATTTTCTTCCACTTGCCGGTATACATCAAATAACCACCCAAAACCTGTTCATTGTAAATAAAGTGATCAGTCTTGAGAGCATTGACAAGGTATGCGTCAGAAAGTTGATCATAAGAAAAAACTTTTTGATCATTATCTATATCTCTCAAAGTACTCTTTAAACCTGATTCAATTTTTCCTGATGCAGCAATTGGTTGCATGAAGTCTGTCTGCAGGATGAGTGATGAGTAAGTATTCTTATTATCAGTCTTCTGATACGGAATATTCCCTATGGCATAGGTTGAACTCAGGTTTTCATTTTTATCGGATCTGACATTGGTAGAATAACCGGCTGTAGCACTCAATTCACGTTTTGAGCCTGACCAGGTTCTACGGTAATCAAGGTTCACATCAGCACCGTCATTTTTTTCATCACTGAATGCACTGCTTTGGTAAGAATTGTAAACAGTTCCTTCTGAATCTCTGAACACATATTCATTCTGTTCAGGATCCGTTCCGCTTCGTGTCGTTAAAGAGCCATTGATACCGAGTGTATTATTTTTATTCAGATAGAAATCAGCTCCAAGTTTCCCCGTATGAAAGTCTGACTTACGGTTTCCACTTGACAGGTTTGTAAAGCTGTATGAGTCTCGCGTCGGATAAAAATTTAATTGGTAAGCATCTCCTGTTGAACTTCGCTTATCATGACGAAAAGAATAATTTGCATAAAGATTTACTTTAGCGCTTCGATTGTTGAGTCCAAGTGAAAAATTATATTTATCATTTGTACCAATGCCTACAGAAACGGTTCCATTCATCCCCTGCATCTTTTCTTTTTTGGTTTTGATATTGATGATCCCTGCCATTCCGCTTGCATCATATTTTGCAGATGGATTGGTGATCACTTCAATTTGTTCAACCGCACTTGCAGGTATCTGATTCAAGACTGCTTTTCGATCGGAACCTAACATGCCTGATGGTTTCCCGTCAATAAGAATGGTAACATTTTCACTCCCGCGAAGAGCCACATTGCCGTCGATATCAACAGTAACGGAAGGAATATTTTGCATTGCGTCGGTAATGGTACCTCCGGTGTTCACAATATTTTTATCCAGATTATATACCTTTTTATCCAAACTATTTATAAGATCTAATTTTTCGGCTGTCACTTCCACTTCTTTCAACTTTGCCATAGATGCATTCAAACGAATAGAACCGGCGTCGTAATCCGGTTGCATGGGATTCAAAATAAAAGGATCCAGGTTTTGTGTGGCATAACCAATGAATGTAACCCGTAATCTCAATCTGCCCATAGGCAATTCAGTAATGTTAAATCTCCCTTTCTCGTCGGACAATGCGCCGCCAACAATGGAGGAATCTCTGACGGATATGACGGCAATCGAAGCATAAGCAACTGCTTTGCCTCCATTTGCCTCCACTAAAGTTCCTGATACAGTGCCTATTTTAGGCATATTTTTACGCACTGAATCCGGGATATTTTTCATCCGCTCTCTTCCTCCGTCCTGTCCATAACTATAAGAGCAGAATAACAAGCTTACAATCAATAATATATTGAACTTTTTCATAAATTCCAAGGTCATTTAATGAGTCTGAATCAGATGGGTGAAAAACTGAATTGCAAAGTACGAAAAGCACCCGGCACAATAAGACAATTTTAATGAAGGAATGTTTAAAGCGATATTCATAAATTGCTGTTAAAAGCAAGAGATGATTAATTCCGATATCAAAACTTATCTTTGTCCGGATGATTCCCCTCGCCGAAAGGTTACGACCCACGAATTTGGACCATTATATTGGCCAGGAGCACCTGGTTGGGCATGGTGCGATTCTTCGCCGGGGTATTGAACAAAATTCCATTCCATCGATCATTTTTTGGGGACCACCGGGCGTTGGAAAGACGACACTTGCGGGAATCATAGCCAAATCTTTGAAGAGACCATTTTATGTCCTGAGCGCTGTGAGCTCCGGAGTGAAAGATGTTCGCGAAGTAATAGAACGTGCAAAACAATATGCAGGTGAATTGAAGGAAGTTCCGGGCAGTCCGATTTTGTTCATTGATGAGATACACCGATTTAGCAAAAGTCAGCAGGATTCATTACTTGCTGCGGTCGAAAGAGGTATCGTGACTTTGATTGGAGCTACTACCGAGAATCCTTCTTTTGAGGTCATATCCCCTCTGCTTTCTCGTTGCCAGGTATACGTATTGAAAGAGTTATCGAAAGCGGATCTGTTAAAGCTTCTCGAACTAGCTATGCAACATGATGAGGTTTTAAAGAGAAAAAAAATAATGCTTTCAGAAACTGATGCATTATTAAGACTATCGGGCGGTGACGCCAGAAAATTATTGAATCTCTTTGAACTTGTGGTCAATGCTAGAGCAGATTCATCGGAGATTGTCATCAGCAATCAAAACGTTCAGGAAATTGCACAGGAGAAAACGGCACTCTATGATAAAGGTGGAGAACAGCACTATGATATAATTAGTGCGTTTATCAAATCCATGCGTGGTTCAGATCCGAATGCTGCCGTTTACTGGCTTGCACGAATGATCAGGGGTGGCGAGGATCCAATATTCATTGCCAGAAGAATGCTCATTCTTGCTTCGGAGGATATTGGAAATTCAAACCCAACCGCTCTTGTGATTGCTAATGCATGCTTCGAAGCTTGTCAAAAAACCGGTTATCCTGAATGCAGGATTATTCTTTCCCAAACCGCCATTTACCTGGCTTGTTCAGTCAAAAGCAATGCAAGCTATATGGCTATTGATAATGCACTCGCGCTGGTGGATAAAACAGGTGATTTATCTGTTCCCTTGCATTTGCGAAATGCTCCAACCAAATTAATGAAAGAGCTGGGCTACGGAGAAAATTACAATTATGATCATGCAAATGAAGGAAATTTTGCCGGACAGAATTTTCTGCCTGATGATATTAGAGGTTCAATCCTTTATGATCCGGGAAAAAATGCAAGAGAATCTGAAATTCGGGAATATCTTCAACAATTGTGGAAGGATAAATACCCTTATTGATCTTCCATTTCGTGGTGTTTAGAGAAAATCTTCCATTAAATTTGCATCTTTACCGGCATCTGAATCCAAAATGAAGTACAAATCACTGCTCTGTCTTTTACTTACTGTCACTTTCTTATTCTCTTGCAGAAAGGAGAACGACAGAACTCAATGGGATGTCGAAGTATTGGGGCCCGTGCTTTATGCTTCATTGACATTAAATGAATTATTGGCAGATACTATTCGACAGAATAATGCAGATGGTACGGTAAGCTTAATTGTTGAACAGGATTTTTACAACTTGGAACCTGACTCCATCTACAAAATTCCCGACACAACAATTACCAATATCGCAGTCTGGCCAATTTTTTCGACAAGCATCCCTGCAGGATTTGCATTCCCAAATCAAGACAATAAAATTTCCTTGGGATTGGGATCAGTTCAACTCACTAAAGCAATCGTTAGCCATGGAACAATTGACATAGAATTAAAAAACAGTCTGCCTGAAAAACTAATTTACACATATACAATTCCAAAGGCCAAAAAAAACGGTATACCTTTTACTTTGATTCAAGAAGTTGATGCAGCTAATGGGAATGGTCCAGGAATTTATCAGGGCAGCTTCAGCTTAGAAGGATATACTCTGGATCTTACAGGCGTCAATGGCATACAGTATAATACAATCGCCTACACGCTAAGTGCGATATCGGATCCTACAGGAAATAATTTCACCATCAATTTTAACGACGTTGTCATTGATCTTAAATCTACCTTGCATGAATTAGAGGCAAGTTATGTGAAAGGCTATCTAGGACAAAACTCGATTTCCGAAAATTCAACAAGGAGTACCGGCCTGGCATCTTTTATTCGGGGCGGATATATTCAACTGGACAGTGTTAGTCTTGATCTTGATATAGAGAATTATATCGGAGCGGATGCTCAAATCTATTTTAACTCACTTGTATCCAGAAATAATCGAACCGGTGGACTAGTCTCACTTTCTGCACCTTCCATCCTTCAAAGAAATATTAATATTAACAGGGCACAAGAAAGCGGACCCCCATTATCTCCCGTGATACCTGCAGTCCACAACTTTCACCTTGACAACTCAAACAGCAATCTCAAAACATTTGTAGAGAATCTTCCTGAATATATTCAGTACGATGTAAAACTTGACATGAATCCTTTGGGAAATACTTTTTCCTTGTATACTGACTTTCTATACAGAGAACATCTGGTAAATGGCAAGCTTAGTTTGAAAATGCCATTACGATTTGCTGCAGATAATTTATTATTGGTAGACACGCAGGATATATCCCTTGATGGCTTAACGAATCTTGATCCGATTGGTCCACTAACTCTGACACTCGTCGCGAGCAATGGCTTCCCGATTGACTTTGATGTTCAACTTTTCACACTTGATGAAAACAGGACTGTCACTGATTCCATTTTAATTCCGGGAACTATCAGCAGAGCAAACATAGATGCACAATATAAAGTAACATCCTCTGTGATTACCCGCATTGAAATTCCGGTTGATGAGGCACGCAAAGAACATATTCGTAACAGTAAATTCATGGGCATACGAACAAAGCTTAATACACCTGATTATGCTCAACAAATCCAACTCTATTCCTACTATAAACTCGATTTAAAACTAATTGCTAACGGCACTTACTATATCCGCTGATTTGTGAGAAAATTATTTCTTTTTTACTCCTCTCTCATTCTTTCACTTCTGAATGCCAAAGCCGGCTCCCCGGGGGCGGAGCTATTTAGTATTGGTCCGGGTTTCCATCATGTCTATTCCATTCATGCAGATTATAATTTTGCATCTGGAGCTATAACAAATCGCTTTGCAAGTGAATACTTTCGGGAAGGTTTCATTACAAATGAAATGAAAGATGATGTCAGCAAAAATCTCTTTCACAGAAATAGCCTTGGAGCCGAATTCAATACCAATATTACTGTAGCGCAAAAACTCGATACCTTATTTGGATCTTTTAGCGGAATCTCATTTATCCGAATCAGCAACAAGGCACACATTCACGCAAAATTTGAAAATGATTTGTTTGAAATCTATTTCCGTGGCAATAAAAATTATGCCGGCGAAAAGGCAGAACTTGGGCCATTCAAATTGAAGTCTTATACCTATCAGCAATTAACGTACGGGATAGAACGGAGTTCTGAAAAAAGCAATAATCGTATCATTTGGTCAACGGCGCTTTCCTTAAACATCGGACAAAAATATTCGACCTATGAGTCAAACGCTGCCTCATTGTATACTGCTCCCGACGGCTCGTTTCTGGATGTAAATCTCGATCTCCGTTTGCGTAGCAGTGATTCATCCCAAAGTAAAATCGGCAGTTTTAACGGATTCGGATTTTCAGGTGAAGGAATTTTAATCATCAGGGATGAAAAGCAGAATGCTTGGTCATTCTCTGCTTCCAATCTCGGTTATATCAAGTGGACTAAAGAAAGTGCTGAAGTTCCTATCGACAGCAGTTTTCGTTTTGAAGGAATCGATGTGACTGATCTGTTTGACTTCAGCGATACGATCAGAAAAGAAATAACGACAGACAGTGCATACGTTCAGGCATTTCTTACAGATCGTAGAAAAAAATCATTCAGCGATATGTTACCTTTCCATTTGAAGGCTTCCTATTCTCTTCAAATCAAACCGGCCAAGCTTGTATTACAAATCGGTGCAGAGCAGATCTTTTTTGCCGAGGCAAGACTGCGAGGATTTTCCGAACTAAAATATAATTTCAAACGAAGACATCAGCTGGCACTCAACATAAGTTATGGTGGTTATACATTCTGGAATGTTGGATTGGGCTATAGCGGACAATTGGGTAAATCCTGGGTATTCACGACAGGTTCTGATTATCTGAGTTCCATTCTCAACAAAGGAAAAGGACTTTCTCAGGGAGCTTTTGTATCTTTGGAGAAATATTTTTAATGAAAAGCAAACATTAATTTTTAATTGAAATCTTCACAATGCTAGAACACATTCCACATATAAAAAACCTTGATCAAGGAAATTTCTTTTTGCTTGCAGGACCTTGTGTTGTTGAAAGCGAGGCAATGACAATGGGTATTGCAAAGAGAATAAAAGAAATTACAGACAGACTGAAAATACCTTTCATCTTTAAAGCAAGTTACCGCAAAGCCAATCGTACGCGATCCGACTCCTTTACGGGAATTGGTGATGAAAAAGCCTTGATCATCTTAAAAAAAGTCCGGGATGAATTGAGCTTGCCGATTGTGACCGACATACATGAAAGTTACGAGGCAGAACTTGCTGCTAAGTATGTAGATGTTTTACAAATACCTGCCTTCCTATGCAGACAGACAGAATTATTATTGGCTGCGGCAGCTACAGGTAAAACAGTAAACGTAAAAAAAGGACAATTCCTCAATGCTGAATCCATGAAGTTTGCAGCGGACAAAGTTCGCAATGCAGGAAATCCGCATGTGATGCTCACGGAGCGAGGAACTATGTTAGGATACCAGGATCTTGTTGTGGATTTTCGAGGAATACCGGTGATGAAATCATTTAACGTGCCTGTCATTTTAGATATCACGCATTCGCTTCAACAACCAAATCAAAGCTCCGGCGTTACCGGTGGCCGACCAGAATTGATCGAGCTTATTGCCAAAGCAGGAATGGCTTGCGGTGTTGACGGAATCTTCATAGAAACTCACCCTGACCCGAAAAATGCCCTCTCTGATGGAGCTAATATGCTTCAACTTGATAATTTGGAAGAATTATTGGTAAAACTTCTTAAGGTAAGAGCATCAGTTTCCTAAATCATGGCGTTTTATTGACAATAGCTATTTTTCGATTTCTTCTGTACCTTTAATGATCTTTTCATTCTAACTACATCTTGGACAGTCATTGCATGATTAAATTTGTGCATCCGTGGAAACACAGTTTCAATATATTTTTTTCGACAAACAATTTTAACACAAAAAAAAATGAAACAGCAACTCGAACAAATCCGCGATCAACAAAAAGAAACATGGAATAAATTTGCACCCGGATGGGGCAAATGGGATACATGGGTTATGAATTTTCTTAAAAAGTCCGGAGATGATATCATCAGCCGACTTGAACTGAAAAACAATGATGTAGTACTCGATGTCGCCACAGGTACAGGCGAGCCGGGACTAAGTATTGCCGGCATAGTAAAAAACGGAAAGGTTGTCGGACAAGATCTTAGTGATAAAATGTTAGCTCTTGCTCGTGCTCATGCTGAAGCAAGAGGAATTAAAAATTACGAAACAAAAAATTGCGATATTAGCGATCTACCCTTCCCTGACAAGACTTTTGATGCCGTAAGCTGTCGTATGGGCTATATGTTTTTTCCTGACATGCTCAAAGCTTCACAGGAAATATACCGGGTGCTTAAACCCGGCGGACGTTTCGCTACGGCTGTATGGGGACCTGCAGAAAAAAACTTCTGGATCACATCGATCATGGGACCAATTTCAAAAAATCTCGAACTCCCTCCTCCTGTTCCCGGATCCCCGGGAATGTTTCGATGCGCGAATGCAGAGCAAATGAAAAAGATTTTTGAAACAGCAGGCTTTAAAAATGTTGAAGTAAAAGAAAAGTCTGATAAAGGCGAGGCAGAATCTTTTGAAATGTATTGGCAATACATGAATGATGTAGCAGCTCCTGTAGTCTCTGCACTAAGCAAAGCCGATGAAAAGATGAAAAATAAAATTAAACAGGAAGCAATGGAAGGATTTAATAAAAAGCAAAGCGGCTCAGGACCTGTTAAGCTCGATTATTCAGTACTTATTTTCGCGGCTAAAAAATAAGCGCATTATAAGGCTGTGACAAATCCCAGTTCAGACTATTTTCGATCCTTACAAATCCTACAAATCCCAGTTCAGACAATGTACCAAGCTAGTGCCATCAAACATTTGTGAACTAATACTTCAATTCACCGAAACAATACTAAACTCAGTCCTCCTGTTTTGAGTTCTGCCGGCTTCGGTTGAATTATCTGCAATGGGTTTGGTATCTCCAAAACCTTTAGACAGCAAACGCTCTGAAGGAATTCCATTTTGAACGAGGTATTCTCTCACAGAGTTGGCGCGGTTTTCACTGAGTTGTTGGTTGTAGGTTTTGCTTCCGATGTTATCGGTATGTCCCGTAATTTCAATCTTCATTTTGGAATTTTTCTGAAGGAAAGAAATCAATTTTCCCATCTCCGTCCGGCTTTCCTTTTTCAAATCAAATTTATCAAATTCAAAAAAGATATTATTTAAAACTACGCTCTCTCCTATTTTGATTGGTTTCATTGCCACGTCTTTCAGGTAGGGATCTTTGGAGCTTTTAGCGTTCTTCAATTCAAAATTTTCACTATAGAAAAGATAGCCATCCTTGCTAACGTTCAGGGCATAACTTTTACCGATTGGAAGACATACCAAAAATTCTCCGTTGCCAACATTTGAAGTGGAGCTCACTACTGTTTTGTTCGTTTCCAAATCGATGAGCTCGAAGGATGCTGAGAGTGGTTTCTTTGTCTCGATGTCGTAGACCTTTCCTTTCATGTATGACACCGGTTGTGGCCGCATAGATTCAGGCAAGGCGAATTGATATAAATCTAATCCACCGAGTCCCTCAGGTCGGTTCGATGCAAAATAGGCAATGTCACCGGATGGACTTACCAGTAAAGAGTTTTCATCCCCACCGGTGTTAATCGGATATCCAAGGTTTACCGGTTCTCCCCATTCTCCATCAGGCATTCTCTTTGACATAAAGATATCAAGTCCGCCCAAACCAGGATGACCGTCGGAAGAAAAGTATAAAGTCTGATCATCCGGATGAATGAAGACTGACATTTCATCACCCGGAGTATTAATTTTATCAGAGACCGAAACGGGTTCGCTCCAATTGGATTTATCGCCTATGCCGGTTACCAGAATATCTCTTTGTGTTTTTCCATCGCTTCCTTTTACAGCTCTCACAAAATACAGCGTTCTTCCATCTGACGAAAATGAAGGCTGACTTTCCCAGACTCCTGTATTAATAGGAAGTTCCAGGTTACGTGCCGCTTGAAACTTGTTGCCGACTTTCTTGGCCAGAAAAATATCACAACTACCATTCGTCTTTCTTGCACCCATGCTTTCAAGCATTTCCTGGCAGGCGGTGAAAAATAAATACTGTCCATCAGCAGATAAAGATGGTGCACCTTCATTTCCGTTTGTATTAATCTCTTCCAGCGGTTGTGCAAGCCCCCACTCTTTTCCTGTCATAGTGCTTATGTAAAAATCTTCCTGCATGTTTAACCTTTCTCCATTCAAACCCTTTCCTCTGCGTGTGAATAAAAAGGTTTTTCCATCGGCAGTGATAGCCGGAAAATATTCTTCGAAGGAAGAATTGATATTAGGTCCCATATTCACCGGACTAAATGGAACAGGATTACTTACTGCCTGCTGAGCGAAGATGGCATTCTGGATCATCTTCTTCGAATTAGCTGCCAATCCCGGATTTATTTTAGGAGCAGTCAGAAATTTTTCAAAATTCTTTTTTGAAGATGCATAGTCCCCGCTTTTAAATTGGACTGTGGCCAAGGAATAATAGTTGTTCGGAAAAAATTCGGGATTGATGCTGATGGCTTGTTCGTAAGCAGGAATTGCTTTGGCGTATTCCTTTTTATCCGTGTAGATATTTGCACGAAGCATATAGGCCTCGATAAACTTATCATCTGCTTCCACCGCAGCGTCAATATATTCAAGGGCTTTGTCTTCGAGTCGCTCGTCGTACATGCGTACGGCAAGATCAAAAGAACGAACAGCCTTTGGAACAGTGCTGGTATATTTTTTCTGTCCGAAGACTGATCCGGCCATGCCAATTATCAGGAAGGAAAGAAAAATACGATGGGTTGCTTTTTTCATATGAAGATTGAATGTTCTGTAAAGATAAGGCCAGCATTTGAGAATTGCACTTGTCATACAAGGAAATCCAAAGAGTTTTCAACGCAGAAATGAAACGATAATTGCAATAAAATAAGTCGTGAAAAAGCTATGGAATCTGCATCACCTTATGCGTCTGCAGGGAGATTTGCCAGTCAGGATGTAGTTTTACAAAATCAATGATTCCGGGCAAGACACGATGTTGAACAGAGTATTCAGGTTGAAGAAAAAGTTTACAGTCAGAACTCACAGATTTTGCGTGTTCCAAAGCCCAGTCAAAATCACTTTGGTTGAATACGATGACTTTTAATTCATTCGCTTTCTTCAATTCAGATTTTAGAGGAGCTTTGAATTTCTTTGGTGAAACACAAATCCAGTCCCAATATCCAGTGATTGGATAAGCACCGGATGTTTCGATAAATAATTCCTTGCCCTTAGTTTTGAATAAGGAAGTGATTGGTTCAAGGTCGTACATCGCCGGTTCACCACCCGTAATGACTACCCTCCTTGCAGAAGCTTGTTCAACCAATTCAAGTAATGAACTGATACTATGGGCAGGATGTTTGGACGCATCCCAGGAATCTTTTACATCACACCAGACACAGCCTACATCACATCCGCCCAGACGAATAAAATAAGCAGCTTTACCCGTATTATATCCCTCTCCCTGGATGGTATAATAATGCTCCATCAAAGGATATGTAAGCGCTGAGTTTTCTTTACTCATGTTTATAAGCTCTGAGGGTGTTCTTTAACAAACCAATGATAGTCATAAGGCCAACACCACCGGGAACAGGACTGATATAGGAACAATGCGGAGCAACCTCTTCAAAATTCACATCGCCAACAATTTTAAAACCGCTTTTTGTTTTGTCGGATTTCACACGTGTAATGCCAACATCAATCACGATGGCACCATCTTTCACCATATTAGAAGTAACAAACTCAGGCTTACCTAAGGCAGCGATTATTATGTCAGCAGACTTCAATATGCTTTCTAAATCCCTTGTCCTACTGTGACAGAGGGTAACTGTACAATTTCCCGGATAAGCATTTCGGGATAGTAAAATACTCATGGGCATTCCAACAATATTGCTTCTTCCAAGAACAACGCAATGTTTTCCGGAAGTCTCAATTTTATAATGCTCAATCATCAGCATAATACCATATGGTGTTGCCGGCAAATAAGCAGGAAGATTTTGGACCATTCTTCCAAGATTCAGAGGATGAAAACCATCAACATCTTTAAATGGAGAAATTGCTTCTGTAACTCTTTGAACATTGATATGATCGGGCAAAGGCAACTGAACAATAAGTCCGTCCGTGCCTGGATCATTATTGATTTCCTGAATTTTATCGAGAAGTTCTTTTTCGCTGACACTTACATCAAAACGAATCAGCGAAGATTTGAAACCAACTTCAGCGCAGTTTTTTACCTTACTGGCTACATAGGTTTCTGATGCACCGTTATTTCCTACAAGGATAGCGCAAAGATGTGGCGCACGTTTTCCACTGCGAATAAGCTGCGCTACTTCAGCAGCCAGATCTTGTTTGACAGCAGCTGACGTAAGTTTTCCGTCGAGGAGAATCGTGTTTTGTGTCAATTGTTCTTTCATTATCGGCGCATTCCCGGCATGTTGCGCATCATTTTAGCGGCCTGATCTTTATTGGACATCATACGCATCATTTTTTTCATCTCTTCAAACTGCTTCAACAATTTGTTTACTTCCTGGATACTTGTTCCGCTTCCATTGGCGATTCTTTGTCTTCTGCTTCCGCTGATGATAGCCGGATTATCTCGCTCACCCATGGTCATAGCCCTAATGATCGCTTCAATGTGTTTGAATGAATCGTTACTGATATCAATATCGCGAACAGCTTTACCCATTCCCGGTATCATACCCAACAGATCCTTCATATTACCCATCTTCTTGATCTGCTGAATCTGATTCAGAAAATCGTCGAAGCCAAATTGGTTCTTGGCAATCTTTTTGTGAAGCTTGGCCGCTTCAGCTTCGTCAAACTGCTCTTGAGCTTTCTCAACGAGTGATACGATATCACCCATTCCGAGAATCCTGTCTGCCATCCTGTTCGGATAGAAAATATCAAGCGCATCGAGTTTCTCTCCGGTACCAACAAACTTTATCGGTTTGTTTACAACCGATTTAATTGAAAGCGCAGCTCCACCACGAGTATCTCCATCAAGCTTTGTCAGAACAACTCCGTCAAAATCCAGTCTTTCATTAAAGGCTTTTGCCGTATTCACTGCATCCTGACCGGTCATTGCATCTACCACAAACAAAATTTCATTTGGCTTGATCGCGGATTTAATCTCTGAAATTTCATTCATCATCTCCTCATCGATCGCTAAACGACCGGCGGTATCGATGATTACGACATTGTTATTATTTGCTTTGGCGAAGGCAATACCTTTCTTAGCTATATCGACCGGATTGGTATTTCCCGGTTCTGAGAAAACAGGAATGTTCAATTGCTCCCCTAAAACTTTCAACTGGTCAATCGCAGCAGGACGATAAACGTCACAAGCCACAAGCAATGGATGTTTTTGTTTTTTCGATTTTAGAAAGCCTGCCAGCTTTCCACTGAGTGTGGTTTTTCCGGAACCTTGCAATCCGGACATTAAAATTATGGAAGGATTGCTGCTAAGATCAATCTCCACCTTATCTCCTCCCATCAACTCCGTCAACTGAGCATGAGCAATTTTGATCATCAGCTGTCCGGGAGAAACTGCAGTTAATACATTTTGACCAAAAGCTTTTTCCTTTACCTCGTCAGTAAATTGCTTTGCAACCTTATAGTTTACGTCGGCATCCAATAATGCCTTGCGAACTTCTTTTAAAGTTTCCGCGACGTTGATCTCGGTAATTTTGCCTTCACCCTTGAGGACTTTGAAGGCGCGTTCGAGTTTATCACTCAGATTTTCAAACATGGGCTGATCGTTCTTATTTTATACCTGAAATATCAATGAATTAGCAAATTTCAGGGCAGTGCAAAATTAGTAAAATCTTCGAAAAAACCGGCTCAGAACTCAATTTGGAGACCATCATAGGCACATTCAACACCGTTTGGCAACTGGCTGTTTACGTCTTCGTGCTTTCCCATTTGATGACTAAGATGTGTAAACCAGGCTTTTTCGGGCTTTATTTGGTCTACTAATGCTAAAGCTTCTTTCAATGTAAAATGAGATGGATGTTTTTCCTTCCTCAAGGCATTCAAGACCAGATACCGACTTCCCTTTAGCTTTTCGATTTCAACCTCATCAATGTGATTTGCATCTGTTATATAACTGAAATCCTTGAATCTGAAGCCAAGTACAGGAAGAAGCATGTGTTTCACAGCGACCGGTACAATAGGAATATCTCCAATTGAAAATGGCTTATTATCAATCGTTCTAAGATTTAACTTGGGTATTCCCGGATAAGTTTGATTTGAAAAAACATAAAAGAACTCCCTCTTAAGGGCTTCCTGAACATTAACTGTTGCAAAAACATCCATACCCTTGCCACTTAAGTAATTATAGGCTCTTACATCATCCAACCCTGCGATGTGATCTTTGTGTTCATGTGTAAAAAGGACGGCATCGAGTTTCTTGACTTCCTGCCTAAGCATCTGCTGGCGAAAATCCGGACCGGAATCAACGACAATAGTCGTCTGATCGCTTTGAACTAGTATACTGCTGCGAAGGCGCTTATCCTTAGGGTCTTTGGAGGTGCAGACTGCACATTCACACCCTATCATAGGCACACCCTGTGAAGTTCCGGTACCGAGAAAAGTGGTAAGCATATTAATGAGAGCCGGTTCTTAGGAAGCTTCCGATTTTGTCAGGACAGTAGATTTCACTTCCTCCAGAAATTTGAGATAGCGTTCATCCATCATAGATTGATCCAGGTCAAGCTGTTGGACTGCTTCAATAAGAAAACCAACCTTGGTTTCAACGGGTGAAAATTTATTTAGTACGATGAGTTTCGAGGTTTCTACAATGCAGCTGCCTGATTTAAAGTTTCCTTTTTCTGTGCGCACTTTATAACCTCCCAGTACGAGAAGCTCTTCCAATTTATCAAGAGTACTTTGGGTGAGTTTAATCATGGTTTTGCAAATATACTTATTCCTGTCTTTTTATAACGAATTCAGTATGTTTTCATTCACAAAAACGAAATTTATTGTTTCCTTTGCGATTCTTTGTACCTATTGAAAATCAAAACACGTGAAAGTCGCAGTACCAAAAGAAACTAAAGAAAAAGAATGTCGTGTTGCACTCACGCCGGATATAGTCGAAAGTCTTATAAAGCAGGGCTTTGAATGCCTTATTCAGAAAGATGCAGGACTTCTTTCTTACTTCGAAGATGAAAAATATATCAAGGCTGGAGCCAAAATCATCTCCGATACAAAAGAACTTTATTCTCAGGCCGATGTCATCTTAAAAGTCAATGCCCCGGGAACAGAAGAAATTGCTTTCATGAAGAAAGGAGCTGTCCTCATTTCATTTATGCATGCAGCTGTTAATCCGGAACTGGTGAAGGCTTGTGCAAACCAGGGTGTATCTGCTTTTTCCATGGATGCTATCCCACGTATCTCCAGGGCGCAGAAAATGGATGTACTTAGTTCGCAGGCAAATCTTGCAGGTTATAAAGCCGTAATAATAGGTGCCGCGGCATTAGGAAAAATATTTCCAATGCTTATGACTGCTGCAGGGACAATAAAACCTTCGAAAGTTGTCATCATGGGAGCCGGTGTTGCAGGACTGCAGGCCATAGCTACGGCAAAACGACTTGGTGCCATTGTTGAAGTGTCTGATATACGTCCTGAAACCAAGGAGCAGGTAGAATCGCTTGGAGGTCGCTTCATCGAATTAAAAGGAGATGATTCCGTGCAGCTGGAAGGCGGTTATGTAAAGAATGTATCGGAAGAATTTTTAAAAGCTCAACAAGCACTCGTAGGAAAGCATATTCAGGAAGCTGATCTTGTGATCACCACCGCATTAATTCCGGGTAGAAAAGCTCCAACTTTGGTAACTGAAGACATGGTAAAAAACATGCGCATGGGTTCAGTGATTGTGGATATGGCCGTTGAACAAGGTGGCAATTGTACCTTGAGTGAAAATAATAAAACAGTTGTTAAGCACGGAGTAACCATTATTGGCGAGTCAAATCTGCCGAGTTTACTCCCATTAAACGCAAGTGAATTATACGCCAAGAATATATCAACCTTCCTCCTACACCTTGCTGATAAAGATGGATTCAAATGGGAAATGGATGAAGAAATAACTAAAGGTTCATTGATAGTCCATAGTGGGACAATACTGAACGTATAGGCACAAATAGAAAATAAAATTTTTATCAAATATCGCCTCTATGAAAAATCCACATCTGACCAACTGGACAGAAAACTTTACATCAAATATTGTGTCATCAACGATGACCAAAGGAGAGAATCACGAAGAACAATTTCTTCGTAATAAGCTGGAATTATCTGTTGCTTCTTTGAATCGAATTTGTCTGAAAATTCAGGCAGCTGAAGATTCCTCAACATTTTATAATCACCTCTGTGTATATATTCAGGAAGCGAAAAATTGCATGTATTGGTATGAACGCAGTCTTGAATTCGAAATAGTAAACCTGAGCAACTCTCAGTTAATTTTGTCACAAGGAAAGAGTATGGTAGAAATTCTTGAAGCCACCTTACGAGTAATAAAATATCAATAAAATAAATTATAAACTAAAGCATGCAAAATCTCATTACGTTCATCGGCGAAAATATGTCGATGATTTACATAGTCATCCTTTCCATATTTGTGGGTGTTGAAGTGATTGGAAAAGTTCCATCTGTTCTGCATACCCCGCTCATGTCGGGAGCCAATGCGATTCACGGAGTTGTCATTATCGGCTCTATCATCGTGATGTTGAACACTGAGGCTGACAACCTGCTCCTACTCAGCCTTGGATTTGTTGCCGTCGTATTGGGAACACTAAATGTTGTTGGCGGATTTGTCGTTACCGACCGAATGCTGGAAATGTTTAAAAAGAAACCAAAAAAATAAGCAAACAGCATCTGATTTTTCACCCATCCTTTCAGAATAAAAAATGATTCAATATATCCTCGAAATAATTTACCTGATAGCTTCCGTCACTTTTGTGCTTGGATTAAAAATGCTGAGCGAACCCCAAACTGCTCGTCGTGGAAATCTATGGGCCGCCTTTGGAATGACCATAGCTATCATAGGAACAATCTTTCTCTATGAAGCCAAAGATCCCGGTACCCACACCTCTAGAGAAACTATCAAACTGGCATTCATTTTTGCAGGAATCGGTTTAGGTACCATCATTGGATGGGCTACCGCGAAGAAAGTAAAAATGACAGCCATGCCGGAACTTGTTTCCCTCTTCAACGGTATGGGTGGTGCCTGCGCAGCCTTGATTTCTCTTCTTGAATTTCATCATAACGTCGGTCAACCGGAACGAATTGCAGTGATTATGGCCGGGATGATTATTGGTAGCGTTTCTTTTTCCGGTTCAATCATTGCATTCATGAAGTTGAATGGAACTCTCAATAAATCGTATCGCCTGCCGAATTATAATATCATCAATACAGTACTCATGCTGATTACTATTGCAGCAGGTATTTACCTGACTGTTAGTGGATCCGCCAGCATGGGATTATTATTAGCTGTATTTGGACTGGCTATCTTATACGGAATTTCCTTTGTTGTTCCTATCGGTGGAGCCGATATGCCGGTAGTAATTTCTTTGCTGAATTCATTTACCGGTCTTGCTGCAGCGTTTGGAGGTTTCCTTTATGGGAACCAGGTGATGTTAACAGGTGGTATATTAGTCGGATCAGCAGGTACGCTACTGACAGTCGCTATGTGCCGCGCAATGAACCGGCCACTCTATAGCGTAATCTTCGGTGCATTCGGAGAATCTTCTTCTGCAACTTCCGGCACATCTGCAACAGGTGGTAGTATAAAAGATATTACCATCTCCGATACGGCTGTACTCATGAACTATTCAAAAAAGGTAGTCATCGTTCCCGGATACGGATTGGCAGTTGCACAGGCACAGCACGTTATACACGAGTTGGAGGAATTGCTTGAAGAACGTGGCGTCGAGGTAAAATATGCCATTCATCCTGTTGCCGGACGTATGCCCGGTCACATGAATGTACTGCTTGCAGAAAGCAATGTTGACTACGGAAAGCTGGCAGAAATGGATGAGATCAATCCTGAGTTCGCTTCTACTGATGTCGTGCTGGTTGTTGGTGCCAATGACGTTGTGAACCCGGCAGCTAAAACTGATCCTTCCTCGCCTATTTATGGAATGCCGATTCTTGATGTTGAAAATGCAAAACACATCATTGTAAACAAGCGCAGCATGAATGCAGGATACGCCGGAATAGAAAATATGCTTTTCTATAATCCCAAAACCAGCATGTTATTTGGCGATGCAAAAGATGCGCTTACAAAATTGGTTGCCGAATTAAAAACTATGTAAGTTATACTATTTGAACATTCAACTGCGTTGTTCAATGTCTATAAATTCATAACTTCGCGGCCATTAAAATAAACAAACATTATGTCAAACAGAACTTTTACAATGCTCAAGCCTGATGCTGTGAGTAACAACTACATCGGACCGATCTTGGCTAAAATCAATGAAGCCGGTTTCCGTATTGTGGCTATGAAATACACCAGACTCAGTCAGGAACAGGCTGGAAATTTTTATGCTGTGCATAAAGAACGTCCTTTCTACAAAGACCTCGTCAATTATATGTCTTCCGGTCCTATCGTGGCAGTCATTCTCGAGAAAAAAAATGCAGTAGAAGATTTTAGAACACTAATTGGAGCAACAGATCCTACAAAGGCAGCGCCGGGAACAATACGCAATTTGTTTGCGAAATCAATTGAGGCAAATGCGGTTCACGGAAGTGACAGCGACGAAAATGCTGAGCTGGAAGGCAGTTTCTTTTTCTCTCAGTTGGAAAGATTCTAAATTAAATATTAAAGGCTTTAAACCTCTTAATCCATCTGTCAAAAACAGATGGATTTTTTTTACCTGAAAATTACCTCGTCAATTACCTTGGCTCCTGCTGCTTCGTTCAAAAGCTGTAGTATTTTTTCCCTTGCCTGAAATAGTTCCTGTCTTAGAGAAGCTGAACTCAGACTTACAAATAGTTTTTTCTCCCGGATAATAAGTTCTGTTGTTCGATGTGCGACAGCTTTTCCCATCACGGTTTCCCAGGAATTAACAAGTTTCACCTGTCCCATTTTGTCTTCAAGATGATAATTGCGCAAAAGCTCATCTACAGCTGATTTGATCGGACGGTCATTGTTTTTCTTCATTGGAATTCGAAATCAAAATATTAGTGTTTCCTGAGAATAATTAAATGTGCTGAGATTCCGCCTGCCCGGAGAGGCTGTTTCTTTTTATTTGTTGCTGCTGAACATGAAATACTGGCAAATGAATTCCCAGGCTTTTAAAAATGTCTTTCAGTCTACCTATATGTGAATCTGTTATGATAAGCTGTCCGAAATTTTCCTGACAAACAAGTTCCATCAAGCGTGTTACACGGTTATCGTCCAGTTTATCAAAAATATCATCCAATAACAATATTGGAGGACAGCCCTTCTCAGCAGCAACAAAATTAAACTGAGCCAATTTCAGTGCAATCAAAAAAGATTTTTGCTGACCTTGCGAAGCGTATCTCCTCACCGGAACATCGCTAATCAGAAAAGTTAAATCGTCTTTATGAATACCCGTGGTGGAATACTGAAGAGCACGATCTTTCTCACGCCCCATATCTAAAAGATCACGCAAATTTCCTTTTGACAAATGGGATTCGTACCGGATATCAATATCTTCTCTATTACCTGAAATAACCTTATAAAATTCTTTAAAAATTGGCACTAATTCCTTGATAAATTTTGTGCGAACTTCATAAATTCTTTCTGCGAGAGGAATCATCTGTTCATCCCAAATCAATAATGAATCGGTATCAAAATTTCGATGGAATGCAGAATGCTTAAGGTAGGCATTACGCTGTGATAAAACTCTGCTATAGTTTATCAGATCATCCAGGTATTTTTTGTCGAACTGAGAGATGATACTGTCCAAAAACTTTCGTCGCTCCTCACTTCCTTCTGTGATCAGAATGGTATCAGTGGGCGATATCATCACCACTGGTACAAATCCGATATGATCGGCAAGCCGGTCGTACTCCTTTTGATTTCTTTTAAATACTTTCTTTTGATTTCTCTTTAGTCCACAGGAGATGCTTTCCGAAACTCCGTCGATTTCAAATAGTCCCTGAACAACAAAAAAATCTTCCCCAAAACGGATGTTCTGTGCATCGACCGGATTGAAATAACTTTTACACATGGATAGATAATGGATGGCATCCAAAAGATTCGTCTTTCCTTCCCCATTACCGCCGACCAGCGCGTTCACTCCCGGCTCAAGCTCGAGGCTCGCTTCAGGGTAGTTCTTGAAATTCAGCAGGTTGATTTTCCTTAGAAACATAGTATAAGGCGAAGTTACGCATGATGGCTCAATTCCCCTCAGAATACGCTGATTAAATTATCAGAAGGAAATTGAGCTAATTAACCATATTCTGTGAATAACTAGGTATTTGACAGGGCAAAATCCATAGCCAATCACTATCTTTGAGAAAGCAATCCTTTTTCGAGAACCAAATCCAAGTATGGAAGAAGAAGAATTCCCAAGCGCGAGAGACGAGAATAACCAAATCCGTCATTCCATTGAAAGGTACGAAGAAATGATCCGCAACAAAGATGCCTACTTCTTTGATGTGGATGCTTTTTTGAATATCATCGATTACTATATTGAAAAGAACGATCCGGTAAAAGCATTACAGGTTGTTGAGTATGGACAATCCCAGCATCCCGGATCTGTTGAATTCCTGCTTCGCGAGGCTCAACTCCTTGCTATGGTAGATCGCTTCCAGGAAGCACTCCACATCCTTGATGTCGCCGAAGAAATCACCCCGAGAGATGCCGACATCTTTATGATCAGGGGAAGTATTTATTCCCAACTTCAAAAATTTGAACTAGCCATCGAGAATTTCAATAAAGCCATTCCCTTGGCCGACGAACTCGATATGCTGTACCTGAACCTGGCTTATGTTTACGAGAGCTGGGGTGACTACAATAAAGCCATCGACTACCTCTCATTAAGTCTCGAAGCAAATCCTGAAAACGAAATTGGCCTTTATGAACTGGCATTTTGTTTTGAATTTACCGAAAGATTTGACGACAGCATAGACTTTTACAAAAAGTTCATCGACAAGCAGCCATATTCCTATGCTGCATGGTACAATCTTGGTAATGTTTACAATAGAATGAATCGCCATGAGGATGCACTCGATGCTTATGATTATTGCATAGTTATTAAGGATGATTTTTCTTCAGCATATTTCAACAAAGGAAATACGCTGGCAAATTTGCAAAAGTATAATGATGCAATCGAATGCTATAAAAAGACTTTTGAATACGAGGCTCCCGACGCGCTTACCTATTATAATATAGCAGAATGTTATGAGCAGCAGGAAGATTATCACCGCGCCCGCGACTACTACAAACGTGCAACAAAGCTTGACCCTAATTTTGCAGAGGCTTGGCTTGGTATTGGAATAACTCTTCAATCTGAGGAACGCTGGTTTGAGGCGACCCATTATCTTAAAAAGGCAATTGAACTAGACGATGAAAACGCTGAATATTGGTTTGCCTTAGGCGATGCCGAATATCATCTGAATAATTTTG
>Ga0154020_10001593_pt1 | contig 27847 bp, 42 predicted proteins | sample Klosneuvirus_201_FD_109709 | JGI IMG/M metagenome (GOLD analysis project Ga0154020, IMG submission 109709) | Active sludge microbial communities from wastewater, Klosterneuburg, Austria - Klosneuvirus_20160825_MG | ecosystem: Engineered > WWTP > Aerobic digester > Activated sludge | place...
ATCAAGGCGAGGACAGACCAGGCAGTGTTGACGACGTGGCCCTCCGGAAGGTCAACCCATTCTTTGACGACGCAGGACTACGTGGAATTGGATCAGAAGGCGGTGCTACGTCGAATTGTGATGACTTACCTTGAAATCCTCTCCCCAGCTGCCGTCGGCGTGCTGCTTGTCCAAAAGGTACTTGAAGCCCTTCTCAAGCGCGCGATCGATGCGTTTGCGATCGCCAATGCCGAGGTCCTTGCACTCCTTGAGGGCGCCACAGCCGAACCAGCCAGCGTAGGTGTAGCAAACACCCCAGCAACCGTGCCAGCCACTGCAAGTATCGTTCGTGAGAGAAAGCCTGACAAGGGAATAGAAGGACCAGAACACACCCATCGGCCTTCTGGTTGTCGCAGAGGAAGGAGGCACCACGAGCAAGAGCAGCGCTATCGGACAGACGTCAGCACCAGAACCCCCATGACAAACCGAGGCGGAACATACTTGATCTCCTCGGCACGGTGGTGAGGGTACTGCTTGCGGAAGCTGATGAGTGCCTTCATACAGGCAGACGAGCACTCAGTATAGGAGTAGTCGACCATGATACCATCTACGCAAAATCGATCAGCCTTGGAAAAGGTGCGGAAGGAGAATTTCGGGGCGGGAATACCAAAGACGTCCGCAGGGTTGAGGAGCTCCAAAGCGGCAGGGCCGCGCTGGTTCTCGTAGGAAGGCCAGCCGCCGTTAGCGTTCTGGTAGGACAGCATCACCTAAACGCGCGCAACTTCAGCGAACGATGAACCAAACTCCATGGGGATGAAAGAAGACGGACGTTGACGGAATCGAAGAGGCGCTCCTGGCCAATGTTCTGGTTCTGGCAAGCCCTGAATACGACAAAGTCAGTGCAGAAGCCAACTTGAGCAAATAATTAGCGCACTTGATCAGCTTGGGCATGTTGAGTGCGCACTGGAAACCCTCGGCGGTGCAATCCGAGATGGGCCAACCGTGGTCGATGGTCGAGAAGGGCCAAGCACCTATGTGCGATACATTAGGAGGGATGAAGAAATATATTCCTCGCGAAGACATACCCTTGGAGATGTGGCGATAGTAGTGCTCACGATCGCGGTTGTTCTCGCGGACCTGAGTGATGTCAATGTAGTCGTATCCCTTCTTGCAGACGGGATTGAGGAAAGCGAGCTTGTTGGGGAGGTCTGTGAGGAAAAAATGACACGAGGGGACCTCAGTTTGAAGAGGAATTGCTTACCAGTCGCGTAGATGGCCTGGAGAGAGAAAGCGGTATCCCAGAGCTGCGAGCCGTTATAGCCCTGCATCTTGGCGCCGTCGGCAGCAACCCACAAGTAGTCGATGACACGAGTCTGGTGGAGCTTGAACAGCTCGCTCTTGCCCTCCGAAGCCCTTTGACGAAACGAATAAGTGAACATCAAAAGCGTACGCAACGAAGCCATACCAATACTCAGAGAGCATGTCAATGGCCTTGTTGACAGGGCCAATGCAAATGCCGTGAGTCTCGGTGTCCTCGTAGCGGATGTGGTCGAGAGCGAGAGCATTGGAGTAATCACGGACGGACTTAGGGACGTAAGGCTCGATGGCAGCGAGGACCGCTGAGGCGGGAGATATCAAATTTAACAACGACTATGAAAAACGCAGAGTGCGTACAAAAGGCGAGGTCGGCAACCCAGGAGTGACCCTTGTAGTCCTCCTCCATGTTGACATTGTTCCGCTGAGCGACCCAGTCGATGGTCTCGTATACCTCGACGTAGAGCTCCTAAAGAACTGGAATTTAATAGAGTAAAATGCAGGGGGTGAGAAATCCGTTGCGGACCTCACGGAGCTCGCGCAAGAGCTTGTTGAGCTTGGGGGTAGCCTTGTCGCGGATACCATAGATGAAGGCCATGGGGAGGTAAACGACGCGGCAGTGGCACCACCAGCGACCAGGGTGGAAGGGCTGGAACAAAAGAACTTTGAACCACACGCATCGACATCAGCACGAGAATCAAAAAGCAGACGAACCAGCCAGTAAGGGAGAGCCCAGAGCTCAGGGGGGATCGGGTTAAGGCCATCCCACTCGTACAAGCCGAGAGCGCATAGCCAGAACTTGCCCCAAGCAGGGACACTCGTAGCACCGCCTATAGAAAACAGGGTTCAATTAATCCCGAGAAGAATGTGGCGAATCGTGTACCCTTCTTCTCAATCCATTCACGACTCTTCACCATGCGAGGATCAGCACGGGGGAGGCCAAGAATCCTCATGGTGCAATAGTTCATCGCAGTGCCAAACATCGTCGAATCGGACTCAATGTGGCTATCGAAATTCATCAGCAAAAATAGAAACGCTTTAAAAGAGTGAACGCACAGGCCCCAGCCACCATCCTTACGCTGCTGAGAGGTGAGGTAGCGGATGATCTCCTTCTTCATGGGATCGGAAATCTCAGTTTTGGAGATATAACAAGTGAAGACCAAACCTAGCGTATCACCTTGAGTAAAAACAGAGGTGAGAAGGCCGGCAGGAGGGCGGACCAGGCAAGAGGAACATAGGGCCTCCGTAGTCGTTACCCCAGTGGCCGTCCTCGAGCTGAAGTTTGCTGTAGAAATCGAGGGCGTTCTTGAGAGAATCCTCCAAAGTCTTGGGCTTGTCGAGAGCAGGAGCCTCCTTCGACTTGCGCGAAATCAAATTAGACAGGAACGAGGCGCCGAGCTCAACGAAAAGTGAACGCACGACGTCGAGGCCAAGGAAGTACTTATCGGCCATGGTCTGCTGGTGGCCCTCATCATAGACCCACACGTGGCGGCCCTTTTCAGTCAGCAAATGCCACTTGCGAAGATCGGTCGCTAGAACCAATAAATGAGGAAGGCCTGCGCTCGAAAATGAAGGCGCGCATTTTCGTGCCTTCCTTGCCAGCATCCTTGGTGATCTCAGACACGTCCACCTTGAGCGCACCGCGCTTCTTGGGGAAAGGACGAAGAACATAGCGCCTAAATAATCTCATTAGTGATAAAGGGAGCGAGGTGAATCGAAAAGACGGAGGAGACGTTGAAGCGATAAGGTCGACGAGAACGCATGCAGGGGAAGATATATGACGCCAAATCCTTCTAAATGAGAGAAGAACAAATCGCATTGACAATCGATCATGACGATAATACGGAGCGCGAAGCAGCTGACGTCAGGGGAAGGGTGCTAAGGAGAAAGATCGAAATTTGATCCTCGAACGAAAGGAACAGCCGAACAATGAGAAGAGGCGCGCATAAGGAACTTTCATTCACATAGAGTGAATTGAAATTATATTATCATGACGCACCAAAGCTTCCAGATGATGAGGACGAGGAAGACGAGGAGCGTTTTGAAAGCGTGGCGCGAATACGAGTCGTAGGCGCCATAGAAGACGCCAGCCCAGAACACGTAGTATACGACGAGGAACACGGGACTCACCGCCATCGTAGCGCGATTTTACACGATACAATAACCAGAGCACTCCCTGACTCCCTCATCTCCCTGCTGGCACTCGGCCGCGTTTCGCGTCAATCGCTCGCCTCTCCTGACATTGAATGGGCAGATCAATGAAAGCATCCAAAAAAGTTTGACTGTAACTAATATTAAATTTATTTGATCTGATTCAATTCGGAGCCATGGCATCATGAATCTTAGAGGTGACTTCTCTTAACAATCCTTGGGGGTAGCAAGGAGTTTCCGCAAGGGTTCGCTGGTTGCGGGGGAGCCATGAGCAAGATAGGCTTCCGAGTTTTGTTGAAGACTGTCGCGCGAGTATTGATAAACTGGGAGCAGTCCAAAGCTTTGGTGGATAATCTAGTCAATACAGGTATAAACGAAAACTCAGAAGACGGCAAAGGGCGACTCGCACAGACTCAGGGGGGTCGGAGAGGAGTTCGACCCCGGTCAATGAGGCGCCGGCACGGAAATGCGTATTGGCCACTGGATCGAGCAACTTGCCATCTCGGACCTCATTGACGAGGTACTGAATCAACAGCCGTCGAACCACGGGCTGGAGCTCATACTTGATCGCTGGGTTTTCGTTGAAATTATCAAGTAGATGCTATTCCGAAACATTAGACTATTGGACCCCCTCGACACTCAAAGAGACAATACCTTCAGAGTGACGAGAATATCTTCTCCCCTCAGACCGAATCGAGGCTGTAAACTGATCAAGAAAACAACCTCCTTGCTGGTGAGGAGGCATTCTAATAGGTGAGTCATCCGAGTGACTGAACAACGATAGAGCGATCGTACTTGGAGTGGATTCCGTTCGTGAGAAATCACCTGGCCTACATCCGGTCGTGAACTTGTGGATGACGCGGTCCTTGTCACTCAATTCAGTATCGATACGACCTTGGAGCCAGGCGCGGAAGAAAGGTGCCGAAGCCACAGTGTTGAACTCTGAAATGTCAACTATAAACCCAGATCACCACGCGGCCAAAATCGCAAAATTAATAAGCTAATGTCGACGTCGCCAACGCGTCCAAAAATAAATATCCAACGGAACGGAACAATGTCCTTCACGAAGCACCAGATGAAATATTCCGTACAAAGGGCGGCAGACGAAGCAGTGGAATTTGTAGAAGGCGGATCGCAGGCCTGGGCCTTCGTGGACAAAGGTCGAGGGCCTGGGAGAGGGGGGAATTGCATCTGGGTCGAATGCGATACACAGGCCGTCGCCTTGGATACCCGCGGCGGCGCTCGCAAGGGACGCAAGCAACGGAACAGCATCACAAAATAAGGAAAACAAGTGGAGGAAACTAGCGAATGGATTAGCAACTGGAGGAAGGCGGAGAGCGGAAGCGATCAGCGGGTTGCGGTGGAATCGGCCGTCGGCGGCATTCGAGGGGCCGGGCGGACCGAGGGGCGGTCTCGGCAACCAGCGCTCGGTTCCCAGCTCGTTCGAAGGCGCACGTGCGTCTTTCGTCCGTCGAACAATCTTCGGACAAATACCTACAGTAGAAAGCTCTAGCTGATGTCTCACGATTTCATTATCTCTACTAGGATATTCGTTGTCATGGATCCTTCAACGAAGAAGATGGAGCGCGAGGCGAGCGACGAGGTGGCCAACGAGGGCTCGGCGCGCCTCAAGACCTCGAGCAAGAACAAGAGCGAGACGATCCACGTTGCCCCGTCTCATTCCTCCTCAACTTCTGCCAAGCGGAGAAGCGAAAGGTCTAATAAGAAGAAAAAGCCGACGGATTCCGTGAAAAAGGACCGCGAGAAAGAGAAAGAGAAGGAGCTGCCACTGGACCAGAACAAACCTCGACCCACCTCGTCGACCAAGACTGTCGTCTCCGGCAAGTCTGCCACGAAGACCTTGCTCTCCAGCACTACAAACTTGAGCGATGAAGAGGCATTCAATTCCGCGATCGAGAAGGACCAGCTGAGCCAAGGGACTAACGGTACACCGTCGAGCTCGAACTCCCTTGCCCCCTTTGGAGGGAATCCTTCATAACCTTGCTAGTTATTACATGGTTGGGTGATCGCTTATATATATTTGCTCAAATTAATATCTATCAGAAAGCGGTAAGGACCTTCAGGGTCGCTCGGTGGTCCGCCGCCGCAGCGAGAACGATGACAATAAGCCATCTACGTTGACATCTCTTCCCGACAAGCTGTACGCCTCTCAATAGCCCGTTCGGACGTTGGGAAAATATATTTTAGTCATCGTGGTATAGTTTATCGTGGTATAGTTTATTGTCATGTTATAGGAATCAAGACGTTGCAGAGACGACGAATCGCCGCCGAAGCCGCTCATTCCATATCCCCGACCTGAAGAACTTCGATCCTGGTACACCTGCTTCAAAAGTATCTGATTCTAAGAACCTTCTTCTCATTATGTTTCCTTTTTTTAAAGAGAGTAGTGAAGATTTTAAGAGGTTCACAAACGAGATGAGTGAGAAACTGCAGCAGCAAATGGCCCAGGACAACGACGAGGACTCGGACGAGAAAGGCGCCCGCAATGCCGTCTATTCTGACGAAGACTCTCCCGTCCTCGCCTCTAAGTTTGAGAGCGTTCTTGTACGAAAATTGAATTTTTATGTTGAAATATTCCTTCGTTTGGGTGGTTAGGTTTCGGTTGGGTATTTCTATACTCAGCTGACCTGTCAATTTCTGGCCTTTTTAGCCCTCCCTCGAAAAGGTTAATGACAAGCAGCGAATTCAACGAGTCCACGCTCGGTCATTCAGCGAGAGCGACAGCCCTCGCCGTCCGAACAACGTTGCAGCTGCCGCCGAAACTCCGGAGAAGAAGCTCCCCACGAGCGCGACTGCCAAGAACCCGACGCCCAAGATGGCCAAATCGCAGACGCTCGGTAGCTCGGCACCAAACACTTCGTCCATTCACTCCAATGGGAATGTGAATGCAAATGTGAATTCAAATTCGAATCCGAATCCGAATTCCTCCATGTACTCTGTCAATCCCATCTCTGACGACAAATCGAAGAACCCTCTTCGCGTCGGTACTGTCTTCTTTCTTGTAGTATCTTTGTTCATCTGTCAAGATATTTGATTGTTGAGTTTTGCAGCGTCCCCTTTTCCTGGTCACCAAGAGAAGGACCGCCGCGTCAGGCTCAATGTCGGCGGTCAGGTCTTTGTGACTTTCGCCTCCACTCTCGCCAAATTCCCCACCACTCTCCTAGGCGTAATTGCATCTCAAATTCTCTTGTTTTCGATATTTGCTTTCTCAATTCCTTCTCAACCTTTAGGCGATGTTTCATCCTCGCAACCAAAAGCTCCTCCATGAAAATGAGGATCACGAGTATTTCTTCGATCGCGACCCAGTACGATTGATTTCCATCACGATTCGAACAGAAATTATATTTGCATTTTTTGTTTTTGAATTCGGATTTTAGCGCGCCTTTGATGTGATTTTGAACTTCTATCGCACTGGTGCGATCCTCGCTCCACCGTGGCTTCCCCTGGAGCTCTTGGTGGAGGAGGCGCGCTTCTTCGCCATCGACCTTGCTGGCATTGACAATGGCCGTGCGGACAATAAGCGTCTTTCCATGGAGCTTATGAACATGGAATACAAAAACCGCATCGCTGATGCTGCCGTCTATAAGAAGATGAGTCGCCATAAGCTTCTCTCTGATTATCACTCCACATTGGTTGAGGTTTGAATTGCTCTTTGACATGTTTGTTTGATGATGATGCATGTTGATAGATATGTCATAGATACTTCAAGTATTCTCATCAAGGATTGAGCGCAAAGCTGCGGAAGGCCACAATGTCGTCGACGTCAAGTTCTTCTCCCCTCTCCATTACAACAAGGCGACCACTCCCGTTGTCTTTAACGTCATCTCGAAGAATGTACCTTATTTTACGTTTATGTTTCAAGTTTAAAATGCATTGAATGACGGACTTCTCCTATAGGAGATTCGCGAGCTTGTCGTGGAGCTCCTGCGAGAGAAACATTTCATTGTGGAAGAAACGAATGAGTACTCCAAGATCAAGGTCCGTCTTCTCTCCCTCCTCCTCACCCCTTCTCCTCTTGCCCCGTCTGACTCTCGTCTGGCTCTCCTCTTTCTCCTCTCTGTCCTCTCTATCCTCCTCTCATCCTCACCCCCTCATGTGTTTGCTCACGTGTGGCGTCTAGACTACGAATATCATTGGCCTCGACGATCAGGTGACCAACTACAATGACCCAAAATATTTCGCTTTCTCGATCCGATGGTGAACGCATTCAATCCTACATTTGCTTTTTTGTGTCCACTTGTTGAATTGTACAATATATACGCTTGGTCTGTGTCGTAACCGCAGCAGTATTATTAAGTGGGAAAATTTATTGAATTGAATTATGTGGGGTTTTCCCGCTTTTTCCGCAAATTACATGCTATTCAAGTGCATTCAGATGCTCCAAGGGCGACCTCCTCGATCGCCTTTGATTTAAAAAATCCGCCAAATAGGGATGTTTACTTCTTGTGGACGCGCGAGTTACCGTACTTGATCGACAATCTATCGCCAATCTCGCTGATTTGCTCCAAAGCCAACTCAAGGTCCTCACGAGTGTGGCCTGCAGACACGCAGAAACTAGGGGAAAGAAAATGAGTGGAGAGGGAAAGAAAGAGAAAGAAAAATGGGTACCGAGTGCGCGCCATGAGCAAGGGAGTGGCAGGGAAGCCGACAACGACGACGGCAATCTAGGAAGAAGATAAGTGGCATCCAACAAATATGATTACAAAGAGAGAAACGAACGTTGCGCGCCAGGCATTCCCTGGAGAATGCGGAAATCTTGCCAGGGTAGTAGAGCATAAGAGGGATCACAGGGGAATTCTCATCACCCCAGATCTGGAAGCCGCGATCGACGAGACCCTTGCGGAAGAAATTGGAGTGCTCGCGGAGCTGCTTCACCTTGTCGCGGCCGAGAGTCGTGCCGTCCTCGCCCATGAGAATTGTGAGAGCGGAAAGGATCTGCTGGGCAGCACCAGGGGTCATGCTGGTCGAGTAGACCGAGGCGAAGGCGGTGCGGCGCAAGTGGTTAACCATGTCCTGGACAATAAGCCATAAAGATCGGTTCAGCTCTCTGAGAAATAATTTTCGCGAGGTACCGGGTTACCAGTAATGTAGCCACCAACGGAGGCGTAGGACTTGGTGAAGGTGCCCATGAGAATGTCGACGTCGTTCGTGTCGACGCCAGTCTCGTCGCAAACACCGCGACCAGTGGGGCCCAAGGCACCAATGCTGTGGGCCTCGTCAACCCACAAGTAGCACTAAACATGGACGTTACTTGTTGTAATCAAGAATGAAGCTGAGGTAACGGCGAACTTTATATTTCTTCTTGATGCGGACGATTTCGCGGAGGGGACAAATTTCACCCTCCATGGAGTAGATGCCCTCAATGACGATGAGGATCTTCTTCCAGGGGCGATGGGAGCGAGGCTGCCCATCGATGATCGACTGGCGAACGACGCGCTCGAGGTCCTTGGTGTCTACGAGGAGAAAAAGATGACGCTCGCACTCAGCGCAGAATCACATCAGATCGAACCATTGTGCTCGAAGGTCTTGATCTTGGCGCCAGACGAACGACAACCAGCGACAAGGGAAGCGTGGTTGAACGAATCCGAGATGACGAGGCTGCCCTTGCCGACAACGGAGGGGATGGTCGAGGCATTGGTGGCATAACCCATACCGAAGATGATGCAATCCTTCTTGTTCAAAAAGCGAGCCATGCGCTTCTCGACTGCCTGGTGGAGGTCGAGGCATCCTGGACAATCCAATATCAACATAGATCGACAGCATCGAAGCTCCAATGCGACGCACCGACGTCAGTGTAGTTGCTGCAGGTCGAAATGCCGTACTTCTTGATGGCGGCCTGAGCGGAGGTGACGCAAGGGCCCTTCACGTCAGAGAAGCCGAGGTAGTTGTAGGAGCCGAGGTTGAGGCAACGAAGAGTCTCGCCAGTAGGCCTATATCAAACAAAAAATTTATTATTGAAAAAAGGCGAGCTTCTTGCAGGGTAAAATGCGGAGGTGCCGGAAGAAAAGGATCGGCGGGAATGAGAAAAGCAAACTGCGCACCACCGCACCCGCGGATGAATTAATAATTGAGATAAACATTCGCAACAAGAATAGGCGAGAACGCGCGTGGGGGAAAAGGAGGCGGGACCTGAAGGTCTGGAAGTAATCGTCGCTGGTGCGGCCTTCGAGGTCAATCCAGCTGCCAGGATTGCCGCACACGGGGCGATTCCAGCAGTCGCGGATGCGCTGATACATGCGGCGAGTATAGAAGGACTCCCAATCCTTGAAGAGCTGCGCGTAGCCCTGGAGAGACGCGCTTAGCAGGGCCTCAACGTATCTTAGTGATTTCATGGCGCACCTGGGGCGTCTGGAAGAGGTTCCTCCATAAAACGTACTTCTCAAAGTACTCGACCAGATAGCTGAACCCGATTATAACCAGGTAGCTGAAGTAGACCATGAACAGCTTGTACCAGGGAAGATCCGGCTCATCGTTGGCTGCCATTGTGGGGGAAACGAGGAAGTCTCGCCTACACAAAGGGTCGAAGGCAGTGAGCAACGGCTTTGGAGGGAAGCAAGGGACACACACCTGAGATTTCGATTCGCAGAGCGCGCGGAGAGCTGAAAGAAAGCGAGCGGGGAAATAAATGGGCAAGAGACGTTCTCGAGCGCGGCAGTTTCGACTTCGAGATTTTTGCCACGCCCACTAATAGAGGGCATTGTGGCCGAAAAGCAACATGGAAAATATACTGTAAAATCGTATCCTTTATTTTGTTGTCTCTTGGGCAACCCACCTTCGCAGAGCGACATCGCTCCTGTGCTCGCCGCAGCCACTGACCGCCTTTTCCGTCTGAGCACTCGAACGCGGCAATGGCAACGCGAGAGGAGCACAATTTAGTAAAAGCTATCGTTATTGCGATACTGGACCCGTCGAGCGGCCTGCAGATGCGCTCCTTTGAAGTCGAGGGCAAGACGTTCCAAAACGCTTTTAATGGTGCACTTTCATCTGAACGTCCCTGCCTTTCCCCCATTGCCCCTTGCGCCGCTGTCTTACTCTCATGAGTAAAGGTATATTCTGTATTTAAATTTGGTGTTTTCCGATGCTTGTGGCGTCGGCGAGGCGAGTAATTCGTTTCCATGTCGAGCTGCATCAACCTTCGTCGACCTCTTGCTTTCACTGACTATTCCGCTTGGAATGCCTTCGTCGAGCTTCCATCACCTCCAATTGTGCCCTTAGGATCTGCTCTCGTCGAATGGCTGCTCAACTTTGACAATAAGCTGTCTCAGCAGCAAGCCTTTGACCTTGGGCAGCATCTATTCGACGCTGGAATATTGGGTGGCGCCGAGCTGAACGACGAGGGCCTTTCTCCCTTGGTGGACATCCTCCACAATGACGAAAGGTATTTTGCGCGCTATTGTTTAATCTTTGTTAGTGTCCTCGGTGAGTATTCCATTGTGCGCTGTCCACGTGCCGCCACTTTTGCACTTGGTTACATTTCCTTTTTTGCACAACCGATCACACTCTTTTCCCAGCCATTTCTACACGGTGAAGGATGTCAGTATCGTGACCATGGAACACGACGAGAGTGTGGCGCTGCAAGAGGAGGCAGCGGAGATGCAGCGAATCTTGTCGTTCATGGTCGACCAGGAGAATGGCCTCAAATTCTCGACCATCGATCACGACGGTGAAGCGCTGCCATACTGTTTTAAAGGTCCCTCGCTGAGACCCTTGCGCGATTCCTCCTTATGTTGACACCATATCATTTAAGGATCTGACTTGGTTGATTGGCTGCTGGTTGGTGAGCAGCTCCCGTCGAGAGAGGCGGCGCTCTCCGTCGCGCAGCTCATGGTAGACGCCGGATTGTTCGGCTCGGTCGAGAGTGAGCATTTCGCCGGCCTCCTTCAAGATTCCTCAGAGTGCGTAACCTCGTTCTAATCCGATCGCTGGTGTTCGCATTAAAGCGGTTTGTTAGGACAATTTATCGCGTCTTGAACGCGAGTTCGATTCCTCCCCCTCTGAAGCGGTCGCGGTCGCTTCACCAATCCCCACGCCCTGACAGCGATAATGGGGCCGTCAAGACTCCTTCAGTAGAAAACCGTGATGAGCAGCGCACTGTTGGTGAAGTAGCGGCTGCTGGAGTTGGAGCTGAGACTGAAGCCTCGAGCGGCGAGTCTAGCGACGATGACGATCTTCCTACTCCAACGAACTTACCGGCACTCCCTTCGCTTCCTCCACTTCCCGGCCCTCCTTCGCCAACTGCCGAGCTCGAAGCTACGGTTGCTCCGACACCCAGCGCCGAGGTCCCTCCTGAGGGTCTTGAAAGTGCGAGCGGTTTCGGTATTGTGAAAGCGGTCGTCGAAGCCGTCAACGACATCGCAATCGCAGAGGACAACAGTCCAACAGAGGCGGCCCCTGCGACTGTTGCTCCTCCTCCTACCCCCGTTGTGCCTGCGGAGAAGCCAGCGGAGGAAGTCCCAATGGTGAAAAGCTCTCACTCACTCAAGACCTCCCATCCCTCCAAGCCAGACAGCGAAGACCTTGACAAGAAGAAATCATCCAAATCCGGCAGCTCTTCAAATTCCACTGCCTCCCATTCTCACAAAACGAAGAAGCCCAGACCATCTGAGAAGGCTTCCGATGCTCTGCGCAAACAGCTAAATCTCCAAAAGGTGGAGGGTGATGCGGAGAAGAAGGACGAGCCGAGTGAAAGCGAAAGCGCCTCCAAATCCGAACTTACCCCTACGGAGGCGACGGTTGATGACAAGGCTACTCCTGTTCGACCCAAGCTAGCGATTGACTCTGTTGGAGCTGCTTCTGGCGACTCCGTTCCTCTCTTCTCGCGCAATAAGGTCGCCGAGAACGAAGATGAAGCCGCGGATAAACTCTCGACGAGATCTCAGAGAGGTACAAAGAGCTCCAGGGCGTCGCCGAAGCCCGCTGAAGATGAATCGTCAGGCCCTGCTGTTGATAGTGCGAAGGACGAGGAGAAAGAAAAGGAAAAGGAAAAGGAGAAGGAGAAGGATGAGCAACCAAAGGAGAAGGCGCAGGAGAAGCCCGCTGAGAAGCCAGCGGAGAAGGCTCCGGATAAATCTCCTGACATCAAAGAGAAGGATGCCGAGCACAAAGAAGAGGAGAAGAAAAAGAAAATTGGCTTTTTCTGGATGACAAAGGACAAAGAGCAGAAAGACCGCGAGAAGCACGAGAAGGAAATGCGCGAGAAGGAGAAGCACGACAGGGAGGAAAAGAAGAAGAAAGACAGAGAGGAAAAAGAGAAGAAGGAGAAAGAGGAAGAAAAGCGTCGAGAGAAGGAGAGGGAAGACAAGAAGAAGGAGAAGGAAGACAAGAAGAAGAAGGACAAGGACGACAAGGGCAAAGTCGCCAAGGTACTTTGCTACCCTCTGCTCTTCGTCTCCTCATTTATCCTCATTTTTCCTTTTTTCATTTTCAGAAACCTGAGGAGGCTGCTGGAGGTGACGTCGTTGAGATTGATACCAAAATATTCGGAGTTGACCTCGAAATCCTCTCCCAGCGTGAGAACCGAGTCCTCCCTTCCATCTTGACTGAAACTTGCCAGTGGCTCCTCGTCAATGGTTTGGATGTTTTGGGAATCTTCCGCATCTCTGCGAATGGTGTCGACTTGAATGAGCTCAAGGACGATATCAATCACGGCCTCAAGACCGATTGGGACCGATTCAAACGTGTGTCTTCCTTGGGATTGTCGCCGTGTTGCTTTCGTTTGATCGCATTTGCCCTTTGTTGCTTTTTCCATCGTCTAATCTCTCTTTTGTTTTCGTTTCATCGTCGAAGCTCTTTCTCATAGTGGAGCCGCATATGACTACGGGTATTCTCAAGACTTGGTTGCGCGCGCTCCCTACTCCGCTGATCACTCACTTTGAAGCTTGGTCGGCGGTGTCTGGTATGGAGACTTTGGGGATTGGTTTGCTTTCATTTGCCATTTTGTTGTTCATCTCTTTTCTCGTCTAGATCAAGTGATCCCTACCAAACAGATCAAGGAGGCCCAAGAGCTCGTCATGGCGATGCCCCGCCCTTACGCCTGCTGCCTCGACTATCTTACGCGATTCTGCACGTACGCAGAACTATCATCCTATAGGAGTTGCGATTCTCGGATGCTCATCCAAAATGAATGTTAGACATGTAATTTACCACCAAGAAAATAACAAGATGAACAAGAGCAATATGTCCGCCTTGATTGGTCCCAACATCATGCGCCGCCTCGCCCCAAGTCCTCTGCTGATGCTCAAGGACGTTCGTGACGCCAACGTGATTTGCCAGCTATTATATGATTCCTACGCCGAAATCTTTGCTCATGTATTTTTTCTCTTCTTCCTCGTTGGCGGGCTCCTGTTAACTTCTTGTCCGAATTCAGATTGACTACCCCGAGAAGAACGACTTCCCTGCCTTGCCTGTCGACCCACCGGAGGGCGGCTTCCTCCCTATGGAGATGCGGAGAATCGATTCGATGGCAAAGCGCCTTGACCAGGCGGAGAAGGATCGTGCCGAGAACAAACCAGTCGAGGGCGCTCCCGCTGCTGATGCGATCTCTGCCCCTGAGGGTGTTGCCGCCCGCTCGTACTTGTTCCGTCGTGCTTCCTCGCTCAACGTGAGCGGCAAGATCAGCCCTGCTGCGCTCGCTGAGGCCAAGAAGAATGCCGAAAAGGAGAAGTCCATGGCCCCCATTCCAGAGGGCGAGATCAAGCCCGAGCCCAAGGCAGAGCCAAAGCCTGCCGAGCCAAAAGTGGAACCGAAGGCTGAGTCAAAGGCGGAGACCAAGCCCGAACCAAAGCCCGAGAATTCTCCCCTGGTGAAAAAGTCGGGCTCAACGCGCCGTTCGACGCTCACCTCTTCCGAGGCTCCAGATCTTGGCGCTGCCATCGATGCCTCGCCGAAGAAATCTCGTCCGTCGCGCACGCAATCATCAGCGACTAAGGTTGAGCGCCTCGCGACTGCAGATCTCATCATGGCGACATTAACCTTCGACTCGGCTAGCAAGGACGAGTTCCGTCGAGAACTCGGCCAATTGCTGTCGCCCCAGAATGTCAAGGGTTGGATGGTCGTGGGCTACGTGAACAACAAAACTATTGGATTTCAGGTTCTTAAGTCGCTTCCTCAAATGTTTCTTGTTCCCACTTCTGATATGGTATATATTTGCAGGCGTCGGGCAAAGGCGATGTAGCGGAGTTGGTCTCCAAGCTGGATGACAAGCAAATGCAATATATCCTCGTGCGCATTCCTCTCAACGAGAAGTCGACGCACATCGCCCAGGTCTCCAAGTCTCGCGACGTCTTCATTGCTTGGATCGGTCCTGAGGTCAGCACACTTGCGAAAGGTACTTGCGTTGTTTATTGAGGTCCTCTTTCTCCGCTCATTCTGACCCTTTTCTTGTAGGTCAAAAGCGCTCGCACGTGGGTGAGGTGAAGGGCATTATGCAGGTGGGATTCTCTCATTGTATTCACTTCGTTCAATATCTTGGTGATATTGGTTTTCTTCTTATAGCCTTTCCACTCGGAGCTCACTGCTGTATCGAAGAGGAACTTCACCGAGGAGACTGTTGGCCGCCTCTCCGGTCCCAACTCTGGCACCCACTTCATCGATTAGGTGTCTCATGTGCTTGTACAATCATTCATAATATAGTGTTCAAAACATCTCTTAAACTCTCTGAAGTCGCAACATGGGCAATGGCAAAGAACAGGTTTCTAACAGATACTAAGCAGTCGTCTAACCAAAGCATACGATGCAAAAGCCTTGTCACTTCTTGTTCTTACGGAAATCGTCGATGCTAATCTGGTTGGCGGTGGGAGAGTAGGGCGCCTCGCTCATCGACCGGGGGCCCATATTGAACCGCTTCGCCTCAGACTCGACTCCCTCTGATTTCTACAACAGCAAAACTTGTCACTTGGCAAGAAAGGAGGAAGGGGCAAGAGGGTATACCAATTCGAGCTTGGTAGCGCCGTCCTTGTCGAGCGGCTTCATGGGGAAGCTCTCCTCGGAGATACCGGAGAGGGCCCTCAATTCGAAGTAGTATTTGGCATATCTACGAAACGGCATGAAGGAGAGGGATGACAAATAGATGAATAGCAGAGCGTACACAGAGGCCTTGAGGGTAACGGTGAACTGAAGGGCTTGGAGATAAGCGCGCTCGAGCTTATTGAGGTCCTGGATGGTCACTGCGGGGAAGACGCTCTGGAAATCAACGTTCCACACCGCCATGTCCTCCCAAACTAAACAAACGCTCAGAAAGATTTGATAAAATGGGAAAGTGAAACACGTTACCCTTGGAAGCCAAAATGAGGGCGCCAAGGAGAACCCTCCGCCAAGTTAAGGAGTGGAGAGTCAGGCCAGTCAAGGTGACAAGACGATCAACATAAGCAAATGCCATCACAGCACACTCCGCGGAAAGATCTTGCTCCTCGAAGATCGTCGTCAAATACTAGAAACATCGAGAACTATAAGGCAACGAAAAAGATTACGAGGAGGAAGAGAGCCACCTTGTGAATATCGATCACGCCAGGAGGGATCTTGGGATTCGCACCATCGCCCTTGAAAGGTAAGCAGATCACCAGGGAGCGGAAGGGGGACAGCAAAACAGAAAAATTACCAAGGGATTTTTCTCCTCGTTGAAGACCTCGGGGATCACCACCTTGGCGGGGTCGGTCTCGGCCACGTCAAGCGCTTGGAAGACAGCCAAAGACAAACTATAAACAAATCAAAATAAAAATAGTACATCCGAGAAAGAAAGAAAGAACGAACCACTTGAGGATTTCGTTCACGTCAGGAGCACGAATCATCGTGTTCATAAACATGGTGGCCGTCGAATTGAACTTGTCGCGCTTAATGTGGCCAAGCTTCGGCGCTGGTGAAAGACTCGGGCTGCCCTTGGTGCCTGGCTTCGGAGAAACGCCTTTGTTTTTGGGGATTTGCGGCGTCAGCAAGCGAGGCTCAAACGAGGGCTCGTTGAGCAAACCTGTATCATAATATGTCAGCCCTGGCCAACAGTTCCCTCCAGACGCTCTCGCCAACAGCATCATAAAATCATTTAAGGAGTCAAAGTATTATCAACGTCTTTCCATTTCAAGCGAGGATTCGATGAGGATCAAATGGGGATGGACGAGATCAGTGGGAGGGCTTCGGGATATGCCATTCTGGCTTGCAACGGCTCCGTGATCATATAAAATTCAAATCGCACCGAAAATAAAATACACAAAATAATATGAATATATAATCTCGCTTGCAATGCATTGGTCGAGGAAAAGGAGGAACTTGCAGGGACGAGGGCGACGAGAGGGACGGGGCGAAAGGATCGGTCGTCTTTCGCACGCATCACAATCTCAAATGGCGAGCCGAAGAAATGGATAGAAACGCAAATATCGATTCAAGTCGCGGTCATGTGGAGCAACTAGGAAGGTCAAAGGCGACAGCGGAGGCAAAGTCAAATCGCGCCGTTCGGAGCTCGTACTAGGGTTTTTGCGGTACTGTTCGCGCTCCTCTTCAGTCGACATCTCCAAAACCAATCGAATTTGCGAAGAGAATCCTGGAGCGAATGATCGCTGGTCTGAGTGGTCTTACGGGGGCCTGACTCTGATAGTCAGCTGTCTGCGCAAAACTGGCGAAATGGCGCAGTCCGCTCGCTCATGACACGGAATAGACCGCGTCTTCAAAGACAGAAACTTGTGAAAGAACGAATGGCGTTTGATTGTGCTATGAAAGCACTCCAATCTTTCAAGAGCTCTGCTTTCAGCTGGGCAGGGGAATCATTCAATTGAAACGCGCCAGCCAGCTGCAAAAACTGTTTACTAGATCGACCGCCGTCTTCACGAATGGCCGCCTCCTTGGATTTTCTCTCCAAGATTTCTTCGGAAGATTCGGGAAGGAGATACGGACTCGTTCGCTATTTACTTCGACCAGCGACAAGCCTGTCATGTCGAAGGGCGGCCTCACCTTAATGGACAGCAAACCTTACGCTCGCTTCAACGTTCTCGTCGTTGAGGCCGAGAAGCTGCCAAATCGCGATGACGTCAAAGGTTCTCACACCTTTCAATTAATCTCACCTTATTCCCGTAAGCATAATGTAAGTACGGCCGCGACGCGGAGGGCGATTTAAGAATTCGTGAACTCGTGAGGTTCCGTTCGTCCCTTTCCGTCTAGTTCGAGCACCGTTTCTATGGAGCGATCATATTTATTTATTGCCATTATTTTTATTGGTAAGCGAATAATCCGTTTGAGGTTCATTGAGTGGAATTTCTTTTGGGCGGCTCCTCGAGCTCGAGCATCGATTACCTTTTTGCACTAGGGCCGTCTGCGGCTTGTCGCATCACTTATGAGGGCAACAAGGGCAATGTCTCTCTGGTGACTGACGGTATTTGATCCAAGCGTCACTTTATCGATTTTTTTGACTTATCGTGTGCTGATTTCGTTTAGCTTTCCCCAATCACGTGCGCCCCAAGTGGTATGAGGAATTTACCATCTATATGGACGATCTGGCCAAGCCCATCAAGTTCTTCGTCAAGGTAAGCTGGTTTTGACCGATTGACCCTCGCTTTATATCGTTCATGACCCACCCACCGTCTTTAAAGAACACTACCAACGACGACAAACTTGGACGCGTCATCATCGACCCGCTGAGCTTGAAGCCGAACAACCGCTACGATCAGTGGCTGGACCTCGAGATGCCCGGTCAAAAGCAAGCTGCTTGTAATTCTTCGTCAATGATTTGGTATTGTTTCGGAATTCCCATCTCACTCCTTTTTAGCATCTGGATATGTTGCTGTCCCGACTGGCCCTGAGAATGGCGGTCGCCTTCACCTAGTATACTCGATTGTGCCGCTCTCCATTTTGCCTGGCGACTTTGATCTGCTCTCTGGGTATTCAACCTCAAATTATCTGGGTCGATCGTTGCCGCCACTAATTGACCATTTCACCCTTTAGAAAGGAGGCGCCTTTCCGGATGATTTTGCGCTCTGGTGATCTTGTCAAGTCTGGAGACTACGTTGAGGGCGATGTCGTCTTCATGACCCCTCGTCCTTACCCGCTGGAGAAAGTCTTCATCCGTATCTATGGCATCGTGCGTTATGATTTTTGATTCAAGGAGATGGATGAATGATTCTCACCAGGCGTCGTGTTCTAGGAAAAGGTTGAGTGGAATGAGATCGACGATTCGGGACTGAATGAGAAATACACTGGCAGCAACACACTTATCAATAAGTGGTACCACGGCTGGAAGAGCGATACGGTAATTGATGTGTCATCTTAACATTCTCCTCGAGTGGAGGATTTCTCATCAGCCCTGATATTGTGATTTTGTTTAGGGCGGAGATATTCCTGCGGGCTACTATATGTGGCACTTCCGCGTCAAGGTGCCCGAGAATTTGCCTCCGTTCTTCCGTGACACTATTGGCGAGATCTCCTACTTCCTTCACGCTTACCTCGATCACGACCGCTACACCCGAGGTACTTGTGAAATGTTGGGAGCCATCGTGAACCAAATTCATTTGACCGACTGATTGCCAGGCATCCCCTTGCGTGTGACGCATCCCATCGTGCAATCTGTTCAGCCCGAGAAGGAGATTACTAAGCACAATCTTAACGTGCATGCCGTGTTGGACAAGCCCGTCTACTATGTTGACGAGATCCCATTGCATATGAACCTTGATATTGTACCCGGCCGTCTTTTATTCCTCTGAAATTCTCGATTGCCCAATTTTCTTCTCACTTTGTAGACCATCAAGGATCTCTCTGATTACAATGTCCGTCACGTGAAAGTTCGCGTTATTGAAACGTCGACCTATGCAGCGGACACCAACGTCGCCGAGGTATCTCCCATTTCTGGAAGCTGTGTTATCTTCTCGTCTTGACATTCTTTGTCCTCTTAGCTCAAAAGAGTTCTGTTCAAATCGGCAATCGCGAGTGGTTCATTCTCTTTTTTGGGTAATGACAGCTCGAATGCAGTCCAGCCCCACCGAACGTGCGTTTAGCTTTCGTTTATCTACCAAAATTCGCTGACGAGTCGGTTTTAGGTTCCGCAAAACCGTTCCCATTGATCTGCCGAACGACCACCAAAAGCCGACCCAATCTAAGTTCCTCGGCTCCACGCGCATTCACATTGAGCACAAGGTCGAGATCAAGGTCGTCAAGGATACGCTGAATACTCATCGCGTACATACTTACTCTCTTTACGAACTATTGGGATTCATATTGGGTGACATTCTCGTTTGTCCTCTTTCAGGTCGTGCTCGAGGTTCCCTTCTATGTGACCACCAAGGATGTCTTAATCGAGGAGAAGCGCCAGGTCATCTCACTCGTGTCCGCGGCGAATGTTGTTACGCCTCCCACTCCCGTCCAGAAGCGTCGCAACAAGAAGAGCAAGATCAACAAGCCCATCTTTGATGTAATTGGTTCATTATGTTGGGAGGTTCTAGGAATTTTCCTATTCTGATTTTTATCCTTGCTAGGACGATGATGAGGAGCCGACTGTGAGCAAGCCCTCACTGCAGCCGTTTAAGAGTGATCCTTTCACTTTCGATACTAAGCCTGTCATGCCCTCCCCCACCTCGAACGTTCGTCTTCGTTTCATCTTCTCGGTTATTATGCATCTCTCATCATTCTTCGGATTAGACCATCGAGCTCCTCGGCTTCTCGTCGTCGTTCAATCCTTTTACGAACCCGAACAATTTGCCGATGCCCGCCTTCTCCACCCCCACGTCGGTGGCCGCGCCGACTTTCCTCACTCATTTCAGTGGCGGTGCTTCCTCCTCTACCACTCCTTTCCCTGCTGTCAATCAGGGTCAAGTGGTCCAATTCGACTCCATCCCAAGTACCTTCACTTCCATGAATTCGGTCAGCCTCTACAATGCCGACCCCAATATCAAGGCCGCCTCCACCTCGTCCACCTCGACTGCCTTTGATTCGCAGCCGGCGAGCAATCCTTTCGTCAACGCGGAGTTTAGCAATCCCTTCACTGGCGAGAAGACCCCTACGAGTGCCTCGACGCCCAATCGGCCTTTCGATATCAATGGCGCCACTACGACCTCGCCTGGACAATTTTCCACCACTGCCAACCAAGAGACTCGATTGCCACAGAGCGGCAACAAGGGCTACGAGACGCTCTAGAAGATTATTGTAGGGACATCAAAGCCTCTCGCTTAAAGACTTGTATAAAATTTTACAATTGTCACTGAATTGGTAGGATAAGCAATGATGATAAGGGCGCTTCAGAGAAGCTTCTTGGCCTTCTTGTCCTGGGGAGGCGGCTGGCGGTGAAAGCCAATGAAGCGCTCAAAGAAGGAGAAGATGTAGTAGCTCATGACGAGCATCGAGATCATGACAATGAAGATGGCACGCCTCCACCGCGGCTTCTTGAGCGTGCTAAGAGAGAGGGCCGCTTGGTCGAGGCGCTCCACCTCTTGAGGAGTTAAGCGCCACTCGAGGGCACCTACGGCATCCTTAGCTTGCTTCACCGTTCGGATGCCCACCAAGGGAACATACTCGTGAGCAACCGCCCAGTTCAAGCAGACCTACCAGACGACTTAGACAAGATAGCAGGGATAGATAGTTGAAGCGAGTGTACCTGGGCCATGGTCTTGCCGTGGCTCTTAGCAATCTCGCTGATGACGGCACGCAGACCCTCGAGCTGCGCCCACGTGATACCGGTGATCTTGGCGACGCGGATGGACTTCATCTTCTCCGGAGTCAGGCCATCGACGAGGAGACCCTGGCCGACTGGAGAGTAACCAATCACACGGATATTATACTCTCGGCAAACCTAGAGGAATGAAAATGATGAAATAGGTTAACCAAAGCAGTGGAAAGAGGCGTGCCTTGAGAGTGTGTTGAACGTGCGGGCAATTGTAGTCGAGAAGGTTCAGCAGCATTTGGTTCGCGGCGATCGTCATCCCCCTCGCCGAAAAGACTTTGTGAGCTCGCGTAATTTGATGCGCATTGAAATTCGACAAACCTAGAAGTATATGAGTTCGAACTAGCGACGGGTAGTGTACGCTCTCCATACCAATTGCCTTGATGAGGCCCGCGTCGACGGCATCAGCAACAGCGTGGCACCAGTGTTCGATAGGGAGTGGGTGCAAGGGCGTGTGGATGAAGTAGAGTTCAATGTGCGAGCGCTTCATGCGGGCCAAGGAGCCGCGCAAGGAGCGCATGAAGCTCGCCTTTGTCCATCGCCAAATGGTCGGGATGAACTTCGTCGCCAAGACTGCATCTTCTCCTATAATAATTCCGTAAGAGTATGAGAATTGCATCCTCGCTTGAATATTGATTGGCGACGACCTCGACGAACTCACAAATGGACCGAAGGCCTGCAGTGCATAAAACGGTCTCCAACTTATAAAAACAACCCAATAGAACTATATCCGCTAATATATCGAGGAATTTATCGCCGTGAGAAGCTTTTCAACAGAAAAAGCCTTCAGAAGAGCGACGAAGAAAGAAGTGGCACCACCAGGAAGGGAGTCGACGCTCTCCGCGAGCCTCCGCTCGCTGGCGCCGCCTCCATAACCCTCTGCGGAATCAAAAAAGGTGACGCCAGCAGAGAGGAAGATCTCACTGATCTCCTGGAGCGTCTCCGATGGAATAATGGAGCCGACGGTGAATTTCGAGTCGACCCAGGAATCGCCCCAAAGCATCGTCCCCACGCCGATCGGCTGCTTCAGTGACAGGCCACTGGATCCTAGACGTGTGAGCGACATGACCAATGGAAAGCAAATGGCTAAGAGTGGTCTGCAAGGTCGCAACGGAACATCAGTAATGAGCGATTCTTGAAAAAGGCATAAATATTTCCCCGCCCCGGGACCCGACCACTTCTCAGTCCTTCCAAATATTCTTCGATATCGTGATTCTTTATCCTGTATTATACCATGAGGATCCTTGATTCAATCATCACTTTGCGCGCGATTGTTAGTCAGCTTCGACCATCGCTGAATCGAATGCGCACTACCTTGTCAGAGGGGCTCGCGCTGCGTCGACTTTCCAGAATGCGCCTTGGACGGCTCAGATCGGTCCTCACTGTGGTTTATTAGATAGCATTTGTCCTCTTGACCTCCCTCCATATTGCGCGTCTCTTCTTTGTGCACTTTATCTCGTATCTTGTCGCTGAGCGCAATGGAGCAAGTGGGCATCGGCGACGAGGCGCTCCCGCTCCCCTTCACGCCCTCCACGCCCTCCTCGACCCAGGCCATCCCAGGCCCTGCCTCGCCCCTCCACACGCGCAAAGTCCCTCCTAAGCGATATGGGTATGCTACGTCCCTCGCAGAGTTGGTGTGGCCGTAACGCTGAGCCTCACTGGCGTTTCCTGTCCATGACGATCACTTGCTGTCCTCCTTCTCTTTCCCTGACCTCGCCCTTGCCCCTTCCCCTTCTCGATCCTTGCGCGAGCTGAGTGGTTGTTTGATCTCTCTTTGTCATGTTCCCATTGCATTTGCGGTTCCTGGTTCGATGATCCTTCAAATTACGGCTGGGTCCTCTTTTGGCGTTTTCAGGGCTTCGCCCCTCGCGCACCCTTAAGCTCCTAGATCAGTGTGATTTTCTGACTCTTTTGCTGAAAGTGCAAAGTGTGTATTGCGCCTATTTGCATGGTGTGGAAATTGAGCATGATTGCGATAGTGCCGGTAGCCTGAGCACCGATGTGGCCCTCGAGGCTGCATTGGAGATCCAGCAGATCCTCTCCAAGCCTGCGAGCCACACGACCGTCTCCATGCCCTCGCTCCCGCCCAAGACGCGTACGCCCGTCAGTGCTGCTAGCGCCTCCATGCCCGTCATCGGCTCACCCAAGCCAACGTCCACGATCGTGTCACTCGTCGCACAGCGGCCACCCAGCGTCAATGCCTCTCCTGCCGTAGTGAACGCTCTTCGCCGCACTTCGATGAATTCGCCTGTCCCTGTGAAGCTTGGAGTGCCCATCAAGATCAGCGGCTACGAGATCCAAGAGCGCGCCTCGTCCCCATCAGATATTGACGATGAGAATGAGGAGGACGAATCGGAGGATTATTCGAGCGACTCCAATGAAAGCTACGTCGACGATTCTCCCGCGCAGCTTCGTCGCAATCGCAATCGCAATGACGATGATGACGACGATGATGACGAGAGCACTTCTGATAGTGACCTCGACAAGTTCTATGCCGTCGCCTTCACTTCTTCTCCCTTGATCGTCCGCAGGTCCTTCTCGAAGCGCGTCTTGCCGAAACTTGGCCAGTCGCTCTCTAATTTGCATAGCCCGAAGATGATGGAGGCTGCTCGCCTCACTGCTGCTGGCGCCCCTGCCTCGAAACCTGTTCCTATCCCCATCAAGGAGACTGTCGTAGAGGAGGAGGATGAGGACGAGGCCGCAGTGACGCCACCTGCCCGCATCCCCAATCCCATCCCTCGTAACTCGCCTTTCTGGGACCGCACTCATGGTATGCTCCTTCCGTTTTGTCTCCCTTTTTTTTACCCTTACGATGCATTGTTTTCAGTGAATGGTGCTGAGTTGTCTTTGCTCTCCATTGTCACCCATGCGCCCTTCGGTGAGGACGAGGATCGCGCACTACGGCGGCTGCGAGTACTCGGCATGCCGTTGCCTCCTCCTCCGGCGACGACCTTCGCCCCAAATACCCTTTCTTCATCGAGCTCATTCATCAGCTTGAACCTCTCTCAAAACATCAATGCCACCATTACTAACAATCCCATTGATGCCAAGTCAAGTCCAAAGCTCAGTAACAGCAGCAGGAATATAAATATCCCCACAGAAGCTTCAAAAGTCAGCGCGGGCTATCCCAAAGATTTGTCAGACTGACCGCGTTCATCACGCGTTGATAACCGTTCTATTAGTCAGATGGTTGCAAATACAACCCTTTTTTCCCTCGCTCCCCATTGATTACTCGAATGTGCGTTTGCGCGTCCACCTTCTCCGTGCCTCATCCTCGTCAGGTTGGTGATACCACTCGGGGTAAGGATGGAAAGGACTGTAACGGTAGTTCATGAGGACCTCCTCGTCGACGAGGCGCTTCGAGGCGACGATGATCACGGCGCGCTGGTACACGTCAGGACTCGTATATGCGAGGCCCTCCTCCTTGTTGTTAAAATTCGGGATAAATGGTTTGTGGGATTCGGGGCTAGAGCGGAACGAGGGTCAACAGGCTCCTGATCAAGTAGTTAAAAAAAAAAGCAAGTGCGCACATTGAAAGAGGGAAGTCAAACGAGTAAGACATGACGTTGGGAACTTTCCCTTTGCCTGGGTGGTTGATGTACTGGCCAATGCCATACGGATTGCGGTATTTCAATAGATCCCTCTTGGCCTTCTCGCCTGTGGATCGAAATAGTTGAAACAACTACCATCGAAAGAGTCCCAGAATCGATTACCCATTGCAAATTGAAGCTCCATGGAGCCGCGAGTAACCTCCTCGGCGCGGTTTTCCCAATGGCGACCGTCGATGAGGACCTGGTCATAGCGGGTGATCATGTACTCGTTGCCTTCAACAAGCGATTTCGTGATGTCCTGGAACCAACATATTGAGACCAAGGAATCATTGACAAGGTGAGAAGCGATCGTACACGAGGCCAGTAGACGACTCCAGGATACAAGGCAAGGACAGTGCCGGGAATGACCTCTCCCTTGACAAACACTCCATACCCACTGTCAGGGTGATCGATATCAGATTTCTACAATAGGGGGGGAATGAAGATGGGGAAGGGCGGAGGAGTCAGAGGCGCAGCTGAAGCTACCGACCTTGATCTGCAATGAAAAGCCATCTGGATGCTCGATGTCGATTCCGGGATTGAAAATTTCAACGTCTTGAATATTCATACGTCGACTGAGATAGAGGCGTGTAGGATCCTTCAACGTATCTGCCGAAGAAGGAGGGCGGAACTTGGGCTTCGGGTATGGGTTGATACCTTAGAGGAAACAGCAACAACTGACCCGAGTGCATTACAATGATAGACACATCTTAATCGGTGAATAAATGATACCTCCAGTGCTGACCACATGATCGAACAAAGTGGAAACCTACAAAGTCGGAAAAATTGAGCCATCTTCCCCCATTCTGTATTTGAAGAAGGCGTGCCTGCTCGTCGAGAACATCAAATGCCGCCGCTTTCCTCTCTCGGTGAGACATCTTCTCGCCCAGGATCTGATCGGTCATGACTAACATCAACGACAATGATAATGTTATTCCAATTAAATCCGAATGGACCACCTCTAAAAAGATCCACGACTCGACGATTTACGAACCTCGTTGCTCCTCCATGGTCACGTCGATCTTACCATAATCTGGATTTGATTTCCTCTTTTGTCGAAAATTTTTGTAGAATTGGGACACGTGAAACATGTTGAGCGTGTCGATCTCTTCTTGGAGGTGTCGAGTGCTCAGAAAGCGATCCTCGATGTAATCGGTCGCCTTCTCTCTCAGCTGACGAAGCAATAAAATCAATTGGATATAATAGGCAAATAACGAAAAACTCTTTTCCAATATAACTTATCGAATTCTGTCGATTTGTAATTCCCAAGGGCGGGCGAGGTCGAGGGGGCGAGAGAGCGGGGGCGAGGTCGACATAAGATGTCATCACAATCTTTACAAAGAGCCGTACTCGAAACAGACCGCGAAACATTGCAGCGGATGAACAAAAATACAATCTATAAGTAATTTCTAATTGTCTGGAATTGTGGCAGAGGCAAAGGAAAAGAAAAGAAAGAATGAAAAGAGCTCGAGAGACTCGAGAACCTCGAGGATTTGGTATTAGTCGGTTGCTTAGCGCTTTCTCGGACTCGGTCCTCGCTCGCCCGTGTCAGGCGTCCCCCTCATTCCTCACATTGAGAGAATAAAAGGTATAGCATATCTAATGGCGACTGATCCCATTTTCCCTCTGCAGCAGATGGGCCCCATCAGCGCGAAGATGCCCAAGAGCGGTCGCTATGTCGTTCGCCCTCTTCAGCGCGGCGACTTCGACAAAGGTCGGTCCTTCTTGCACTTCTTGTTCTTAATGAGATTATTTACCATTTGTTTTAAGGAGTAAATTTGAAAATATATCTCTTATACCCTGTATTATACTTTGGGCTCCCAGAAGTCTTCTAATCTCAACTTACTTCTTCAGCACTCTTGGTGATATCGCTCGTCTCAGGAACCTCGTAGAAAAATGGACAATTTATATTATATATTAATTTTATATATCTTCACAGTTTAGCACCTCAGCTGGGGGTACTTCTGGTCTTCTGACAAACGAGGATCCCTCGAGGCCTCGACGTCACCGTACTTCCCCATATCCCCATCATCCTCTTATATTGCATTTTGTTAAGGTTTTGCTGAGCTCTTGTCGCAATTGACTGACTTGGAGGGACTCACCAAGGCAGACTTTGAGAAGAACTTTGACGTGCTGCGGTCGAAGAAGGACTACTACATCGTTGTCGTGGAGGACACCGAGGTGAAAAAGGTCGTCTCCACGGCCACGCTCTTCATCGAGGACAAATTCGTCCACAAGAACGGCAGGGTACCAACAAGCTTCTCCTCCCTTTTTCCTTTCATCTTCTTGAGTCAACCTCATCGATTTGAGATCTTCCGCTTTGCTTAGGTTGGCCATATTGAGGACGTCGTGGTCGATAGCGCTTATCGGAAACACAGGCTTGGTTGGTTGTGCGTGCCCGGGCCTTCTTCCCCTCTATTCTCCTCATCCGATTTTATTATTATATATATTTAATATCATTTTGTAGTGTGATCGATCAGCTCAAGGCGATTGGGTTCGCCCAGGGCTGCTACAAGATCATCCTCGACACCAGCGAAAAGAACGTCGGTTTCTATCAGAAAAGCGGCTTCGTCACAAAGGAGGTCCAGATGGCGCTCTATAAAAGCAAGCTCTGAGTCCTTTTGTTCAATTTGTAATAATTCATCAAAATCACAACCGTCGATTTTGTCATGGAAACTGCTTCGGCAACTAGTTGGTCGTATTCTCCTTTAGCCAAGTCAAAACCTAATTGCTGCACTCCTTCGATCATCCGATTGCAGCGCGTGAAAAGGATCGGAATAAAGAGGAGGAGCTCAAATGCAGTTTGTATACATAATGGCATGGTTTAGTTATTCACAGATTTGTAAGGAGAACAAAATGAAAAAGGGGAATATTTAGTGCTCCTCCTCAGCCCAGAGGGTGCCGAGGATGGGGCGGATGATGCCCTCGCCACTAGCAATCATGCGGACCATGGCGACAAGAACGATGAGGGCGAGGATACGCGCGATCCAAGCGGCCTACATGAGAAATTTCATTGAGAAACAATCTTGGAGAAGAAACCTCTCACGGATCGACTGCGGGAAAAGAAGAAATAAGTCAAGGAATCAATCGCTCGAGTCTCCCCGAAAGAAGGTAACGAATAATGGTTAGACAAAGGAGAAAAAAAGACGGGGTGAAGAAATCGGAG
>Ga0154020_10001594_pt1 | contig 27826 bp, 22 predicted proteins | sample Klosneuvirus_201_FD_109709 | JGI IMG/M metagenome (GOLD analysis project Ga0154020, IMG submission 109709) | Active sludge microbial communities from wastewater, Klosterneuburg, Austria - Klosneuvirus_20160825_MG | ecosystem: Engineered > WWTP > Aerobic digester > Activated sludge | place...
ATCGGCTACCTGGGGGTCGGCAACCGCAGGCAGTCAAACCGGCGCCGCTTTGCCGGTTACTGCGATACGCTTTCGGCAGCCGGGATTGCGGTCGACGCGCAGTGGGTGCGTATCACACCGACGGTGAACAATGTCCATGCCGACGATGTGCTTGACGGGCAGGCGATGTTGCCCGCGCTCCTGCCAACCGGCGTGACCGCGGTCTTTTGCTACAACGATCTGATTGCCGTTGGCGTATTGCTGGCCTGTCGCGAGCGTGGCATTGCAACGCCGGCGCAGTTGAGCGTAGTCGGCTATGATGACGTTGATATTGCCCGTTATGTCACGCCTTCGCTGACCACCATCCACCAGCCAAAGCTGCGGCTAGGCGAGATGGCCATGCAGATGTTGCTCGACATCCTGGAAGGACGACCGGTGCAGAGCCGGGTGCTGGCCAATGACCTGGTCGTGCGTGAAAGCACTGCCTCGCCCCGCCGCACGCCGGCAATTTTTGGGGATTGACAACCCGTTCCGGCTGTGCTACTGTATGCAAGGCTGTGCACACGTGTGCACTATCTCTATCCCCAAGTTAATTTGATCCATTTATCCATGCGCCGCCGTGTGCATCCAATTAGCTGACGCCGACTTCTGCGCTGCCAATTTGGGCGCCGATCCGGGTCGACGGTTGGCGCTTGATTCTATCGGAGGATTTGTATGACGATCTCTAGCCCGCTGCTCAAGACCGTTGCGACGCCGACCGACTATTGGAACGATTCCTGCTCGATCGAAGAGCTGACCTACGCCATCGGCCACGGCGCGGTCGGGGCGACGACCAATCCCAACATCGTGCTCAACGTGCTCACCAAAGAGATGCACCTGTGGGAGGATCGCATCCACGCCATCATCGCCGAGAACCCGACCTGGACGGAGGCGGAGGTTTCGTGGAAGCTGATCGAAGAGATGGCCGTGCGCGGCGCCGACCTGCTGCAGCCCACCTGGGAGCGCAACGGCGGGCACAAAGGCCGCCTCTCGATCCAGACCAACCCCATGTTCTACCGCAACTGCGAGGCGATTGTGGCGCAGGCGCGCCATTTCAACACGCTGGCGCCGAACATGCAGGTTAAGATGCCGGTCACGCGCGCCGGCGTCGAAGCTATTGAGGAATCGACCTATCACGGCGTCAACGTCAACGCCACCGTCAGCTTCACCGTGCCGCAGGCCGTCGCCGTCGCCGAAGCGGTCGAGCGCGGGTTGAACCGCCGCGCGGCCGAGGGTAAGGACGTAAGCAATATGCGCCCGGTCTGCACGATCATGATCGGCCGCACCGACGACTGGGTCAAAATAGCGGCCAAGCGCGATGGCAACGCCATCGACCCGGCCTATCTGGATTGGGCCGGGATTGCCGTCTTCAAGCACGCCTACCGCCTCTGGCAGGAGCGCGGCTACCGCGTGCGCCTGCTGGCCGCCGCCTATCGTCACCTCGGCCACTGGTCGGAGCTGATCGGCGGCGATGTGGTGCTCACGATCCCTTACGAATGGCAGCTCAAGATCAACGCTTCTGACATCGAAGTGAAGGAACGGATGCAGACCCCGGTCGATCCCCAGATCGTCGAGGCGCTGTACACGATTCCTGATTTCCGTCGCGCCTACGACCCCGACGGCATGACGCCCGTCGAGTTTGAAGGGTACGGCGCCACCGTGCGCACGCTGCGCACCTTCATCGCCGCGGTGCACGACCTGAACGGCGTAATCCGGGATTTTATGCTGCCGAATCCGGATGTGGAGTAGAGATTAGGAGATTAGGAGATTGGGAGATTAGGGATTAGAGACGTCGCACAAGTTAATCTCCAATCTCTAATCTCCTAATCTCCAATCTCCCATGCAAGGAAAAAGCTGATGAAACAATACACAGCCAACAATCTGGTCATCCATTCCGGCAACTCCGGCGATCCGGATGTTGTTGTCGAGGTGACGCCCGAGGCGGCGGGCTGGGGCACCATTCACTTTCAGGCGCGGCGGCTGCGGGCCGACCAGGTGTGGTCGTTTGACAGCGGCGCCAACGAGCTGGCGTTGGTGATGCTAGGCGGCGTGGTCGATGTGACCTCGAACCGCGGCGCGTGGCAGCAGGTCGGCGGGCGCGCCGATGTCTTTGCCGGGCCGCCGCACGCGCTCTACCTGCCGCCGCAGACTGCCTTCACCGTAACGGCCGCAACCGAGTGTGAGTTTGCCGTCACCTGGGTCGCATCGAACGCCGAGCACGCGCCGGTGGCGATTACGCCGGCTGATGTGCGCACCGAAATCCGCGGCGGCGGCCACGCCACGCGCCAGATCAACAATATCATCCCGCCCGGCTTCCCCTGCGCACGGCTGGTGGTGGTGGAGGTCTACACGCCCGGCGGCAACTGGTCGAGCTACCCGCCACACAAGCACGACGTGCACCGCGAAGATGGCGCGGGCGCGCTGCTGGAAGCCGATCTCGACGAGACCTACTACTACAAGATCGACCGGCCCGAAGGCTATGCCATCCAGCGCGTCTACACCGATGCCACTTCGCCGCTGCACAAGGCGGGCTACCCCATCGACGCCGCCCTGATCGCGCGCAACGACGACGTGGTGCTGATCCCGGAAGGCTACCATCCCGTCTCCAGCCCAGTTGGCTATACGACCTACTACTTGAATGTGTTGGCCGGCAGCGCGCAGAGCCTGACCGCCGTCGATGACCCGGATTACGCCTGGGTCAAGCAAACCTACCAGAGCACAGACCCGCGCATTCCGCTCTATCCGGTAAACGCTGACTGACCGAATTTTTAACGCAGAGACGCCGAGCGGCAGAGATTTACAGAGAAGCCTTTTCAGGGAAATGATTCTTTTGTCTCTTTCTCTACTCTCTTCTCTGCATCTCTGCGTTTCTGCGTCAAAGCTTTCATCCGCTTCAAACGGGAGTTTTCACACATGACAACATCCACCGTGCATCTGACTATGGCGCAGGCCTTGATCCGCTTTCTTAAAAACCAGTACGTCGCGCGCGACGGCGTGGAGACGCCCTTCTTTGCCGGCTGCTTTGGCATCTTTGGCCACGGCTGCGTCGCCGGCGTGGGCGAGGCGCTGCTGGAGAACCCGGACTTCCGTTACTACCAGGTGCGCAATGAGCAGGGCGCAGTGCACGCGGCCGCGGCCTACGCCAAGGTCAAGAACCGCTTGCAAACCTTCGCCTGTCTCTCGTCGATCGGGCCGGGCGCGACGAACATGATCACCGGCGCGGCCACAGCGACGATCAACCGGCTGCCGGTGCTGCTGCTGCCAGGCGACATCTTTGCGCGGCGCAATGTGGCGCCGGTGCTGCAGCAGCTTGAGTCGGCGCAGAGCCAGGATTTCTCGGTCAACGACTGCTTCAAGCCGGTGAGCAAATATTGGGATCGTATCAACCGGCCCGATCAGTTGCTGACCGCGCTGCCCGAAGCGCTGCGCGTACTGACCAGCCCCAGCGAGACCGGCGCAGTGACGCTGGCGTTGCCGCAAGACGTACAGACCGAGGCTTATAACTATCCGGTCGCGTTCTTCCGCAAGCGCGTCTGGCGCATCATGCGCAACCGCGCCGACCAATCTACGCTGCAGGCCGCAGCAGAGATGATTCGTGGCGCCAAACAGCCGATGATCGTGGCCGGCGGCGGCGTGATCTACGCGGAAGCCACCGAGACGCTGCGCGCCTTTGTCGACGCCACCGGCATCTCCGTTGGCGAGACGATGGCGGGCAAGGGCAGCCTGCGCTGGGATCATCCGCTCAACCTGGGTGCGATCGGGGCGACCGGCACGCTGGCCGCCAACCGCATCGCCAGGGACGCGGACCTGGTGATCGGCATCGGCACGCGCTATAGCGACTTCACCACCGCGTCCAAGACCGCGTGGCAGCACCCGGACGTACGCTTTGTCAACATCAATGTCACCGAGTTTGACGCGGGCAAGCATCACGGGCTGGCCGTCGTCGGCGATGCGCGCGAGACGTTGGCGGAGTTGAGCGAGCTGCTGGCAGGCTACGCCGTCGATCCTGCCTATCGCGCGGAGGCGCAGCGCCTCCACGACGAATGGGACGCCGAGGTCCAGCGCATCTACGACATTCGCCTCGACCCGCTGCCCAGCCAGGGCGAACTGATCGGCGTGATCAATGAGCTGTCCGGGCCAGACGCTATCATGCTCAACGCGGCCGGCTCCATGCCGGGCGACCTGCACAAGCTCTGGCGCGCGACGCATCCCAAAAACTTTCACCTGGAATATGGCAACAGTTGCATGGGCTACGAGATCGCCGGCGGGCTGGGCGCCAAGCTGGCCGCGCCGGAGCGCGATGTCTACGTGATCATCGGCGACGGCACGTGGCTGATGCTTTCGTCCGAACTGGTGACCGCAGTGCAACAGGGCGTCAAGCTGATCGTGCTGCTGTGGGACAACAGCGGCTATAAGAGCATCGGCTCGCTCAGCCGTTCGCTGGGGCTGGAAGGCTTTGGCACGCGCTTCGTCGAGCCGCAGGCTGGCCTGTTGGTAGGCGACGACGTGGGCAGCGCGGTTGCGCCATTATCGATCGACTTTGCCATGAACGCGCGCAGCCTCGGCGCCAACGTGATCGAGTGCGCGACGCGCGACGACTATGTGGCGGCGCTCAAAGCGGCCAAAAAAGCCGAGCGCACCACCGTCGTTGTGATCAAGAACGACCGGCTGCACGGCGTCCCCGGCTATGAAACGTGGTGGGATGTGGCCGTGCCGGAGGTGAGCGAGCGCGAGGCGGTGCAGGCCGCGCGCGAGGAATATGAGGAGATGCGAGTCAAGGAGCGCTATTTCCTGGAATAAGTGTCGGGATGCAAGCCAGCGCAAAAAATAGACCACGGATGAAGCGGATTTGGCGAATTTTTATCCAAAAACATCCGTAGTGATCCGCCTAGTACACACGGGCTAAAATACCTCATTGGTTGCTTGGTAGGGGCGCCCCCCCGTGTGCGCCCGGAAGCCGGACAGGCACGGGGGCCGGACAGGCACGGGGGCCTGTCCCTACCAAATCTACGGCAGAATTATGCCCACCTGTACTAATCCGTGGCCAATTGAAGCCTGGCTGAACCGTTACTTACCAATTAGCAGTTGATTTTACTTTCTAAATGCAGGAGCAAAGACAGGCATGGCTGAAAAACTGTTGAACTATGTCAATGGCGCGTGGCGCGAATCCGCCGCCGAACGCTATCTGGATGTGCCAAACCCGGCTACAGCCGAGGTGTTAGCGCGGACGCCGCTCTCTCCGCCTGCTGAGGTGGATGAGGCGGCGCGCATGGCGGCGGAGGCGTTCCCGGCTTGGCGGCGCACGCCCGCGCCGGCGCGCATCCAATATCTCTTCAAGCTCAAGATGTTGATGGAGGAGCACTTCGAGGACCTGGCCCGCTCCATCACGCTGGAAAATGGCAAGATTCTCGACGACGCGCGCGGAGAAATGCGCCGCGCCATCGAGAACGTGGAGGTGGCCTGCGGCATCCCCATGCTGATGCTGGGCGACTTCGCCGAGGATGTGGCGCGCGGGGTGGACGAGTACATGATCCGCCAGCCGGTGGGCGTGGCCGCGATCATCTGCCCGTTCAACTTCCCGGGCATGATTCCCTTCTGGTACCTGCCCTACGCGCTGGCGTGCGGCAACACGGTCATCGTCAAGCCGTCGGAGCGCTGCCCGATCACGCTGCAAAAGGTCTTCCGCCTGCTCGAAGAGGTCGGTTTCCCACCCGGCGTGGTGAACCTGGTTAATGGCGGCGCGGACACCGTCAACGCGCTGCTCGATCACCCGGCCATCGCGGCGGTGACCTTCGTCGGCTCGACCGCAGTGGCGCGGCACGTCTATGCGCGAGCGTCGGCCAACGGCAAGCGCGTGCAGGCGCAAGGCGGCGCCAAGAACCCGATCATCCTGCTGCCCGACGCGGACGTGGAACTGACCACGAGCATCGTAACCGACAGCGCGTTTGGCAACGCGGGCCAGCGCTGCCTGGCTGCCTCGCTGGCGATCACCGTGGCCGATGCCGACCGCATCTTCGTGCCGGCGCTGGCGGAATACGCCGGATCGCGCGTCGTCGGCAACGGGCTGGAGCAAGGCGTGCACATGGGGCCTGTCATCACGCCGCAGAGCAAGGCGCGCATCGAAGGGCTGATCCAGCAGGGGTTGGACGAAGGCGCCGAGTTGGTGCTGGACGGGCGCGGCCCCACGATCCCTGGCTACGCGCAAGGCAATTTCCTGCGCCCGACGATCATCAGCGACATCCCAGTGGGTGGCACGCTCGCCAAGACCGAACTCTTCGGGCCGGTGCTGGGCATCATGCGCGTGGACACGGTGGAAGATGCGATCCGGCTGGTTAACAGCGGCGAGTATGGCAACATGGCGTGCGTCTTCACCAGCAGCGGTGCGGCCGCGCGCAAGTTCCGCTACGAAGCCGACGCCGGCAACATCGGCATCAACATCGGCGTGGCCGCACCCATGGCCTTCTTCCCCTTCAGCGGCTGGAAGAACAGCTTCTTCGGCACGCTGCACGCGCAGGGCAAACACGCGGTCGAATTCTTCACGCAGACCAAGGTCGTGGTCGAACGCTGGCTGGGGACGTGGGAGCGGAAATTTTAGGCGAGAGGCGAGATTGGAGATCAGAGATGGGCAGTTCAATCGCCCATCTCTGATCTCCAATCTCTTGATGATAAGGCGAGGGAGGATGGTGCGACTGGAGCATGATGCAACAAGCAATTTCCTGGAATGTGTGCATTTTGTCAGGCCAACAACCCAAAAGGAGAATTCCCGATGATTTTCAAGAAGAACCTGTCGTTCGTGATCGCTGTATTGGTCATGCTTTCGATGGTGGCAGGCTGTGCCGCGCCGGCCGCAGCGCCCGCCGCACCGGCTGCTGACGAAGCCGCCGCCACTGAGGCTGCCCCGGCTGAAGGCGCGGCCGAAGCCGCGCCGGCTGGCAGCACAGAACCCATCAAGATTGGCGTCAGCATGCTCTTCGACGACCGCTGGCTCACCTCGATGCGCGAGGCGATGCAGGCTTACGGCGACGCGCAGGAAAATGTGGAAGTGACCTTTGTCGACTCCAAGGAAGACGTAGCCGTGCAGTTGGGCCAGGTGGAGAATTTCATCACGCAAGGGATGGACGCCATTGTCCTGGTGGCGGCCAATACCGACGCCACCGACCCGATGACGCAGGCGGCGGTCGACGCGGGCATCCCGTTAGTTTATGTCAATCGGAAGCCAGCCAACCTGCCGGAAGGCACCGCCTATGTCGGTTCGGATTCGATCGACGCCGGCATCATGCAGATGGAGTACATCGCTGAGAAGTTGGGCGGCAAGGGCAACATCGTGATCATGAACGGCAACCTGAGCCAGGAAGCGGCGCAGATGCGCACCGAGGGCGTCAAGCAGGTGGCGGCCAAGTTCCCGGACATCACGATCACCAAAGAGCAGTCGGGCAATTGGTCGCGCGACGAAGGTCTGGCGCTCATGGAGAACTGGCTTTCCACCGGCGATCAGATCGACGCGGTGGCCTCCAACAATGACGAAATGGCCATCGGCGCCATTGCTGCCATTGACGCAGCCGGCAAGCTGGGCGAGATCATCGTCGGCGGCGTCGATGCGTCGGCCGATGCGCTGGCCGAAATGGAAGCAGGGCGTCTGGACATCACTGTCTTCCAGAATGCGGTCGGCCAGGGTGAAGGCGGCATTGCGACGGCGGTTGCGCTGGCGCGCGGCGAGCCGGTCGAGCAGGTCGTCTGGATTCCCTACGAACTGGTGACGCCCGAGAACTACAAGGACTACATGCAGTAAGCCGGCGTAGCGAACGAATGAAGTTGTCACCTTCCAGGAAGCTTTGAGCTTCCTGGAAGGTTGGGGCCAGACGATTGAGCAGCAGGAGGCGGCATGGATCACGACAACGTACTGGTCATGGAACATATTTCCAAGTCCTTTCCAGGCGTCAAAGCGCTCAACGACGTACATCTGACGGTGCGCGGCGGCACGGTTCATGCACTCATGGGTGAAAACGGCGCCGGCAAGTCCACGCTGATGAAGGTGCTGATCGGGATGTACATCCCCGACGAAGGGAACATCACCTTTCTGGGTAATCCGGTCAAAATCGAAAACACCCAGCAGGCGCTCAAGATGGGGATTTCGATGATCCATCAGGAGTTGTCGCCTGAACCCTACATGACGGTAGCGGAGAACATCTATCTGGGGCGAGAGCCATTGGGGCGCTTCGGTCTGATCGACAAGAAGAAAATGGTGGCGGACACACGCACCTTGCTGGAGCGGCTGGAGATCAAGATCGACCCGAACAAGGTCATGCGCGAGCTGAGTGTTGCCAACACGCAGATGGTGGAAATCGCCAAAGCCATCTCCTACAACTCCAGCCTGATCATCATGGACGAGCCAACCTCGGCCATCACCGAGCGCGAGGTGGCGCACCTCTTTCGCATGGTGCGCGCGCTCAAAGAGCAGGGCGTGGCGATCATCTACATCACGCACAAGATGGACGAAGTTTTTCAGATTGCGGACGACATCACTGTCTTCCGCGACGGCCAGTACATTGCCACCGTGCCCGCTGCCGAGACCAACCGCAACAGCCTGATCGCCATGATGGTGGGGCGCGAGCTGACCAATCTCTTCCCCAAAGAGGATGCGACGATCGGCGAAGTGGTGCTGTCGGTGCGCAATCTAACGCGCAACGGCATTGTGCATGATGTCAGCTTTGACCTGCGCCGCGGCGAAATTTTGGGATTGTCCGGGTTGATGGGCGCGGGGCGCACCGAGGTGATCGAAGGCATTTTTGGCATCAAGCCGATCGACGCCGGCGAGATCACTATCAACGGCCAGCGCGTGCAGATCAAGACGCCTGGCGACGCCATCAAGCACGGCCTGGCGCTGCTCACGGAGGATCGTAAATTGTCCGGCATCATGGGCGTGCTCTCCGTGCGCGACAATATGATGATTGCCAGCCTGGGCAGCTACACCAAGGGCGGCTTTCTCAACATGCGCATCATCAACCAGACCTGCGGCCGCGAGAAGAGCCGGCTGGAGCTGAAGACGCCCACCATGGATCAGTTGATCAAGCTGCTTTCTGGCGGCAACCAACAGAAGGTGCTCGTCTCACGTTGGCTGCTGACCACGCCCGACATCCTGATCCTGGACGAGCCGACGCGCGGCATCGACGTCGGCGCCAAGTCGGAGATTCACCGGCTGATGTCCAAGCTGGCCCAGGAGGGCAAGGCAATCCTCATGATCTCGTCGGAGCTCCCCGAAATTCTGGGCATGAGCGATCGCGTGCTGGTGATGCACGAAGGCCGGATCAGCGGCGAATTTGCACGCAAGGACGCGACGCAGGAGAGCATTATGCGTGCGGCGACAGGTCATGCCGCTGCGCAGCAGCAGGCTGAGCAGGAGCACGCTGCAGCCGCAGTCGTCTAGGGTAAGGCGCCCTTCCCCATAGGAAGAGAAGAGGGAATATGGCAGTCAAGGCAAGCGCAGAGACTCAAGCCAAAAATGCGAATTGGGAGCGCATCAATGCCTTCCTGAACAAATACGGCATTGTTTTGATCTTGTTGGCAATGTTTATCGCCTTTTCGTTGCTCTCGGAAGGTTTCTTCACGACGCGCAACATTTTCAACATCATCCGCCAGATTTCCTTCATGGGGTTGATTGCAATCGGCGTCACCATGGTCATCATCACCGGCGGCATCGATCTTGGCTCCGGCTCCGTATTAGCGCTTTGTGCGGTGATCGCCACCAGCCTTGCGCAGTTGCCCAATTCGGCGACGCTCAAGTATGAAGGGCTGAACCTGCCCATTATCGCGCCCATCGTCGCTGCGTTGGCCGTGGGCGCGTTGACCGGCGTCATCAACGGGTCTTTGATCTCGAAGTTCAAGATTCCACCCTTTATTGCCACCCTGGGCATGATGACAGTTGCGCGCGGGTTCGCCCTGATCTACTCGAACAAGCCATTGTCCCAGTTGACGCCCGAATACAACTTCATCGGTCAAGGCGCCATTTGGGGCGTGCCATTTCCTGTCATCATCCTGGTGGTGGTGGCGATCGCCACGCACATCATGCTGAACAACACGCCCTTTGGCCGTTACATCTATGCATTGGGCGGCAACGAACAGGCTGCGCGTATTTCGGGCGTGAACATCGATCGCGTCAAGATCGGCGTCTACACGTTGGCCGGTCTGTTGTCGGGGTTGGCTGGCCTGGTCGTTTCCTCACGCGTCGGCTCCGGCCAGCCCGGCCAGGGCGTCGGCATCGAACTGGACGCGATTGCCGCAGCCGTCATCGGCGGCACCAGCCTCGCCGGCGGCATCGGCACCATCTGGGGCACAATCGTCGGTGCGCTGATTATCGGCGTGCTGGACAACGGCCTGATTTTGTTGAACGTCGATCAGTACTGGATCACCATCGTCAAGGGTACCATCATTGTCGTAGCGGTCATCATCGACCAACGTAAGAACCGCTAGGAGGGCAGGCATGGAACCGTGGCAGACAAAAGCGTCGGAATTTCATCCTTACCTCATCGCTTCTCTTGACGAACTACCCGACAACCTGCGCCCCTTCGTCGAGGAAGCGCTGCCCTCCGGCTCGATGCTGGCGAGCGGGCTGGTCGTGCCCGCCAACTACCGCGCCGACGCCCCGGAGGGCGATCCGCATCCAGTCCCTGCACAGGCGCTGCTCTTCACCGGCGACGGCTTGTGGCAGGTGCAGGCGTCCGAGCATGGCCAACCGCCCCCGGCGCCCATTTATGTCGCCCCGGACGCCATCCGCTGGATCCGGTCGAGCCATCTGTTGCTCTACGGGCGGCTGGAGATCGCCAGCGCCGTGCAAGGCAAGCCGGTGCTGCTGGATGTTGAATTCAACGCGGTCGGCTGGCGCCAGAAAGATCAAAATTGGCGCAACCTGGTGGCGCGGTGCGTCGGACTGCCGCCGCTTCTATCTGATGCGGCGCCTGCTCCAAGCGAACAGGATCGAGCGCTCTTGCACGCTGCGCCCGAAAAATTCGTGGACGGGCTATTCAAGTACGGCTTGTACACTGGCGAGACGTTGTCAGCCGCAACTTTCCATCCGGCGGTCTGGCAACATCACCTCCTTGCATTCGACGAACAGCTTGCCCCTGATACGCTGGTCGCATTGACCAACGCCTCGGTGCTGATCCTCACCGAGGAGAAGGCCCTGGTGCGCCGCAGCAACGATCTCGGACTACTCATCACCCGCATTCCCCGCCTGGCAATTGCCGGGATGGAGGTCGCCACGCGCGGACCGGTGGATAGCGTGATTTTTGCGCTTGACCGCGGCGGCGTTACGGAGCAGGTTCGTCTGGGCCTGGCGCACGAGGCCGCCGAAGCGTGGGTAGTCATGTGGGAAAATCAATTTTGATCAATCCGTGGCGGGGGCCGGATCGCAGCCAGCGCCGCCGCCCATCGAGACATGGGACACAGTGACAGGGGTGAGTTATGCGTGACAAGCAGGAGACCGCGCGCCAGATTCGGGTTGGCGTCATCGGCGCGGGCGGCATGGGCGAGCGCCACGCCCGCAACCTTACCCACGAAGTGGCTGCGGCGCAGGTGGTGGCGCTGTCGGACGTCGACGCGGCGCGGCTGGGAGTAGTCGCGGCTGCGTGCGGCGTCACGCACACCTTTACCGACGCCGATGAATTGATCCGGCATTCAGATGTGGAAGCCGTGCTGATCGCCGCCCCGGATCGTTTCCACGCCGCGCTCACCCAGGCGTGCCTCGCCGTCGGCAAGCCGGTGCTCTGCGAGAAGCCGCTGGCGCTCAGCGCAGCGGAAGCGCGGCGTATTGTAGATGCCGAGGTCGCGGGTGGGCGGCGGCTTGTGCAAGTTGGCCTGATGCGCGAGTACGATCCCGCGCATCTTCGGGTCAAGCAATTGCTCGACAGCGGCGCGCTGGGCAAAGTGCTGGCCTTCCGTGGCGTGCACATCAACGGCGGTGCGCTCTCGTGGCGCACGGTGGAAGATGTGATCACCAACTCAGCGGTGCACGATCTGCACTCGGCGCGCTGGATGATGGGCGACGAGATCGTGCGGGTCTACGCCAGCCATGCGCCCTACAGCGCCGATCGACCGGACACGGCGCGCCTGGTGCTGATCCAACTCCACTACCGCGGCGGCGCGGTCGGCCACATCGAGTGCAACATGGAGGCGGGCTACGGCTACGAGGTGGATGTCAAGCTGACGGGTGAACGTGGCTCTGCCGAGACCAGTTCGTTGCAGAGCGCCGTGGTGCGCCGCGATAACCAACGCGGCCAGTGGATCGAGCAAGATTGGCTGCAACGCTTCGAGACCGCCTATATCCACGAGGTTCGCGAATGGATCTGCTCGTTGCAGGTTGGCGCACCGGCCGGCCCCTCGGCGTGGGATGGCTATGCGTCGATGTTGGTGGCGGACGCCTGCATCGCCTCCGCCAAGAGCGGCCAGCCGGTTGATGTGGATATCCCAGAGATGGCAGAGATGTATCGGAGGACATGACAATCTCATAATCTCTCAATCTCGTGATCTGGATGAGGAGATTGAGAGATTATGAGATTGAGAGATTATGAGATTGAGAGATTTCTTTTCCGATTGATGGACTATTAATAAGGACGTCTTATGAGCGATACAAACATCAAAGTTGGCAATGCGCCTTGTTCGTGGGGCGTGATCGAAAACGTGGAAGGCGAGCGCGGCGGCTATGTCCAGGTGCTCGACGAGATGGCGGCGACGGGCTATGCCGGCACGGAACTGGGCGACTGGGGCTTTATGCCCACCGACCCGGAGAAGCTGCGCGCCGAATTGGATGCACGCAAGTTGAAATTATTGGCCTCCTGGGTCAGCGTCAGGCTGCACGATGCATCCGGCCATGCGGCCAGCGAAGCCGACGCGGTGCGCACCGCGCGCCAGCTTGCCGAAGTCGGCGGCCCGGAAAACTTGATTGTGCTGGGCAACGATCCTTACGTCGACCCGATGCGCACGCTCAACGCCGGCCGCCTGACGCCAGAGATGGGCATGAGCGAGGCGCAGTGGCAGGTCTTCGCCGAGGGCGCCGATCGCGTGGCGCAGGCAGTGAAACGCGAGACCGGGCTGCGCACCGTCATGCATCACCACATCGGCACCTGGATCGAGACGCCAGAGGAGACGGCGCGGCTGCTGGAAATGACCGATCCCGGCGTGCTTGGCCTCTGCTTTGACACCGGCCATTACACGCACGGCGGCGGCGACCCGCTCACCGGGCTGCGGCGCCACGCCGATCGCATCTGGCACGTGCACTTCAAGGATCACAACCCCGCGGTGGCGGCCCAGGCCAAGGCGGAAGGCTGGGATGCTGTGACGGCAGTGGGCAAAGGTCTCTTCTGCGAGCTGGGCAAGGGCGACGTCGACTTCCCAGCCATCCTGGCCGAACTGCAGCGCATGAACTACGGCGGCTGGATCGTGGTCGAGCAGGACGTGCTGCCGGGCATGGGCAGCCCGAAAGAAAGCGCCGCACGCAACCGCGCCTACATCCGCAGCATTGGGCTTTAATCATCTGGCAGAAAGAAAGTACAGTAATTCACGATTTGTCTCACACGAAGTCACAAAGGCCACAAAGGTGAAGATGGTGTTCTTTGCGGCTTTGTGTGAGTTTCGTGAAGTACTGAAGTATCTTTGACGCAGAGGCGCGGAGGTGTAGAGGTGCGCACCTCTGCGTCAAAAAAACGACCCTCTTGAGGAGGAATTATGTTACTCGGATTTCACGGCGCAACGACGATGACGAGTGATCTCGAAACCGACGTGCGCGTCTCACGCGAAGTGGGCTACCAAGGACTGGAACTGTGGGCGGATAAGGTTTACACCTATCTGGAAACCCACTCGCTGGAGGAGTTGAACGCGCTTTTTGTGGACAACGGCGTTGCGCCGCTCAGCCTCAACGCGCTCGTTTTTGTCGGTTTCCGCGGCAACGAGTACGCACAGGTGCAGCAGCGCTGCAAGGTGATGTGCGAGATCGCGGAAGCCATCGGCTGCCCGATGCTCGTAACGGTGCCTAGTCCGACCGAGACGCGCTGGCAGTTGCCCTGGCCGGCCGTGGTGGCAGAGTACGTCACGGTGCTGCGCGACCTGGCGGAGATTGCCGCGCCGCACAAGGTCAGGCTCTCCTTCGAGTTCCTGGGCTTTGGCTGGTGCACCGTGCGCACCCCGCGCGGCGCGTGGGAGATCGTCCAGGCAGTGGATCGCCCCAACGTCGGCATGACGGTGGACTGCGCGCATCTCTACGCCGGTGGCGGCCTGATCGAGGAACTCGATGCGCTCGACCCGGCCAAGGTCTTTGCCTTCCATCTCGACGACCTGGAGGACACCTGCAAGGAGGCGATCACCGACAACACCCGCCTCTATCCCGGCAGCGGCGTGATTCCGCTGGACGAGATCTGCCAGCGTATGGCCGCCATCGGCTACGACGACGCCTGCTCGATCGAGCTGTTCCAGCCCGCGTATTGGGAGCTTGATCCGCTGGAAGTTGCCAGGCAGTGCCGCGCCAGCGCGCTCAAGGTGCTGTCGCCATATTTCAGTATAACTTGAAAAGAATTGGGTGTGTTCAAAATTAGTTGGCGTAGGGCGATTTGGCAAATCGCCCTACAGTGGTAGCACCAGCGTCTCGACTGATTTTGAACACACCCAAAAGAATAGACGACGGATGTGGCGGATTAGACGGATTTACACGGAGTAACGGCAAAAAAAAATCCGCGTAAATCCGCCACATCCGTCGAATCCGTGGTCTATGTTTCTACTCACCCACAAAGGATACCACTCGCTCTATGACTACAACTCTCAACATCGGCGTCATCGGCATGGGCTGGATGGGCATGGCCCACAGCCGCGGCTATCGCGCAATACCGGACCGCTTCTGGGATGGCGGCATCCGTCCGCGCCTTGTCATCTGCGCCGACGATTTGCCGGCGCGCGCCCAACAGGCGCAGCAGATGTTCGATTTCGAGGAATCGACCAACGACTGGCGCAAGGTGATCGACCATCCCGACGTGCAGGTTGTCAACATCGCCTCGCCCAACTTCTTGCACAAAGAGATGGTGCTGGCTGCGATCGCCGCCGGCAAGCACGTCTTCTGCGAGAAACCCATCGGCCGCTACCCAGAAGAGGCCATCGACGTGGCGGAGGCCGCGCAGCGCGCCGGCGTCATGACCGGCGTCGGCTTCAACTATCGTTGGGCGCCGCTGGTGCAGTACACGCAGCAACTCATTCAGGCGGGCAAGCTGGGCGAGTTGACCCACTACCGCGGCCGCTTCTACTCGATGTATGGCAGCAACCCTTACGGCCAACTGACCTGGCGCTTCAAGTTTGACCAGGCCGGCTACGGGGTGCTGGGCGACATCATGACCCACGTCGTGGACATGGCCCACTTCCTGGCCGGCCCGGTCGACCGGCTGGTGAGTCAGCGCAACACCTTCATCAAGGAGCGTCCGCTGCCTGTGCCTGGCCGCGGCACCCATTTCTCGGTCGGCCAGCCCGGCGATCCGGCAGGAACGGTCGAGAACGAAGACTATATCGGCGCGCTGGTCGAGTTTGCCAACGGTGTGCAGGGGACACTGGAGACCTCGCGCACAGTCTTTGGCCCGAAGTGCGAGATGGCCTATGAGATTTACGGCACGAAGGGTGCGGTCAAATGGAACTTCGAGCGCATGAATGAGCTTCAGGTCTACTTGCCGGATGAAGAGATCGGCCACGATGGCTTTGTGACGATTTTTGGCAGCCCGGACCATCCGCTGCACGGCCGCTTCAATCCTGGCCCTGGCATCGGCCTGGGCTATGACGACCTCAAGACCATCGAGGCCTTCCACTTCCTGAAGTCGATCGTCGATGGCGCGCAGATCGAACCGGGTTTCGGCGCCGCCTATACCGCCGCCCGCACCAACCAGGCCATGATCCGTTCGTGGGAGAGCGGTTCGTGGGAATCGGTAAGCGCATGAGTGGGCCAGACGCGCCGCCCGCAGTCCGCGTTGGCGTCCTGGGCAGCAGTTGGTGGACAGATTCGATGTATCTGCCCGCATTGGCTCGTCACCCGCACGGTCGCGTCGTCGCCATTGCCGGGCGCGCTGCTGATGAGTTGGCGCAGCGCTGGCACATTGGGCACGCTTTCGAACAGTACGAGGATCTGCTGCAGAGTGGATTGGTGGACGCGGTCATTGTTGCCACGCGCAACGACCGTCATTACCCGCTCACCCTGGCCGCGCTGGAGAACGATCTTCACGTATTATGCGAGAAGCCGCTCGGACTGAGTTACGTAGAAGCCGCGCACATGGCGACGCACGCGGTTGCGCGCGGCAGGATCTGCATGACGCCCTTCACCTATCGCTATATGCCGGTTTCCCGCTATCTCAAAACCTTGCTCGACGGCGGCTACATCGGGCGGCCCTATCACCTCAACTTCCGCTACTTCACCGGCTTTGGCCTTGCCGGCGGCTACAACTGGCGCTTTGATGAGTCCGTAGCCGGCTCGGGCGCGCTGGGCGACATCGCCTCACACTTTCTTTACCTCGCCCGGTGGTTTTTCGGCGACATCACCGCAATCTGCGCCGAACTGGGACGGCTGGTGGAGCGGGCGCAGTTGAACCCGGCCGGCCAGCCCTACCCACAGGCCGACGACAATGCGATGATCCTGCTCAAGTTTGCCAATGGCGCGCAGGGGGTGATCCACGCCTCGACGGTTGCCAATGAAGAAACGCCATTTGGTCAACTTCATGAATTAGACTTGCACGGCGACGGCGGCACGCTTCATGCCCACATCGACTGGGACCAGGCGCAACAGATCCGCGGGGCGCGCATCGGTGAAGGCGCAGCCCGCTTGCTGCCTATCCCGGACGAGATCTGGCAGGGCGCGCGTCGCGACACGGTGCACAACACCTACCGCGACGTCTTCCGCACGCAGGAAACCATGGCGCGACAGTGGGTTTCCGCTATTGCGCAAGGCCAGTCGGTCAGGCCGGACTTCGCCGACGGCGCTTCCATCCAGCGCATCATGGACGCGGCCCAACGCAGCCACGCCGAGCGACGCTGGGTTGGCGTCGAGGAGATCGGCTAGTCCAGATAGGCGCAAATCAACGATCCACAGATGACACAGATGGCACAGATTTTGGAGAGGGGCTTGTTCGTTGAGCGGTTCTAGGGAGCGCACACGGGCTTGTCATCTGTGAAATCTGCGTAATCTGTGGATAATTTTCCCTGCTGCACCCCACGTCAGTCGAAAGCGAGGACGCATTGACAGAAATTCTCTATGACCTGATGACGCTCGGCCGCTGTGGGATGGATCTCTTTGCGCAGAATATCGGCGCGGACTTTGCAGCGATCACAGGATTTGACGCCCACATCGGTGGATCGCCCACCAACATCGCGGTGGCTGCCAGCCGGCTAGGGCTGCGCACCGCGCTGCTCACGGCCGTGGCGCCTGACCTCGTGGGCGACTTCGTGCTGGCGCATCTCGAAGAGGAGGGCGTCGATACGCACTACATCCCGCGCAAGCCCGGCACGCATACCGGCCTGGCCGTCGTCGGCGTGCAGCCGCCGGATCGCTTTCCGCTGCTCTTCTATCGCCACAACCCCGCAGATATCTGGCTCACGGTGGATGACGTCGCGGCGGCGCCGCTGGCCAAGACGCGCGCGCTCCTGCTTTCCGGCACTGCGCTCAGCCGCGGCTCTTGCGCCGCGGCGACGATCTTCGCCGCGCAACAGGCGTCCGCGGCCAGTGTGACAACCTATCTGGATATTGATTTGCGACCCGATCAGTGGGCAGATCCAAACGCGCTGCGCGCTGCCTTGGGCCAGCTCCTGCCGCAGGTTGATGTGGTGATCGGCACCGAAGAAGAAGTCTATGCCCTGCTGGGCGCCGCGCCGGAAAGTGTCTTTGCCGGCCAACGGCTGAACCCAGAGCAGCGCGCCGAATTGAATGTGGTCGTGCCAATCTTCCTGGCGGCGGACGTGGAGCGCACGCTTATCCTCAAACGCGGCTCACACGGCGCTTCGGTCTTTGCCGCCGGCCATGCGGCAGTCGATGTTTCAGGCTTCCCAGTCGAGGTGCTCAATACGGTCGGTGCGGGGGACGCCTTTGCTGGCGGCCTCATCTATGGCCGCTGCCAGGGGTGGGATTGGCGCGCCAGCGTGCGCATGGGCAACGCGTGCGGCGCACTCGTCGTCACCCGCCACGGCTGCGCCGCGGCCATGCCGCGGCGGGATGAGGTGGAGGTTTTTCTCGCGGCGCATGGCGGCCCATCCGCATAGACCCGCGCCGCCGCGCCAACAAACTCAGTACAGGTGGACGTAATTCTGCCGGTAGATTTGGTAGGGACAGGCCCCCGCGCCTGTCCGGTTTCCGGGCGCACACGGGGGTGCGCCCCTACCAAGCAACCAATGAGGTATTTCAGCCCGTGTGTACTCAGTGAAAAGGAGAGTAACTATGACGCATCTGATCCACCCGGCCCACACCCAGGGCGAGACGATTGTGGTGACGCCGCAGCGCGCGGCCTGGCAGTACTTGAGCTTTCGGGTAATTGTACTGGCGAAGGGAGAGCACTACACCATACACACCGGCGACGAGGAGGTTGCGTTGGTGCCGCTGCAAGGGACGGGAGCGCTTCAGGTTGACGGCCACGAATATAGGCTCGACCGCAGCAACGTCTTTGTCGGGCCGCCGTCGCTGCTCTACGCGCCGCCGGGCCGGACGATCCAGGTTACAGCGGAGCGCGCGTTTGAATTTGCCATCGGCGGCGCGCCGGCCACGGGCAAATACGGGATTCGCTTGATTCGACCCGACGAGATTAAGTGCGAAATCCGCGGTGGCGGCGCGGCCCAGCGCCAGGTCAATCACATTCTTGCGCCACCTCTCCTGGCCGAACGCTTGATCCTCTTTGAAGTCTACGTGCCGGGCGGCGCCTGGTCGGGCTGGCCGCCACACTGCCATGACGGCACGGATGGCTCGCCCTATCTGGAAGAAACTTACTACTACCGCATCGATCCTGTGGATGGCTTCGCAATTCACCGCAACTACCGCCTCGATGGGACATTTGACGAGTTGCTGCTGGCGCGCAACGGCGACCTGGTGCTGGTGACGCAGGGCTATCATCCGGTCGCGGCCGCGCCGGGGAGCAACGTCTATTTCCTGAACTTCCTGGCCGGCGAGCTATTGGACGAAGCACGTGCGCGGCCGCCGCTGGACGATCACCATTTTGCCTGGATGAAACAGAATTGGGAGGGCAACCGGCTTGTGTTGCCGATTCCTGGAACGCTGTTATGACGGCCCCTCTATGGCAGGGTCAAGCCAATCAAAATAAAGAGCGCCACCCGCTTGGGTGGCGCTCTTTATTTTGGGAAATATGTCTATGGACGGCCGTCGTTACTGCGCCGGCGGCATGAGCACGGCGTCAATCACGTGGATGACGCCATTGCTGGCTTCGACATCCGCGGCAACGACGTTCGAGTCATTGACCTTAACGGCGCCGTCCGCCAGGCTGATCGTGACCGGCGCGCCCTGGAGCGTGTTCGCGGTCATGCCATCGCTCAAGTCGCCGGACATGACTTTGCCGGCCACGACGTGGTAGAGCAGGATGTCACGCAACGCGCCTTCCGGATCGGCCAGCAGCGTGTCGACCGTGCCGGCAGGCAGGGCGGCAAAGGCTTCATCGGTCGGGGCGAAGACGGTGAACGGGCCTTCACTGGTCAGCTCGTCCACCAGGCCGGCTGCTTCGACGGCAGCCAGTAACGTGGTGAAGTTGCCCGCCGCGGCCGCGACTTCCGCAATGTTGCCAACTGGCGCGGCTGCTTCGGCTTCACTGGCCATGGCATCTTCCGCCGGCGGCATGATGATGGCATCGATCACATGAATGACGCCGTTGCTGGCTTCGATGTCAGCCGTGACGACTGTGGCGTCATTTACCTTCACTACGCCATCGGCAATCGTAAAGGTCACCGGGCTGCCCTGCACGGTATCCGCCGTCATGCCATCGCTGAGGTCGGTGGACATCACCTTACCCGGCACCACATGGTAGAGCAGGATCTGCGTCAACTGTCCTTCTGGGTCGGCAAGCAGTGCTTCGACCGTGCCGGCAGGCAACGCAGCGAAGGCTTCATCGGTGGGCGCAAAGACCGTGAACGGCCCTTCTCCCTTCAGCGTGTCCACCAGCCCGGCCGCTTCGACTGCGGCAACGAGGGTATTAAAGCTGCCGGCGCTTACAGCGGTGTCAACGATGTCGGCCATCTCGGGCATAGCTGCTGCAGGCGCCTCGACGGCTGCCTCGGTCGCGGCTTCCGTTGCCGCTTCAGGCGCAGCGGGCGCCGGGGCAGCGGCTGGCGCACAAGCTGCGGCCAAGAGCACAATCACTAACAGGAGCGGGAATAACTTTGCTAACTTCATGGTGTGTTTCCTTTCATACATGGTGTGAACAATAGGTGTAACTGAACGAGCGTCGCCTGTCACAAAAAGTCTGACTGACCAGGAATAGATGAGCACAAACATTGTGCAATCACTGTTCAATCCATTAACAATATATAGGCATCAGGAAAATTTCAGCGTGAGAAGTCTTCCATTCTCAGAAATTTCTCATCTGTTTTGCAATCTTGATCCGTTGCGTCGCGGGGCAAGGCCAAGTTTGTGCGCTGTGGTACAATCGAAGCAGGAGAGGGAAGAACGACGGCATGGCGCAGTTTGCAGAGGCGGTGCGTACATTTTTTGAAGGGTTTGGCGCCTTACCATCGGGCCAACGCATCCTTGCGTCTATGGATCCAATTGCGTGGATGCTGGTGATCCTGCTGGGAGGCGCCGTGGTCGTGGGGATTTTTTTCAGCCTGACCACCCGTCGCTCCTTTTTGCATCCCGATGAGATCGAAGCCACCCCGCAGATCCTCCTGGCGCGCCTCAAGCAAGACCCGACCCGCCTGGCGCCGATCGCCATCATCAGCCGGCTGGGGTCGGACGCCACACTGGAACTCCTCGAATATGGCGACCAGATTCGCACCAATGAATGGCGCTACAAGTGGAGCAGCGTGCGCGAGGAGTTGCTGCGCCTGCTCAGCCAACAAAATGCGTTTGGGCCGACCTATGCTTTGGCGCGCTATTATCGATCCGCGGACAAGCAGGAGCCGGACACGCTGCGCATTCGTCGCACGGTCTTGATCCACAAATTGGGACAACAGCGCTACCTGGAGCCTGACGCCAGCGGCAATCCTGCGGAACTGCGCCTCCGCGCGCATCCGGCTGAAATCCAGGGTGAGCTAGGCTTTGAAGGGGAAACCGCGTGGCTGCTGGCCGATGAACCCGCGGCGCAGGCCCATGGGCCACTGGCCGAGCTGGAGGTGATCGACTTTCGCACCTTGCAGGATGCAGATGTGCGCATCAACATCCGCCGCTCGCCGACAGTGGGCGGCGGGTTCCGGCTGACGCTGCAAAAGCGGCATAGTTTATGGGTCGTGGTGGACGAACACATCGAATGGGTAAGTTGACGGTATGACCTTCACCGCAATTCTGAATTTCATCAATGTTTTGAGTTCCAGCGTGCTGGTCATCTTGACCTTTGCTTTGCTGGCCTACACATTGACCTATAACTTCCGCAACCGGGTGGCGCGCCGCTTTGCACTGTTGCTGGCCTTTTTGATGATCGTCTATGCGGCGGACGTGGCGCTGGATCGCATTGTGAGCGCGGACTCTGCCAACCGCTGGCTACGGCTGCAATGGCTTGGCATTGCGATGACGCCGGCCACAGCCTATCTTTTTTCGCTTTCTGTATTAGCCGCCACCAACTATCGAATTGCGCGGCGCCGCTGGATCGGCATGTTTGCGTTAGCGGTTTCGGTTGTAAGCGCCCTCGACGCGGTGTTTGGCAATGCCATCGTTGGACAGGTCTTTTACCGCCCGCCCCTCAGTTATCTGGAGGGAGGGCCGCTTTTCTGGCCCTTTGCCGTCTACTATGCCGTCATCATCTGGTTGGCGCTGGCCAACGTCTGGAAAGCGCGGCAGCGTTGTCTTACCGACAGCACGCGCGGGCGCATGACCTACCTTGTCCTCGGCTTTATCGCGCCGGGCGTCTCCGTCTTTCCCTATCTGATCGCGTTTGCGTTGTTGTGGGGGCCGCGCGAATCGGGCTGGCTGGTGCTGCTGGTTTCGATCCTTGGCAACATCGCGGTGGGCTTTTTGCTGCTGCTGATGAGCTATACGGTCGCCTACTTTGGCGTGTTGACGCCGGATCGCGTCGTGCGCTACCGGCTGTTGCGTTTCTTTATGCGCGGCCCGGTCGTTGCGATTCTCGTGATTCTCGCCATCCAGATCACACCGCCTATCGAGCGCATCATCGGGCTGCCGCGCGATGCGATTCTGTTCAGCATTATCACTGGCGTCATTATCCTCAGCCAACTGCTGCTCAGCGTGACCAAATCGGCCGTCGACCGTCTGATCTACCGCGAGGATCGTGAGGAGATCGCCTGGCTGCGTGAGCTGGATCGGCGGATGCTGGCCACCAGCGATCTGCGCCAGTTGCTCGAAAACAATCTCCTTTCGCTCTGTGAATTGCTGCGCGTGCCGTCCGCCTTTGCCGCGGCCGTGGTTGGCCCCGACCTGATGTTGGAAGCCCTGGTGGGCGCGGACGAAAAGCGGACGCAGATTCTAAGCGTCACCGACTGGTCCGATGCGCTGGGCAAGGCGTTGCGCGAGCAGTCGCAAGCAAAGCCCGGCGCCATTCTGCAGCCTTCCCATCATCGCGGCTACTGGCTGTGGCCGCTGGTGGACCGCACGCATGACGACGAAGGCGTGCGCGTGCTCGGCATTCTCGGCGTGCAGGCGCGCACGGCCGCACCTCTTTTTACAGCGGATGAGGTGCGCGTGGTCGAAACGATTCTTGACCGCACCACTCGCGTCCTTGCGGATCGCAAGTTGCAACAGAGTATGTTGGCAAACTTGCGCTATCTCATTCCTGACATCGAGCGCGTGCAACAGTTGCGCGGGGTCGTGCCCTACGCTGCCGCCGACAGCGCGCGCGAGCCGATGACCGCGCTGCTCGATCCCAGCCCCATCCACAGTCCCGAATTCGATGCCTGGGTCAAAGATGCGCTGAGCCACTATTGGGGCGGCCCCAAATTGACGCACAGCCCGCTGATGAAGCTGCGCGTCGTCAGCGAGACGCTCGATCATGCCGACGACGACCCGACGCGTGCGCTGCGGCTCGTGCTGGGGCAGGCGCTGGAGCGCATCAAGCCGGAAGGCAAACAGAACCTCACGGCGCCCGAGTGGCTGCTCTACAATATCCTCGAAATGCGTTTCGTCCAGGGGCGCAAAGTGCGCGAGATCGCCGACCGGCTTGCCATCAGCGAGAGCGACCTCTACCGCAAACAGCGGGTGGCGATCGGCCAGCTTGCCCGCGTGCTCTCCGAGATGGAACAGACCAATGCCGCGGAGTCGATGTCGCCCCCCGCGTCCAGCAACGGGTCGCCGTTTGGCGCGGTCGACGATGCTCCCCTCCCGGTTGACGGCGATGTGACGCCGCCTGCCCACAAATCCACCGCACCATAATTCACCCTTTTGCGTCTATCTAGTTGATGTGCGTGCGCACAGTGTATGCGCACAGTGTATCTGCCTTAAAAACAGCTTTGACGCGGAGTCGCCGCGAGACAGAGGTGCGCAGAGAAAAACATTTTCGGCTCAACCGGATCTCGTGTGGGTACGCGCCGGGGACGGGCTTGCGGCGCTTCGATCGAGCAGACAACGTTCAGCCCGTCCCCGGCACGTAAGACCCGACCACATCATTTCCGGTTGAGCCACATTTTCATTGCTCATTGGCGCGCCGCAGAGGGATGAACACCAGTACACGACGGCGCAAATGAACTTACTATTCGTAGTAGCGACTTTAGTCGCAGCGATCTTCTTCAATGACTAAAGTCATCACTACCATCTCTCGTTCTATTTGCGCTGTCGTGTACTAGCCGGAAATTTCTGGGCAGGAATCATTTTTATCTACTTGAAATTGGTGGGAGGAGACAAGATATGCTTTCGATCAAACGTTTGTGGGGAATGGCGTTCGCCCTGGTGCTGGCATTTTCATTGGCGGGCTGCATCACCGTCAACCCAGGATTTCGGCAGCCCACCCCGGCGCCGCAGACCCCTGCCCAATTCGTCAGCACCCTGATCGCGGCGCTGGTCAGCCGTGATGATGAGGGGCTGCGGTCATCGATGGGGGACGCCTTTGTGTTGGCGCTGTGGCAAGCGGGCGCGGAGGCGCAGTTGCTGACGCCCGACGACGCCATCACGGAAATCTTGGCGCAACTGGTTGACCCAGCACAATCGATCACCTTTGTCTCTAATGATGTGGTCAATCAATGGTTGAACGGCGCCGATGTGCTTGCTTTGTGGCCGCCGGACGTAAAAGTGGTCGATGCGATTGGCGTCAGCGTGTCGAATGCTGATGGAACAGATGAAGCGATTCTTGTCATCGCAGAAGACCCTGCCGGGCGGCTCTACTGGTATGCGCTGCTCTTAGCCAAAGGCGGTTTCGCCAACCAATCCGGCGTTATGGGGCCGATTGTAATCGCGCCGCCGCAGTCACCGCAGGGCATCCTGCCCACCGATATCACGGAAGTGCTAGTGCTCGGCACAGTCGGCATCTTCGACGGCCCTGGCGCAACCTTCCGGCAGATCGGGCTGGCCGCGCGTGGGGAAACCTACGCGGTGCTGGGCGTCAGCGCCGACGGACAGTGGTGGGCCATTACCTGCAATCTGGGGGTGCAGCCATGCTGGCTCGGCGCCAACCCTACCTTTGTGCGTCCGGTCACTCAGCCGCCCGCGCCTGCGCCGACCCATACCCCGCGACCAACCGCACCGCCTGCCTCTCCCATCCGCATCAACTTTGGCGCGGGGCAGACATCGGCCGTCGTGCGCGGGCCTATCGGCCCTGCACAGACGCCGCAGTACGTGCTCTTTGCCCAGGGCGGTCAGACGTTGCGCATTCTGGTCACATCGCCTAGCCCGACGACGAATTTCTCGGTGCGTGGCGTTGCGGATGGCGTGCTCTATAAATCCGCCCAGGATCCGCTGCGCGAGTGGGCGACAGTGCTGCCGCGCAGCCAGGATTACTTGATCACCCTGTCAACGGGCGTGAACACCAGCTTTGTGATGGAGATTTCGATCCCGCCGCTGCCAGGCGCGCCGACGCCGACCGCCACCGCGCTGCCCGCGCCGCCGGAGCGCATCCACTTCGCACCGGGCGAGACGAGTGTGGTGCGCAACGGTGCGCTGCCGGCGAGCCAGATCAAACAATATGTCTTCCGCGCTTTGGCCGGACAGGAGACAAACTTCCTGCTCAGTTCGCCGGGGGGACAGGCCAACTTCGCCCTGCAGGGCATGAGCGACGGCGTCACCTACAAGGCGTTCTCCGACCCGGCGCGCGAGTTTGCGTTGACGCTGCCGCGCACGCAGGATTATCTGCTGTCACTCAATGGGCCGGCGTTCATCAACTATCTTCTCGAACTCACCATTCGGCCACTTGGGCCGACGCCGACCGCCACCGCGCTGCCCGCGCCGCCAGAGCGCATCAACTTCGCACCGGGCGAAACGAGCGCGGTGCGCAACGGTGCGCTGCCGGCCAGCCAGTTCAAGCAGTACGTCTTGCGCGCGTTGGCCGGGCAGGAGGCGCGCTTCCTGCTCAGTTCGCCGGGCGGAAAGGCCAACTTCGCCGTGCAGGGCATGACCGATGGCGTCACCTACAAGGCGTTCTCCGACCCGACGCGCGAGTTTGCGTTGACGCTGCCGCGCACGCAGGATTATCTGATCTCGCTCAATGGGCCGGCTTTTATCAACTACACGCTTGAAGTGACTGTGCTATCACCCGGCGCAACGCCGACGCCAACCGCCGCGCCTGTCACGCCGGAGCGCATCACCTTCCCGCCGGGTGCGACCAGCGCCGCACGCAGCGGGTCGTTGTGGGCCAACACGCCGCGCGCCTATGTCTTTGGCGCTGCGGCCGGGCAGACAGCGCGCATCCGCTTCAACTCGCCCAGCCCTGCCGCAGCCTTTGCGGTGCGCGGGGTAAGCGACGGCGTGCAGTACAAATCCATGGCCGACCCGGCGCGCGATTGGTCGTTCACGCTGCCGCTGAACCAGGACTACCTCATTACGATCCAGGCGCCGGTCAACACCTCCTTCAGCCTGGAGTTGATCATCCCGCCCGGGGGAATGCCGACAGTGGCGCCGCCCACGCTGACGCCCACTGCCATGCCTTCAGCCACGCCAACTGCCATGCCGACTGTCATGCCTACGGCAACGGCTATGCCCACGGCGACGCCAACCACAGCGCCGACCGATGCGCCCACACCGACCGCCACCGCGACGCTGGAGCCAACCGCTACGGCCACGCTCGAACCCACAGCGACCAGTGAACCCACAGCGACCAGCGAACCCACGGCGACCGAAACGCCAACGCTCGCCCCGCCTACGGAGACGCCGACCGAGACGCCGGCGCCGTAGAAGCAGCGCATAAAGCCGAGCACAAAATCACAAGGGGCGGGTAGCTGTAGCGAGCCTGACCCAGCCATACAAAAGCTCCGGCAAGACGCCGGAGCTTTTGTCAGTGATTGGAGAGATGGGAAAGGCGACAGGATGTGCGGCGTCTTGTCGCCGGCAGAGAGCGATGTGACCTGACGTCACTGATCGATGCCCGCCGAGTAGAAGCCGATGCCATCCATCTTGACGGTGGCGCCGGTGGCGCAGAAGTAAAGCAGCGAGTTGCGAATCTCTTCCAGGACGTTGAAAACCATGTATGTCAGCGACGGAGGAGACGCGTAGGAGAGGGACGACGATCCCGCACGATCCGGTGGCAAGCCAGCAAGACAATTGCCTGCCACCCTACTCTCCTGTTCGAGGTCTTTCCGTAGCCGCTTTGGGTAGCTTCCCATCACCACATGACCTTTTTCCTCCGGCTTTTCTGTTATAATGACTTAGACGCCTTGATGATTGGGTTTGTGGATAGTTCCCTCTGCCCAATCTCCAGTTCTGTCGCCGAGGATGAGTGTACTTTATGAACACTCGCCTGCTTTCAGAGTAAGAGAGGTATGCAGTATGAATGCCCAGACAAAAAATAATATCTTCTCTACTCTTCAGAATCATCAAATCCAGATCAAGAACTTCGGCGTCAAAAAGTTGGGCTTGTTTGGCTCCTTTGTGCACCAGCAACAGGATGCCAACAGCGACATCGATGTCCTGGTGGAGTTCGAGCCAGATCGCAAAACCTTTGACAACTTTCTAAATGTTGCCTTGTTTTTGGAAGAGTTATTCGACCGGCCGGTCGAGCTAGTGCGGTTGCAGACCACGTACTCGGCTTTGTCATTCCGACCGGAGGGAGGAATCTCGGCCTGCTCACCGAAATCGATCCCTGTTTCTGCACTAGTTAGGAAGCTCTCAGCCCCTACATCGGCCCGCACATCCTGCGCGAGGTGGAATATGTCCCGCTCGACGATTGAATACCTGCGCCATATCCTCAATGAGACTGTATACTTGATGGCGCAAACGCAGAGGGTTACTCGCGATGGAGGATGCCACGTTGCAGCGAGCATTCGTGCGGAGCATCGAAATCATTGGTGAGGCGTCCAAGCGTATACCAGATGATTTCAAGCAAAAGCATAGCCATCTGGAATGGAGATCGATGGCCGGCATGCGCGACCGGTTAATCCATGGCTGTACTTGACCCCAATGTCAAGACCACGAACTGACGAAAATAAGATGGATCTGATAGACTGACCGCCATCTGTGCGGAGGATAGGGCAACGCTGGAGAGCGACCCGAGCGCCGCGCAGATGG
>Ga0154020_10001595_pt1 | contig 27823 bp, 18 predicted proteins | sample Klosneuvirus_201_FD_109709 | JGI IMG/M metagenome (GOLD analysis project Ga0154020, IMG submission 109709) | Active sludge microbial communities from wastewater, Klosterneuburg, Austria - Klosneuvirus_20160825_MG | ecosystem: Engineered > WWTP > Aerobic digester > Activated sludge | place...
GTCGACGGCACTGCGATGGAGGGCTTGCAGCGACGCCACCCAGTCGAGGGTCTCGGCGACGCCCGGCGGCTTGAACAGGTCGAGGTGCCGCAGCTTCTGCACCAGCGCCACCACCTGTTCACCGAGGAGCTGGCCCGCCTGCGGAGCCCGCTCGTGGACAATCTGTAGCTCGCGCTCGCGATCGGGATAGCCGAGGAAGTGATAGAGGCAGCGCCGCTTGAGCGCGTCGTGGATCTCGCGCGTCCGATTCGAGGTCAGGATGCACAGCGGCGGCGCCTTGGCCGCGACGACACCCAGCTCGGGCACGCTGATCTGAAAATCGGACAGCACCTCGAGCAGAAACGCGTCAAACGGCTCGTCGGCGCGATCCACCTCGTCGATCAGCAGCACCGGCGGCCCCTCGGGATGCTCGGCCAGCGCTTGCAAGAGCGGCCTGCGAATCAGGTACTTCTCCGAGTACAGCTCCCTCGTCAGCGCCTCGCGGTCACGCTCGCCCATCGCCTCGGCAAAGCGAATCGCCAACAGCTGTCGCGCATGATCCCACTCGTAGGCAGCTTGCGACAGCTCCAGCCCGTCGTAACACTGCAAGCGAATCAGCTTGCGCCCGAGCGCCTGGGCGAGCACTTTCGCGACCTCGGTCTTGCCCACGCCGGCTTCTCCCTCGAGGAGAATCGGTCGACCCAGCTGCAACGATAGATAGAGCACCGTCGACAGCCCGACATCCGCGACGTAGCGATGCCTGAGCAGCAGCGCTTGTAGTTCGTCGACGGATGCGGGCAGCGGCGTCATCGTGCGGCTAACCAGCGAGGGCAGCGGCGACCGCTCGACGGGTCATCAGCGGGACCAGGTGGGCGCGATACTCGGCACTCGCTTCAGGCGTCGAGGTCAGCTCGTGGCTCGGCACCGTCAGGCCAGCCAGGGCTTCGGGGGCAAAGCGGGCCGACAGTGCAGCCTCGGCAGCTTTCCAGCGATGCGCCGTCGGACTTGCGCCGGTCACCGCGACCCTTACCCCGCTCGCATATTGCGCCACCATCACCCCGACGACGGCATAGCGCGAGGCGTGGCTGGCGAACTTGGCATAGGCGGCCCGCTGGGGAATCGCGAAGCCGACCGCGGTGATGATCTCGTCGGGATCGAGCGCTGTCTCGAATAGGCCGGTAAAGAACTGGTCGGCAGAGAGAGTTCGGCGATCGGTCTTGATCGTCGCTGCCAGCGCCAGAACCGCCGCTGGATAGTCCGCTGCTGGGTCTGCGTGGGCTAGCGATCCGCCGAGGGTGCCGCGATTGCGGACCTGAGGATCGCCGATGCCGTCGGCCAAGCGTGCCAGACTCGGCAGCTTGCTTCGCACTTCCGCCGAAGCCGCCACTTCTGAATGGGTGGCAAACGCACCGATGAGCAGCTGGTTGCCATCGCTGTGAATGCCGTGCAGCTCGCGCACGTTGGCCAGCGACACCAGGTCACTTGGCTCGGCCATGTCCAGCTTGAGAATCGGCAGCAGACTTTGGCCACCACCCAGCAGCTTCCCCGACGGAGCTTGCCGCAGCAGATAGAGCGCCTCGGCGACCGTGGAGGGACGATGAAACTGAAACTCGCGCATGTCGTTCGTCTCCTGCTTCTGGCCCTACTGGGCCGCCTTCGCCGTGGCCATGGCGCGCCACACCTTCTCGGGCGTCGCCGGCATCGAGATGTCGGTCACTCCCAGCAGTGCGAGCGCGTCGAGGATGGCGTTGACGACGGCGGGCGGGCAGCCAATGGCGCCGACCTCACCGACGCCCTTGGCGCCGATTGGGTTGTGGGTGCAGGCGGTGACGTGGTTGCCGACTTTGAAGAACGGGAAGTCCGACGCCCGCGGCATGCCGTAGTTTAGAAACGAGCCGGTCAAAAGCTGGCCGCTCTCGTCGTACTGCGCCTCTTCGTAGAGCGCTTGGCCGATTCCTTGGACCAGGCCACCATGCATCTGTCCGTCGACGATCATCGGGTTGATGATCACGCCGACGTCATCGGCAGCGACCATTTCGACGACCTGGACGACGCCAGTCTCGGGATCGACCTCGACTTCGCAGACGTGGCAGCCCGCCGGATAGGTGAAGTTCTTGGGGTCGTAAAACGCCGACTCTTCGAGGCCAGGCTCGACCTTGTCGATGGGGTAGTTGTGGGGGACGTAGGCGGCAAAGGCGATCTCGCCGATGCTCTTTTTGCGGTTGGTCCCGACGACGCGGAACTCGCCGCTCTGCCACTCAATGTCGGCTTCGCTGGCCTCGAGCAGGTGCGCGGCGATCTTTTTGCCCTTGGTGATGATCTTGTCGACGGCCTTGACGATCGCCGAACCACCGACCGACAGCGAGCGCGAGCCGTAGGTGCCCATGCCAAACGGAATCTTGTCGGTGTCGCCGTGGACAATCTCGACCTTTTCGTACGGCACACCGAGGTGGTCCGCAACGAGCTGCGCAAACGTTGTCTCGTGGCCCTGGCCGTGGCTGTGGGTGCCCGTGAAGACCGACACCGAGCCCGTCGGATGGACCCGCACCGTCGCTGCTTCGTAGAGGCCCGCCCGCGCGCCCAGCTGTCCGACCAGCGCCGACGGAGCAATGCCACACGCCTCGACGTAGGTGCTAAAGCCGATGCCGCGCAGCTTGCCACGCTTTTTCGACGCCTCGCGACGGGCCGCATAACCCTGGTAGTCGACTGCCTGAAGCGCCATCGCCAGCGTCGCCTCGTAGTCGCCGGTGTCGTACTCGAGCGCGACCGGCGTCTTGTAGGGGAACTGGTCTTTGCGAATGAAGTTGCGGCGACGGATTTCGAGGCGATCGATACCCAGCTCGCGCGCCGCTTTGTCGACGAGCCGCTCGATGAGATATGCAGCCTCGGGACGACCCGCGCCACGGTAGGCGTCGACGGGCACGGTGTTGCTGAAGACCGCCTTTACCTCGACGTGGATCGCCGGCGTGCTGTAGCAGCCAGCCATCAGCGTTGCCGACAGATAGGTCGGAATCGCCGGTGCGAAGGTGCTCAGGTAGGCGCCCATGTTGGCAACATTGTGTACGCACATTCCCAAAAACTTACCGTCCTTGTCGACGGCAAGATGGGCCTTCATGACCGTATCGCGGCCATGGGCGTCGGACATGAACGACTCGGAGCGCTCGGCGGTCCACTTGACGGGGCGACCCAGCTTCTTGCTGGCCCAGACGACAATCGCTTCCTCGGCGTAGTGGTAAATCTTCGAGCCGAAGCCGCCACCGACATCGGGCGCGACGACGCGCAGACGATGCTCGGGGATGCCCAGCACGAACGCTCCGAGGAGCAGCCTTATCAGGTGCGGGTTTTGGCTGGTGGTGTAGAGCGTGTAGCTGTCGGCGCTGGCGTCGTACTGGCCGATCGCGGCGCGCGGCTCGATGGCGTTCGGGATGAGGCGGTTGTTTTTGACCTCGATCTCGACGACTTTGTGGGCGGTCTTCATCGCGGCCTTGACGGCGGCGCGGTCGCCCAGTTCCCAGTCGAAGCAGATGTTGCCTTGAGCCTGATCCCAGACGGCAGGGGCGCCAGCGGCGATGGCATCGGTCAGCGAACCGACGGCGGGCAGGACCTCGTAATCGACCTCGACGAGCTGAGAGGCAGCGCGGGCTTCGGCCTTGCTCTCGGCGATGATTACCGCGACCTGATCACCGACGTGACGGACTCGATCGGCGACCAGCATCGGATGGGGCGGCTCGACCATGTTAGAGCCGTCCTTGTTTCTGACCAGCCAGCCGCAGGGAATGCCACCTACCTTGTCGGCGGCGACGTCGCTGCCCGTGAATACCGCGAGCACGCCCGGTGCCGCCGCCGCTGCCGCCGTCGAAATCCCGCGAATCTTGGCATGGGCGTGAGGCGAACGAAGGATATAGGCATAGGCCTGATTGGGCAGGACAATGTCGTCGGTGTAACGGCCTGCACCGGTGATGAAGCGACGGTCTTCTCGACGAGGAATGGACGCGCCAATCGATGCGGTGATCGCGGCTTGAGTGGTGGTCATGCGCTCTTCTCCCGCATCGCATCCCGACAGGACAGGATGGCCTTTACGATGTTGTGGTAGCCGGTGCAGCGACAGAAGTTGCCCTCCAGCCACTCGCGCGTCTCGTGCTCGTCGGCGGTGGGGCGCTTTTCGACCAGCTCGACGGCACTCATGATCATGCCCGGCGTGCAGAAGCCGCACTGCAGCGCATGGTGCTGATGGAACGACTCCTGCATCGGGTGCAGCTTGCCGCCGTGGGCAAGTCCTTCGATGGTGGTGACAGTGGCTCCGTCTGCCTCGATGGCGAGCATGGTGCAGCTCTTGACCGAGCGACCGTCGACATGAACCACGCAGGCCCCGCAGTGACTGGTATCGCAGCCGACGTGTGTGCCTGTGAGCTGCAGCTTGTCGCGCAGTAGCTCGACGAGGAGTGTCCGAGGCTCAACCTCGACTGAGACCTGCTTCCTGTTCACCTTCAGAGTGACCCGACTCATGGTTCCTCCAAGTTCGTATTCGTGAAGCGAGACTGGGCGAGTATACAAAACTGCAATTTCGCAAAGGCAGTCTTGACTTCCGTCGACGTCCGGTGTCCGCTGCTGGCGATTCGCTGCCTTCGTTGTTAAGGTGACTTCTCAGAAGGGGTCAAAGCATGCGCGCCGTAAGCGTCCAGCATCTCGCTACATTTGCCCTGATCTTCTCCACGACGGCGGCTTGGGCTGAGGACTTGGCGGCCTCACCGGCGACGCTGTCCGACCCAGGGGAAGTTGGCTGGAAGCTGGCCCAGGAGCGCAATGGCATCGCAATCTGGTTCCGCCGCTTTCATGCTTCGTCGGTGAACGAGGTCCGGGGTGAGGCGATTTTTGATGTCTCGGCGGATGCGCTGTTTGCAGTCCTCGGTGATATCGAGTCGTACGCGGAGATCATGCCTCCGACGTCACTGTCGAAGCGACTTGGCGGCACGGACGGCGGTTCGCGCAGCTATTACATCGAGATCGATCCGCCGGTGGTTTCTCGTCGCTACTACTGCATGGATGTCAACTTTCATCGCCCGCGCGGTGACGTCTTCGTCAGCGAGTGGCGGATGTGGTCAGCTGGCTGTGTGCCGCGCAAGTCCTCGCTGGTGCCGATGCGCGATAACAGTGGTCGGTGGCGGCTGTCGGCGCTCGCTCCCATGAAGACGCGCGTCGAGTTTCAGGCCCATATGGACCCCGGCGGGCAGATTCCGACCTGGATGGTCAATCGCGCCACCACCGGTCAGATCAGCGAGACCTTTGCCTCGCTCCGTCGGGCCGCGCTACAGCCGCGCTACGCCGTCGCTTCATCGCCGTCGTCCAAGGTCGATCAAGATCCAACTGCGGTCTCGATCAAGACCAACTAGGATTTCTCTGCGACGGTGCAACTGGGCTTAGCGGGACACCAGGACGAGCGGCGGGCCCTTGGTATCGATCGGCGGCTCCTCGATGTCGAGGGTGGTCATGAGAACCGTGCCGATTGGTTCGCCGACCAGCTCGGGCTCTTTGCTGGTGGGCACGGGCGGCGCAGCGTGTGGTTTGGCGCCAGTCATGCCCGGGGTCTTTTCCATTTTGGCCGTCGGACGCGTGGCCTGCGCTGGCGCCGGCAGCGTCACCAGCAGTCGCTGCATCTCGGGCAGCAGCTCGCGCGGTACCAGACACGAGAACAGCTCCTTCTCGCCAACCGCCTGCTTGAGGGTGGCTACCGTCTCGAAGTGCTCGATATGTCGTCGCGAATAGTAGGCCGGGACAGTGTCAATCATGCCCACAACACAGCGCTTGGCGCTCGGCGGGGCGTGGCGCTGCGACTGAATCAGGCTCTTGACCGTGTCGCTCTGGTGGATGACGGGGTCGCCCTCAACGACGGCCAGCACCACGCCAGCTAGCGCAAAGGTCGTGATCAAACCACCGAGCGAGCCGAGCCAGCGAACCGGTGACTGGAGCCCAACCGCCGCGGCGAGTGCAAGAGGCGGCAGCAGCAGGCCGAGGCCGCGTGGCGGTGCCAGATCGCCGCCTACCCAGGTCAGCAGCGTCGCCAGCATCACCCACACCAACAGGGGCCGCGAGGCGCGCCGCATCGAGCCGAGCAGCAGTCCGAAGCAGGTCGTCACCACCACCACCTGGCCGACATGGCGACCAAACCAGCTCGGTCCCTGGTGCCATACCGCGTCGAAGGCCTGCATAAAGATGCCCGCAGCGGGGCGATGGAACAGGGTGCGCAGCGCTCCGCCGTGAATCGCCGAGGCCCCGACCAGAAGCAGCGTGCCGCCCAGCCACATCAGCCAGACGCGACGCTTGCGCAGCAGGTAGCGGTGAGAAATTACACAGTCGAAGAAACCGAACAGCAGCGCCGTGATCCCCGCCCTCACATCGAGCACCCCGGCCAGTCCAATCCCCAGCGCTGCAAACAACATCGGCAGCCGTCGCAGCGGCAGTGCTTCCGGTTCATCGCCTTGCTTGTGCATCGGCAGGATGTGGCGGTCGAACTTGTGCCCGTGCAGGCTGTGGCTGACCAGCGCCACTGCCCCCGACGAGGCCACCGCCACCAGCATATCGGGCACGATGCGGTGGGACAGCTCGTAGGTCAGCGGCATCGCGAGCAGCACCAGGCCCGCCAGTCCGCCGGTGTTGCGACCGATGCCGACGTCAATGGCAATGGCCAAAAGACAGCTCGCTGCGCCGAGCGTTGCCAGCACCGGCACCAGTCTGAGCGTCGCTTCGCTCATTCCGAACAGGCGACTGAGCAGCACAAACGGTACGATTCCCAGCGGTCCTCCTGTCGGTGGCGGTACACTGCGAAACGCTTCTTGCCAGGCCAGCTGTCCGGTGAGGATCTTGCGCACCAGCAGCGCGACCTCGGCATCGACCTGCGACAGACTGCCTGCGCCCAGGTCGACGAAATAGAGCGCAATCGGCAGCAGCATCGCGATCGCCCAGCCGAGCACCAGCCCCTTGGGGACCGGCAGCGCCGCGACCGCTTGCTGCACGCTACCGACGGGATCACGTAGCACATTGGCCGTGACGTTGAGACCGCGCTCCAGTCCCTCGCCAATCTTCTCGGGCAGCTTCGCTGGCAGGCTCGCCAGCTCTGCCAAGCGACTGCGCCGTCTCTGCCGAGAGACGTTCTTGCCCGTCGAGGGCCTGACCGGGCCGGGCTTGACCGCTGGTGCTCGACCGGACGCAGGCAGCTTGCGCGGCCCTGAGACAGGCAGATAAGCTCCCGACGCGACACCTCGCCTGCGGGCTCCCGAGCGTGGGCGCGGATCAGAGCCAGGCTGCGACGCCGATCCCACGTCGTCGTCCGACTCGTCTGGCCTTTCCGTCGTATCGTCGTCCCGCGGATCGCTCACGGCACCGATTCTAGTGCTAGTTGGCAACGCTGACGACGTTGAGTTCGCGAATCACGGTGACCTTGATCTGGCCGGGGAAGACCAAGTTGTCGCTGATCTTCTGGGCAAGCTCGCTGGCCATCAGCGCGGCGCGCATGTCGTCGACCTGGCCTTCCCGGACGTGGATGCGTAGCTCGCGGCCCGCTTGCAGGGCATAGCAGCGCTCGACGCCTTGTGCTCCCAGCGCCAGCCTCTCGAGATCGTCGATGCGCTGAATGTGGCTGCCTTCCTGCTCGTGACGGGCGCCGGGTCGACCACCGCTCATGGCATCGGACGCAGCGACGATCAGCGCATAAGGTGAAGCAAACGGCTCATCCAGATGGTGGGCGCCGATCGCGTTGGCTACGATCTCGGACTCGCCCAGCCGCCGAGCATAGTCGGCGCCGATTACCGCGTGACTGCCGTCGATGGCATGGGTCAGCGACTTGCCGATGTCATGCATCAGCGCCGCCCGTCGCGCAATCTTCATATCGAGGCGTAGCTCAGCCGCCAGCATCCCGCACAGAAACGCCGACTCGACGGCATGCTTCCACTGGTTCTGGCTATACGAGGTTCGGTAGTTGAGTCGACCGACGAGACGAACGATGTCGGGATGAGCACGCGGAATCTCAAGCTCTTTGAAAGCTCGGCGACCTAGCTCCACCGTCTCACGGTCCAGATCCTCGCTGAGCTGGGTGGCAATCCGGCGGACCGCGTCGGGCTCGGCGCGATTGCCCAGCTTGATCAGTCGGGCGAGTGTGCGGCGGGAGATCTCGCGGCCAAAGCTGTCCTGACCCTCGAGGCGAATCGCGGTGCGATCGTCGCTGATGGTCAGCTTGATATTGGCCACCTCGCCGATCACGGCCAGCGCGTCGATGCCATCGCCAAAGACCCTGTCGAGGATCTCGGTCGGGATCGGCAGCGTCGACAGCAGCCGCTCGGTCAGATAATGACCTTCATAGCGCTGGCTCGCCACTTCGAGCAGCCGACGAGCGCGCAGTCCCACTTCGGCGGTGTTCTGACCCTGCTCGAGCTGCCGGACGCGATCCGCACCTGCCGCTCGTGCTTGCTCCGTCCAGTCGCTGATCAGGCGGGTCTTGGCCTCGGCCTGCGTCTCTCCGGCCTGCTTTTGCAGAACCTCGCTCGCCTCTTGGACCAGGCTGTGGCGTCGCTCTTGGGCCGCCTTCTGCCGCCCTTGAACCACCGACAGGTTTCGTTCCCGCTCGTTCAGGGCTGCGATCCTCGCCTCGAGCTGCTGCTCGGTACGCTGTAGGGTCTGCTCCCACGATGCGACTTGCTGCGCCCCGCGCTTGAGAGTCTCCCGTCGCTGTTGCACCTCGCGCTCGGCCTGCTGTTGCCGACGGAGCTTGTTTTCCGCCGCATCAGTGCGCGCTTGGGTTAGCAGCCGCTCGGCCTGGGTGCGAGCCTCGTCGAGCAGCTCGGCGGCTCGCTCCTTGGTCTGCTCTTGCAGACGATTCCACTCAGCGACGCGCTGATTTCGCAGCACCACGTAGACCGCCGCGGCGATGGCCAGCGACAAGCAGACAAACAGAAGGGTCACAGACGCAATCTTTGCCGTCGATTGCGCGAGACGTCAAGGCAGATGCCGAGGCACCACTTCGCTTGACGATGTGGCTTCGCTTGTGGCACACAGGCGCCGTCTTTCCATTGGCCAGCGGGCAGTCCTAGAGGCGAATCGCAACGGGCGACCGTCGGGGAAAATCCATGCACCCAAAGCGCAGCACATCCAAGCAGACCAAATTTCTGTTCGTGACCGGCGGTGTGGTTTCTTCACTCGGCAAGGGCCTGGGCTCCGCGTCGATCGGGGCCTTGCTCGAAGGTCGCGGGCTCAAGGTGGCGATTCAGAAGCTCGACCCGTACATCAACGTCGATCCCGGCACCATGAATCCGCTTCAGCACGGCGAGGTCTTCGTCACCGAGGACGGCGCCGAGACGGACATGGACCTTGGTCACTACGAGCGCTTTATCAGCGCCCGGATGTCGCGACGCAACAACTTCACCACCGGCCAAGTCTACGAATCGGTGATTCGCAAAGAGCGCAAAGGCGAGTACCTCGGCGGTACGGTCCAGGTGATTCCTCACATCACCGACGAGATCAAGAACAACGTCATCCACTGCGCCGAGGGACTTGATGTGCTGATCGTCGAGGTGGGCGGCACGGTCGGTGACATCGAGTCGCTGCCTTTCCTTGAAGCGATTCGGCAGCTCCGGCATGAGGTCGGGCCGCAGAACTCGGTGGCGCTGCACCTGACGCTGGTGCCGTACATTGCGGCGGCGGGAGAGCTCAAGACCAAGCCGACCCAGCACTCGGTGCAGAAGCTGCGTGAGATCGGTATCTCGCCGGACATGCTGCTGTGTCGCTGCGATCGGCCCATTCCCGAGGGTCAGAAGCAGAAGATCGCGCTGTTTTCGAACGTGCCGACCGAGGCGGTGTTTACCTCCCAAGATGTCAGCACGGTCTATGCGCTGCCGCTCCACCTGCATCAGCAAGGGCTCGATGACAAGCTCTGTGAGCTGCTCAACATCTGGTCGCGGGCTCCGTCGCTGGACGAGTGGCAGCGGATCGTCGAGCGGGTCACCAAGCCGGCGCACGAAGTCACCATCGGCATCGTCGGCAAGTACGTCGATCTGGTCGAGTCGTATAAGAGCCTGCACGAGGCGCTGGTTCACGGTGGCATTGCCTTCAACTGTCGGGTTCGGCAGCGCTATATCGACGCGGAAGAGGTCGAGCAGAAGGGCGCCGAGCACTTCCTTTCCGATGTGGATGCGATCTTGGTGCCGGGCGGCTTCGGCAAGCGTGGCGTCGAGGGCAAGGTCGCGGCGGTGCACTATGCGCGAGAGAAGCGGCTGCCGTTTTTCGGAATCTGCCTCGGGATGCAGATCGCGGTGATTGAGTACGCGCGCAACGTGCTTGGGCTCCGAGGCGCCAGCTCGTCGGAGTTTGACCCGGACTCGCCGCATCCGGTGATTGACCTGATGCATGAGCAGCGCAGCGTCGAGAACCTCGGTGGCACGATGCGGCTTGGCGCGTATCCGGCGCAGATCAAGGCGGGCTCACTCGCGCATCGGATCTACGGCAGCGAGCAGATCTCCGAGCGGCACCGCCATCGCTTCGAGTTCAACAACGCCTACCGAGAGCGGCTGGAGAAGGCTGGGCTGTCGCTGTCGGCGCTCTCTCCGGACGGTCAGCTCGTCGAGATGGTCGAGATTCCCGAGCATCCGTACTTCATCGGCTGCCAGTTCCATCCCGAGTTCAAGAGCCGACCGATGGACCCGCATCCCTTGTTCCGCGAGTTCATTGGCGCTGCGCTGGCTCATCGGCAAGCGGCCAGTGCTGCGGCTAGTGAAGCGTGACCGTCGTCTGATTCGCGGTCAGCTTGAGGGTGAGCATGCCGCCTCGCTCGCCAGAATAGGTCCAGCCGCTGCTCGTCGCATCGAGGTCGGGGCTTTTGGCAACCTTGGTAAGAGGCTGGCCGTTTGCCTGGACATGCTTGGGCTCGACGGGGAGCGGCCCGATTTGGACGACCATGCCTTGGGCGAAGGTCGCGCCGGCGCTGACGGAGAGTCGCTGCTGGCTCGGGTCAAACGCCAGGAGGGTGCCGTCGTACACGGTGAGCTGGGCGGGCTGTTCGCCGGGGACCACCATCACCCACAGCAGACCGGGATCGTTTGCGAACGACTCGACGGTGGGGTCGGTGGTCGGGGCCATGGTGTCGATCGTCGGGCGCAGCATCGGGATGATCGCGCCGGCGCGCACAAACAGCGGCAGCTTCGACAAGGGCGCAGCGACGGACACCGTGCGCTCGCTGGCACCGGCAAAGCGCTCGCCCTCAAAAAAATCGAACCAGGTTCCGGGCGGCAGAATGACCTCTCGGCTCTGCGCTCCTCGCGAGAGCACTGGCGCCACCAGGAGATCGTCGCCAAACAGGTACTCGTCACTCGGGTGCTGGCGGAGCTGCGGATAGGCCAGTCCGACGGGGCGCAGGATCGGTCGACCACTGTCCGCAAGCGCTGCTGCCAGCGTCCACTCATACGGGAACAGCCGCAGATGCAGTCGCGCGAACTCCCGATACAGGTCGAGCGTCTGCTGGTCACGACCGTTGGCGGCGGCAAACTCCCACGGTGTCTGGCTGGTCGAGTCGCCGACCTGCATCACCGACGACAGCGCCGTCTGCTGGAACCAGCGAATGTACAGCTCTTTGTCGGGCGGGCTGTGACGGAAACCTCCTGTGTCCGCGCCGAAGAAGGGGAATCCCGAGACCCCGAGGTTCAGTCCCATCACCACCGTTGCCGGCAGACCACCCACTCCGTACACCGTCTTGCCGTCGTGGCCCTTGAACGGCTCGCGGTAGCGCGTGAAGGTCGCGTCCATATCGCCGGGCCAGATCACAGACACGTTTATTTGATCGCCGAAGCGACCAGTTCGACACAGCAGAAAGCCGCCGTCCGTCGGGAGCAGCTCGGCGTAGGCGCGGTGATAGAGCAGCTGATAAGTATGGTGCATCGTCCGCTCGTCGCTGCCATCGGCAAAGTGCCAGCCGCTGCGGGCGCTGCCGAGTCCGACCATCACGTCCTCGCCGTAGTCGAGCTTGAAGCCCTCGATGCCTAGCCTGAGGTAGCGGCTGACTCGGTCCTTCCACAGCGCCGTCGCCTCGGGGTTTGTGAAGTCGATCGGCTCGCTCCAGTTGTTGAGCAGCACGCCGTTCGCCGGGGGAAACAGGCCGCGCTGCCTCGCCAGGTCACGATCGGGGCTGCCGGGCTCCAGATACGGTGCGTGCCACAGCGCCATGCGCAGACCGGCGGCGTGGACCTTGGCAATCATCGTCGCTGGGTCGGGGAAGCGCGTCTTCTCGAAGTCGAAGCTGTTGACGGTGCTTGCGTAGGGGCGGTCGATCCAGATCGCGCTAGTGGCCAAGTCGAGGTCGCGAATCTTGCGAATGTCGTCGAGAACCTGGGCCTCATCCTTGTTCTCGTTGCGCCAAATCCATGGCCCGAGTGCCCACTGCGCGGGCTTCTGCGGGGCGCCGGTAATCGCATAGTAGCGACCGGTGATGTCGATCGGCTGCTCGGCGGTGAGGAGGTGGAAGCGCAGGCCATTCTTGCTGCCGTCACCGGTGCCAAAAGTCGTCTCGACGAGATCGGGCTGCTTGTTGGCGACGGCAAAGACACCGGGGCGATGACTCTCGACGAACAAGCCCCAGCCACGGGTGCCGATGAGAAGGGGGATGGGAACGCGGATCTCATTGCTCCTCGACTCGAGCAGGTCGATCTCTTGCTGCATCGGTCGGACCTTGCCGCGCTGGTTGACCTCGTCGGCCCAGCCGCCCAGGCCGTAGAAGGCTTCGCTGCTGTCGACGCGCGGGCGGAGTCGCAGGTAGGCGATGGGATGGTCGCTGCGCACTTCGGGGACGAGGACGGCGGCAAAGCGACCGGGGCCACCGTAACGGACCTGCAAGCTGGCGCGTTGTCCGTCGCTGAGCTGCAAATCTAGGTCAAGCTGCGTCGCTGTGCTGCTGGCGAGGTGGATGGTCTCGACGGTGTGCCACCGCAGATCGGCGGGCTCGCTGGGGGACAGCACCTCGTCGCCATACTCGAGCCAGTACGGATCAAAGCTGGCCCGCTCGTCGAGCTTGTCAACGCTGCCGATCTGCCAAGCGTCCGCCGGAAAGCGCAAGAGCACGACCTCGCCGTGGAGCAGTCGCAGGGTGGCGCTCTCGGGGACAAACTCCACCGCGTAGTTGCCGTCACTGATCCGGACCGGCGGCGACGGACTTGGACTACAGCCGAGCAGGCTTACGCCAAGGTGCAAGAAAAGCGGCGCGAGCGGAACTTTGTGGCGCCAGCGTGGTCTTTGGCTGGGCGGGTGGACCGTGGCCGTTGTGCGGTGCATGGCGGCGAGCAAATCACGAGCAGCACGGCGCCGGAAGGGGTCTGCTCGGGCTCGTGTAAGATGGGAAGTAAGATTCAACAAGGAGAAGCTCGGATGAGGAAGACGCGCAAGCCGCCAGAGACGGGCAAGCGGACCGTTTGGCAATCGGTGGGACTGTCGGTCGGGCTGTCGTTTTTGGCTGCGTGTGGAGCGCCAACCAAGCTGGTCCATGACGCGACGATCCTGCCGCTGCGCTCGGTGCGGCTCTACGAGACCGGGATTGGTTACTTCGAGCGTGCGGGGACGCTGGGCTCGCGGTCGACGGTGCTGCCGGTGCCGGCGGGGCATCTCGACGATGCGCTGAAGACCATGGTGGTGCTGTCGCGGGACCAGAAGACGCGTGTCCACGGGCTGGAGTTTGCGAGCAGCGTCAGCCCTGGCATGGGGCGGGCGCTGGCCGGACTGCCGGCGTCGGTGGATGAGCCGATCGACTTTCTGCACCTTCTCCAGTCCTGCAAAGGCGGCGAGGTGATTGTGCGGCTCGGGGGGCAGTCGGTGACCGGGCGCTTGATTGAGGTCGTCGACAAGCCCAGTGAGGCTGTTTCGGCGGATTCGAGCAAGGGCAGCAGCGACGACAACAAGCCGGCGGCGCGGACGCTGATTCCCCACGAGCAGTTCCTGCTGCTCCTGTCGCGAAGTGGCGAGCTGTTGCGGCTGCCGATGAAGCAAGTGTCGTCGGTGCAGCCACTCGATCCGTCGTTTGCGCCGCGCCTGCGCACGGCCCTCGATGCGACCTCGCAGCGCAGCGCCAATGCTCAGCGACTGATTCGTTTGCTGAGCCGCGATGGTGGACCGGTCACGATTGGCTATGTTGCCGAGTCGCCGCTGTGGCGGGTGAGCTATCGGCTGGTGGTCGCTGAGACCGGACGAGGCGGGGTGCTCCAAGGCTGGGCGCTCATCCACAACGACACCGACGAGGACTGGCAGAATGTCCAGGTCCATTTGGTCAACGGTCGACCCGATTCGTTCCTGTTTCCGCTGGCCGCGCCGCGCTATTCTCGACGGACGCTGATTACGCCGGACAACCAGCTGTCGACGGTGCCGCAGCTCTTGGGGCAGAGCGCAGATCAGATGTGGGGCGACAACCTTGGCGAGAGCTACGGGTCGGGCGGCCTGGGGCTCTCGGGAATCGGCGCTGGCGGCGGCGGTTCGGGCGAGGGCAGCATCGGCCTCGGTTCGATCGGCACCGTCGGACATGGCGGGGGCGTCGGGAGCAGTGGCACGGGCTCAAGCTCGCTGCTACAGGTGGGCAACCTCGCGGCGGGGGCCAAGTCGAGTGGCGTCGAGGCGGGGGCGCTGTTTACCTATTCACTCGGCGAGCCGCTCGAGCTGCGGGCACATGGCTCGGCGCTGGTGCCCTTTGTGCAGGAAGCCGTCGAGGTGGAGACCATCACCTTCCTGTCGTCGCCGGGCGAGTCGGCGCGCAGTGGGCTCCGTATCCAGAACTCGACCCGGCAGACGCTACCGGCGGGAACGCTGGCGGTGCTTGGCGAGGTGGGCTTGCTCGGGGAATCGGCGCTGGAGCGGCTCAAGCCTGGCGAACGGCGCTTTCTCCAGTACGGCGTCGAGCTAGACGTGGAGGCGACGCAGGTCAAGCAGACCCAGAAGGAAGATCCGCAGCGGGTCACGTTCGAAAATGACGGACTATCGGAGCATTTTCTGCGACGGCGCGATCAGCTGTTACGGGTCGAGAATCGCAGTGGTCAGGCGCGGCAGCTCTACTTGGGGATGGGACTGGCTGCCAACTCGCAGGTCCAGGGGGCCGATCGGCTCGACTTTGATACCGTGAAGTCGTCGCCGGTGGCGATCTTTGAGCTGGCGCCGCAGAGTCGGGCAGAGCGGCCACTGACGACGATAGAGGGGCTGGTGCGACGAGTCGATCTGCGCCATTTGCAGGCGAACCGGCTTCAGCAGCTCTCGACGACCAACACGGTGCCGCAGGGCGAGCGTACGATCCTCGGTGAGGCGTATCTGCGTCAGAAGGAAGTCGAGGACGCGAACAAAGAGCTGGAGCGAGTGCGGGCCGACATCAAGAAGACCGAGAAGGATCTGGAGCGGCTGCGCGAACACCTCAAGGCGCTGGGCAAGGACAGCGGCGCGGGTCCCGACGGGAATCCGTTGGTGAAGCGAATCTTGGAAGCGGAGGATAAGCTCTCGACGGCGGAAAAGCGGCTCGAGACGCTCGACGGTGAACAGGAGCGGCGACGGGACGCGGTGCGCAAAGTGCTTGAGCGGCTGCCGAAGAGCAAGGACAAGGCGAGCGGAACATAAGGACCGTTCGACGGGGCTAGGCGCGGCGCTTGATCCTGCCCTTGTCATCGACTTTGGCGTCGATTCCGAGCTCGTCGATGACACCCACCACGGCGCTCTTGTCGCTGACCGTCAGGCCAGCGTCGGCGATTCCTTCGATGATGCGGATCTTGATGCGCCGACTCTCCTCGGCTTTGTTGAGAAGCAGACGAGTCAGCGGCGCCCCGACGACCTCTTGTTGCCCTTGGTGGAGCAGCGCTTCGACCGTCTTGAAGCGAACTCCCTCGTCGATGTCCTCGAGATACGGCAACAGCAGAACAGCAATCGCCGGATCGCGATGCTCGCCCATAAAATGCACGAGCTGGGTCTTCTTGCCGGGGTCGCGAACGTAGTTGTTGTCGTTCTGCTCGCACAGCTGACGCAGGGTCTCTCGGAAGTCGTCGCCCTTGGCCACCTGTTCCAGCACCTTGAGCGCCCAGCCGAGGGTGTCACTCTCGCGCATGTACTTGCGGAGCGGCGGCAGAATCCTCGTCCCCATCCCGACGAGCTCGTGGTAGACCCACTCTTTTTCCTGCTCGTCCTCGATGGTCTTGTCGTAGACGAAGCTGAAGCGCCGCAGAAGGCCCAGCACAGCGTCGGCGCTGCCATCGTCACGGAGCAGCTCGAGCGCCCGAAAACGGTCAGGCGACTGCGCGTGCTTGTCACTCGCACGCTGAATCATCTTCTGAAGGCTGCGGGCTTGCCGCCCTTCCTTGCTAAAATAATCTGCCAGGCCCAAGTCAGTACCTCGTTCCTCTACCAGATAAGGCCGCAGCGGGAGTCGCGCTAGGGCACTCGAAAACTTTTCTCGGTGACGGTTGTCGGCGTACGGATGGCCGGACCTGGCTACTCTTTGCACAGCTCCATCCCGCGCTGGGCCTCGGGATTCGAGCTGTTGGGCCCGTTTAGCACTTTGGTGTAGTAGATGCGGGCCTCTTTGCAGTTCTTCAGCTTGTAGTAGCCCTTGCCTAGAAGTAGGTAGACGTCCTGGCTGGTCGCCTTGTTTTTGAGCGCCTGCTTGCCCCACTTGACTGCTTCGCCATAGCGACCGCGGCCAAACTCCGCCTCACCCATGCAGGCCAGCGCTAGTCCTCGCACCTGGCCGTTGCCCGCCGCTGCGTAACAGAGGCTAAACGCCGCCTCGTTTCGGCTCGCATTGATCGCCAGGCGACCTTCTTCAATCTTGCCGAGCGCCACCGCCCGGTCGATAAACGGCGGCATCGCCAAGTTCGCGAGCTTCTTGCTACCACCGTCGCCGTCGTCACGGTCCTTCTTCGGCGGTGGGTTGGTCTTGCCGGAGTTTCCGTCGGGCGAACCGGGATGCGGTTTGCCAGCCGTCCCAGCATCGGGCGGGCTCGTCGGAGGGTTGGTGGCTACCACGGGCTTGGTGCCAAGATCGACCGGTGCCGTCACCGCCTTGCCGGAGCCAGCATCACTCTGTGGCTTCGGTGGTGGCTGCGTGAGCACCCAATAAAGAGCACCCAGAAGCCCAATCACACCGCCAGCCAGCGCGATCCCACCAACGATCAGGTGCCGTCGTCCCCCTGGTTCCGGCTTGGCCGTGGCGAGATCCGTCGCTGACTTGCTCGGTGGCGGGCGGCTCGGCACCAGCAGCACGCCCGCTTGAATGTCGGCGAGGATCTTCTGCATCTCCGCCGCTGCATCGGTCATGCTCTGCGGTCGAGCGTCGATCGAGCGCGCCAGCATCCGCATCACCAGCTGCGCCATTGCCGACGGCACATCCGGTCGGAGCGTCGCAATGTCGACGGGGTCCTCGGTGGCCTTGCGGATCAGGATGTCCATCATGTTCTCGCCGGCAATCGGGGCCTTGCCGGTGAGCATCTCGTAGAGGATTGCGCCGAGCGAGTACACGTCGCTGCGGGCATCGGCACCCTTGCCGGCGGCCTGCTCGGGAGCCATGTACTCGGGCGTGCCCATCGCCATCCCCGGCGTCGTCAGCTTCTGTTCCTTCGACTCTTCCAGAGACTTGGCGATGCCGAAGTCGAGCACCTTGACGAAGTCCCTGGTCCCGTCGCGGTGGATAAGGAAGATGTTCTCCGGCTTGAGATCGCGATGGATGATGTTGCTCTGGTGCGCCGCCGCCAGAGCCTGAGCCACCTGCGTACCAATCGCCAGCACGTCGGTGACCGGGAGTCGCTTTTCCTTCTGGAGCCGCTGCGCCAGGTCGATTCCCTCGAGCAGCTCCATCACAAAGTAGAACGAGCCGTCGATGGTGGTGCCGCTGTCGGTGACCTCGATGATGTTGGGGTGACCGATGCGCGAGGCTGCTCTCGCCTCCATGCGGAAGCGGGCGACGACCTCGGGGGTTCGCGAGTAGACCGGGTGGAGGATCTTGATCGCCACCTTGCGACCGATCTCAGTATGTTCAGCCTCGAAGACCCGGCCCATGCCGCCTTCGCCGATCTTGCGCAGGATCTTCCAGCGCTCAATCACTGTGCCGAGCATCTTCCCGGTGTCGTACGCCGAGAGCTGCTCCATCACCTGGCTCGGGATCTCGCCTTCGCGCAGCTTGCCCTTGTCGCCACCGTCGGGCTTCTCGATCTCCTTGAGGATGTCAGCCCGCCGCTGCGCCTTCTGTTCAGCCGCTTCGCGCTCGTCGTGCTCTTGCTTCTGGACGGACTGGAGCCGCTCGTGGACGTTTTCTAGCTGATCCTGCCTTTGGCGCCGTTCGCGCTCGATGTCCTCGTCGAACAGGTCCGCCATGAAGGCTTTGACCCGCTCGGAGTCCGTCGCCACATAGTCGCGATTGGAAGCCAGGAAGGCGGTCAGGTCGGCCCGGAACTGCTCGCCGGTCGTGTAGCGCTCGTCGGTGCCTTTGGCTAGCGCTTTGAGCACGATCTTGTCGAGCATCGCCGGCACACGGGGCGCTCGCAGCGACGGTGGATCAATGTGTGGATTGCGGACGCGCTCGATCAGCTCATGGCCTTCGCCACCCTGCTGTGGAAAGAGCTGCCGCCCCGTCAGAAGCTCCCACAGGATGATGCCCGCCGCGTAGATATCGGTGCGACCATCGATCGGCTCGCCCCGCGCCTGCTCCGGCGACATATACGAGACCTTGCCGTAGATAATTCCGGCTGCGGTCTTTTCGAGCTTCAGTGTCGAGCTGGCCAACCCAAAGTCGGTCAGCTTGACCTCCCCGTTAAAGCTCACCAGTACGTTTGGCGGCGAGACGTCGCGGTGAACCAGCTTGATGTTGCCGAAGTTGTGGGCGTAGTGCAGACCGCGCGCCAGCTCACGAGCGATGTGGACGGCGACATCGACTGGGAACGCGATTCCCTTCTTGGCGCAGCGATTCCAGACCGCCCGCAGATCCTTGCCGTCGATATAGTCCATCGCCAGGTACAGCTCGGCGTCGACCATACCGGCGTCGAAAACGGGCACCAGATTGCCGTGGGAGAGCCGCACCACGACTTTCGCCTCGTCGCGAAACCGGTTTACGTACTCCGGATCGGCGAGGTGCGGCAGCACCGTCTTGATGACGCATAGCCGCTCCATGCCGCGGTCGCCGACGCAGGCCAAATAAAGTGCGCCCATTCCACCCTGAGCGAGCGGCGAGAGCAGCGTGTACCGACCGAACGGTCGCGGGAACTTATCGGCCACAGTCGTTGCACCATCCTAGCACATAGAGCGCGGTTTCTCTCGACCTGTAGCAGGGCCTATCGTCGCGAATCTGCACGCGGAAATTGTGCCTGGAACGGGGAAGGCCGCTGGGGCCACTTGTGCAGGCCAGATGTCCGAATCTCGGTCGGCGTCCGAGATTCGGACGACCACGCACTTGCCTGCGCGCTGTTCTCGTCGGTGAAATGCAGCGCTGGGTTCGGCATGCCGTGTGCTTTTGCCCTTGCTGCATGGATGGACTACGAATCGCCAATCAGCTACTCGCCGCACTCGATCGACTGATGAGCCAAGTGGCCGATGAGCCTGTGCTGCTTGCTGGGCTCAGTCGGGAGCGGCACCGCTTGGTCAGCGTGCTGGAGCGGACCTTGGAGTGCCAACTTGCATCCTGCCTGGTGCCTCGGCGGCAAGAGGGCGCGACGCCCAAACGAGCCAAGTCAGTCATGGGGGCAGGTCGGATCGGCCTTCGACTGAGCTGCTACCGGGCGCTCGCCTTAGGGCTCTTGCCGAGCCAGCGCTTCGATGCGCTGATGCTGCTGTCGCGACGGGCTCGTCGGCATCGTGCTCAGAGCGCTGCTTCGTCGGAGACGCTGATGTCTTCTTCGCCCGAGTCCTCGACACTTGGCAGCGTCGGCTGTGGCAGCAGCGGCGTCGGATCGCCACTGCGGATGAACTTGAGCAGCACCTCGACGATCTGCGCCTGAAGCTGACGAACCTGCGTGAGCCGTTTGGGCCGAAATCCCTCAACGAAGATCGTGAACACCAGGACGCCCGGATGCGAACCGACGTACCCAGACAGCACCGAGACACCATTCAAGGTTCCCGTCTTGCCTCGCACCAGCCCGTGACTGGCGCCCCGGAATCGATAGTGGATCGTGCCGTCGATTCCGCCCACTGCCAGCGACTGCATGAACTCCGGGCCCAGCTCGAGGCTGTGATAGAGCTTGAGCAGCAGCTTGCCGACGTCAATCGGGCGAACGCGGTTTTCGTAGGTCAGCCCCGAGCCATTGACGAGGTGCAGACGCTCCGGTTGGAAGCCCAGCGGCTCGAGCCATTCCCTGACCGCCCGCGCGCCTTTTTCCAGGCTCTGCGGCAGCCCGAAGCGAACCGCTCCCAGGGTCTTCCACACCACGTCAGCGACGAAGTTGTTGCTGTCTTTGTTGACCACCCGACAGATTTCCGACAGCGGCTGCGAGCGATGCTCGGCGACCACCCGCAGTGGCCCCGGTGGAGGAGGACCGATGCGCAGCGAGCCCTTGTGGCGGATTCCTGTATCGCGCAGCACCGTCGCAATCGTCGAAGAAATCCACTCTCGAGAGTCCGGTACCCGGCCTTTGACCGAGGCCGAGCCTCGCTTTACGCCGATTCGACCTTTGACCTCGATGATCAGCTGGTCCTCTTTGCGATGCGGCGCGATCACCAGCTTGGTCTTCTTCCCAGCAACCGTCTTGACCGACGAGCGAAGGACAAAGTACGGCGAAGCGGGTTCCAGGTTGACTCGGGCGGCGTGACCGACGCTGCCAGCCGAAACTCGGACGCGGAAGGCACTGCGATTGAGCATCAGCGCGCCGCTGCCATGAGCTGGTGGTGGGACAGATTTTTCCAGATCACCGTCGTCGCGAAACTGGCCATCGATGATGATATCGCCGTTGATCTGCTGGATGCCTCGGCGAGCCAGGTCGCGAATCAGATCGGCAATATCCGCTGGCTGGAGCGACGGATCACCGCTGCCTTGCAGGAACACATCGCCCTGGATGCTCTCGGGAGTCTCTGGCTTGTTGGTCGTCGCCGGCGTCCACAGGGCCGTCCGAAAGTGAAAGTCTGCACCGAGCACGGACAGCGCGGCAGCGGTCGTAAAGATCTTGGTATTCGAGGCCGGATTGAACGGCGTGTCGGCGTTGAGCGTGAAGACCTCATCGCCGCTGCGGGCATCATGAACGGTCATGCCGACGCGCAGCTTGCGGAGCAGCGGCCCGTGGGCAAGGTCATGCAGCTTGTTGCGAAGTGCGCCTATGCGCGCCGACAGACCGCCCGCAGACAGCGACTCGATGGATGCAGCGACGGGATGCTGCGGTGCGCTACGAGCCATCGCCTGACCAGGCGCCACCAAGCCAAGCACAAGTGGCTCTCCGATCAGAGATGCCCAGAGCAGTCGTCGTCGCAGACCTCTCGACATCGCTCCTATCCCGCCAATTGTCGCTCGAGCTCCAGAGAGGAGAACTTGTTCGTCTCGTTACTGAAGTCCAGGAACAAAAGGTACGCTGCTACCTCGCGGTGGTCAAAGCTCGGGTGGGCCAGCATCAGCTTGGCGGCGGTGAGCAGCTTGTCGTCAGCCACCTCTTTCATGAAGTCGGCATCCGTGAGGCCCTTCTGGTGGGGCACTTCGACGGCATCGAGGAACGCCGCGAGCAGCGCGGTCTTGGTCTGCCGCAGCCACTCGAACATCATGACTTTGCACGACGGCTTGCCCGCCTGCACCGTCGACCACAGGCGCTTGGCCCACTCCTCGTTGCGTTTCTTGAGGCTGGTCTGGTTGGCCTGCCGCGTCGCGGATAGACCCACTTCCATCAGACTCGCTTTCATCGCGGCGCTGTTGATCGTCGAGAACATCTCTTTGAACTTGGCTTCGCCAAGACGCTTGCAGATTTCGTGGGGTGCTAGGCTCACGGGGATCTCCTCTGATGAGTGCGCGGCTTCGATGGTTTGCTCGACGGCGAGGGAAACCGCAGCTCGGGAGTTTATCGCCGCATATTCGCGCGTCGTCAAGATGGGCCTCTCGAGCTGGTCGTCCACAGGGCCGAGCGGCGGTGTGGTGCGAGCAGCTCGGTCCGTTTGCCGTCGGCGAGCTGCTCGACTAAGGCTTTGGGCTTTGGCGCGGGCTCGGTGTGGGGACGGCTGGGCTTGCTGCGGGAACGTCTTTGGCGCAGCGAAAGCCGATGTCCTCATCGCGGTAGTCGAGTGGCAGCGCCAAGCGATCGGCGGTTCGCGGCAGACCAAAGATCGAGCAGCAGCCACCACCTCGGAGCACGCGCAGTTTGTCGGACAGTCCAGCTCGCACCGCCGCAGACTCGGCGCGGCGATAAGCATCGGGCCGGTACGCATCGGCGGTCCACTCCCAGACGTTGCCAGCCATATCGAGCACGCCGTAAGGAGACGCTCCCGTCGGATACGAGCCCACCGCTACCGGCCTTCCTGGCGCTCCTTCCTCGGCGCAGCGTCCGTCCTGAGAGAAGTTGCCAAAGTTGCCCCGCTGACAGGCGAACTCATTGCCCCACGGGTAGCGTCTTCCATCGGTGCCGCGGGCCGCTTTTTCCCACTCCGACTCGGTAGGCAGTCGCTTGTCGAGCCACTGACAGAACTTGGACGCTTCTTGCCAGCTGACCTTGGTGACCGGCAGGCGCTGACTCGTCGACGAAGACTTTTGGGGCAGCGCGCTACAAGCTCTGGCGGCGACACAGGCCTCGTACTGTTCAGCGGTGGTCTCGGTGCGATCGATCGCGAAGTCCGCCACCAGGACGCGCTGGACCGGTTTTTCGTCGGGATCGCCGTTTTCGTCGCCCCGCAGGAAGGGTCCAGCCGGGATCGTAACCATCTCGGTGCTGGCGGGGAGCGCTGTTGCCACGACTGCCCCGGCGGTGAGAAACCTGTACAAGAGCCACGACATCATGCCGCCTTAGTTAGCGCGTCGGAGCCGTCGTTCCAATCGCTTTCCGTGCGAGGTGTCACGTGAATCGCGCTGAGTTTCTGCAGCGACCGGAATCGGCGCGACCTCGTGAGCGGCTGATGTTCCTTGGTCCAGAACAGCTCAGCGACGAGGAACTGCTGGCACTGGTCCTCGGCTCTGGGGCGGCGATGCCGTTGGCTAGGCAGCTCCTCGATGTAACCGGCGGACTGCCCGGTCTGCGGCGCTCTGGACATCAAGCCCTGTGCATGCTGTCTGGGGTGGGGCAGGCCAAAGCTTGTCAGATCAAAGCCGCGCTCGAGCTGGGACGGCGGGCGCTCGCTCCAGAGCCGCTGCTCGGTCACCAGGTGCGGGCGCCGTCGGACATAGCCACTCTACTCAGCGTCGAGCTGGGCCAAGCCGAGCAGGAGGCGGTCCACGTCTTTGGCCTCGATTCCCGGCATCGGATTCGCTATCGCCACGTCGCGGCAGTGGGGCAGGTCGATCGCGTAGTGGTCAGCCTCGCGGATGTCTTTCGACCGCTGATTCGCGAGGGCATGGCGGCGGTGATCGTCGCTCACAATCATCCGAGTGGCGAGCCGAGTCCCAGTGAAGAAGACCAGCGTCTGACGCTGCGGCTGGCCCAGACCGGGCACCTGCTGAGCATTCCACTGCTTGACCATCTCATCGTGTCGCGCAACGGTTATTACAGCTTTGCCGACCACGGGCTGCTCAACTCGCCGCTATCGCTGCCAACCGGCAAGTGTCTGCTCGTGTCCGACGATGGGCCGATGACGGAGCTTCTGGGTGAAGCGTCACGTGGCTCGGCGCGTCGGTACAGCGACGTTGATGCGCCGAAAATGGCGGTTCCAAAAACCATCGCTTGAAATGGGCACTGGCTTGCGCATAATGCGCCCTCGTGAACCCCCTGGTCATCGGTGTTGCGGGTGGCACCGGCTCTGGCAAGTCGACGGTGGCCGCCAAGATTGTCGAGGGACTTCCCTCGGGAAGCGTGGTGATCCTCGATCATGACAGCTATTACCGCGATCGCTCGGAACTGACTCCAGCGATGGCGGAGCAGCTCAATTACGATCACCCGGACTCGCTCGAGACGGACCTGCTGATTCAGCAGCTGCGCAGGCTCAAGCAAGGCCAGGCGATCGATATGCCGCAGTACGACTTCAAGACGCACTCGCGGCTGAAGATGCGACGGCGGGTCGAATCGGCGCCGGTCATTGTCGTCGAGGGCATCCTTCTGTTCGTCGAGGCAGATCTTCGGGCGCTGCTCGACATCAAGCTGTTTGTAGACACCGACGCGGACATTCGCATTCTGCGCCGCATCCGTCGGGATCTAGAGCAGCGGGGACGGACGTTTCAGTCGATCCGCGAGCAGTACTACAAGACGGTGCGACCGATGCACCTACAGTTCGTCGAGCCGTCGAAGCGCTGGGCCGATCTGATCATCCCCGAGGGTGGCGAGAATCGGGTTGCTCTCGATATGGTGATTGGCCGGATGCGTCACTATCTGTCCGACAGTCTCCGGACCCCGGTTGCCAGCGACGACAGCGACAGCCGAATTGCCCACTGCTGAAGCCGGCGACGACGTCTCAAGCCCGCGCCGTGGCTAGTTGTAGTTCGAGAGAAGTCCGGCGCGTAGCGGGTGATCGGTCGAAGCGGTGGCTTTGCGAAGCTCCGCGCGATCGAGTGCGACTCGGTGGAGGGTGACGGCGACGTTGCCGGCCTTGCCTTCGACGATCGCGTACTCGGCATGTGCCATCACTTTGGGGGCCTGTCCGAAGGCGAACTCGAGAAACGGCATTCCGACGCTGCCAGGGTTGAGCAGCAGCGTACCGCGGTGCTGACGGACCAGCTGCAAGTGGGTATGTCCGCCCGCCATTACCGTCGAGCGCCGCTCCCCAAGCATTACGTCCAGCTCGTCAGCCGGGGTGGTCGCCAGCAGGTTCTCCATGTGCGAGCGCGGTGAACCATGAAACAAAATGAGTTTGCTCTCCGCATCGAGCTGGATATCCATCCCGGTTTGAAATGTGGCAATAAATGCCAGATCATCTGTTGATAATTGATCGCGACACCAGTCCACGGCTTGTTTGATGATAGGCGCCTCTGTATAACTTTCAATGAGCTGCCGATCGAGGAGAAACTCGTCGTGGTTGCCGAGAATACAGGGACAACGCTCATCGCGTAGGATTTGCAGCACCTCGCGCGGGTGCGGGCCGAGTGTCGCAACATCGCCCAGGCATATCGTTATATCGACTCCTTGGCTCTGGATATCACGAAACACCGCTCGCAGCGCCAGCTCGTTGGCATGGAGATCGGAGATCAGTGCGACTCGCAACGGTGGCTCCTTGGCTTAGATTCGCGGCTGCTGGATGAGCGGACGTGGTGCTCCCGGTGCCCGCAAGTCCGGCGCCTTCGTCGTCGACGCCGTCTTTTCGCTGTGCAAGATGGCGTCAGCAAGCTGGGCGGCTTGCAGGAGCATCTCGGGAGTACAAATCCGGGGCGAATAGTAGGCGCACTCGACCAGCTCAGTCAGCGTCGTCAGGCGTCGCTGGCTTGGCTCGGTCAGCGCTTTCGGCTTGCCGGGCCCGAGCCGCTCGCACAGCTCGCGCGGGGTCTGCGTCAGCAGCGCCTCACCACTAAGTCCGTCGGCGACCCGTCGCCACTCCGCCAGCAGTCGCGTCCGCAGCGGCTCCAGCCGAACCGTCACCTGCCGGAACTCTCCACGGTGCGGCAGCGTCGCCAGGAACTGCTGAGACAGATAGCCAGGAGCGGAGATCCGGAGCTGATAGCGGCCCGCGCTCAGCGTCGGAGTTGTAAAAGCGCCACTCGCTTGCGAGACGACCGTGTGCTGCGGCTCATGTCCGTCGCTGCCATCGGCAAACACGGCGATTGTGGCCGTGACGGGAACTCCGAAGGTGGCATCGATCACCAAGCCATCGATGCCGTGGTCGACGGCTCGCCGTAGGCTCAAAGCGGCCAGACGACGGTGCTGGGTCAGCCGGACGCCGGGCTCACCGAGGCGCAGCCCGATCGACGAGTGGGACGCAGACTCACTCGTCACCGTCGGCACTGGCACTTGCCGCAGCTGATACGCCTGCCACAGCTCGCGCAGCCAGTGAAGCAGTCGTCGTCCGAGCACATAGCCGAGCCACAGCCCCGCCGTCACCACCAGCGGCAGCACAAAAAAGAGCACCGAGATGGGCTCGGGCGGCAGCACCTGAAGCGTCAGCTCCGGCGAGCGACCGGGCTGGATATGGCTGCGACGAGGAAAAACGTGAGCCGAGAGCAGCGCCGCCCCGGTCGGGAGCAGCAGCTTCGGGACCGTAATCGAGAACTGACCCTGTGCGTCGGTCTGGGCATGACCGATGCTGCGCTTGCCAGCGGGCGACTCACTCACGATGCTGGCTTCGTCGGTGAGCGCCTCCAGCTCGACCAGCTCGCCGGGCAGTGGCCCCTCTTCGTCTCGCACAACCCCGATCACCGTCAGTGGATTGCCTTGCGGCAGCTCGTGACTCGCGGTCAGGCTCGGGGCTTGCAGCGTCACGGTCGCTTGACTGGTCAGCAGGAGCTCTTGGCTCGCTTCGGACTTGGCAAACAGGCGGTTGCCGGCAAAACGTGCCGCCAGCGTCAGCTTGTCACCGGACTTGCCGAGGCGCCGGGCAGAAATCCTCTTCTCGCCGTAGCCCTGCGCCAGCGCCAGCTTTTCGTGCTTTCGCCCGAGCGTAAGCTCCACTTCCCCGTCGATCGGCTCGCCTTCGCTGGAGAGCGCCACCCGCAGCGGCAGCTCGTCGGACAGGGCAAGGCGTGGCGGGGCCAAAAGGCGCAGCTGCGTCGGCTGCCGGCCCACGTCGATGGAGAAGATCCCTCGCGCCGAGTCGCGCAGCTCGTCTCCTCGGTACTCGGCATAGACGGTGTAGGTGGCGGGCGGGACCGCATCGTGCTCGACGGTGAGCATGCCATCGTCGCCGGTTCGCTTGTCGGGGAAGTAGATGGTCCCTTCGCTGCCTCGGAGCTGCACCGAGATCAGGCGATCGGCAAACGCACCATCGTCGCCGGACTCGCTTCCAGATGAGTGCCCACCGTCGCTAAGCTGGAGCTGGAGTGTCACCCGAAAGGTGTTTTTGCTATCGGGACGGCGGTTGACATCGCGCAGCTGAAGCCGGCTGCGGCCTCGCACCCTCAGGACGATTGCGTCGTCGGCGAGGGCGTTCCGCTCTGGCACCGTTTCTGCGACGAGCGGCGCGACAAGCAGCATCGCGAGCCGAACGCTCCAACGTGCCGAGGGCCGCATTTGCCGCATAGGCCACAGTATACGCAAGCCCCGTCTTGGCGTCGCTGAACAAGCGGGCGACGGCTTCCACTGTGGAGCCATTGGCCGAGCCTGCTACAGTTTGGCTTCTAGATGGCAGAATGTCGGGTGGCTGGGGAAGATACGCTCCTTCCCGAATGGCAGGATGTGACCGGTGAGAAGCGGAGGCTGTCGGCGGACGATCTGCCGCGCGGGGCGTCGATCGGGCGCTACCTCATCGTCGAGCGCTTGGGCAGTGGTGGCATGGGCGTGGTGTATGCCGCCTACGATCCGGACCTCAACCGCAAGGTAGCGATCAAGCTGCTGCGCAGTCAGCCGGGGGCGATGGCGTCGCAGGGTCGGGCGCGGCTGCTCCGCGAGGCGCAGTCGATGGCGCGGCTGTCGCATCCTCACGTCGTCGCGGTCTACGACGTCGGAGTGGCGTTCGATCAGGTCTTCGTGGCGATGGAGTTTATCGAGGGCTGCACGCTCGGGGAATGGCTGAGCAAGCCGCGGAGCGCCGAGGAAGTTCTGCGGATCTTCGTCGAGGCCGGCCAAGGACTGGCGGCTGCTCACGACGCTGGCATCGTCCACCGAGATTTTAAGCCAGA
>Ga0154020_10001596_pt1 | contig 27821 bp, 30 predicted proteins | sample Klosneuvirus_201_FD_109709 | JGI IMG/M metagenome (GOLD analysis project Ga0154020, IMG submission 109709) | Active sludge microbial communities from wastewater, Klosterneuburg, Austria - Klosneuvirus_20160825_MG | ecosystem: Engineered > WWTP > Aerobic digester > Activated sludge | place...
TATGCGGCACCCCCTCAAGGCGAGCAGCGCAGGGGAGTCGGCGCGCAGCGCCGACCGCCACAGTCGGCGACGCCACCGGGCATCGCCTGACGCGATCGCCACAACAGCTCGCCCGCCGAAAGCAGACGCACAGCGACGTCCGCAACGTGCCGCAAACAGCCTCGGCAAGCCCGCGGCCGCGGTGGTAGCGCGGATGGGAAGCCACCTGCTCCAGCGCGCCCGGCGCCACCCCAGCTTCATGGTGGGCGCCGCGCTGACGGTGCTGCTGCTCGCCGCCGCGCTGCTCTCGCTGGTCTGGTCGCCTTACCCGCCTGCGGCCATCGACATCCCGAACAAGCTGGCGCCGCCCGGCGCGGTGCACTGGCTGGGCACCGACATGCTGGGCCGCGACCTTTTCAGCCAGCTGCTGGTGGGCGCGCAGAACAGCATCGTCGTCGGTGTCGTCGCCGTGGGCATCGGGCTCGTCGCGGGGGTGCTGCTGGGCCTGCTGGCAGCCGCGCAGCGTGCGAGCGGGCGCGAGTGGGTCGACGAACTGGTGATGCGCGCAGCCGACTTCACCTTCGCCTTCCCGGCGCTGCTGTCGGCCATCATGCTCACCGCCATCTACGGCCCCGGGCTGGTGATGAGCATCGTGGCCATCGGCATCTTCAACATCCCGGTTTTCGCGCGCATCGCCCGCGGCGCCGCGATGGCGGTGTGGGCGCGCGACTACGTCACCGCCGCGCGCGCCGCCGGCCAGGGGCCGCTGGCCATCACGCGCGACCACGTGCTGCCCAACGTGGCCAGCCCGCTCATCGTGCAGGCCACGATCTCGTTCGCCACGGCGATACTGGCCGAGGCCGCGCTGTCCTACCTGGGCCTGGGCACGCAGCCGCCGCAACCCAGCTGGGGCCGCATGCTCAACGACGCGCAGTCGCTGATGTTCCAGGCGCCGCTGCTGGCCGTCTGGCCCGGCCTGGCCATCATGCTGAGCGTGCTGGGCCTGAACCTGATGGGCGATGGCCTGCGCGACCTGCTCGACCCGCAACTGGCGCGCCAGCGCTGAACCGCATGACACCCACCGCCATGAAGATCGACTTTGTCTCCGACGTCGCCTGCCCCTGGTGCGCCGTCGGCCTGAACGCGCTGGAACGTGCGCTCGAACGCATCGGCCCGGATCTGGCCGTCGAGCTGCACTTCCAGCCCTTCGAGCTGAACCCCACGCTGTCGGTCGAGGGTGCCGACGCCACGGCCTACCTGAAGGCCAAGTACGGCCTCGACGACGCGCGGCTGGCGCAGAACCGTGCCGTCATCCGCGAGCGCGGCGCGGCGGTCGGTTTCGCCTTCGGCGAACGCACCCGGGTCTGGAACACCTTCGACGCGCACCGCCTGCTGTACTGGGCGGGGGTCGACGGGCCGGCAGGCAGCCAGCGTGCGCTGAAACACGCGCTGCTGCAGGCCTACCACGGCGAAGGCCGCAACCCGGGCGCCGAGGACGTGCTGCTGGACCTGGCTGCGCAGGTGGGCCTGGACGTCGACGCCGCGCGCCGCATCTTGCGCAGCGAAAGCTGCGCCGCCGAGGTGCGGGCCGCCGAAGGGGCCTGGCATCGCGCCGGCATCCATGCCGTGCCCGCCGTCATCGTCGACGACCAGCATCTCATCTCCGGCGGGCAGCCGCCCGAGGTCTTCGAACGGGCGCTGCGCGAGATCGCCGCGCAAAGGGCGGGCTGATGCCGCGCAACATCGAGATCAAGGCGCGCATCGCCAGCGTCGAGGCCCTGCTGCCGCGCGCGCAGGCGCTGGCCGGCCGCGCACCCGAACTCATCGTCCAGGACGACAGCTTCTTCAGCGTGCCGCACGGCCGCCTGAAGCTGCGCGAATTCGCCGACGGCAGCGCCGAGCTCATCCACTACCAGCGCGCCGACAGCGCCGCCGCCAAGGCCAGCGACTACGTGCGCGTGCCGGTGGCCGACGCCGCGGCCCTGCGCGAGGCACTGGCCCGCGCCTGCGGCCAGGCGGGGCGCGTGCGCAAGCGGCGCTGGCTGCTGCTGGCCGGGCAGACACGCATCCACCTCGACCGTGTCGACGGCCTGGGCGACTTCATGGAACTCGAAGTCGTGCTGCGCGACGACCAGAGCGACACCGAGGGCGCAGCCGTCGCCGAAGGCCTGATGCAGGCGCTGGGCCTGACCGGCGCCGAACGCCTGGCCGGCGCCTACCTCGACCTGCTGGCCGCCACGCGCGGCGCCTGAGCACCGACACACGGTGAGCCTGCTCCACGTCGACGACCTGCGCGTCGTCCTGCCCACGGCCCGCGGCCCGGCGGCGGCGCTGCGCGGCGTGTCGTTGACGCTCGAACGCGGCCAGACGCTGGGCCTCATCGGCGAGTCGGGCTGCGGCAAGAGCCTCACCGCGCTGGCCGTGATGGGCCTGCTGCCCGAAGGTGCGCAGGTGCAGGGACGCATCCGCTTCGACGGCCAGGAGCTCACCGCGCTGGACGACGCCGCGTTGTGCCGCGTGCGCGGCCGGCGCATCGGCATGGTGTTCCAGGAACCGATGAGCGCGCTGAACCCGCTGCACACCGTCGGCCGCCAGATCGCCGAGCCGCTGCGCCTGCACCTGGGCCTGTCGGCCTCGGCCGCGCGCGCGCAGGCGCTGCGCCTGCTGGAACGTGTGCAGCTGCCGAACGCCGCGCAGCGGCTCGATGCCTATCCGCACCAGCTCAGCGGCGGCCAGCGCCAGCGTGTCGTGATCGCCATCGCGCTGGCCTGCGGCCCGGCGCTGCTGGTGGCCGACGAGCCCACCACGGCGCTGGACGTGACGCTGCAGCGCGAGGTGCTGCGGCTCATCGACGGCCTGGTGCGCGAGGACGGCATGGCGCTGCTGCTCATCAGCCACGACCTGGCGCTGATGGCCGACAGCGTGCAGCGCCTGCTGGTGATGTACGGCGGCACCGTCGTCGAAGGCGGCGCCACCGCCGACGTGCTGCGGCGTGCCGCCCACCCCTATACGCGTGGCCTCATCGCGGCGCGGCCGCGGCTGGGTCAGGGCAGGTCACGCGGCATGGCGGGGCGCCTGGCGACGATCCCCGGCCGCGTGCCCGAACTGGCCGACCTGCCGCCCGGCTGCCCTTTCGCCGAACGCTGCGCGCTGGCGCTGGACGCCTGCCGCGCCGCGCCGCCGCCGCCGGTGATGCTGGGCCCCGATCACCACGCGCGCTGCCTGCGCACCGAGGCCGGATGAGCGCCGCATGAACGTCGCCACCGCCGCCATCGAAGCGCCCCTGCTGGCCGTCGAAGGGCTGGCCAGGTCCTATACCCTGCCGCGCCCGCACGCGCTGGCCGCCGCCCCCGTCGTGCAGGCGCTGGCCGGCGTGAGCTTCACGCTGCAGGCCGGCCGCAGCCTGGGTGTGGTGGGCGAATCGGGCTCGGGCAAAAGCACGCTGGCGCGGCTGGTGATGGCGCTGGAACGGCCCGGCGCCGGTGCCGTGCGGCTGGACGGCGTCGACCTGCACCGGCTCGATGCCGCCGCGCTGCGCCGGGCGCGCACGCAGTTCCAGATGGTCTTCCAGGACCCCTACGGCTCGCTGGACCCGCGCCGCACCGTGGCGCAGACGGTGGCCGAACCTCTGGCCGTGCTGCACCGCGCCGGCGCCGCCGAGCAGCGTGAACGCGTCGCCGACGCGCTGGAAGCCGTGGGCCTGCGCGCTGCCGACGCCGCCAGGTACCCGCACGAATTCAGCGGCGGCCAGCGCCAGCGCATCGCCATCGCCAGGGCGCTCATCACGCGGCCGAAACTCATCGTCGCCGACGAGCCGGTGAGTGCACTCGACGTCAGCGTGCAGGCCCAGGTGCTGAACCTGATGCAGGACCTGCAGGACCGCTACGGCGTCACCTACCTCTTCATCAGCCACGACCTGGCGGTGGTGGAACACGTCTGCGACGAGGTGCTGGTGCTGCACGAAGGCCGCATCGTCGAGCAGGGGCCGCCGGCGCGGCTGTTCGGGGCGCCGCAGCACCCCTGCACGCAGCGCCTGCTGGCCGCCGTGCCCGGAGGCGGGCGGGCCTGAACGGCGCGCCGCGCCCTGCGCGCTGCGCCAGAATCGCCGCCACAGCCACCGGAGGCGCAGATGAGCCGAGCCACCATCGAACGCTTCTACGCCGCCTTCGCACGCCTGGACGCCGACACCATGCAGGCCTGCTATGCGCCCGACGCGGCCTTCGACGACGAGGTCTTCTCGCTGCGCGGGCGCGAGCAGATCGGCGGCATGTGGCGCATGCTGTGCTCGGCGACGCAGGCCACGGGCCGGGCGCACTGGGCGCTGGACGTGAGCGACATCACCGAGCGCAGCGCGCACTGGGACGCGCATTACCTCTTCTCGGCCACGGGCCGGACGGTGCTGAACCGCATCGACGCCGAATTCGAGTTCGACGCGCAGGGTCGGATCACGCGCCACCGCGACCGCTTCGACTTCGCGTCCTGGGCGCGCCAGGCACTGGGCCTGCCGGGCTGGCTGCTGGGCTGGACACCCTTCCTGCGCCACAAGGTGCGCGCACAGGCGGCGCGCCAGTTGCAGCGTTTTCTGCAGCGGGGCTGACGGCATGCGCGCTTCGTGTGCCGGCCCGGCCGGTCGCCGGCCATGACGCCCACCGACCTGCACGCGCTGCCTGCCGTCGAGCTGAACCGTGCCTACGCGGCCGGCACGCTGTCGCCGCTGGAGGTGGCCCGGGCCGTCGTGGCGCAGGTCGAACGCTGGGAGCCGCACCTGCACGCCAGCTGGGACTTCGACGCCGCGGAAGCGCTGGCCATGGCGCGCGCTTCCGAAGCCCGCTGGCACGCAGGCAGCGCGCTCGGCCCGCTCGACGGCGTGCCCGTCACGCTGAAGGAGAACATCGCCACGCGTGGCCGTGCGATGCCGCTGGGCACCGCAGCCAGCCTGCACGTGCCGGCCGCAGCCGACGCGCCGCCCGCGGCCCGCCTGCGCGAAGCCGGCGCGGTGTTCGTCGCGCGCACCACGATGCCCGACTACGGCATGCTGAGTTCGGGCCTGTCGTCCTTCCACACGCTGACGCGCAACCCCTGGGACCTGTCGAAGAACCCCGGCGGCAGCAGCGCCGGCGCGGCCGCCGCGGCGGCGGCCGGCTACGGGCCGCTGCACCTGGGCACCGACATCGGCGGCTCCATCCGGCTGCCGGCAGCGTGGTGCGGCGTGGCCGGCTTCAAGCCGAGCGCCGGGCGCATCCCCATCCACCCGCCCTACACCGGGCGCGTGGCCGGGCCGCTGGCGCGCCAGGTCGCCGACATCGCGCTGGCCATGCCCGTGCTCAGCCGGCCCGACAGCCGCGACGCCACGCGCCTGCCGCCGCAGGCCATCGCCTGGCACGAACTGGGCGGCGATGCCGAGCCGCAGGCCGTGCTGCGCGGCCTGAAGGTGGGCCTGCTGCTCGACGCCGGCTGGGGCCTGGCGCCCGAGGCCGACATCGTGGCCGCGGTGCAGGCCGCGGCGCGCCTGTTCGAGGCCGCCGGCGCCACCGTCGAGCCGCTGCCCGGCTTCACGACGCGCGAGATGGCCGACGGCATCAACCGCTTCTGGCGCATGCGCTCGTGGCTGGACATCGGCGCGCTGCCGCCCGAGCGGCAGGCGCGCGTGCTGCCCTACATCCGCGACTGGGTCGCCGCGGCCGCCGGCTACACCGCCGCGCAGGTCTTCCACGGCCAGGCGCAGATGGCCGCGCTGCGCGACGCGGCGGTGGCCGCCAGCGCGGCCTTCGACGTCGTGCTGTCGCCGGTGGCGCCGGTGTCGGCCTTCGCCGCCGGGCACGCCAGCCCCACCAACGACCCGCTGCGCGCGATGGAGCACATCGCCTACACGCTGCCCGCCAACATGAGTGGACAGCCGGCCATCACGGTGCCTTGTGCGCACGGCCACGCGGGGCTGCCCATCGGCCTGCACCTCATGGGCCGCCTGCACGACGACCTGGGCGTGCTGCGCGTGGCGCATGCCTTCGAGCGCCTGCGCGGGCGGCTGCGCCCGTGGCCGCTGCCGCCCGTGTGAACGCACCGCCGGCGCGGCCCGCCGCGCGGGGGGCCCCGCAACCGCGCTACATTCGCGCCCATGTCGACCCCGGACCTGCGCGGCAACCCCTGCAGCAGCCACCACCGGGCCGCGCTCGATGCCACCGAGCGGGCCCTGTGGCGCATGATGTCGTTCTACGACACACCGCTGGCCGACCTCGAACAGGCGGCGGCGGCCGACCCCGGCTGGATGCTGCCGCCGTTGATGAAGGCCGGCTTCCTGCTGAGCCTGACCGAACCCGCGCTGGTGGCCGAGGCCGAGGTGGCGCTCGACGCCGCACGCGCGCTGGCGCACCACGCCAACGCGCGTGAACGTGCGCACCTGCAGGCGGTGCAGCGGCTGCAGGAAGGCCGCTGGCAGTCGGCCTGCCGCGTCTGGGACGAACTGCTCATCGAACATCCGCACGACGCGCTGGCGCTGCAGTGGGCGCAGCTGTGGGATTTCTACCGCGGCGACGCGGTGAACCTGCGTGCACGCCCGGCGCGCGTGCTGCCGGCCTGGGACGAAGCCGACCCGCTTTTTGCGCACGTGCTGGCGCTGCACGCCTTCGGGCTGGAGGAATGCAACCTCCACCCGCAGGCCGAGGAGGCCGGGCGCCGCGCGCTGGCCATCGAGCCGCGGGCACCCTGGGCCGTGCACGCCGTGGCGCACGTGATGGAGATGCAGGGCCGCTACGAGGACGGCGCGGCCTGGCTGCGCCAGCACCAGGCGCAGTGGGCCGTGGGCAACGGCTTCGCCGCGCACCTGTGGTGGCACAAGGGGCTGTTCCGCCTGGAGGCGATGGACCTCGCGGGCGCGCTGCGGCTGCTGGACAGCCACCTCAGCGGCGACGCGCTGCAGGTGACGCTGCAGCGCGTCGACGCCGCGGCGCTGCTGTGGCGGCTGCACCTGCTGGGCGCGGACGTCGCCGGCCGCGCCGCGGCCCTGGTGGCCGGCTGGCCGCTGGGCGCGGACGGCGCCGGCCACTATGCCTTCAACGACCTGCATGCCGTGCTGGCACTGCTGGCCGCCGGTGAACCGGCCCGCGCCGAGGCCTGGGTGGCACGCTGCGCCGAACGCGCCCTGGGCGCCGAGGACGCGCGCCGCAGCAATCACCTGATGGCGCGTGAAGTGGGCCTGCCGCTGATGCGCGGCCTGCTGGCCTACGCCCGCGGCGACGCCGACGGGGCCGTCGACCTCATCTACCCCGTGCGTGCCGGCGCGCAGCGCCTGGGCGGCAGCCACGCCCAGCGCGACCTCATCGACCAGACGCTGCTGGCTGCCGCGGCCCTGGGCGGCCGCCGCAGCCTGGGCCGCGCGCTGGTCAACGAACGCTGCATGGCCAAGCCGGTGACGCCGCTCACGCGGCGGTGGATCGAGAAGCTGGCGCTGCCCGAACAGGCACGCGCCTGAAATGCGGCCCCCAGGCTCACTTCGTTCGCCACCCCCCGAGGGGGCTCTTGCTGCGGCCCGGCAAAGCCGGTTCCACGCAAGGCCTTGATCGGGTGCTGCCGCAGGAGATCGCATGGCAGCACAAGAGCAGCGCGAGCAGCGCCTGAAGCTGCTGGAAGACGACATCGGCCGCGCGCTGGGCGAAAGCGCGCGCAACGGTGAACTGCAGTCGGCGCCGAGCTACGGCAAGCCGCTGCACTTCGGCGACGGCTACGACGACACGCCGGCCGAACTGCGCATGCCGATGAAGGTGCTGAAGGACGCCGGCGTCGTGCCGCCCGAAGTCGAGCTGATGCAGCGCATCGCGGCACTGGAGGCGCGCGCCGCGGCCGCCGCCGCGCCCGAAGCGGCGGCGCTGCGGCGCGAGGCCGCCGAACTGCGCCTGGGGCTCGCGCTGCGCCTGGAACGGCTGCGCCTGTCGGGCAGCCTGTAGCGGGCAACGCGACGCTGCGGCGGCGCCGCGGCGCCGCTGCTCAGGCCGGCCGCAGCGCCTGCGCGGCAGCCGCCACGATGCGGCGGCTCAGGCCATCGAGCAGCGACGACGCGGCGCGGGCCTGCTGCCAGTAGAGCGGCACGTCCAGCGGGCTGGCGGGCAGCAGTTCGACCAGCGCGCCTTCGCGCAGCTGCGGTTCGACCAGCGCCAGCGGTTGCAGACCCCAGCCCATGCCGGCCACGGCCGCGGTGACGAAGGCCTGGGTCGACGGCAGGGTGTGGCGCGGCAAGGCCACGTCGCGGTGGCACAGGCGTCGCACCCAGCGGGCCTGCAGGTCGTCCTTGGCGTTGAAGGCCAGGCTGGGCGCACGCGCCAGGCTGGCCGCGCCGACGCCGCCGGCGAAGTGGCGCGCCACGAAGGCCGGGCTGGCGGCCGCGAGGTAGCGCATGGCGCCCAGCGGCAGGCTGTTGCAGCCCGCCGCCGGGCGCGCCGTGCCGGTCACGGCGGCGAGCACCGCACCACTGCGCAGCCACTCGCTGGTGTGGTCCTGGTCGTCGACCGCCAGTTCCACCAGCACCGGTGCGTCGGCCGCGTAGGCGGCGATGGCCGGCGCGAACCAGGTGGCCAGGCTGTCGGCGTTGACGGCGACCGGCAACGCCACCCGTGTCGGGCCCGCCGGCGCGCGCGTCGGCAGCGCCGCCTGCAGTTCCTGTTCGAGCAGGCCGACCTGGTCCACGTGCCGGCACAGGCGCCGGCCCGTCTCGGTGGCCCGGCAGGGCTGATCACGCACCACCAGCGCGCAGCCGACACGCTCTTCCAGCGCCCGGATGCGCTGCGACACGGCCGAGGGCGTGACGTGCAGCGCCGCGGCCGCGCGCTCGAAACTGCCCTCGCGCACGACGGCCGCCAGCGCCGACAAGGCCGCGTAGTCGAACATGGTTCAGTTTCGCTTCATCTGCTGTAGTCGAATAAGTTTGGCTTCACGGGCGCGGGCTGGCAAGCTTGCATCCTCATGAGCCCGACCGCAGATGCCACCCTGGCCTTCCCCGTGTTCGTCCAGGGCCTGGCCCTGAGCCTCGGGCTCATCGTGGCCATCGGCGCGCAGAACGCGTTCGTGCTGCGCCAGGGCCTGCGCCGCGAGCATGTGGGCAGCGTCGTGCTGTTCTGCGCCGCGGCCGACGCCGCCCTCATCGCCGCGGGTGTGCTCGGCATGGCCCAGGTGCTGGGCCGGCACCCCGGCCTGGCGCGGGCGCTGGCGCTGGCGGGCGCGCTCTTCCTGGCGGTCTATGGCGCGCAGGCCCTGCGCCGGGCGCGGCAGGCCCATCGGCTGCAGGCGGCCGCGGGCGGTGCCGGCGCCGGGCGCGGCGTGGTGCTGGCGCAGGCGGCGGCCTTCACGCTGCTCAACCCGCACGTCTACCTGGACACCGTGCTGCTGGTGGGCAGCATCGGCGCGCAGCAGCCCGCCGCGCTGCGGGGCTGGTTCATCGCGGGGGCCGGCGGTGCCAGCCTGTTCTGGTTTGCGCTGCTGGGCTTCGGCGCGCGCTGGCTGGCGCCGGGGTTCGCCCGGCCGCGGGCCTGGCAGGTGCTCGACGGCCTGATCGGCGTGACCATGTTCGTGCTGTCGGCGCTGCTGGTGCGACACGCGCTCGTCGGCGCCTGAGCGCGCGCCCGGACCTGCCGCTTCGCGCCAGGCCGCGCACGGCCCGCGCGCCGGGGCCGGGGCGCTTCAGACCAGCGGCGGCGGCAGCTGTTCGGCCGCGAACACCTGCTGCAGCGCGGGCCGCGCCAGCATGCGCTGCAGGTAGGGGCCGATGTGCTGGAACTGGCGCGCCGGACGGCTGCCGAAGTTGCGTGTCCAGCGGCACAGCATGAAGGCCAGCGGGTCGGTGGCGCTGTAGTCGGCACCCAGCAGCCAGGGGCCGCCGTGGCGGGCCAGCTGGTCGTCGATCTGCTGCAGCAGGGCCACCACGCGGGCCTCGGCGTGCGCCTTCACCTGGGCCGTGCCTTCGGCGTTGCCGGCGTCCACCCAGCGTTCGGGGTAGAAGTAGTGGATGAGCGTGGCCTGCAGCGTGTTGCTCAGCCAAAACATCCACTTGTAGCAGTGGGCCCGCTCGGCGCTGCCCAGCGGCGGGGCCAGGCCGGCGGCCGGGTGGGTGTCGGCCAGGTGCAGCAGGATGGCCGCGGTCTCGTACAGCACGAGATCGCCGTCCACCAGCACCGGGATGAGCCCGTTCGGGTTCAGCTTCAGGTAGGCGGGCGACTTGTGGCCGTCGTTGGCGCGGTCGACGAGCTGCAGCGTGAAGGGCGTGCCCAGCTCGCGCAGCAGGCAGTGCACCGCGAAGCTGGCGGCGCCGGGCAGGTAGTGGAGCGTGATCATCGCGGCGATGCTAGCCGGCGCGCTGCACGCCGTGTTTCCGGGTGCGCCCTCGGTCATGATGCGGGCCCGAACTTCGCCTGGGGCCGAGCATGTCCGAGTACACCGCACAGCTGCACTGGCAGCGCGCCGCCGACGAGCGCTTCACCGACCAGCGCTACAGCCGCCGCCACACGCTGCACTTCGATGGCGGCGTGGTGCTGCCGGGCTCGTCGTCGCCATCGGTGGTGCCGCTGCCGATGTCCGACGCGGCGGCGGTCGACCCCGAGGAACTCTTCGTCGCCGCGCTGGCCAGCTGCCACATGCTGTGGTTCCTGTCGCTGGCCGCCGCACGCGGGCAGGTCGTCGACCGCTACGAGGACGACGCCGTGGGCCTGATGGCGCGCAATGCCGAGGGCCGCCTGGCGATGACCGTGGTCACGCTGCGCCCGCGCGTGCGCCTTGCCGGTGGCGCGCCGGTCGACGCCGCGACGCTGGCCGCGCTGCACCACGCGGCGCACGAGGCCTGCTTCATCGCCAGTTCCGTGAAGACCGAGCTGCGCTGCGAGCCGCGCCCCTGAGCGCGCCCCCAGCCCTGCCGCTTCGCGCCGGGCGCCCGAGAGGGATGAGGACACTGCGCAGCGGCCGTGCGTGTCCCGTGTCCTCACGCGCGGACGGCATGCCGTCCGGCGCCCCCTCGGTGGCGGGGGTGGGCCTTGAAAGCGCCGGCAGCTGCGCCCAGATGGCCCGGTGACGCTGCTCGGGCCCCTGCTGTTCTTCCTGGCCTTGCTGGCCATCGTGGCGGCCTGGCTGGCCGGCCCGGCCGTGCTGGCCGCCGTGCGCCGGGCGCGTGTGCGCCGGCAACCCTTCCCGCGCGCCTGGCGCGAGATCCTGCGCCGCCGCATGCCGGCCTTCGCACGGCTGCCGGCCGACCTGCAGCTGCAGGTGAAGAAACACGTGCAGGTGCTGCTGGCCGAAAAACCCTTCATCGGCTGCGCCGGCCTCGTCGTCACCGACGAGATGCGGGTGCTGATCGCCGCGCAGGCCGCGCTGCTGCTGCTGAACCGCGATGCCGACTACTTCGGCAACCTGCGCCAGGTGCTGGTCTACCCGGGCGCCTTCATCGTCGAGCGTGAACTCGCCAACGGCAGCGGCCTGATGCACGCCACGCGGCGCGCGCTGGCGGGCGAGTCGTGGCAGCAGGGCCAGCTGCTGCTGAGCTGGGACGACGTGCTGGCCGGCGCCGCCGACCCCGACGACGGCCACAACGTCGTGATCCACGAGTTTGCGCACCAGCTCGACCAGGAACGCGGCCGCGCCAACGGCGCGCCCTGGCTGGGTCGGCGCGAGGCCGAACCGCCGCCACGCCGGCGCGGGGCGGCGCCCTCCCGGCCGGGCCGCGGCGCAGGCCACGAGCCCGGTGACCCGTACCCACGCTGGGCGCGTGTGCTGGGCGCCGAATTCGAGCAGCTGCGCCAGCGCCTGGCGCGCGGCGAAACCGGGGTCATAGCCGCCTACGCCGCCACCGACCCGGCCGAGTTCTTCGCCGTCGTCAGCGAACACTTCTTCGAGCAGCCCGCGGCACTGGCCGCCGCCCACCCGGCGCTGTACGCCGAGTTTGCGCGCCTGTACCGCTGCGACCCGCTCGCCTGGTAGCGGCAAGACCTGTCTTCGCCTCGGACAAGCCGGCCCGCGCCAGCGGCCGCTGCCGGGGCTGCACAGAATGCGCGCCATGGACACCGCCCTCGTCTGGCTGAAGCGCGACCTGCGCCTGCGCGACCACGCGCCGCTGCACGCCGCGCAGGCTGCGCGGGCGGCCGCCGCCGTCTACGTCGTCGAACCCGCCTGGCTGGGCAGCCCCGAGTTCAGCGCCAGCCACCTGCAGTTCACGCTGGCCGGCCTGGCCGGGCTGCGCCGCGACCTGGCGGCCCGCGGCCTGCCGCTGCTGGTGCGCGTGGGCGCGGCACCTGCGGTGTTCGACACGCTGCAGCGCGAGTTCCCGTTCACGCGGCTGCTCAGCCACGAAGAGACCGGCCCCGGCTGGAGCTACAGGCGCGATCTCGACGTCGCCGCCTGGTGCCGCGCGCGCGGCGTGGCCTGGCTGGAAACGCCGCAGACGGGCGTGGTGCGCCGGCTGCGCGCACGCGCCGGCTGGGCCGCGCGCTGGGCACAGCGCATGGACGCCCCCGCGCTGCCGGCGCCCACGGCCTTCCGCGGCGCGGCGGCCTGGGCGCTGGCCGACCTGCCCGACCTGCCCACGGCCGCCGCGCTGGGCGTGGCGCCGCCGTCGCAGGCGCTGCAGCCGGCGGGTGAAGACGCGGCCTGGGCGGTGCTGTCCAGCTTCCTGGCGGGCCGCGGCCGCGACTACCGCCGCGCGCTGAGCAGCCCGCTCAGCGCCGAAGCCGGCTGCAGCCGGCTCAGCCCTTACCTGGCCTTCGGCAAGCTGTCGCTGCGCGACGTGCACCAGGCCACCGAGGCCGCCATCGCACGCGCCCAGGCCGCAGGCGACCGTGCGCTGGCCCACGGGCTGCGCGGTTTTGCGGGCCGGCTGCGCTGGCACTGCCATTTCATGCAGAAGCTGGAAGACGAGCCGGCGATCGAGTTCCGCAACTTCGCGCGTGTCTGTGACGGCCTGCGCCCGGGCGACGTCACGGCGCTCGACGAGGCCAGCCGGCAGCGCCTCGACGCCTGGTGCGCCGGCCGCACCGGCTACCCGATGGTCGACGCCTGCATGCGCAGCCTGTGCGCCACGGGCTGGCTGAACTTCCGCATGCGCGCGATGCTGGTCAGCTTCGCCGCCTATCACCTGTGGCTGCACTGGCGCGAACCGGGCCTGTTCCTGGCGCGCCAGTTCCTCGACTTCGAGCCCGGCATCCACTGGAGCCAGATGCAGATGCAGAGCGGCACCACCGGCATCAACACGCTGCGCATCTACTCGCCGGCCAAGCAGGCGCGTGAACACGACCCGCAGGGCAGCTTCGTGCGCCGTTGGGTGCCCGAGTTCGGCACGCCCGACTACCCGACGCCCATCGTCGACGAGCGCGCCGCGCTGAAGTTCGCGAAGGACCGCCTCTACGGCCTGCGCGCCACGCCGGCCGCCCGCGCCGAGGCCGACGCGGTGCAGCAGCGCCACGGCTCGCGCCGCAGCGGGCTGCCGCCCTCGGGCCGCGCCGCGGCTGCACCGCGCGCCGCGCGCCAGCCGCCCGCGGCCAAGGCAGCCAGCCCGCAGGGCGAGCTTTTCTGATGTCGCCGCACACCGGCTTCAAGGGCAACAAGGCCGCACTGCCCGTCAAACCCTGCCTGGCCTGCGGCCGCCCGATGAGCTGGCGCAAGGCCTGGGCGAAGAACTGGGCCGAGCTGCGTTACTGCTCCGAGGCCTGCCGCCGCCGCAAACCCGCCCACCCGCGCACGCCGTGACCCGCACCCTGAGCCCCCTTCGCCCGCTGCGCCATCTGGTCGTCGTGCTCGGCGACCAGCTCGACCGCCAGGGCAGCGCCTTCGACGGCTTCGACCCCGCGACCGACCGCGTCTGGATGTGCGAGGCCGACGAGGAAGCCACGCATGTCTGGTGCAGCCAGCAGCGCCTGGTGGTCTTCCTCGCGGCCATGCGCCACTTCGCGCAGGCCCTGCGCGACGAGGGCCTGCCGCTGGACCATGTCCAGGGCGCCAGCCTGGCGCAGGCGCTGGCGGCCACGCTGGCGGCGCAGCCGGTGCAGCGCGTCGTGCTCACCGAGCCGGGTGACTTCCGCGTGCGTGCGGCGCTGCAGCAGGCGGCCGCGGCGGCCGGCGTGCCGCTGGACCTGCGCGAAGACCGCCACTTCCTGTGCAGCACGCGCGAATTTGCCGCCCACGCGCAGGGCCGCAGGCAATTGCGCATGGAGTACTTCTACCGCGAGATGCGGCGCCGCCACCGCGTGCTGATGGACGGTGACGAACCCGCCGGCGGGCAATGGAATTACGACGCCGAGAACCGCGAGGGTTTCGGGCCGAACGGGCCGGGTTTTGTGCCCGCGCCGACGCGTTTTGCACCCGATGCGATCACGCACGAGGTCATGCGTTTCGTGCGCGACCGTTACGCCGCGCATCCCGGCCGCGTCGACGCATTCGGCTGGCCCGTCACGCGCGCCCAGGCGCTGCAGGTGCTGGCCGATTTCATCGCCGAACGGCTGCCGCATTTCGGCCGCTGGCAGGACGCGATGTGGGGCGGCCAGCCCTGGCTTTACCACGCGCATATCTCGGTGGCGCTGAATTTGAAACTGCTGAACCCGCGTGAAGTGGTCGCCGCCGCCGAGGCCGCCTGGCGCCGCGGCGACGTGCCGCTGCCGGCGGCCGAGGGTTTCATCCGCCAGGTGCTGGGCTGGCGCGAATACGTGCGCGGCATCTATTGGCTGAAGATGCCGCATTACGCCCAGGGCAATGCGCTCGACGCACGGGAAGACCTGCCGGCCTGGTTCTGGACCGGCGACGTGCCCATGCGCTGCCTGCACGACGCCCTCGCGCAGACGCTGCGGATCGGTTACGCGCACCACATCCAGCGCCTGATGGTCACGGGGCTCTACGCGCTGCTGCACGGCGTGCAGCCGCAGCAGGTGCACGGCTGGCATCTCAGCGTCTACGTCGACGCCGTGGAATGGGTCGAACTGCCCAACACCCTGGGCATGAGCCAGTATGCCGACGGCGGCATCATGGCCAGCAAGCCCTATGCGGCCACCGGCAAGTACATCGAACGCATGAGCGACCACTGCCGCGGCTGCCGCTTCAAGCCGGCCTTGCGCACCGGCGCGCAGGCCTGCCCCTACACCACGCTGTACTGGGATTTCCTGCTGCGCCATGAACGGCGCTTCGCCAGCCATCCGCGCATGGCGCTGCAGGTCAAGAACGTCGCGCGGCTGGACGCCGCCGAACGTGCGGCCATCACCACCCGCGCCGCCGCGGTGCGCCGCGGCGACTGGGACGCGGGATGAGCCGCAGCCACGCGGCGCCGGCATGAACGGCCTGTTCGACACCCCCGCGTTCGAGCCCACGCCGGCCGCTGCACGCGCGCGCCTGGCCGCCGTGCGCCCGGCGGCCTACGCGCGCACGCGCAACGCCATCGAAGGCGAGGTCACACGCCTGTCGCCCTACCTCACGCACGGCCTGCTGACGCTGCCGCAGGCGCTGGCCGACGTGCTGCAGCGCGGGCCGCTGCCGGTGCAGCACAAGCTGGTCAGCGAATTCGGCTGGCGCGAGTATTTCCACCATGTCTGGCTGCACGCCGGCGAGGGCATCTTCGAATCGCTGCACGAAGGCGTGCTGCCCGACGCGGCCTATGCGCGCGCGCTGCCGGCCGACATCCGCGCCGGCGCCACCGGCGTGCCCGTCGTCGACGTGGCGGTGCGCACGCTCTACCGCAGCGGCTACCTGCACAACCACGCGCGGCTGTGGCTGGCTTCCTACGTCGTGCACCTGCGCAAGGTGCACTGGCGCGCCGGCGCCGACTGGCTCTACGGCCATCTGCTCGACGGCGACCTCGCCAGCAACCACCTCAGCTGGCAATGGGTGGCCGGCACCGGCAGCCACAAACCCTACCTGTTCAATGCCGGGAACGTCGAGCGCCATGCGCCGGCGGCCTGGCACAGCCGCGGCACGCCCGTCGACGTCGACTACGGCACGCTGGACGGCCTGGCGCGGCGGCCGCAGGCGGTGGCCGGCGATGCCGGCACGCCCGTCGTCGAACCGGCGCTCGTGGCCGCGCCGCCGGCCGGCCTGGGCACGGCGCCCGATGCCGCCGCGGTGCAGGGCCGCGCCGTGGTGCTGGTGCATCCGTGGTCGCTGGCGGCGGCGCCGGGCGTGGCGGCCGATGCGCTGCGTGTCGGCCTGCTCGACCTCGATTTCCACCGCCGCTGGCCCTGGAGCCCGGCGCGCTGGGCCTTCGTCGGCGCCCGGCTGCGACAGGTCTGCGACCACGTCTGGTGCGGCAGCCCGGACGATCTGTTGGCCGCACTGCAGGGCGCGGCCGGCGTGCATGGTGTGCACGACGCGCACCTGCACCCGGCCTTCGCCGCCCTGCAGCTGCGGCCGGCGCCGCGGCTGCTGCCCTGGCCGGCCCGCCGCTGTTCGTCGTTCTCGCAGTTCTGGGTTCGCGCCACGCGGGGCCTGGCGCAGGCGCAGGAATTGATGGCGCGTTGAATGGCCGCCCGCGTCGCGTGGCCGCGGCCATCGGCGCCCGAAAGCCGCGTGCAGCGGCGCCGCAATGGAAGGCATGGATGGCGTGCCGACGCGGTTTCCGAATCGGGGCCGGAATCAGGACGGGAATCGGGTCTGGAATCCGATGCTGAATGGCTTTCGAATGGGTTTCGAATGGGCTTCGAATGAACGTCGAATGGGATTGGAATAGGCTGCGCGAATGGGCTGCCGTTGCATTTCGTTAACGTCGGAAAAACCCGGCCGGCAAACCGCGGTGATAATGCCGCCGTTCAAGAGGCGCAATTTTGAATACCAAGACGCCTCGGCCCGGCCCCCCGCGGGTTCGTACAGGGAGTCATTCCATTCCATACCCCAGATGACCAAGACCTACGCGCAATACATCAAGCAGATCGAACTCCTGAAGGCCGACGCCGAAAAGGCCCGCCGCAAGGAAGTGCAGGGCGTCGTCGGCCGCATCCGTGAGGCCATCGATGCCTACGGTCTGACTGCCGAGGACCTGGGTTTCAGCGTCAAGAGCAAGAGCGCCGGCAAGGCGGCGCCGGCAAAGAAGCGCGGCGCCAAGGCCAAGGCCAAGCCGGCGGCCGTGGTGAAGTTCCGCAACGACAGCGGCGGCACCTGGGGCGGCCGCGGCAAGCGTCCGCAGTGGCTGCGCGATGCGCTGGCCGCCGGCAAGACGCTGGCCGACTTCGCGGTGAAGTAGGGTCCCCAAGCTCGCTTTCGCTCCCGCCGGCTGCCGGAGGCAGCCGGCCCTCGGGCCGTCCAAGCCCGTGCAGGCGGGCTTGGAGCCGCGGCCCTCCGACCCCCCCGAGGGGGCGAGCCGGACGGGAAACAGTCCCTGCGGACTGTGTCTCGCCTGCGGGCGCCTGCGGCGTCCTCGCCGCAGGCCGTCCGCCAACGGCCCGGCAGAGCCGGTTCCGTGGCGGGAAGCTTGGTCAGGTGCGCTTGGCGGTTCAGCCTGCCCGCGCCTGCCGCACGGCGGCTTCCCAGTGCGCCATGCGCTCGGCGGCCTGGCCGGGTGTCAGGCGCGGTTCGAAGCGCCTGTCCTCGCGCCACAGCGCGGCCAGTTCGTCCAGGCCGGCGTAGACGCCCGTCGCCAGGCCGGCCAGGAAGGCCGCGCCCAGCGCGGTGGTTTCGGTGACGCGCGGCCGCAGCACCGGGATGCCCAGCAGGTCGGCCTGGAACTGCATCAGCAGGTCGTTGACACAGGCGCCGCCGTCGACGCGCAATTCCTTCGGCGCCGCACCGCCGGCGGCCACCGCGTCGCTGGCCATCGCGCGCAGCAGCGCCGCGCTCTGGAAGGCGATGCTTTCGAGCGCCGCGCGCGCGATGTGCGCCACCGTGCTGCCGCGTGTCAGCCCGACGATGGCGCCGCGGGCGTGGGCATCCCAGTAGGGCGCCCCCAGGCCGGTGAAGGCCGGCACGAAGACCACGCCGCCGGCGTCGGGCACGCTTTCGGCCAGGGCCTGCACGCCGCTGCTGGCTTCGATGGCGTGCAGCCCGTCGCGCAGCCACTGCACGACGGCGCCGCCGATGAAGACGCTGCCTTCCAGCGCATAGGCCGGTGCGGCCGTCGGCTGCGCGGCCGCGGTGGTGATCAGGCCGTGCGTCGAGACCTCGAAACGCCCGCCGGTGTGCATCAGCATGAAGCAGCCGGTGCCGTAGGTGTTCTTCGCCAGGCCGGCGTCGAAGCAGGCCTGGCCGAAGAGCGCGGCCTGCTGGTCGCCGGCCACGCCGGCGATCGGGATCGCGCCGCCCAGCCACTCGGCGTCGCAGTGGCCGAAGACGTGGCTGGACGGATGCACCTGCGGCAGCACGCTGTCGGGCACGTGCAGCAGCGCCAGCAGTTCCGGGCTCCAGGCGTTGTGGCGGATGTCGTAGAGCATGGTGCGCGACGCGTTGCTCACGTCGGTGGCGTGCACGCGGGCGCCGGTCAGCTTCCAGATCAGCCAGCTGTCGATGGTGCCGAAGGCCAGTTCGCCGCGGGCGGCAGCGATGTGTGCCCCGGGCACGTGGTCGAGCAGCCAGCGCAGCTTGGTGGCCGAGAAATAGCTGTCGACCACCAGCCCCGTGCCGTGGCGGATGTCCTCGGCATGGCCCTGTTCACGCAGCTGCGCGCACAGCGGCTCGCCGCGACGGTCCTGCCAGACGATGGCGCGGTGCAGCGGGCGGCCGGTGCGGCGGTCCCACAGCACCGTGGTCTCGCGCTGGTTGGTGATGCCGATGGCGGCGATGTCGCGCGCCTGCAGGCCGGCCTTCGCCAGCGCCTCGCGTGCGGTGGCCAGCTGGCCGGCCCAGATCTCGTCGGCGTCGTGCTCCACCCAGCCGGGCTGCGGGTAGTGCTGGGTCAGTTCACGCTGCGCCATCGCGACCACCCGGCCCTGGGCGTCGAAGACGATGCTGCGTGAACTGGACGTGCCCTGGTCGAGGGCCAGGATGTAGGTCATGGGTGCATCTCCTGAAGGCGGCCAGCGTACTGCAAAGGGCTCGCGGCGCCCCCGAGGGACTGCCCGGGCCGCCGCCGCGGCGCCGGCCAGCGGCTACAGTCCGGCCCCCATGCCCCAGCACCGCCGCGCCCTCGCCACCGGCACCCTCTTCGCCCTGGCTGCCGGGCTCGTGTGGGGCCTGGTCTTCGTCGCACCGACGCTGCTGGGCGAGTACCCCGCGGTGCTGCTGACCATGGGCCGCTACCTGGCCTTCGGGCTCATCGCGCTGCCGCTGGCCTGGTGGGACCGCGACCGCCTGGCCGAACTGACGCGCGCCGACTGGGTCGAGGCCGCCAAGCTCTCGTTGGTGGGCAACGTGCTGTATTACCTGTGCCTGGCCGCGGCCATCCAGCGCGCCGGCGGGCCGCTGCCGACGATGGTCATCGGCACGCTGCCGGTGGTCATCGCCGTCGCCGCCAACCTGCGCGGCGGCGCGGCCGGCGTGGCCCGCGAAGGGCGGCTGCCGTGGCTGCGCCTGCTGCCGCCGCTGGTGCTGCTGGCGGCCGGGCTGGCCTGCGTGAACCAGGCCGAGATCTCGCAGCTGCCCGCCGGTACCGACCTGCCGCGCTACGCGCTGGGCGCACTGCTGGCGGTGGCGGCGGTGGCCTGCTGGACCTGGTACCCGCTGCGCAACGCCGAGTGGCTGCGTGCGCATGCCGACCGCAGCCCGCGCGCCTGGGCCACCGCGCAGGGGCTGACGACGCTGCCGATGGCGGCCGCCGGTTATGCGCTGTTCTGGCTCTGGGCCGCTGCCGGCGGTGCGGGCACCGCGGGCTTCGCGATGCCCTTCGGCCCGCAGCCACTGAAGTTCATCGGCCTGATGCTGGCCATCGGGCTGCTGGCCTCGTGGCTGGGCACGCTGTGCTGGAACGAGGCCAGCCAGCGCCTGCCTCCGGCGCTGGCCGGTCAGCTCATCGTCTTCGAGACGCTGGCGGCGCTGGCCTACGCCTACCTGCTGCGCGCCCAGTGGCCGGGCTGGGTCACCGGGGCGGGTGTGGTGCTGCTGATCGCCGGCGTGGTGACGGCGCTGCGCGTGCGTCCGCTGCCGCACGGCGCGGGTGCGTCCTGAGGCCCAGAATGCGGGGCCTTGCCGTCACCCGGGACACGCCCATGAACACCCGTCGCCGTTTCATCGCCCTGATGCCCTGGGCCCCGCTGGCCGGGGCTTCGCTGCTGGCGGCCTGTTCCGACAAGGCCGCAGCACCGGCCGCCAGCCCGGCACCGGCGTCGCCCCCCGCGCCCCCCGCGCAGGCCGCGGCACCGGTCGCCACGCCGGCGTCGGACCCCGACGCGCCCACGCTCGTCAGCCCCAGCGCTGCCGATGCGCAGAGGCTGGGCTACGTGCCCGTGTCCAGCCAGGCCGACGCGACGAAGTACAAGACCCACGCGGCGAGCCAGTCCTGCAGCAACTGTGCGCTCTACGCCGGCAGGCCCGGCGAAACGTCGGGCCCCTGCCCGCTGTTTGCCGGCCGGCGGGTCAGCGCGCAAGGCTGGTGCAGCGCCTGGGCGAAGAAAGCCTGAGCGGGACGGGTGGCCCTGCCTGCGCAGGGACACCCGCCAGCGAGGGGGTCGCCGCATGCCTGCGGCGACGCGGGCTGCAAGCCTGAGCGGGACGTGCGGGCCTGCCTGCGGCGACGCGGGCTGCGGGCCCCGGTCAGCCGTAGACGTTGCGCAGCGTGCCCAGGCCGTCGATCACCACCTCGACGGTGCTGCCCGGCTTCATCGGCAGCACCCCCAGCGAGGTGCCGCACAGGATCACGTCGCCGGGCTCCAGCGTCATGTCCTGGCTGAGGCGCCACACCAGTTCCTCGGGCGGGAAGAACATGTCGGCCAGCGCGTAGTTCTGGCGCTCGCGGCCACCCACCAGCGTGCGCAGCGTGGCCGCCGCGGGGTCGAAGGTGGTGTCGATGACCGGGCCGAAGGCACCGAAGCCGTCGAAGCTCTTGGCGCGTGTCCACTGCGGGAAGCTGGCGTCGCGGAACAGCAGTTCGATGGCCGTCACGTCGTTGGCGCAGGTGTAGCCGAAGATGCAGGCCGCGGCGTCGGCGCGCGCGATGCGCTGCGCGCGGCGGCCGATCACCACCGCCAGTTCACCTTCGTAGGCCACGCGGCCCACCTCGGCCGGCACGGCCGGGATGGGCTGGCCGTGTGCCGTGGCGCTGGCCGGGCTTTTCAGGAAGTACAGCGGCTCGGCCGGCGTGGCCCAGCCGTTTTTCTCGGCCGCGGCGCGGAAGTTGTTCCACAGCCCGACGATCTTGCCCGGCACGCAGGGCGGCAGCCAGTCGCCGGGGGCAACGTCGGCCAGGGCCTTCACCTCGCCGGTGGCTTGCGGCGTGTCGAACAGGCTGCCGGCGTGCACCTGCACGCGGTCGCCCTGCAGCAGCCCCAGCGTGGGTTGGCCCTGGTGGGTGAAGCGCATCCATTGCATCGTTCGTGTCCTCTGGGGGTGGGGGCCGTGACGATAGCTCGGGCGCCGCCGCTGCGGCAGCCCCGCCGGCCCGCAGCGGCCACCACGGGCGGCGCGGCTAAGATGCAGCCCACATGGCGTCCCGAGTCATCCCCATCCTGCCGGCACCGGCCCATGTCGCGCCCGGTGGGCCCGGGGCCGCGCCGCGCCTGAGCGGCGAACCGGCGCAGTTGCGCCGCGTGCTGGGCGCGCTGGAAGCGGCCGTGCAGGCGCGCATCGGCTGGCGCCTGCCCGCCGGCCTCTGGTTGCGCGAGCTGCGGCTGGACGAAGGCGAGGCCTACGTCGCCATCACGCCCGCCCTGGGTGGCGCCTGCGGGCCTTCGGCCGAGGTTGCCTTCGACACGCTGCGCCGGCTGCTGCCGGACACCGACATCTACGTCGGCGCAGCGCGCGGCTGAGCGCCCGTGAACGTGGCCGCCACCCCCGCGCGCACGCCCCGGGCAGCGCCGCCCGTCCTTGCCCGGGTGCCTGGTGCGGGCGGCGGTGGTGCCCGGCGCGTCCAGCGGCGCTGAGCGGCAGACAGGGCCGTTCCCGGCCACGGGCCCCATGGCACACCGGCTTCACGCGTTCGTCGTCGGCCTGGCCGCGCTGCTGCCGCCGCCGGGCCCGGCGTGGGCTCGAACGGAGCCGCCCGCATCGCCCCAAGCCACCCCCGCGGCTGCCGCCGAAACCACCAGCGAGGCCGCAGAGGCCGCGCGCAGTTCGGTGCGGGCCATGGCGCACTGGCTGGCCAGCGGCGTCGACAGCTGGTTCGGCGACCGCCCCTTTGCGGAAGGCGGCAAGGTCACCGATGGCCGCCTGAGTGTCGGCGTGTCGCGGCGGCAGCGCGAAAGCACCGACATCAACGTGCGCTTCAACGCCCGGTTCCGCCTGCCCAATCTGCAGGAGAAGTCCTACTTCTTCCTCGGCCGCGACGATCCGCGCGAGCTCGTCACCGACCGGCCGGGCCGGCTGTCGCGGCAGGACCGTCTGCTGGCGCAGGAAAACGCCGAGCGCGCGTTTTTCGCGGGCATCGGGCGTTCACTCACGGACACGGTCGACTTCCGCCTCGGTTTCCGGGGCGGCCTGAAAGCCTACGTGCAGGGGCGCTACAAGACGCAGTGGGACGTCGGCGACGAGGGGCTGGCCGAATTCAGGCAGACGCTGTTCTGGTCGCTGGCCGACCGCGCCGGGTCGACCACGGCGTTTTCGCTCGAACACCTGCTGTCGCCGGGGCTGGCCACGCGCTGGCTCAGTTCGGCGACGATCACGCAGACCTCACGCCGTTTCGAGTGGTCCAGCCTGCTCGGCCTGCACCGCGCCTTCGGTGCACAGCGGCTGCTGTCGCTGGAGGCCATCGTCAACGGCCGCCAGGGTTCGGGCGTGGCGGCCACCGACTACGGCCTGCAGCTGCGCTGGGACCAGCCCGTCTACCGCGACTGGCTGGTCGGCGGCATCGTCGTCGGCCGCTTCTGGCCGCGCCCGGATGCCGCGAGCACGCGCCGTTCGGCCTGGGCCGCCGGGGCCAGCCTGCTGATGCGGTTCTGACGCCGCCGATGGTGGCCGGGCGGCCGGTTCGACAGCCGGGACGCCGTGGCGAGCGGGTGCGAGCCCTTTCGGCTCAACCGGCCAGCGCGTCGTCCAGCACTTCCACCCAGTGCCGCACCGGCGTGGCCGTGCCGCTCTGCAGGTGCTGGATGCAGCCGATGTTGGCGCTGACGATGGTGTCGATCGGGTCCGGCGCGGCGGGCGCGTCCAGGTAGCCGAGCTTGCGGTCGCGCAGCTGCGTGGCCAGCCCGGGCTGCAGCACGCTGTAGGTGCCGGCGCTGCCGCAGCACAGGTGGCTTTCGTCGGTGGCCAGGCGCAGCTCGAAACCCAGCGCGCGCAGGTGGGTCTCGACGCCGCCGCGCAGCTGCTGGCCGTGCTGCAGCGTGCACGGCGGGTGGTACGCAAGGCGTACCACCCGGCGCGCGGATGAGGATGTCGCACCGCCTCCCTGCTCCCCTGCGGAGCGGGGAAGGGCCAGACGCGACTGCAGCGCCGGCACGATGTCGGGCAGCAGTTCGCTGAGGTCGCGCGTGAGTTCACTGACGCGGCGCGCCTTCTGCGCGTAGTCGGCGTCGTGCGCCAGCGCGTGGCCATAGTCCTTCACCGCGACGCCGCAGCCGCTGGCATTCATCACGATGGCCTCGACGCGGCCTTCGCTCGTCAGCCCGTCGACCAGCGGCCACCAGGCGTCGATGTTGCGACGCATGTCGGCCAGGCCGCCCTGGGTGTCGCCCAGGTGCGTGCGCAGCGCGCCGCAGCAGCCGGCGTCGTCGGCCACCAGCGTCTGGATGCCGGCGGCGTCGAGCACACGCGCGGTGGCGCTGTTGACGTTGGGCATCATCGCCGGCTGCACGCAGCCCAGCAGCAGCAGCACCTTGCGCTTGTGTTCACGCGTGGGCCATTGCCGCGCCCGCGGGCCGGCGGGGCCGGGCACCTTGTGCTTCAGCGCCGGCGGCAGCAGCGGCCGCACCCACTGGCCGAGTTTCATCGCCGGGCCGAACAGCGGCGAGGTCAGCCCTTCCTTGAGCAGCCAGCGCACGGCCTTCTCGGCCGCCGGCCGTTCGACCCTTGCCTCGACGATCTCGCGCCCGATGTCGACCAGGTGGCCGTACTGCACGCCGCTGGGGCAGGTGGTCTCGCAGTTGCGGCAGGTCAGGCAGCGGTCCAGGTGCAGCTGCGTCCTGCGCGTGACGGGCGCCCCTTCCAGCACCTGCTTCATCAGGTAGATGCGGCCGCGCGGGCTGTCGAGCTCGTCGCCCAGCAGCTGGTAGGTGGGGCAGGTGGCGGTGCAGAAGCCGCAGTGCACGCACTTGCGCAGGATGGCCTCGGCGGCTTCGCCCTGGCGGGTGCCCTTGAACTCGGGCGAGAGCGTGGTTTGCATGACGGGTGGGCGTGTCGGAACGGGTCAGGGCCGCAGCGCCGGCAGCGCGCCGATCAGCAGGGAAACGAAGGGCATCAGCAGGGACGCCAGCAGCACCTGCAGCCCGAGCGCCAGCGCGGCGTAGGCGCCCGCCGCCGGCTGCACCTGCATCGCGCGCGCGGCGCCGATGCCGTGCGAGACGGTGCCGAGGGCAAAACCGCGCACCTCGGGCTGGCGGATGCGCAGCAGATCGAACAGCGGCTTGGCCAGCAGCGCGCCGACCAGGCCCGTGAGCACCGCGAAGACGGCCGCCAGCGCCGGGATGCCGCCGAGCTGCTGCGCGATGCCCATGGCCACCGGCGCCGTCACCGACTTCGGCGCCAGCGAGGCCAGCACCGGCAGCGGCAGGCCCAGTGCCCAGCCGGCGAGCAGCGCGCTGCCCGCCGCGGCGCTGCCGCCGACGAGGGCCGCGGCCAGCACGGCCAGCCAGCGCCGGCGCAGTTCGGCACCGCGCTGCCACAGTGGCCAGGCCAGCGCCACCACCGCGGGCCCGAGCAGGAAGTGGATGAACTGCGCGCCCGAGAAGTAGGTGGGGTAGGGCGTGCCGGTCAGGGTCAGCAGCAGCGCCAGCGCCAGCACCGTCCACAGCACCGGGTTGGCCCAGGGCGCCTGGTCCAGACGCTGGTAGACGCCCTGCGCCAGCACGTAGGTGGCCAGCGTGGCCGTCAGCCCGAACAGCGGCGTGGCGGACAGGTAGACCCAGAGTTCGACGACGCTGTCCATGGCCGGGTGCCGCCTTCAGCCTTCCGCCGAAGCACCAGGCGCTGCCGCGGGCGCGGCCGCCGCCGGCAGCAAGGCGCGCAGCGTCAGCGCCGTCACCACCAGGCCGACCACGGTCGACAGCAGCAGCACGGCCGCCAGCCGGCCGCCGTATTCGCCGATCACCGCCAGGTGGGTGATGACACCCACGCCCACCGGCACGAACAGCAGCGACAGGTGCGTCAACAGCACGTCGGCGGCCGCGCCCACCGGCTGGCGCACGGCGGGCCAGGCCAGCAGCGCCAGCATCAGCAGCATGCCCAGCACCGGGCCGGGCAGCGGCAGCTGGGCGCCGCGCGCGGCCACCTCGCCGGCCGACTGGCACAGCAGCAGCAGGGCCAGGCCTCTCAGCGCGTCCATGGGGTGGTGGGTCGGTGGCGCGCGGCTTCAGCGCAGCGCATACGACAGCAGCCAGTAGTGCGTGTGCTCGGTCCAGCGCGCGTCGTGGGCGCGGGGGCCCAGCAGCGCCAGCGCCTGCTCGCGCGTCGGGAAGTTCTTCAGCACCTCGTGCACGCTGCCGTCGTCGAGCGTGCGCTGCTGGTAGGTGTTGCCGGCGGCGTCGGTGCGCGAGATCGGCGTGCTGCTGGTCTGCACGTAGCTGTTGTCGAGGAAAACGACGCGCGCGCCCGGCGCCAGCCGCCGGTGCAGCAGCGCCAGCCAGCCCGGCAGGCGCTGCAGCGGCACGTGGCTCCACCAGCAGCCGGCGAAAGCCGCGGTGTAGGGCCCGGCGAGCTCGGGCGCGGCCAGCGTGTAGGCATCGACGGTGGCGAAGCGCACGCAGGCCGGCAGCGGCTTGGCCTGCGCGATGGCCATCGTCGCGGGGTTCAGGTCGGTGGCCAGCCACGACGCCGCGTCGCGCGCCGCGTGGGGGGTCCACCAGCCGGTGCCGCAGGCGATTTCCAGCACGTCGCGGCCTTCGAACAGCGCCGGCAGCGCGGCTTCCAGCGCGCGCAGATCGGCCTGGCGCTCGGGCTTGAAGTAGACGCGCTCGTAAACCGCCGCGCGCCGTGCGTAGTACGCCGCCATGCCGTCGACGATGTTGCTGCCCATGCGTGGGGTTTCAGGGCGCGGGCAGCAGCCGCGACGGGTTGAAGATGCCGTCGGGGTCGAAGGCGCGCTGCAGTTCACGCTGCAGGCGCGCCATCGCGGGCGCGGGTGCGGCGAAGGCGCCCGCGCTCTTGTCGTGGCCGCGGAAGAGCACGGCATGGCCGCCGGCCAGCTGTGCCGCCTCGCGCAGCACGGCGGCCGGCGCGGTGGTGCAGATCCAGCGCTGCGCGCCGCCCCATTCCAGCAGCTGCTCGCCCGAAAGTTTCAGCGGCGCCGTGGTCGGCGGCACCGACAGGCGCCACAGCGCCGCGCCGCTGTCCACGGCCTTCGCGGCGCCGAGGAAAAACTCGTCGCGGTGGTCGCGCAGGCCGTTCCAGAACGTGAAGGCGAGCCCGGCCTCGATGACTTCGCCGCCGATCTTCTGCTGCGCCGCCCGCACCGCCGCTGCGGCGCCCGCGAGGCGCAGCACCAGCATGCCGTCCCACCACGCGCTGGCGTTCAGCGGCAGCGGCTGGCCACCCCATTCGTTGAGGCGGCGGATGGCCGCAGCCTGGTCGGCTTCCAGGCGCAGCGTCAGCGTCGACGGCAACACCGGCAGCACCTTCAGGCTGACTTCGCAGATCACGCCCAGCACGCCCATCGAACCGGCCAGCGCACGCGACACGTCATAGCCCGCCACGTTTTTCATCACCGTGCCGCCGAAGGCCAGCAGCTCGCCGCGGCCGTTCAGCAGCTTGGCGCCCAACACGTAGTCGCGCACGCCGCCCACCGACACCCGCGCCGGCCCGGCCAGGCCGGCGGCCACCATGCCGCCGACGGTGCCGTGCGGCCCGAAGCGCGGCGGCTCGAAGGGCAGGCACTGGCCCTGCTCGGCCAGCGCGGCTTCCAGTTCGGCCAGCGGCGTGCCGCCGCGCGCGGTGACCACCAGTTCGCTGGGCTCGTAGGCGCCGATGCCGGCCAGGGGCCGCACGTCGAGCACGTCGCCCTGCACCGGCCCGCCGTAGAAGGCCTTGCTGCCGCCGCCGCGGATGTCGAGCACGCGCCTGTCGGCGCGGGCGGCCTGCACCTGGTCGACCAGGGTCTGCAGCGCGTTGTCCATTCAGAAGCGTTCCAGTTCGGGGAAGGGCAGCAGCCCCTTCTTGACATGCATCTTCCCGTACTCGGCGCAGCGCTGCAGCGTCGGGATCACCTTGCCCGGGTTCAGCGACTCGCCGGGGTCGAAGGCGCGTTTCAGCGCGAACATCTGCTCGCGTTCCTCGGGGCTGAACTGCACGCACATGCTGCTGAGCTTTTCCACGCCCACGCCGTGCTCGCCGGTGACGGTGCCGCCCATCGCGACGCTGGTCTCCAGGATGTCGGCCCCGAAAAGTTCGCAGCGGTGCATCTGGTCGGGGTCGTTGGCGTCGAACAGGATCAGCGGGTGCAGGTTGCCGTCGCCGGCGTGGAAGACGTTGCAGCACTTCAGGCCGTACTTCTCTTCCATCTGCGCGATGGCCAGCAGGATGTCGGCCAGGCGCTTGCGCGGGATGGTGCTGTCCATGCACATGTAGTCGGGGCTGATGCGGCCGCTGGCGGGGAAGGCGTTCTTGCGCCCGCTCCAGAACTTCAGGCGCTGCGCTTCGTCCTTGCTGACTTCCATGCGCGTGGCGCCGCAGCCGGA
>Ga0154020_10001597_pt1 | contig 27816 bp, 22 predicted proteins | sample Klosneuvirus_201_FD_109709 | JGI IMG/M metagenome (GOLD analysis project Ga0154020, IMG submission 109709) | Active sludge microbial communities from wastewater, Klosterneuburg, Austria - Klosneuvirus_20160825_MG | ecosystem: Engineered > WWTP > Aerobic digester > Activated sludge | place...
AGGGGGCGGGGGGGGGGGGGGGAAGGGGACAGGGGGGGGGGGGGCAAGGGACAGGGGTGGGCGAGGCAAGGGACAGGGGCAGACAGAACAAGGGACACGGGCGCGCACAGCTAGGGACAGGGGCGGGCAGAACAAGGGACAGGGGCAGGAGGCGCGAGGGCCAGGGGCGGGCAGAGCAAGGGACAGGGGCGGGAGGCACGAGGGCCAGGGGCGTGCAGCACAAGGCACGGTGATGTCGTGGACGCAAAGGACGCTGTGTTGGTCGATGTGTCGTGATGCAAAGCGCAGCCTTGCGCGTGGACGCCCCAAGCGGACCTGTTGTTGTGTGGCGCCGAACATGGACCACGCCGTGATCCTGAAGGAGTTGGAACCCGCCTGGTCTGGAGCAGTCGTTGATCAGAACCGGTCCTTCATGCGCGCCATCCACGCCGAGGTGGAGAGCACCGCGCGCGCATTACCCAGCAGAACGGAGCGCGGCGGAAGCTGAACGCCCGCATTGAACGGCACGCATGCCGCTGGGCATGACGACCTGTGGGGGGCAAGCCCGCGTGGTCTGGAGCTTGTCAAAGCGAGGTATGGCCCTGGGTTTTTGGGCTTGCCTGCGGGCGCACCGCAGGGTCATAAACGCCACCGTTTCCCCGCTGCGCCCACGAGGGTTGGAGCCATGTCCCAGCTGGTTGCCATGATGATGCGCGCCAACGTCCTGACGGCCAGCCAGGCCCAGGAAGCACGCGCGCACCAGGTGGTCTACGGGGACCGCATAGGAACCAACCTGTTGGACCTGGGTGTGGTGGATGAGACGCTGCTGGCCCAGGCGCTGGGGGCGCTGCACAACGTGCCCTACGCCGCGGGCCCCACGGCGGACACCGGTCCCACCCTGGCACGCGCACTGTCCGCCTCGGCGGCGGCGCGTCTCAACGCGGTGCCCGCGCGGTGGGACGGCAACGTGATGCACGTGTTCATGATGGAGCCGCGCAACAGCCGGGCCATTGGGGAACTGGAGCAGCTGCTCAAGCGGCGCGTGTCCCCGGTGGTGGTGGTGGAAGCGCGCATGTGGGAACTGTTGCGCAAGCACTACAAGGTGCGGCGCGGGCTGCGGGCGTTGGCGTTGGACGGGGACCCGCTGGCGCGCGCCCAACAGTTGCTCAAACAAGCCACCCAGAAGCCACCGGCACCGCCGCCCACCATTTCGGTGACCGGTGTGGTGGCGCCCGGTGTGGCGGCGGCCACGGCGGCCCATGTCTCGGAGGAGCTGTCCAGCGAAGAGGATTTCAACGCGATCTACCAACGCTCGGCGGTTGGCGGGACCATGACGGGGACCGAACGCGCGGTGGCCCAGGCCGAAGCGGCCCAGGCGCGGCGGACCCAGTCTTCTGACGCCATTGCCGCGGTGGTCTCCCCGCCGGCTGCGCCAACGCCACGTCCAAGCTTGTCTGATGCGCCGGTCATTTCTGGCACGCTGTTGTTGGACAACGGCCCGCCGGCGGGCACCGCGCCTGTGACGGGGGTGGTGGTGGATGGCACGCCCGTGGACCCCATCCCCGTCCACGCCGCGCGCCCGGACGTCACTCCGCCCTCGGCGCAGGCCGGGGGGATGGTGTGGCGCACCACGCCGCTGACGCCCGCACCTCCGCCAACAACAGCCGCAGCACCGTCGGCGCCGTCCCAGCCGTCATCATGGCCGGCGCAACAGGCCGGGCCACCGGTGAGCCCGGTGGTGGCGCCGCCGGTGGTTTCCACGCCGGTGGCGGCCGCGTTGGCCAGCGCGGCGGGCACCAGTCCAGTGGTGGCATTCACCCCGGCCACCGAAGTGCCCGACTTTGGCGTCCCCATGTCCCAGGTGGGCGTGGTGCCGGAACCGCCGGCCACCGACGAGATTTCCCTGGAGATTGACATTGAAGACGCCGCTGCGCGTGAGCCGCCGCCCACCACGCCGCTGACGTTTGCGCAGGCGCGCGAGGCGCTGGCCGGCGTGGAAGACCGCAATGCCATTGCGCGCACGGTGCTGCGCTACGCATTGACCCCGTTCAAGCGCGCGGTGTTGTTGACGGTGCAAAAGGATCTCATCCTGGGTTGGGATGCGCTGGGTGACGGCGTGAGCCAGGAGGCGGTGGAGCGGGTGATCCTTCCGCTGCAGCAGCCTTCCATCTTCCGTCTGGCGTTTGAGGCGCGGGCCCACTACCTGGGGCCGGTTCCCAAGCAGCCGGTGAACTACCTGTTCCTCAAGCTGTTGGGCGGCAAGGTCCCGCGCAGCGCGTTTGTGATTCCGGTGGTGGTGCGCGGCAAGGTGGTCAACCTGCTGTACTGCGACAATGGCGGCGGTCAGGACGCCACGCTGGACGTGGGTGAACTGCTCATCCTGGCGCAACACATCAACCGCAGTTACGAGGCGCTGCTCAAGAAGGCCGCATGAGCGCGCTGGTTTTGCTGAGGGAGTCCACCCCACTTTTTCCCTACCCCGAAGATGCCAGCACGTTGTTGCACCTGATGCTGGGTGACGCCGTCAACCCGGGAAGTGTCCCCTCGGGCCGCCGGGTGGTTGCCGCACCATACGTGGCGTTCAACGCGGCGCTGTTGCAGGCGTTGGATGCGGCGGCCACCACGCTGCCCGCGCGCCTGGAAGTGGTTTGCAGCGCCATGACCGAATGGACCGCGCCGCTGGGTGGTGCCCCGAACACCGCCGACGGGAAGGCGCGGGCGTACGATCTCTTCCTGACGGCGCCGGATGCTCCTGGGGCGACGCTGGAGGAACTGCGCGCGCGGGCCACGCCGGTGCGCCTGACGCTGCCGTGTGCGGTGGAGGAGATACGCACGCAAGGCATGGGGCCCGCGCCGCATGTCTCCGCCCTTCCGCGCAGCGCGGCGTTGGTGGCGCATGTGCAGCGCTGGCCACACCTGTTGTGGTTTGGCCAGATGTGGCCGTTTGCGGCGCGCGCGGCGGCACTGCCCGCCGGCATGTTGTTGGCGGGTGGCAATGTGGTGGGCAACAACGTCCGGGTCCATCCCACCGCCCTGGTGGAGCGCAGCGTGCTGCAGGACGGCGTGGAAGTGGATGCCCATGCCACGGTGATGGACAGCGTGTTGGGTCCCGGCGTGCGCGTGGCGGATCACACCGCGGTGCACCACAGCGTGCTGGGGCGGGAGTGCGGCACGTTGGCGGACAGTTTGTTGCGGCGCGTGGTGGCGTTGCCGGGGTCCACCATCTCCAACATGGACCTGCGCGAGGTTCTGCTGGGCAGCAACGTGTTCATCACCGCGGGCGTCATCTTCTTCACCGGCCAGCACGGCTCCAACGCGCGGTGTGGCCAGTCCCCGGAGACGCTGGAGGACAGCGGCCACGCCGAGCTGGGTGGTGCGGTGGGCCACAAATGTGTGCTGGGTGCGCGCGCCATTTTTGAGCCGGGGCGCGCACTTCCCGGTGGCGTCATCATTGTGATGCGGCCGGAGGAGGGCGTGCTCAACATTCCGCAGGACGTGCCGCCGGGCACGTTGTTGGCGTGGGACAACGCCGCGCTGGTGGAGGTGTCCCAGCGGTGGCCGGGCTATCTGCCGCCAGAGGTGGACTGACGGGACAGCTGCCACGCCGCGCTGGCGGGTCGCCTGGCGGCTGAAGCCGCGGCGACAAGGGCGCCAAGCCGGCCTGCGCCGGCTTTCATTGGGGACGCGGGATAACCCGTGGCACTTTTCCGTCGACAAAAACACTCAGAAGCGCGCAGCTGGGGTGGCGCATGCCTCCGCGCTTGTGGACGCCGGCCCTGTTCTTCCGCCGTGACGCGGTGCATGGTGCGCGTGGCGCGTTGGCCTTTGCACTCACAAATGCGGGAGGCCAGGATGCGCGCCCTCCTGAGCAAAACCATCACACGCACCACACGGGGTCACACCATGCAGGCACAATCAAGCGCGGGACAGCAGACCAGCACCAATGACGTCCAGGTCAAGGTCAACGGCAAGCGCCTGTGGGACGCGTTGATGGAGCTGGCGCAGATTGGCCGCACCGAAAAAGGTGGCGTGTGCCGGCTGGCCTTGGGTGACCTGGACAAACAGGGCCGTGACCTGGTGGTGCGCTGGGCCAAGGAAGCCGGGTTGACCATCACCGTGGACAAGATTGGCAACGTGTTCATGCGGCGCGCGGGACAAAAGGACCTTCCGCCCATCATGTGTGGAAGCCACATTGATACCCAGCCCACCGGCGGGAAGTTTGACGGCAACTACGGGGTGCTGGCGGGGTTGGAGGTCATTCGCACGCTCAATGACCACAACATCAAGACGCAGGCCCCGGTGGAGGTTGCGTTCTGGACCAATGAGGAGGGCTCCCGGTTTGTCCCCGTCATGATGGGCAGCGGCGTGTTTGCCGGCGCGTTCACGCTGGACCACGCGTATGCCGCCAAGGACACCGCGGGCAAAAGTGTGAAGGAGGAACTGGACCGCATTGGCTACGTGGGCGCCGAAGAACCAGGCAAACACCCGGTGGGCGCCTATTTTGAGGCGCACATTGAGCAGGGCCCCGTGCTGGAAGACGCCAACAAGACCATTGGCGTGGTGAAGGGGGTCCTGGGCCTGCGCTGGTATGATTGCACCGTCACCGGGATGGAGGCGCACGCCGGTCCCACGCCCATGGCGCTGCGCAAAGACGCGCTGCAAATCTCAACGCGCATCATGCAAGAGGTGGTGGCCATAGCAAACCGCTACCCGCCGTACGGGCGCGGCACGGTTGGCCAGGTGCAGGTGTTCCCCAACAGCCGCAACGTCATCCCCGGTCGGGTGAAGTTCTCCATGGACCTGCGCAACGTGGACAATGAACGCCTGGACAAGATGGACGCGGAAATCCGCGCGTTCATTGAGAAGACCTCCAAGGAAAGCGGCCTGGCCATCCAGGTGGAGCAGGTGAGCTATTTCCCGCCGTGCCCGTTTGAAGCCGGCTGCGTGGACGCGGTGGAGCGCGGCGCCAAGAAGTTTGGCTACAGCATGATGGACGCGGTGAGCGGTGCGGGCCATGACGCGGTGTACATGGCGCGCCTGGCTCCGGCGGGGATGGTGTTCATCCCGTGCAAGGACGGCATCAGCCACAATGAGATTGAAGACGCCAAGCCGGAGCACATTGAGGCGGGCTGCAACGTGCTGCTGCACGCCATGCTGGAGCGCGCCGGCGTGGTGGCTTGACCGGGTCTGCTCAGAACGGCCACGGCGGCAGCGGAATGATGCCCTTGATGCCGGCGTAGGCCGTGCCCGCCGCCGCTGACGTCAGCACTGCAATGACGTAAGGCCACCGCCGCGGCCGCTGCCAGTGGCGCGTGGCGTTGTCCAACATGCGGGTGTGGTCCAGCTCTCCAGCGTCCATGATGGTGACGGCGTCCACCGCAATCTCCCCGCGGTTCACCAGCAACGCCACCAGGCGGTGACCCAGGTCCAGATCCGGCGCCATCCACCGCACACAGGTCTGCAGCGCACGGGACAGCTCGCCAGCGTCCTTGAACCGCTTCTCCGGTTTGAGCGCCAGGCACTTCTCCACAATGGTGATGAGCGGCTTGGCAACGGTGGGGGCCACCTTGGCCAGCCGTTCGCGTTTGCCCTTGGAGATGTTGTGGAAGAGCTCCGCGGTTTGTGCGCCCTTGAACGGCCGGTCCCCGCTGAGCAGTTCAAACAGCGTCACACCCAAGGCCCAGATGTCCGTGGCGGGGGACGCGGGTTTCCCGCTGAGAAGCTCCGGCGCCACGTACGGGGGGCTGCCCACCAACATCCCCTCCTGCGTCAGGTCAGTGACGGTGGTGTCCTTGGCAATCCCAAAGTCCATGAGCTTCACGTCACCTTCGCGGGTGATCATGATGTTGGAGGGTTTGAGGTCCCGGTGCAGCAGTTGATGCATGTGCACGTGATGCAACGCGTCCGCAATGACCTGGCCCACGTGGGCCACACAGTCCGCCGGGAGCGCGCCGCCCTTGGCCATGAGCTTCTGCAGGTCCACCCCGTCCACAAATTCGGTGACCAGGTAGAGCGCGTCATTTTTCTCCAGCAGGTCATGGACCACCGGGATGGCCTGGTGCCGCAGCAGCGCGTGGGCCCGGCCTTCGCGCTTGAAGCGTTCGGCCATGTCCCCACTTTTGTCCATCATTTCCGCGGTGAGTTCCTTGACCGCCACGCGGCGGTCCAGGTCCTCCTGTTCCGCCTCATAGACCACGCCCATGCCGCCGCGGCCGGCTTCACGGAGAATGCGTGCGGTGCCCACCTTCTTCACGGCCATGGCGGGGAGTTGACCAAGGTGACGGTGTGCGCGTCAACCGGGAACCTCACAGGCGGCTGAAGGCCCGGCGCTTGTAACGTGGCTGCTCATGTTCCACGCGGTATTTGAAGTACTTCATCCGGCGGATGAGCTCGTCAAAGGTTTCACAATCCGCCACGCCCTTGAAGAGGTCCTCCTCCCAGTCCACCGAGAAGAACTGGCCCGAGGCATACGCACAGGTGGGGAGGTCTGAGCCGTCATCCGGAGGTTTTGTTGGCGTGATGGTGCCCGCGGTGTTGTGGAAGACGGCCACCAGCAGGTGCCGCTTGTACAGCCAGATGCTGCGGCTTTTGGGTGGAGCCTTGCCCGCGCCGGTCACGTGCCCTCCCGGGTTGCACCCTCAGCATACCTCACAGGCGCACCCCGCGTTGTTCTGCCTCGGACAGGGCAATGAGCATGCTGGGGGCGTGGGTCTTGAGGAACGCCGGGCCCACACCCTTGATGCCGTGCAGGTCCGGCATGGAGCTGGGACGCGCGCGGGCAATCTCCTCAAGCACCTTGTCCGCCGCCACGCGGAATGGTGGTACGCGCAATTTTTTGGACTGTGCGGTGCGCCAGCGTTTGAGACGGGCCAACAAGGCCTGATCCACCCCGGTGGCCGGAGGTCCCTTGGCTTTTCGGCGGGCCTTCTTGCCGCGTCCACCTTCCACCGCATGCGCGCGCGGGACCTTCACCTGCTCCAATTCCGATATGCCCGCACGTTCGCCGCTGCGGGTGATGGTGAGGCGCTGGTAGGGGATATCCTTGCCGTCCTTGGTGAACACCGCGTCTTCTGCTTCCAGCAACCCGTGACGGACCAACGCCGCCACCAGGCCTTCAAACGTATCCCGGTCCACGCCGGCAGGTTGCCCCACGTCCTTGAAGACCGTCCCGGTGCCGGTGCCGTAACCCGTGCCCACGCGCGAAAGGATGCCCTTCATGATGCGCTGTTCCACGCCAGTGGCGTCGGAAAATGCCTGGACCACGCAGTCATCCGGCGCGCACACGTCACACATGCCGCAGGGCTGGCCCTGGTCTGAGGTGTCCCCAAAATATTGCACCAGATGCAACATGCGGCACGCGTGGCTCTGCGTGAACCGCGCCATGGCTTCTTCCTGCGCCACGCGGTGTTGCAGTTGCGCCGCGTAGCGTTTCTCCCAGGGGTCCCCTTTGGGCGTGATGGTTTCAGCCGCGTCCACCGCCACGCCGCCGTGGATCCACAACTTCTCCAGCGCGGCATTGAACGTCTCGGCGTCCATGCGGCAGGACGCGCGCAAATCCTCGGTGGAGATGCCGGTCTTGGGGACACGCTTGAGGATCTTCTTGAGGACGTCCGGCTCCGGATAGTTCTTCTCGCGGAAGAACGCGTGCATGCGCCGGTCCACGTAGCTGTGCATGAGCACCGCGCGTGAAGGCAGGCCATCCCGTCCCGCGCGGCCCACCTCCTGGTAATAGCCCTCCACGCTGCCGGGCAGGGCCAGGTGCACCACCGTGCGTATGTTGGCCTTGTCCACGCCCATGCCAAACGCAATGGTGGCCACCACGGCGTCCATTTTTCCGTCGAGAAAGGCCGTCTGAACCGCGTCCCGTTTCTGGGGCGTCAGACCCGCGTGGTACGCGTCACAGGAAAAGTCCGACGACAAAACCCCGGCCAGTTCTTCTGCGTCCGCGCGGGAGGGCGCGTAGAGGATGGCCGGCCGGCGTTTTGGGTCCTGCAGCAGTGCGCGCGCCACGGCGTGGCGGGACGGCTTGGGAATCTCCACCAGCTCCAGGCCCAGGTTGTCCCGGCGGAACCCGTGGATGAACCGGCGCGCCTTGGGGATGCCCAGCTGGTCCACAATGTCCTGCTGCACCCGGGGGGTGGCGGTGGCGGTCAACGCCATGATGGGCGCGGGCATCAGCAACGGCAGGCGCTGGGACAACATCCGGTACTCCGGACGGAAGTCATGGCCCCATTGGGAAATGCAGTGCGCTTCATCCACGGCCACCAGCGCGGGTTTGCGCTTGGCCAGCATCTCCGGGAACCCCGGTACCGCCAGCCGCTCCGGCGCAATGAAGAGGTAGTCCAGCGTCCCCTGCAGGTACGCCTGGCACGCCGCGCGGCTCTCCTGGCGGGGACGGCCCGAATGGATGCGCTCCGCCGCCAGACCAAGCTCCTGCATGTGCGCCACCTGGTCTTCCATGAGCGCAATGAGCGGACTGATGACGAGGGTGCAGCCCCCGCGCACCAGACCCGGCAGCTGGTAACACAAGGACTTGCCCGCACCGGTGGGCATCACCAGCAACGTGTCCTGGCCTGACGCCACCGTCTCACACACCGCCTGCTGGTGCGGGCGGAACGCGGGGTGACCAAACACGCGGGACAACAGGTCCGTCATGTTGCGAGACCCCAGGTCTGCGCGGCGCAGTGGCGTCACAAACCCGCCGTTGCCGGACGCCCCCGGTGGTGAGGACGTTGATGGCGGCGGCGGAGCCACGGGTTCCTTGCGCACGCGCCCAATGACGTCGGTGACGTATTGTTCAATGCGCTCAATAAATGCCTCACTGCGCAAGGCCCCCCGCTCCACCTGCCGCAGCTGTGCTTCCCAGTCTCCGGTCATGGCCGGGCTTTTGACTTCCGGGTGCACGCGGTCCACCAGCGCAATGCCCTTGGCGGTGGCGGCCAGCAATTTGCCCTGACGCTCCACGTAGCCACGCTTGATGAGGTTCTCCAGGATGGCTGCGCGCGTGGCCGGCGTGCCCAGACCACGCTCCTTCATGGCGCGTGAAAGTTCCTTGTCCTCCAACAGCTTCCCGGCACCTTCCATGGCGGAAAGCAGCGACGCATCCGTCAGGCGTTTGGGTGGGCGCGTCTGTTTTTTGTGGCTGCGTGCGCCGGTCACGTCCACCGGCAGCCCCGCCTTCAGGCCTGCGGGGAGGGCGCTGTCTTCCTCGTCATCATCATCCTCAGCCGTTTTGTGTTTGGGGCCCCGGCCTTCTTTCTGGATGTCCAGGACCTTCCAGCCGGCCTGTTGGATGGCGGTGCCGCTGCTGTGGAAACGTTCGGCGCCCTCCACGGTGTCCACGCGGGTGATGACAGTGGTGACGTCAAAGACATGGTCCCCGTGCCACGCCTGCAAGAGGCGCCGGCACACCAGGTCATAGATGCGCTCTTCATCCGCGGAGAGGCGCAGCCCTTCCGAAGAGATGGTGGTGGGGATGATGGCGTGGTGGTCGGAGACCTCGGCATCATCCACGTGGCGGCGGGACAGCGGGCGTTCACCGGTGCCTGGCGCAATGCGTCCGGGATACCGCGGCGCCACCACGTTGGTGACGGCGGACAACGTGCGCGCCACGTCCTGCGGGAGGTGGCGGCTGTCGGTGCGGGGATAGGACAGCAGCTTGTGGTGTTCGTACAGGGCTTGCGCCACATCCAGCGTACGCTGCGCAGAAAAGCCGTAGAGGCGGTTGGCGTGCCGTTGCAGCTCGGTGAGGTCATACAACTGCGGCGGTGCCCAGCGTTTGGTGTCGCCTTGCGAACTTTCCACCACGCCCTGACCACACGCCGTCACCCGGTCCACCAGAGCTTGCGCGGCGGCTCCATCCGGCGGGAGGCGTTTGCGCGGCGGCAACGGCGTGTTGGGCGGCGTGGGGGAGAACCAGGTGCCGGTGTATTGACCCCCCGGTGCGGCAAACGTGGCGGTCACCTCCAGGTAATCCTCGGGGACAAACGCCTGGATGGCCTTCTCCCGTTCCACCAGCATGGCCAGCGTGGGGGTTTGCACCCGTCCCACGCTGAACACCTCATCCTGCCCAATTGAATACGCGCGGCTGAGGTTCATGCCCACCAGCCAGTCTGCCTGGGCGCGGCCACGCGCGGCGGCGGCAAGTGGTTCACGCGCCGCACCGTCCTCAAGGCGCGCAAAGCCCTGCTTGATGGCCTCGGCGGTGAGGGAAGAAATCCACAAGCGCTTGACGGGCTTTTTGCAGCGCGCGGCTTCATAGATGAAGCGGAAGATGAGTTCCCCTTCACGTCCCGCATCCGTGGCGCACACCACGTCTTCCACGTCCGGCGCGTTGATGGCTCCCTTCACCACCGCAAACTGGTCCTTGGTCCCGTCCAGCACCGAGAGGGGCCAGCGCCGCGGCAACATGGGCAGCGCGTCCCAGCGCCAGCTCTTCCACGTGGCTTCAATCTCATGCGGTTGCGGGAGCGCCACCAGGTGGCCAATGGCCCACGTCACCACCCAGCTGTTGCCGTGCAGGTAGCCGTCCCCGCGCGCGTTGGCGCCAAGCACCTTGGCCAGGTCCCTTGCCACGCTTGGCTTTTCGGCCACCACCACCCGCGTCATGCGCGGGGTCATACTGGAAACAGGATTGTGCGGGTACCGGTTGCCTTGACCGGCGGGTGTAGGTGCCCACGCTGGGCAGGTCTTGCCTGGACGGCGGGGGTACGCCACTGCAAGCTGCACCTTCACCACAGATTCTCAATTGGGGGACAAACATGTCCGTTGTTGGCTCCAAGCCCAAAGCGCCCACGGCCCAGACCCACAAGCAGGATGTGACCGCCAAGCCCGCACTGCCAGCCACGACACAACCCGCGCCCGCGCCACCCACGGTGGCAACGTCACAAGCGGCGCAGGGTTTTGAATCCGGACGCGCCGCGGGACAGCTCATTGCGCCGTTGATGGACGGCAGCGCGCAGGGCGTTGCGTCCAAGATGAACGCCAAAGATGCCACCGCCAGCCGCTCGCAGGTGAACACTGCGCGGGTCCTGGCGGACATCAGCGGGGCCACCGCGCAGGCAGCACCCGCGCGCAAAGGTGGTGCCGCCAAACCGCTGGATGCTGCGCTGGCGTCGGGAAACGCCAAGGAGGCTGGGGCGGTTCTTGCGGGACAGTCCAATGCGGACAAACTCAAGACGCTGGGAAGCGTGGACAAGGCGCAACTGCAACCGCTGGTGGAAGGTGTGCGCAGCGGTGCCATCACCGACCCCAAGGTGGCCATGGCCATCAACCTTGAGCAGCTGGGCCGCACCTCCTGGGGCCGCAAAAATGGCGACGAGGTGGAGAACCTGCGCGAGAAGTTCAAGGACAACAAGGTGTCATTTTCAGCCGACCCGGATGGCCCCACGGGAAACGTTGCGGCCTGGGCCTTCACCGACAAGGACGGAAACGTTGCGTTGCACCAGGACCTGATGCGCCACCCGGAGCTGGCCACGGCAAGCCTGGCCAATGAAGCGGTGCATTCGGAGATTACCGCCAAGGGCAAACCGTTCCCCGAATATCTCACGGAAGAAACGCGCAGCACCGTGGCCGAGGCGCAGGTGTGGGGCGAGCTGCGCGGCAAGGTCAAAGACAATTCCCACGCCGCGGCCAAGGACACCGAGAGCAACCACGCCATCTACGCCGCAGGTGGCGAAGCTGCGGTGCGCGCCGAGACCGCCGCGGTCTACGCGCACGGCAATGCGTTGGCCGGAAAGTGGGACCGCGTGCAATCCATGGTGGATGGACTTGCAGGCCACAAAGACAGCCAGAAGAAAATGGTGGCCAGCCAGGGCAAACAGCTTGGAGAGGCCGCGGCGCGCCTGGCGCAACACCGGGGTGACCTGGCAGCCAAGAACAGTCCTGGAGACGCGGACAAAGTTGCAGAAGCCAAACACGACGCCATGGACAACGAGATGAAGCGGCTGGCCAAGGCCCTCAAGGGTGCACCAAAAGAAGTGGTGGCCGCAGCAAACGCGGCGGTGGAGTCCGCGTTGGGTGAGGTCTCGGCCGCTGGCTTCCAGTTCTATATCGACGCAAAGGGCTGAGCGCGGGTGTTGCGGATTCAGCGCGCACCCACCGACGGAGCACACGGCCGCGCTGGCATGCGCTGCTGGGTCTTGATGGTCCACACCGTGCCGTTGTCCCACCACTGGGACAGGCTGGCCATCCGGTAGTCCAGGATGGAGACGCGCAGGAACGCCGGCGGAGACGGCACCGGCGTCACAAACAGGCTGTGAACCGGTGATTGTGGCTGGCACACGCCGTCCAGCAAACGCACAAACCAAGGGTCCGCGCGGGGCCGAAGCGCCAGAAACCACATCTGGAAGGCCACGCGTGGGTGGTGCGGCGCAAGCAGCAACGGAGGAAGTTCATTGGCGTGCCCGGGCGCGTGTTTGAAGTGCAGCGGGGTGAACGTCTCCCCATCCATGCTCCATTCCACTTCCACCACCGGACGTTGGAGCGTGACGTCGGCAAAGAGGTGGTAGTTGTTGATGGGGCGGAACGGGGACAATACGCCCAGCACCTGCTCCACCGGACCAAAGGACAGGCTGTCCCGCATCATGCCGGCAAAAGACGCGCTGGCCAGCGTCATGTGTGCCACCGCAAACACGCCCGCTGCCCGGGTGGTAAACACGCGCGTGGGTGCCGCTTCGGCCAACGGCAACGCGGGCCGCCCCAAGCGCTGGCGCAACGTGTGCCAGGCCTCATCATCCAACAGCCACACAAACAGCAACGCGGCCATGAAATTGAAGCTGCCATAGGAAGACGTCAACCCAATGATGACCTGCAGCAGCACGCCGGGCACCACCGCCAACAACCGCAACCGGCGTGGACCAAAGAAAAAGAATGGCAGGCCAATCTCAATGGCAAACGTGGCGGCTTCTTCCAGCAGGTGCCAGGCGTGCGGGAGGTTGTGGGCCACAAAGCCCAACATCAACGGCAGCGGTGACGTCTCATAATAGTGGTCCATGGCCTGGTGGGCGCCCCAGCTTTGTGCGCCCCAGGCCCATTTCACCACGCCGCTTTCCAGGTAGAGCCGCGCCAGCAGGAACCGGAAGGCCACCACCACCAGGGGCGACGGCGCCTTGCTGTCCCGCAACGGAAGCAGCAGGCACAACGTGAGCGCCTCCAGGATGAGGTTGTCCCATTGGAACTGGAAGAAGATGCCCCCGGCGTTCACCAGCGAGAGGTACGCCACGTACGCCAACAGGACTCCACCCAGGCGCGCCCTTCCCCACGCCATCCAAAGGCTCCCAAACAAACCCAGAAGCACCACCGTCCACAACGCGGCGTCACCATCCCCCAGAAGCCACAACACCGTGGGGCGCCGCCAGAAAGAGATGCCCGGCCGCAGCTGCGTGGCCACGGGAGACAGGCCCTGGGGGCCAAGCAGGATGTCCAGTTGGGTGGCCAGGGAAACAAACGTGCACGCCAGCACCAGGCCAATGCCGCGCACATACAATCGGCTGGAGAGAACCAGGCTGCCCATGACGTCAGGGCAGAAGTATCACAGGCAGCGCGGGTAGGACGTGTCATCTCCCAGCGCTTGAAGGCACATGCTGGGGTCGTTGGTGTCGGCGACATCGTCCGCCGCCGCGCAATCCTCGGTTTCAGCGCAGCGCGTGCTGCCGCCGTCCTGGGGCAGGCCACACACCTTGGAACGGAGATCCTCGCAGGACTGCGGTGGCGCGTTCAACACGCCGCCGGCGCGCGTGACCGGGCAATCCGGGTAGGCCACGGCGTCGTCCAGGCGCGCCTGGCAGGTTGAACGCTCATAACGCGCGGTCAGGTCCGCCGCGGTGCACGCGGGCATGCCCTGGCACGGCGCATCCGCCACGCTGACGGAGCCGCAGACGTCCAGCAGCAGTTGTTCACAAGGCGGCAGGCCGGCGTCACGGCTCGTGGCGCCCGGTGGTCCATCCCCCACGGCACCGCCGTCGCGGTACACTTCGCCTGAACCGCAGCCCACGGTGCCTGCCAGGCCCAACGCCACCAAGAAGCCCCAGAGCCACGTCATGGACAAGGGTCTATCCCACGCCGCTGCGGCGCGCCCGTCACCCAAGACCGCCGTGTCCGCCGTCACAGGTTGCACCGCGGGAAGGAGGTCTCATCCCCCAAGCCCTGGCGGCATTGCGCGGGATCCAAACCGTCTGCCACCTCGCGTGCCGCCAGGCAGGTGTCCAACGCCGAACATGCGCCGCCGTCGTTCCCGCCGCACACCTTGAATTCAAGGTCTTCGCAGGCCTGGGGGATGGCCCGCACACACGCGGGGTAGGACGCCTCGTCAGCCAGCATGTCCGGGCAGCGTTGGGGTTCATGCTGTTGCGCCAGGCGCGACGCGGCGCACGGCGGGCTGGTGTCACAGCTTCCAGCGCATGTTCTTTGCACCAGCGCGGCGCATGGGTCCTGGTCCGGGACCAGTGAGCCGGAGCCACCGTCCTCGCCGCTGCCAAGCTCGGTGGCGTCGCCGGTGCACCCCATCAGCAGGGCTGCAACCGCCCATGCTGCCCAAAGCATCACGTTTTTTCGGCAATCCATGGGGGACAAGTATAGTGCCGCCCAACATGGGTTCCCAGATGTTGTTCCTTTTTGCCCTTGCGGTAGGTGCCGCTCCCACGGCCGCGGTCCAGACCGTGGCACTTTTTGAGATCAAGGTGCCCGCCAAGGACGCTGCGCTTGGGAGCGCCATCCTGGACATTGTGACGCAGGAGGTGTCCCGGGTGCCGGGATACAAGGTCATCTCCGCCAAGGAGATCCAGGCCATCCTGACCGAAGAATCCCGCAAGCAGCTCTCCGGCTGTGACAACACCAGCTGCCTGAGCGAACTTGCGGGAGCCCTCAACGCCGAGCTGCTCATCAGCGGGGAGGTGGCGCCGCTGGGAACCGGCCGCCTGTTGACGTTGCAGCTCATCAACCACCGTTACGCCAACGTCATGAACCGCGTGGCGTTGACCTGGACCGGTCCGGACGAGGAGATGCCCGCGGTGGCCCAGGCGGCCAGCCAACTGCTGGTGGTGCCGGGAGAACTGCGCAAGCCCGGACGCGTGACCATCAAGGAAGCGCCCTTGGGTGCGCAGCTGACGTTGGATGACCGCACGGTGGTTGGCATGCGCGTGGAGAAAGTGGAGGTGGGGGTGCATGTGGCCCGCGTCACCGCCGCGGGGTTTGAGGCCCGGGAGATTCCGTTTGTGGTGCGCAGCGCCGAGGATGTCCAGGTGCCCGCACCGTTGTCCGGGATACCCATCTGGCGGCGCGCGGCGTTCTGGGTGGTGGGCCTGGGCGTGGTGGGGACGGTGAGCGTGGTGACCGCGGTGCTGGTGGGTGTCATCCCGGCAGCGTTGCTGGTGTGGAACTTTGGCGGCGCCACGGTCACGGCCAAGGGCGCGCCCCCGCGGGTGCTGCCATGAGACGCACATGTGCCGTGGGGTTTGCCGGGTTGGTGGCGGCGGCATGCGCGTTGGCGGGCTGCAACAACAGCCCGGTGCAGAGCCAGTGTGAGCCGGTGTTGGCCACCCTCCCCGAAAATGCGTTGGGGATGGACCTGCGGGCCAACTTCACCGCGCAGCTGCTGCTCTACCGCGGGGAATGCCCGGCGCCGGGTAGCAAGGATGAGACGCCGGAGGAGGCGGACGCCCGCGGGGACGTGGTGTCCTTCACGCCGGGGCAGGCGTCGGTGGAACTGGGCGCCAACGTCACCTTTGGCCAACTGGCGGTGCCGCCCGGACCGCTGGGCGGGTGGTGCGGCCGCGTGATCTACACGGCGTTCACCACCGAAGACACCACCGGTGGCCGGTACCAGGGCACCCGGAACACCCGCACGCAGTTCAAGGTGCGCCTGGCGCACCAGGACAGCGTGGGGCTCATCCGGTTGCGGCCGTTTGGCAACACGTGCCTCAAGCTGGGTCCACTGCAAGGCGTGGAGCCGGATGCCATCCAACCCTGGACGCCCGGAAGGCCGTTGCAGCCGGAGCTGTATGACACCGACGGGGACGGCATCCCCAATCTCGCGGAAATCTACCTGGGACTGCGCCCCGGTGACCCGGACTCCATGGCGTCTCCCGTGGAGGACCCGGTGGTCACCGTGCCGGGGAACAACGCGTATGTGTTTGGGGGTTATCCGGACCTGGGTGGCCCGGATGCCGGTCCCCGCCTGGAGATGGAACATCCCCCGGTGGCGCTGGCCGTGGAGAACCTCAACTGGGACCGCACCGAGGTCACCAACCGGCAATACCGGGTGTGTCTGGGCACCGTGGTGGAGCGGGACGGCACCAAACGGTTTGCCTGCGCCCGCCCGGATGTGCGGGTCTATGACGGAACCCAGGAAGCCTTGGCGTCCGACGCCATGGACCGTCACCCCGTGGTGGGGCTCACCCAGGCGCAGGCCCGGGAGTTCTGTCAGACGCGCCAGGGAGACCTGCCCACCGAGGTGGAATGGGAACACGCTGCGCGCAACTCGGCCACCGGCGCTGCTGCCACCCTCTACCCCTGGCCTGCCAGCGTGGACGCGCGGGCCACCGGCACGGGGTGCACGCACGCGGTGTTCACCTCGTATTTTGGAGACCTCCCGCTTCCCTGTGCCGGAAGTGCCACCCTGGGTCTCAAACAGGTGGCAGACGCAGACGGGAACCCCGCACGTGAAGAGGGCAACCACCGTCTTCTGGACATGGCCGGCAACGCCGCCGAATGGACGCGGGACCATTTTGTGCTGGATGCGCATGATCGGCTGGCCGCGGGCGTGACCCCACCCATCACGGTCACGGGGTCTCAACGTTTTGCGGTGCGCGGGGGCAGCTACCGCTCCGGGTTGCGCCAGGTGCACGCCCAGGCACGCGCGGGGGTGGATGATTTTGCAGACACGCGGGTGGACACCCTGCGCGCGGTGGGCTTGCGCTGCACCCACCTGCCCAATCCCTGACCGGCAAAACGCTCCAAGCGGCCGCCGTCCAGTTGCCCTGGCGCCCCCGTGTCTCGTACTGCTGGACCCAGACATTGGAACGCCCGCGCATGGCGCGTGGCCATCCAGAGGCAACCTCTTCTTCTGGTTCTGGGAGACAACAACATGCGCACCGTATCCACGCTGGTCCTCACCCTGGTTGTTGGCGGCGTTGCCCTGGCCGCGCCCCCGGCCAAAAAGCCCGCCGAAAAAGCGCCCGCGCCCGCCGCTGCCGCGGACAAAGGTGGCGCGGATGTGAACGCCATGGTGGCCGCCATGGCCAAGTTTGCCGAACCCGGCGAGAACCACGCGCGCCTCAAGGCCATGGAAGGCAGCTTTGATACGGCACTCACCGTGTATCTCAACGGCAAGGCGCAGGCCCCGGAGAAGGGCTATGCCGAACTCTGGCTCATGCTTGGCGGGCGTTTTCTCGCCGAGGACTACAAGGGCAGCTTCCTGGGGCGCCCCGTCTCCAGCCACATCCTTTTTGGCTATGACAACGCGCGCAAGGTCTACACCAGTGCGCGGGTCACCAACCTCAACACTGACATGATGGTGCGTGAAGGCACCGTTGACGCCACCGGCAAGCTCATCACCCTCAAGGGCACCGCGTTTGACCCGCTCACCGGCAAGAGCGCCACCGGCCGCATGGTCTACACGCTGGAAAGCGCCGACAAGTTCAGCGTGGAGGTGTTTGAGACCAAGGAAGGCCAGCCGGAAGCCAAGCTGTTTGACGTGACGTACACCCGCCGCAAGGAGTGAACGCGCCACGCGTGTCTTGACGGCGTCCGGTTTTGAACCCACCGGCCACGCGTGTGTCCCGCGGGGTTTGTGCTACCACCCGCCGCCATGCGCCACGTTTGTGTCATGGGGCTCTACGCCCTGGCGGCCTGTGCAAACGCTCCGTCGTCGGGGAGCTCCAGCAGTGCGTCTGCCTCCTCCTCGTCCGGCTCCGGCCACGTCCACCCATCCTCCTCAGCCGGCACGTCTTCCAGCAGTGGTGCGGGCAGTACGGGCAGCAGCACCACCACCGCCACCAGCCGCCCCCCGGACGTGTGGCGTTGTCCTGGCGCGCTTCAGGCCAGCAGCCTGCCCTACGCCTCTCCGGAATACGCCACGGTGGACCTCTTTGATGCTCCGCTGGCCACGTCAGACACCGCACCCTACGGGTACCTCTTCCCGCGCGGGCGCATCTTGCGGGTGCACCTGGACGTGGTGGAGACCGGGGCCTACCGCGTGAGCGCGGTGTTCAACGCCAACGGCGCGCCCCCAAGCCAGACGCCGTGGGTCTGGCCACTGTCCAGCTGCCAGGGGGGCGTGCCCGCGCTGTTGGCGCCGCCCTTCCAAAGCCAGGGCGCCATCCAGCTGCAAGCCGGGCAGAGCGTGGACTTTGTGGTGCACCTCCCGGCTCCGTCGCTGTACCCGCAACGCGTGGCCGTCCACGTGGGTGCGCCGTGTGCGTCCACCTGCGGCACCGCGGCGTGCGGTGAAGACAGCTGCGGGCTCACCTGCGGCACCTGCGGCGGTCCGGATGTGTGTGACACCGCCACCAGCTTGTGTGTGGACGTGGAGGGCCAGGACTGTGGGGATGCCATTGCCGTTGACCCCAACGCGTTGCCGTATGTGCACAGCCAGCTGGCGCGGTTGTTCCGCAATGACCGCCTGGCGGCCTGCAACGGCGCGCTGGCCCAACGGGACCTGGTCTACGCGTTCACCCCCAACGTGACCGGCGTCTACCTGCTGGAGGCCACCGCGGTTTCCGGTCCATCCTTCCCAGCGGATTATGTGACGCCAGAGGTGGTGGTGACGCGGGACTGCCAGGACGCGTGCGGGAGCCTGGTGCCGGGGACCAACCACCGCTTTGTGCTGGAGGCCGGTGTTGCCTACAGCGTGGTGGTCCGTCTGTTTGAAGGTGGACCGGTGGGTGACCAGCAGGTGGAACTGCGCGTGGCACCGCCCTGCATCCAGCAATGTTCCGGCCGCGCGTGCGGTGATGACGGGTGCGGCGCCACCTGCGGCACCTGCAACGCCACCGCCCTGGAGGAATGTGACGAGGGCGCCGGTGCCTGCCTGCCGGTGGCCAACCTGTGCGCGCCGGATCTCGCCGGCCCGTGCAACCTCCCCGGTCATGTGTGTGACCCCGCCGGTTGTGCGGGCAGCTGTGAACCGCTGTGCTTTTTGCGCGTGTGCGAGCAGCAGGGCGCCAACCACGCCTGGGTGAGCCGCGAGGTCTATGCCCCATCGTCCTGTGCCCTGGCGGATTGCCCCAACCTGCCGCTGGCGTTGCCGTTTGATTACGCCGCGGATTTCACCAGCGCGCGCGTGGTCATCCCCCTGGACCCCGTGACCGGACAGTGTCTCCCCGTGGGAACCCCCGCGCTGGTGATGGGATTCAATGAACAACACAGCCGGTACATCAACTCGGTGGCACCGTGGCGAATCCTGCAGGCCAGCTCCGGAGACCTCTTTGACACCGGCGGTTTTGACACGCTGCTGGACTTCCTGGATGGACCGCAGGTCCTGCGGGTGCGGTCACCGGGGGGGGCCCGGTTTGACGTGGAGTTTGCCTGGGGCGCCAACGTGATTCTGCGCGCCATCCGGCCGGTGCCTTAGCGCGCCCTTCACAATCCCACGGCGGAAGCCAACAGCTTCATCAGCGGGTTTACCGTCCCGCACGCGCGGGCAAACGTCTCAACAAAATTTGCGGAGAGCACGTCCTTGTCCTTGAACGGCACCGACGTGATGAAGTCCTTGCGTCTCAGGTCCACCGCCAAAGGATGGTCCTTGGGGTAGCCCTTGGGCACGCGCGTGAGGGATTCGCCTTCCAACACCACGCCGCCTTTTTGCAGCGCCAGCCACGCTTTGGGATGCGCCGCCACGTGGTCCCGAATCTGCTTGAGCGCCGGTGGTTCGGGCCGCCACATGCCCGCACCCATGAAACACGCGTCCGGTTCCAGGTGCAGGTAGAAGCCGGGGGACGGCACACCCTTGCCCGCTTTGTGTTTGAAGTGTGCAGCCGCGTGCGTTTTGTACGGCGTCTTGTCCTTGGAGAAACGGGTGTCCCGGTAGATGCGGTACATGCTGCCGCCGTTGGGGCGTGGGTCCGCCACAATGTCCTTGTTCACCTTGCGCAGCGGCGTGGCAACGGCCGTGATGAACGCCACCATGGGTGCTTTGACATGCGCTTCATAACGGCCGCGGTTGGCTTCAAACCACTCCCGGTTGTTGTTGAAGCGCAGCTCCATGAGGAACTGCATGGTCTGCTTGGTGAAGATGGGCGCGGCGGTTGTGGCCATGGGCGCACGTTCGCCATGGTGGCGCGGTGGGGTCAACTTGCGCGGCGGGCCTGGGAGCAGGCGCGCGGTGCGCCATGGCCGTTGGGGGTGAAGCCTGCCTGGATGAAGCGGGCTGTTCAGGCGTGGTGTTGGGCAGGTTAGGGGGAGGTCCCTTGGGAGCCGCGCCACGCGCGCGCCCGCAGGGTCGCGTCGTAAAACCGGCAGGGCAGGGCAGGGCAGGGCAAGGCAAGGCAAGGGACCTGGGCCACGGGGACAGGCGCTTCCATCTGTCCATCCGGATGGACGGATGAAGGACAACGCCGCCCCTTGGGCCGATCCCGGTGCGCCCCGGAGCCGCGCGGCCGTCCGCCCACCGTCGTAGGGACACCCGGCCAGCCCCCCCGACACTCCTTGGGACATGGTTGCCATCTCCCAAGCCCACCGCCCCGCCGCCCCTGTTGCCCAGGCCACCAAGCCCGTGGCCCGGCGCGCCCCCGGCCTGGCCATGTTTGAAGCGGACCGCGTGGAACACCGCCCTAAAAACCCCTTTGCTTCCAACGGCTTGCGTAAGCCGCGCTGGGCCGGTGGCAAAGCCCCCTGGGAAGACGCCGCCTCCCGCAGCCAGGCCCTGGCTGATGCGCTGGACCAGGGCCAGCCCCGCCGGGAAACGCCCCAAGGCCAGGACCAGATCCCCGGCCTTGATGCGCCCTGACCCGGCACGCTCCACCTGAACACCTGTCCAGAACCGCCAGCGTTCCGGGCGCCCACCAACCCGACGCCAATGCGGCATTGTGCCCGCCGCCAACCTGACGGTATGGAACCGCGCCTTTCAAACACAGCGGCGGAGGCGTCGGCCCATGGAATTGCGGATCCCCAAAGAGGACCTGGCCCGGGCGGTGGGCGCGGCGCAAGGAATTGTGCCCAAGAAGTCCACCATGCCCATCCTGTCCAACGTGCTGTTGGAGGCGCGGCAGGGCGGGGAGCTCATGCTGGCCGCCACGGACTTGGATGTGGCGGTGCGCATTGATGGCCGGGCGGACGTCACGCGCCCCGGCAGCGTCACGGTGGCTGCCAAAAACCTCTATGACATTGTGAAGAACACGCCGGGGCCCACGGTGAGCCTCAAGAAGCTGGACAACCACTACGTGGAGGTCCAGTCCGGCCGGTTCATGGTGCGCATGGTGGGCATGGCCGCCGAGGAATACCCCAAGATCCCGGACATGACGGCGGACCGGATGATGGCGTTGGAACCGGCCCTGCTCAAGGAGATGATTGACAAGACGCTCTACAGCGTCTCCACGGATGAGACGCGTTACGTCCTCAACGGCGTGTACATGGAGCCCCTGACCGACACGCTCAACGTGGTCTCCACCGACGGACACCGCCTCTCGCTGTGCACCCGCAAGGTTCCGGGCGTCCATGAGACGCTCAAGCGCAGCGTCATCATGCCGCGCAAGGGCCTGGGTGAACTGCGGCGCATGTTGGATGACGGCGAGGGAGATGTGCAGCTGGGGTTCCGCGAGAGCCATGCAGTGGCCAAACGCGGCAACGTGTCCCTGGTCATGCGCCTCATTGATGGCCGCTTCCCGGACTACAAACAGGTGGTGCCGCAGGTGGCGGACCGCAAGGTCAAGATTGCCCGCAGCGTCATCATGGAGAGCCTCAAGCGCGTGAGCCTGGTGTCCAGTGACCGGTCCAACAGCGTGCGCCTGGAGCTCACCAAGGACCTGCTGCGCGTGTCCAGCCAGAACCCGGACATGGGTGAGGCCAGTGAAGAAATTCCCGTGGACTACAGCGGGCCGGACCTCAAGATTGGCTTCAACGCGCGCTACGTCATGGACGCGCTCAGCGCCATCACGGCAGACCCCGTGCAGCTGGAGTTCAATGATGAACTGTCCCCCGGCATCCTGCGCCCGGCGGATGACCTGAGCTACACCTGCGTGGTCATGCCCATGCGCATCTGATGTTGCCTCCCCTTTTCACCTGACAACGCCACTCCAACGCACAAGGACGCGCCATGGCCATCATGCGCAAGGATGAACCCCAAACAGACCGCTCCATCACGGTGGGCCAGGTCCACACCATCCTGGGACCGGAGAGCAGTTTTGAGGGCAAGTTGTCCTTCCAGGGCACCGTCCGGATTGATGGGCGCTTCTCCGGTGAAGTGGTCACCAATGACGTGCTGGTGGTGGGTGAAGGCGCCGTGGTGAAGGCAGAGATGGACGTGGGCAGCATTGTCATCAACGGTGAGGTCAACGGGAACATCCGCGCCAAACACGCGGTGGAAATCCACGCGCCCGGCAAGCTGCGCGGCAACGTGGAGACCCCCAAGCTGGTCATTGATTCCGGCGTGGTGTTTGAGGGCAGCGCCAAGATGGAGAACCTGGGCCAGAAGTCCGCCACGGTGCCTCCCACCTCCACGCCGCCGGAACCCGCCAAGAAGTGAGTGGCCCCCCCGGGGCGCATGGCAGCCTTATGGCCCGCTGTGTTGTTGATTTGCGGGGCGCCACGCGTGGACGGCCCCCGGAGGAAGCATGAAACGCCTGCCGCTGGTGTTGGTGTTGCTCTGGTTGGGTGGATGCACCGCCTGCAACCCCACCACCGAGCCTCCCAAGCCCCGTGAAAACCAGCCCAACGTCAAATGGTGCCCGGGAAGCCCCGGCTGCCTGGCCGAGGGAGAAACCCAGCTGTTGGCTGGCGCGGGGCGCAAGAGCATCACGCTGCCGGGGTTTGAGATTGCCAACCCGGCCTACCTGCTCAGCACCGGGGACTGTGACCCCATCTACCAGCAGCGCTTTGGTGTCAGCCGCTGCGGTGAACTCCCTGATGACCGGCCACGCAACTGCGGCACCGACGGGATTTGTCCCGGTGCCATGGACTACCCGGGGCCGGACGGTGACGGCACCGAGAACGACCAGGGGAGCTTCCGGGACACGCAGGACTGGTTTTTTGATTGTGGGTTGGACCGCATCTGCCCGCCCATGATCGGCGGCCGCGTGCGCACCGTCCCACAAAACACGCCGGAACCAGAAGCAGTGCGCAGCAATGGTGTGGATGATGACGGGGACGGCGCCATTGATGAAGGCGAATACCCCGGCCCCGACGAAGGGGAGATGGACAGCAACTTCCAGGCGGCGTGGATTGCCGGCTTTGGGAACAACCGTCCCGCCTTGGGCGTGCTGGATGACCAGCAGGCCAACTGCCTGGCGCTGCGCACCAACCAGACCACCGTGGTCCACTGCACCATTGATGTGGTGGGCTTCTTCTATGAGGAGATTGTTCGCGCGCGGGAGAAGCTGGCGCAAAACCACCCCAACGTGGACGTGGACTACCTGGCGGTGTCCAGCACGCACACCCATGAAACTGTGGACACCATGGGCCAGTGGGGCCGCGCAGACCCAGTGCCCATCCTTCCGGGGCGTTTCCCCGGCTACAACGCGTTTATTGTGGACCAGATTGTGTTGGCCGCGGTGGAAGCGGTGAACAGCCTGCAGCCCGCGCGCCTGGTGATGACCACCGCCCACACCGGCGTGGACGGCTACCTGCGGGACAGCCGGGACCCCCAGATCCTGGATGACGCCATGACGTTGGTGGAGGCGCAAAGTGTGCCCGCGCGCCAGACCATCTTCACCGCCATCCACTGGTCCAACCACCCAGAAGTGCTCTCTGATGAGATCAACTTCCTGTCCAGTGACTATGCCGCAACGCTGCGCACGCGCGTGGAGCAGGGCTTCCCGGACCTGGGGCTGCAGGGCCGCGGCGGCATTGCCATCTACATCAACGGCACGGTGGGCGGTTTGATGACGCCACTGGGCATCCCGGTCACCGGGCGGGACGGCACGGTGTGGCCCAGCGGGAACAGCCGCATTGGCCGCGTGGTGGCGTACGGGGAGAACCTGGCCATCCAGGCGCTGCAGGCGTTGTCCACCGAGGCCAACCTCACGGTGGCCGAGCGCGGGGAAATCAAGGTCAAGGCCGAGCGCTATTTCATCCCGGTGAAGAACAACATCTTTGTGTTTGCGTTTGCCACCGGCCTGTTTGACCGCAGCGTGTTTGATGAGCCCACCGGCCTGCCCATTGATACCACCGTGACGTCGTTGCTGGAGACCGAAGGATCCGCGGCCACCGAAAGTTACACCATTGATGTGGCCGGCTGGTCCTTGTTGGGCGTGCCCGGTGAGCTGTTCCCGGAGGTGGCCACCGGTGGTTACGACGGGACCATGCGGCACGGGCGCGAGCTGGTCAGGGCCAACTATTGCCCGGACCAGGCCAACTGCCCGGCCAATTGTCCCGCCACGCGGCCGGCTGAAGGGTATTCGGATTGTGACTGCGAGCAGTGCCGCATTTGTGTGGTGCCGGACCTGGCGGCAGCGCCAACGGCCCCGTACTTCAAGGACCGCATGCCGGGCGCGTTCAAGATGGTGGTGGGCCTGGCCAATGACGAGCTGGGCTACATGGTGCCGCCGTATGACTTCCGGGTGAGTGAGAAACACCCGTACTTCTGCCAGCACGGCGGGGACCACTACGAAGAAACCAACAGCACCGGACCGGGGTCCGTCACGCGCATTGAGAACGCAGCCAAGAAGCTCTTTGATTTTGCGCTGTGATGATGCGGGTCGTGGTGAAGGTCCTGGGCTTTGCGGTGGCGGCCTGGGCCGTGTTGGGTTTTGTGTTCCGGGACCACCCGCTGCTGGGCACGCTGTACCTGGGTCTGCGCGTTCCCTTGCTGCTGTTGTGTTTCCTCCTGGGCGGCTGGGCGGTGCGGCAACATTCGCTGCGGCTGGTGGGGCTGGTGCTGTTGGGGCTGGCGTTGTTGTTTGCCCCGTGGCTCCACGCGGTGCTGGTGCGGGCTTCCCCCGTGGAGATGGCCCGCAACGGGACGCCGGTGCGCGTGCTCACCGCCAACGTCATGGCCCAGGGCGGGGACCCGGTGCTGGTGCTGGAAGCCGTTCACGGCCACCCCTGTGACCTGTGTTTTTTCCAGGAAGTGACACCGGAGTGGAAGGCCCGTCTGGAAAAAGAAGGCGTGCTCCGGCCGCTGCACCGCGAATGCCGCGGCACTGCGGATGGCGGGCAGTGCATGTTCAGCCGGTGGCCGCTGCGCAACGTGTCCATGGTGGGTGAGCCCGGTGGCGCCGAGGTTGCGTTGTGCGCGGTGGTGGACCTGCCGGGAACGGAGCTGGCGGCGTGCGGCGTGCGCTTGAGCCCACCGTTCTCCCGTCCGGACCTGTGGGAGGCCGCGGAACATTTCACGCTCAATGGCAAACGCCGAAGCGCCCAATGGGAGCTGGTGGTGAAACACCTGGGCAGCTTGGGTGAAGGGCGCCACCGCCTGGTGGCGGGAGACCTCTCCACGCTGGAATGGGAACCGTTGTACGCCCAGGCCCGGCAACTCTGGACGGATGGATACCGCCGCGCGCGCTGGGGTTACGGCGCCACGTGGCCTGCACGGGACACGCGCACGCCCTTTCCGTTGGTGCGGTGGGACTACGTGTGGCTGGGGCCCACGCTGGACGCCACGGATGCCGAGGTCATCCCGCTTTCCGGGAGCGACCACCGCGCGCTGTATGTGATGGTGCAGCCGTGAGGCAGGCGCTCATTGGCTTGCTGGTGTTCTTTCCGTCCCCCGGTGGTGATCCCGCACCCCACGGCGTGACGGACGTGTGGTTGACCACCAGGGACGGCGTGAAGCTTCACGCGTTCCACGCCCCGGCGTCACCCGGTGCGCCAACGTTGTTGTGGTCCCACGGCAACGCCGGGAACATCAGCCAGCGGCTGCCGGTGCTGCTGGCGTTTCAGGCGCTGGGGCTCAACGTGCTGGCGTATGACTACCGCGGCTACGGCCGCAGCGCGGATGTGCGCCCCACCGAGGATGGCGTCTATGCCGACGCGCAGGCCGCGTATGACTGGGCCATGGCCCAGGGCGTGGCCCCCCAACAGTTGGTGCTGTTTGGGGAGTCCCTGGGCGGCGCGGTGAGCCTGGTGCTGGCGCAGCGCAACAGCGTGGCCGGCGTGGCGTTGTTGTCCACCTTCACCTCCCTGCGTGATGTGGGGCGCGTGCACTATGGGCCGCTGGCGTTGGCTGCGGGGGACAGCTTTGACAGTGCCACCCGCATCTCGGCGCTCACCGTGCCGCTGCTCATCCAGCACGGCAGCCTGGATGAAATCATTCCCCTGGACCACGGGAAACAACTGGCGCGGCGGGCGGGCGCGCGCGCGCAGTTTGTGACGCTGGAAGGCGGGAACCACAATGATGTGCTGGGCTGGCCCGCGGTGCTGGCGCGCGTGGCGGATTTTGCACACCGGGTGACCGCCGCCACACCGTAGCTCCAGGGCTGGACGCGCGCGCGGATCATGGCTCACACTTGCTGGCGCATGGCTGCAAAGAAGCGCAAGAAGAAGGCGGCAAGGCGTGGCACAGTCCTGCCTTCGGTGGAAACCGTAGCGTGTGGCACGGTGGCGCAATGGACCACGTGGCTGCGGCGCAACCATGCAACCCGCGCTGGCGTCTGGCTTCAGTTGGAACACCACGCACGCCTGGACAAGGAGACCCTCAACCCCGCGCGGGCGTTGGACGTGGCGCTGTGTTTTGGCTGGATTGACGGGCAGAAAAAACGCCTGGATGCCCGGGTGTGGCTTGTGAAATTCACCCCCCGGCCCCTGCGGAGCACGTGGTCCAAGGACAACCAGGCCCGCGCGGTGCAACTGCAGCGCCTGGGCCGCATGCAGCCGGCCGGCCGGCGCGCCATCCAGCGCGCCAAGGACAACGGGATGTGGCAGCGCGCGTATGACGGGCAACACGCGGCGGCCATGCCGGCGGATTTGAAGGACGCGCTGGCCGCCAACGCAGCGGCGGCCGCACATTTTGCAACGCTGGATGCGCGCAACCGCTACGCCATCTACTTCCGCCTGGAGTCCGTGGTGCTGGCGGCCACGCGGCAGCGGCGGCTTGTGGGCCTGGTGGCCATGCTGGAGCGCGGAGAATCCATCTACCCCTGACATCCCGTGCCCGGCCACGCGTCCTGGCGGGCGTTGTCAAGACGCCGCCGGTGCCGTCACTGGGAGGCGCGCTACCTGCAGGGCCGGGGTTGTCAAGACCGGCGCGCGGTTGTGTCACGGCGGTTTGGTGTTAACTGAAGCCCCCTTGTCCTCCGGGTGACACGGTGCCGCTGGAACACGGGCCACCACGTCACTTCAGGGGACCACGCCAAGGCACCCACGTGCGGCGCAGGCCCCTCAAAGGACGGGCCGTTTATGAGTCATAGGAACCTGACACCGTATGCCACCACCATTGCTCCCCAGCCCGGGGACCCTCCCGTCACCCAGCCACCAACCGCCGAACACCAGCAAAGCATCAAGGCGCTCACGCTGGGAGCCCTGGGCGTGGTCTATGGGGACATTGGCACCAGCCCGCTGTACGCCTTGCGTGAGTGTTTTGTGGGGCACCACGCGGTGCCCGCCACGCCGGACAACGTCCTGGGCGTGTTGAGCCTCATCTTCACGTCCCTGATTGTGGTGGTCACGCTCAAATACCTGGTGGTCATCCTGCGCGCGGACAACCAGGGTGAAGGCGGCATCCTGGCGTTGATGGCCCTGGCGCTTACG
>Ga0154020_10001598_pt1 | contig 27803 bp, 19 predicted proteins | sample Klosneuvirus_201_FD_109709 | JGI IMG/M metagenome (GOLD analysis project Ga0154020, IMG submission 109709) | Active sludge microbial communities from wastewater, Klosterneuburg, Austria - Klosneuvirus_20160825_MG | ecosystem: Engineered > WWTP > Aerobic digester > Activated sludge | place...
CGCAAACACCACGCCCTGGAAGAACCGCTGCATGCCCGCCGGCGAATGATCCGCCGGTTGCAGCTGCAACGTGTGCCCCACCGGGACCGGACGGCTCCCCGCCACCACCACCCGCACCGCGCGCGGGTGTGCGGCGCCCAACGCGTGCAGCACCACGTCGCGTGCCTCGGGGTGATCCCCCACCACCAGGATCCCCACGCCCGCCTGCATCATCGCGGTGAGCACGGTGAGGACGTCCGCCGGCACCAGCTCATGCAGCGGCCTGGAACGGGTGGGCTGGCGCTCCAGCACCAGCACCCAGCCACCGGGGATGTCCGGCGCTTCCAGTGCGTGGATGACACCCTGGCCGGGAACCCGCGCGCCCAACGGCGCCTGCGCGTGGGTGCCCGCGGTGACCTTGACCGCGTCCACCAGACGCAACAGCGCCGTTTCATCCAGGGGGTCCACAGGCCGCGCGGGGGCGCCTTCGCGCTCCACCCAGGCGGCGCGCGTGCCTTCCAGCACCACCGCGCACACCGAATCATCCATCAACAACGGTTTGACGTGCCCCAGCAGCGCCACAAAACCTTCCGGCAGCGTCTTCATGGGGGTGCCCTCTGTTTATTTCAGCGCCTTGAGAATGCTTTTCACGTCCTGCGCAAACTTCCCGTTGGGCTCCAGGGCCAGGTACTTTTCATACGCACCACGCGCTTCCCCTGCGCGGTTGAGTCCCTGGTAGACCGCGCCCAGCAGCACGTAGGCGTGTGCGTAGTTGGGATCCGCCGCCGCTGCCGCCTGCAGGTTCTTCAGCGCCGCCTGGTTGTCACCCAGCTCAAAGTACGCGTTGCCCAGCTCGGCCATGGCCACCGCACTGCCTGGCTTGAGGGTCAGCGCCTTTTTGAACTCGGTCACCGCGCCTTTGGCGTTGCCTTGTTCCACCAGCGCCTTGCCTCGCCGGACGGATTTTTCAAACGCCTTGGGGTCCTCGGCGGGGGCCGGCGGAGCCGGCGCTGCCACGTCCACCGCCGGGGGAGGATCCTTCTTCACCGGTGGCGGCGGATCCTTTCTGGGCGGCGGCGGGTCCGGCGGGGCTTCCACGCGCGCGGCCGAACTTGCCTTGGACGGCGGCGGTTCCACGGCACCACGGGAGACGGCCGCAACCTGCACTGCTGCCGCGGGGGCGGCACTGGTGGACGGGGCTGCGGCCACGGCAACTGCGGGCAGGCTGGATGACGCTGCGGCCAACGCCGGTTGTGAGCTGCTTTGGGTTGGGGCCGGCTGCGCCACGGCGGAGACCGCTGCCGCCCCGGACATCGCAGATGCGGCCTCCTGTGACGCTGGGGCGGCGGTGGACGTTGACGCAACGGGCGGTTCGGGTTGCACCGGTGGTTTGACCGGCGTCACCTGCGTGTCCGGTTGCCGGAGCGCGCCGTAGGCCACGCCGCCCAGCACCACCAACAACAACACCGCAATCAGACCCTTGGAGCCACCACCCTTGCCCAGCGCCGCTTCAAATTCGCCGGTGCTCATCACACCGGAGCCGCTGGGATGCCCGCCAGGCACGTTGGGCGCCTGGGTCATGGCCGGCAACGCCCAGGCCAGCGGTGCGGATGACGGCGGAGAACTGGGCGGCGGGCGCGCGGCCGGTGGCGTGGTGGACGGCATGGCGCCAAGCCCGGTGATGGGCGTGACCTCTTCTTCCATCTCCCGCGCCAGTTCCGCGGTCAGCGGCGTGGGCACGGTGGGCATTGTTGCCACACGCGCTGTTGCCGGCGGCGTGACCACCGACGGCGCCGAAGACGCCACTGGCGCCGCCGGTGCGGTGACCACCGCCACCGCCGCGGGCACCGCGGGCAACTTGGCCATCTCAAACAACGGCAACGTCTTGATGCGGTCCGGGTTTGGCGCCGCTGCAGCGTCGGAAACGGCGGGTTGTGGCGCCGGTGGCGGAATGGGGGGCAACGCCCCGGAACCCAGCGTGTCCGGAGGCGGCAGCCGGGATGTGGAAGGCGCGCGGTCCCCAATGGGTGCCAGCCGGGAGCTGGATCCTTCCGGCGCAACGCTCCCGCGGCCCCGGCCACCGGCAAACGGCGCGCCCACGTTGGTGATGGCGCGGGGCTTGGGGGCCGCCTTGGGCGCGGCAGAAGGTTCTGCGGGCGGAAGCGGCGGAAGTGGTGCGCTCCCGTCGTCATCCAGGGCGGCGCCCAGCGCGTCCACCGCACGCGCGGCGTCTGCGTTGGTGATGGCCGGCGGGGCCGGGTGCGCTGCGGGCGGCGCGGACGTGTCCTCCAACGACACCGGCTCCTCGCCGGGCTTGGACGGTTCGCTGTCTGGTGCGGTGACGGGCGGCGGCTGGGACGCCGCCAGCGGGACGGTGGGCTCCTGGGACAGCCCCGGTGGCACCGGCGGCTGGGTGCTCACCGGAACGCGGCTGAGGCTCTCGGCGGGGCCGGTCTGCGTGAAGATGGGCGGCACACTGTCGTTGGAGGACGGTGGCGGCGGAATCGGTGGCGGCGTGGGGTCCGGCTCGTCCAGCCACGAGAGGATCCGCGTGGTGTTGCGCTCCGGCCGGGACTCCCGCGTGGTGGTGTCAAAGATCAGACCTTCAAAGTACAGCTTGGAGATGATGTTGAGCGCCTCCAGGTCTCCAAACGGGCTCTCATCCACCACTTCCATCAACGTGCGGCCTCCATCAAACAGCCGGAGGATTCCGTTGACCTCGTCGGGGATTTCCGCCAGCCGCTCGCTCAGCTCCTGGTAGTCAATCTCAAAACACGTCCCCAGCGCCGGGATCTGTTCCAGCAGGCGGTTCCATTCGTCCACCCGCCGCATGCCCTCCATCAACAGGCCCTGGCTGGTCACATCAATCTTGTCCACCCGGCCCGCGTCGCCAAAGTCCAGGCTGAACACACCCTCGTTCCACAACAAGAACCGGTAGAACGCCTTCTCACCGGAGAGCTTGCCCAGCTCGGCGTCAATCACCTTCCCGTTGCGGAAGTAGATGGCCCCTTTTTGTTCCTTGTTGGTCAGGTTGATGGACCCGGTCTTGCGCCCCAGCTCCACCGTCTGGATGAGGTCCACCACGCCCATCTCACCCAACACGCCGGTGAAACCGCTTCGGTCCCGGCGCTCCAACGTCTCCTTGTCCCGCTTGTCCATCAGGATGCGCACGCGGGTCAGGATTTCTTTGATGTAGATGGGCTTGGTCAGGTAGTCGTCAACGCCCAGCTCCAGCCCTTTGACCTTGTGCTCAATGTCATTGTGGCTGGAGAGGAACAAAAACGGGATGGCCGCGGTGCGCGGGTCTTCTTTCACGCGCGTTGCAAACTGGAACCCATCCATGCCCGGCAGCTTGGTGTCCGCAATGATCATGTCCGGTGCGTTGATGGCCACCTTTTCCAGCGCGTCCTCGCCGTCGGGGGACGTGGTCACGCTGAACCCGGCCTGACGCAGGCTTACTTCCATGACCCGCACGCTTTTGGGGTCTGCGTCCACAAGCAGCAGGTTCTTCTTGGCCATGGAGTCTGATCCCCGTCACCACCGAAACAAGGCAACCCCCTATAGCCCGGACCCACCCGCCCACACACTTTTTTGGCCCCGCCGTGTTCCGCCACGCAACCGTCAAAAAACGGCCACCCATCGCGTTGATGCGCCACCGCACAAAGGCCACCCACCACATGGCTTGGGGCGGCCCCCGGGCGATCATGCTGGAGGATCCCCTCAGTCCCTGACCATAGGTGCATGGTCACGCATGGCACGGCTGTGACAACAGAAAATATACCATCACAAACGGGTAGTTACAAAAGTTCGTTGCCGCGTCACTTTGCACATGGTACCGGCGCAGGCCTTCTGAAGGATCCTGCGGGGTGATCCCCCGCGGGCCACAGGTGCCGCTGCCATGAAGCTCAAGAAGCTGGAGATTCACGGGTTCAAGTCCTTTGCGGACAAGACCGTCATCCACTTTGACAATGGCATCACCATTGTTGTGGGCCCCAACGGCTGCGGCAAGTCCAACATCGTGGACAGCCTGCGCTGGTGCATGGGTGAACAATCCGCCAAACACCTGCGCGGTGAAGGCATGCAGGACGTCATCTTCAACGGCTCGGATGCGCGTGGACCGTCAGGCATGGCTGAAGTGGCGTTGACGTTCTCCAATGATGACGGGGACATCAGCGGTGAATGGAGCGCGTACCCGGAAATCACCATTGCCCGCCGCCTGTACCGCAATGGAGACAGTGAGTACCTCATCAACAAACAGGTGGCCCGCCTCAAGGACGTGCAGGACCTGGTGCTGGGCACCGGCGTGGGCACCAAGGGTTATTCCATCATTGAGCAGGGCCGCATTGGGATGATTGTGTCCTCCAAGCCGGAGGACCGCCGCCGTCTCATTGAAGAGGCCGCCGGCATCACCAAGTACAAAGCCCGCCGCCAGGCCGCCGAACGCAAGATGGACGCCACGCGCCAGAACCTGGTGCGCGTCAATGACCTGGTGGTGGAGCTGGCCAAGCGCCTGGGCACCTTGCGGCGCCAGGCCGCCAAGGCCGAGAAGTTCCGTGCGTTGCGCGCCGAGCTGCGCGAGCTGGAACTGCATGATGCGTCCATGGAGTTTTTGGGCCTGACCGCCGGGGCCAAGGTGGACCGGGACCAGATTTCCGCCATGGAAGAAGGCACCACCGGGCAGCAGGCCCGCCTGGCGGTCATGGAAGCAGACGCCGAGCTGGCGCGGCTGCAGCTGCTGGACGACGAGAAACGCCTCCAGGAACTGCAAGGGCTCCTCTACCAGGCGGACCAGGAAATCCGCCTGTTGGAACAGAACGCCGCCCACCATGACCAGACCGCATCCGGCCTGCTCAAGCGCGCGGCAGATGATGAGACCGAGGCCGCTGCCCAGCGCGGCCGCCTCACCGTGGTGGCCGAAGAAAGTGAGCGCCTGGCGCGGGACCTGGAAGCGCTCCAGGCAGAGACCGACCAGTCCGAGGAGACCACCAGCCAGGCCAACGCCGAGCTGGAGGAACTCAAGGCCACGCGGGATGAACTGGCCGCGGGCGTGGAGGAAGCACGCCAGACCGTGCAGAACTCCCGCGCCGAGGAGACCGCCGCACAAACGCATCTGGCGCAGCTGGGCCGCCGCACCGCCGAGCTGGGTGAACGCGAAGCGCGCGCCCGCGCCGAACAGGACAACCTGGACGCTGAAGCGGAAGCCGTCACCAACAGCAAACGCCTGGGCAATGCCAGCGTGGCGTCACGCCGCGAGGAGAAGGCCGAGCTGGAAGCCCAGCGCCAGCGTATTGCCGAGGAGCTGGGTGTCTCCGGAGAAAAACTGCGCCTGGCGTTGTTGCAGGTCAACGGTGCGCAGGAAGACCTGGGCAAGAAGCGCCAGCGCCTGCACGGCCTGGAGGAAATCCACGGGAGCCTCACGCGCGCGCCGGAAGGTGTTCGCGCGGTGATGGAGTGGCACCGGGACAACAAGGTGGAAGGGATTGTGGGCCTGCTGGCGGATGCGGTGGAAGCCCCCGCGCGCCTGGAAGCCGCCGTGGCCGCCGCGTTGGGCGCACACCTGGATGACGTGGTGGTGGAGAACGTGGACGTGGCGGTGGAAGTGGCCCGCCGCCTTTCGCGGGAACAAAAAGGCCGCGCCACGTTGTTGCCGCGCACGCCCCGCAAGGCGCATCCCCAACGCACCGCGCAGGATTTTGAAGGCGTGGTGGGCTGGCTGGTGGATGAACTCAAGGTGGATGAGAAGCTCAAGGACGCCGTGGAGTCCCGCCTGGGGGACGTCCTGGTGGTCAAGGAACTCAAGGCCGCGCGGGAAATGGCGCAGGCCGGTTTTGCGGGACGCCTGGTGACGCTGGGCGGGGAACTGCTGGATGAGGTGGGGGCGGTCATTGGTGGCAGCGCGGATGAAGGCGCCCAGACGTTCCTGCGGCAGAAGCGGGAAATCACCGAGCTGGCCCATGACGTCGAGGAAATGGCCGCAAAGCTCCACGCGTTGGATGATGCGCGCGCGGCCCTGCATTTCCAGGTGGAAGACCTCAAGGTGAAGGAACGGGACGTCAATGAAGAGTCCCAGACGGTGGCGTTGCGTTTGGTGGAGGCCGAAAAAGACCTGCACCGCCTGGCGGACCAGGAAAGCCGGCTGATGGCGCGCCGGGATGCGTTGCTCAGTGAGATGACGCGCATCACCGAGCTGCTGACCGAGCTGCGCATGGAAGAGCGCCAGCACACCGAGACGTTGGAGCGCGCCCGCGCCAGCATCCAGGAGCAGGAGCGCGGCATGCAGGTCACGTCAGAGCGGCTGGCGGTGATGCAGGCCCAGTTCACCATGGCGCAGGAACGCGCCACCGAGCTGCGCGTGCGTGCACAATCCGCCAAGGACCGCCGGGAGCAGCTGGAGCGCTCCATCCAGTCCAATGGCCGCATCAAGACGGACACCGAGGAACTGCTGGCGCGCTTGAAGAAGCAGGCCGAGGACAGCCGCCTGGAAAGTGCGCGGCTGACCGGGGAAGCACGCGTGGAGCGGGAGAAGGCGCTGGTGCGCGCGGGTGAAGGCGCGCAGTTGCGTGCGTCCCTGGAAGGCGACCGCGCCGCCTATGATGAGGCGCAACGCAAGGTGGCGGCGCTGGAGTCCGAGGCCCGCATCATGCGCAACCAGGTGGCCGCCATGCAGGGCAACCTGGGCGAGACCAAGGTGGCACTCAAGGAGAAGGAGATGGCGTTGCAGCATCTCCAGGCGCGCATCCGGGAGCTCTACCAGGTGGCGCTGGTGGACGTGGTGGTGGACTTCCATCTGTTGCCGTTGCCGGATGAGACCAAGGCGGAGCGCGGGGTTGATTTGCGCCGGCAGATTGAAGGCATGGGAGAAATCAACCTCACGGCCATTGATGAGTGCAAGGACGTGGAGGAGCGGCACACGTTCCTGGCCAACCAGCAGGATGACCTGACCCACGCGCTCAACCAGCTGGAGAAGGCCATCACCAAGATCAACAAGACCACGCGCCGCCGCTTCCAGGAGGCGTTTGAGGCCATCAACCAGAAGTTCATGGATGTGTTCCCGCGGTTGTTCCGCGGCGGCAAGGCGTGGCTGCAGCTCACCAACCCGGAGGACATGCTGGAGACCGGGATTGAGATTTTTGCGCAGCCACCGGGCAAGAAGGTGCAGAGCGTGCAGTTGCTCAGCGGCGGGGAGAAGGCGCTCACCGCGGTGTCGTTGGTGTTCAGCATCTTCCTCATCAAGCCCAGCCCGTTCTGCCTGCTGGATGAGGTGGATGCGCCTTTGGATGAGGCCAACGTGGCGCGCTTCAATGAGCTGGTGCGTGACGTCAGCTCGGTGAGCCAGTTCATCATCATCACGCACAACAAGCGCACCATGGAAATTGCGGACAACCTCTACGGCATCACCATGGAGGAGCCGGGCATTTCCAAGCTGGTGAACGTGCGGGTCAACGTTGCCGAGGTCACCGCGCAGGCCGCGCGCAACCAGCTGCAGGCGGCGCCCGTCACTCCGTGATGCCGCTCGTCTGACAATGCCTACATCATTCTGGATGTTTTTCGGGAGGGCGAGACTCTGTCGAGCCTGCTTTCCCGTCGTCACGCGCGCCGTGCACCGATCAACGCGCCGTCCTTGATCAAGGCACTCCGGGCCTGTCTCAGCGCCACGGTCTTCAGCCCGCTCTGCCGCGCAGCGCTTGCCAGGGCTACATCTTCCACAATGGCCTTGATGACCACCAGTTCCGCCGGGGAAGCCAGGACCGCCACCGTGTTGTGCTCTTTGTCCCGGTGGAAGCGCGCCACCACCGGGCCTGGACGCGGTGGCTTTTTCCCCTCGCTGTCATAGGCGCCCAGCACATCATGCGCGTACGGCCTGAGCACCAGGCTGGGATGCAGCTGGTCCTTGCGCCGAGGGTGGGGTTTTTCATCCGCCGCCACAAACACGGCAAAGTGCCACCATTCCACATCCGCCAGCTCCCACAGCCACGCGGGCAGCCCGTGGGCCACGCCGTGTTGCCGCAGGAACTCCGGAAACGCCGCCGCATTGGCGTTGAGCTCCCAGTGCCTGGTGGGATTCTCCTTGAAATACGCCTCAAACGCGGTCTTCCAGTCCCCCGCGGGCATCAACGTCTTGGTGACCGGGTAGACGCCATCCAGGATTTCTGCGCGGTGGACGTCACAAAAGTGCCCGTAGAGCGCCAGGCCCTTGCCGTCCACGCCGCCCAGCGCCGCCACCGTGCGGTCCAGGGGCTGCGCGCCAAGAAAGTATGGCCCCACGGCATCAAAGAACCCGCGCAGCTTCATGCGGCCACCGGGTGCTGCAGCGCGCGGGCACGGTCTGCCTCATCCAGGATGACGTCCAACGCGGGGATGTGGTCATCCCATTCCACCAAGGTGGGCAGCGGGCCGGTGCGCTTGATGAGCTGGGCGTAGAGCGCCCACACGCCATCTGGCACCGGGCCAATGTGCGTATCAATGAGCATGCCGTCCCGGGGCGTGTGCCCCGCCACGTGCACGTAGGCCACACGTTCCAGGGGCAGCGTGTTGAGGACGTGGATGGGGTCTATGCCCAGGTTCTTCCAGTTCACGTAGATGTTGTTGACATCCAGCACCATGCCCACGTCCGCCTGCTGCAGGACCTCCCGTAAGAACGTGGGCTCATCCATCTGTGCGCCGGGCATCACCGCGTAGAAGGTTGCGTTCTCCAAGAGGAACGGGCGCTTGAACGCGCGCTTCACCGTCTGGATGCGCCGCACCACGTGCGCCACCGCCTCCTTGGTGAACGGCAGCGGGAACAGGTCATGGAACTGCACCCCGTCCACCGCGGAATAACAGACATGGTCACTGAAAAACGGCGCCCGGATGGTGCGGCACAGCGCCTCCATCTGGGTGAGGAAGTCCGCGTTCAACGGGTCCGGGCCACCAATGTTGAGGCTCACCGCGTGGGGCACCACCGTGAAGCGCTCGGCCACCGCGGCAAGCTGCGCCGCCCGCCGGCCACCACGCCCCACCCAGTTCTCCGGCGTGATTTCCAGCCAATCCACGCGGCGGCGGGTCTCCAGGATGCCGTCATAGAACGGCCGCCGCAGCCCAATCCCCACGCCGTTGACCTTGCGCGCCATCTCCCGTTGCCTCCTGAGACCACTGCCGTCAGAAAAGCCAACGCCCCCGTCAAGCCGCCTTCCCAAGAAAGGCCGGTCCTGACGGGGGCGTGGTCTTGCACCTGCGTCAACAGGTCAACAAACCGCCCAGCTCACTTCTTCTCGCCGCCGCAGCTCTTCTCGCCACCGCAGCTCTTCTCGCCGCCGCCCTTGTCGCCGCCGCAGCTCTTCTCGCCGCCCTTGTCGTCCTTCTTCTTCTTGTCATCCTTCTTCTTTTCGGCAACCACGGTGCCGGTGGAGGCCATCACGGCCACTGAGGAGAAGGCGAAACCACCCACCAAAGCTGCAACAAGCTTCTTGTTCATAGACTGCTCTCCGTGTGAAAAGCCCCGCCGCATGGTTTGTTGGATGCGGTCACAAGGGCGGAAGTGCTCTGCTTGAACGGGACCCCATGTCCCTTCAAAGGTGTTGCCAGGGCGTACGCTTGCTAGCACGCACCGGTTACGTCACGCGGCACCCGGCCGCGCCCCCTTGTGACGCTTTGGACGCGCCGCGCCTTCAGGTGCGCGCTTCAACCACACCCAGGCCGTTAACGGGGTAACACCCCGCCTCCATGACGCGCCCCGTCCCACGGGTCGGGGCAATTTTCCCCAACAAGATCAATCCGATCTTTTTGGTTTGGACCGCTGTCCCACTGGCATGCCATGTGCGGAATAGGGCTCCGTTTGGCTGGTAGGTGCACGCTTTACAAGTCACTTACACCAGCGCAGGATGTGCCACCCTTCCGTACCCCTACCCGGGGTCGGACCGGACCCAGGGAAGAGGGACCATGGAGGTCCTTTCTCCCGTGAAGGAGAGGCGGAATGACAAAGTTCGCGCGTGCCCAAGCAGGTTTGATGATGATGGCCGGGCTGTTGGCCGTTGGCTGCGGTTTCAACCTTGGAGATGTGGACCGGACCCAACCGGACAAGGTGAAGAAGGCCATGTTCCAGGATGGGAAGGCCTGGTACTTCCGCCAAACCATCATTGACCTGCCGGCCACCTCAGGAATCTCCTTCATTGGTGAGCAGGGCAGCACCTACAAGATCATCTGGCAGATTGATGAGCGCTTCATCTACGCGTACCGCGCGCATGAGCAGCTCAAGGGCGGGGAACAGTACGCCCAGCGTCCCGGCGTGGCCTACCGCGGCACCCCCGTGGCCGCCTTTGCCATCCAGAGCCACTTTGACGTGCAGCGTGAGTACAACCCGTCCACCGGTGAACAGACCAACGTCATCAGTGAGAACATGATGGACCGTCCCTGGAACGAGCGCGAATACATGCGCGTGGACTGGTCCAACAACCTGATTGCGGACTTCACCTTTGGCGCCGCCACCGTGGCCCAGCAGCCCGTGGGCCGCTACGTGCGTGAAGGCGAAGCGGACAAGGACGCCGCCAAGATCACCGACGGCTACCTGGACATTGTCCACGAAATTGTGGCCGAGCCGGAGACCGTGGAGTTTGACTACGAAGGCGAACACTATGTGTTCCCCACCTGCTACCTCTACTCCTCCATCTACAGTGACTGCCTGGGCTCCCGCACCCGCATCCGCTCCAGCTTCCTCAAGGCGGATGAGTCCAATGGCTATGAGCCGTTGACGTTTGATGACAACAAGTTCTCCAAGTTCGGCTACTTCCGCACGGACCGGTTTGGTTATGACCGCCGCTACGGCGTGGTGGACACCGCGGTGGACTACCTCATTGAGCGCTTCCCCCTCTGGAAGCAGACCAAGGGTGAGACCTCCTGCGTGGACAACAGCAACATGCACCCGTGGGCCGCCTGCCCCAACAGCAAGCTCAAGCCCATTGTCTATTACGTCAATGAGGACATGCCGGAGTACCTCAAGGCCGGCAACGCGCGCATTGGCGGCGAATGGAACCGCGTGTTCAAGGACGCCATCAGCGCCATGACCGGCCGCCCCCTGGGTGAACTGCCGGACATGTTTGTCATGTGCCTCAACAACCCGGTGCGTGAAGGTGACCCGGCCGAGTGCGGCGCCCCTGGCCTCAACCCCCAGATTGGTGACCTGCGTTACTCCTTTGTCTGGTACGTGCGCGGCCCGCAGCAGAACTCCCCCCTGGGCTATGGCCCCCACGCTCCGGACCCGGAGACCGGCGAGGTCATCTCTGCCAACTCCTTCATCTACGGCGGCGCCCTGGAGACCTACGCCCAGTACGCGTTGGACTTTGTGAAGCTGCAAAACGGTGACCTGAGCGTCAATGACCTCTTCAACGGCCAGAACATTGTGCAGCACTACCAGCGCGTCATGGAGAACCGTGCCACGCGTGACCACCGCGCTGACGCGGAGAACTGGCGCGCCGCCGCGGACAAGCTTGGCATCAAGCAGAAGGCCGAAAAAATCCGCGAACAGCTGCGCCGTGGCCAGCTGAGCACCGACCTCATCCCCGGCCGCCTGGAGAAGGTGCGCGGCACTGAGTATGAGTCCATGTTCTTCAACGAGGACATGCGCCGCGCCCTGATGCCCCAGTACGCCAGCGCCGCTGATGTGCCGGCCAACATGCGCAGCCTCATGTCCCCCGTCACGTTCACCCACCCCATGTTCCGCCGCCTCCACAAGGAACGTGAGTTCAAGCTCTCCATGGCCACCATTGAACCGGCCGAGTTCTTTGAAGACGCGGGCATGCAGGGCCTTTCCAAGCGCCTCAACTGCAAGCTCCCCGTCCCCACCGTGGGCGTGGACCTGGTGCGCCGTGACCTTTGTGACGGTGACAAGCTCAATGAAGCGCGCGCCTACCAGCACCTGCTGGAGGAAATCTATGTTGGCGTGACCCTGCATGAGGTTGGTCACAACGTGGGCCTGCGCCACAACTTTGCCGGCTCCACGGACTCCATCAACTACTTCCCCAAGTACTGGGAGCTGCGGTCCATCACGTCTGACGGCGTCAAGATCAAGCCGCAATTCAACCTGACCAGCAGCGTGGAACGTGACCTGCTCAACACCGCGCTGGACCAGGGTATGGCCGAGTACATGTACAGCTCCATCATGGACTACGGCTCCAAGCCCAACAGCGATTTTGTGGGCCTGGGCCTGTATGACCGCGCCGCGGTGCTCTACGGCTACGGCCAGATGGTGGAAGTGTTCAACCAGGACCCCGCCACCAACGGTGAAACCGTCCCCGCCATCACCCGGGACACCCGCGAGCTGCTGCTCCCCATTGCCCGCCACTACACCGAATACCCCAACATCATCTCCGGCGCGCCCACCACTGGGAATGGCGCGCTTGGCTTCTCCGAGCGCGTGGACTCCATGTACCGCCGCAAGGTGCTGCCGGAGTCCATGGTCAAGGCCAACCGCGAGCTGGTGGAAGTGCCCTACCGGTTCTGTTCGGATGAGTACGTCAACGGCGTGTACTTCTGCTACCGCTTTGACTCCGGCGCGGATGCGTACGAGCAGGTCAAGAACAACGTGGACATGTACGAGAACTACTACATGTTCAACGGCATGCGCCGGAACCGCGTTGGCTTTGGCATGAACGTCTGGGGCTACGTGGGCCGCATCTATGGCCGCTACTTTGAGTTCCAGAGCGCCCAGAACAAGCACTTCCTCAATGACAACCTCATCAACCGCTTCTCTGATGCGGGTTGTGAGCAGGGCGTGCACTTTGTGGATCCCAAGTGTGGCCAGGACCGCTTTGCCGCAGCCCTGGAAGCCGCCAGCGCCCTGGGCCGCGTGCTCCAGACGCCGGAACCAGGCTGCTACGTCCGCCGCAAGCCCGGCTGCTACGAGGACAGCTTTGAGACCGTCAACGGCCTCCCGGCGTCCATCCAGAAGCGTGATGCAGCGTTCTGCGCGGCGGGTTCCACTGCCAGCCGCGCCACGCTGGTCAAGCCCACGGATTCATTTGCCCTGATTGAGAACAGCGTGGACTGCACCGCCTGGATGCCCCTGCTCACCGCGGGTGGCTCGGACATCTGGGAGAAGCCTGTGGAACTGCCCCTGGGCGTGGCCCGCTTTGGCTTGGACAAGTACAACAAGGACGCTTACGGGTACGGCTTCTACTGGAAGCCCGTGGCCATTGGCGCCTGGTGGGACAAGTGGCTGGCCATGCAGGCCTTTGGTGACCCCTACACCGACTTCATTGGTGTGGACTCACGTGGTGATGCCCGCAGCTTCCTCATCAGCTTCAACAACCTGTTCCGCAATGACATTGCCAGCGCGGTGGGGTCCTTCATCACCGAGGACTACGCCAAGTACGGCCCGTATGTTGTGGACATGGAGACCCAGCCGCGCGTCATCTTCCCGGACGTGGTGGTGAACTTCAAGGATGCGCTCTCCAACACCCCGCAACCGCGCATCCCCGCCAACGCCATCCCCCTCAACCCGGATGAGAAGTACACCACCCGGTTGCAGGCCCTGTACATCGCCGTGGCGTATTACTCGCAAATGGTGGATGATCAGGACTTCAACCAGGCCATGTTCATTGGCAAGGCCGGCAGCGAAGTGGACCTCAACATCCCCACCGAGGTTCGCAACAACCCGGACAAGTACGTGGAAATCACCGACCCGGTGACCGGCGCCCTGTACTTTGCCACCAAGAACACGCCGGACGCGTCCTGGTTCATCTCTGAGAACCCGTTCTATTCGGCGGGCTACGAGTGGGTGAAGAAGGTGCGTGACGCCAACATGACCCCGGACGGCAAGACGCTTCTGCCCGGCCGCAGCGCGGATGACGTGCGCCAGGAAATCCGGATGTGGGAAATTGTCCGGGGCTTCTTGCGCATGTACGGGTACGGGGATGCCTGGGGCATTTCCTACTGAGAACACTGCGGGAGATGCTCCATTGACTGGAGTGTCAACCTAAGCGTGACCGCCGCCCGGGAGCAGATCCCCTGGCGGCGGTTGCGTTTTTGGGGCATTGCGCAACAATCCGTTATCCTGCCGATAAAGATGTAGGCAGAGGTATCCCCCACGCCGGGCCAGTGGTCAGGCCCTCCCTGGAGCAACCATGCAGGTGGTCAAGAACCCCGCGCACCGCAAGCTTCTGGAGATGAAGCTGGACATCCGGCAAATGGCCGACAAGATGGTCCAGGACGAGGGCAAGATTGACCTGGATGGCGTCAAGGCCATGCTCTCCCGCGCCACCGACGGCGGCAAGGTAGACAAGAAGTGCATGCAGGACCTGGCCTACGTGCGGGAGCGCTACAAGGACAAGTTCACCGCCGTGGCGTTGAAGGTGCTGTCCGGCGCCCTGGGTCCCTTTGTTGCGGACCAGATGAAGAAGATGAAGGAGAAGGAGCGGCAGTCCAAGATTGACCGCCAGGTCCTCAAGCTGGAGGAACACCAGGAGTTCCTCAAGAAGGACCGCAAGCTGCGGGACATGGAAGTGGGAGACAAGCAGCGCGTGTTGCTCACCAGCTTCTTTGGGCGCAGCCAGTCGGTCTGACGCGGGAGACCAGGCCGCCACCGTGGGCGCGGCCGGTCCCGTTGATTCGCCAGTCAAAATCCAGGTTTTCCGTCGGCAACCGCAGCTTGGGCATGCGTTTGGCGTGGGGGACTTGCCGCGGGCGCAGGCTTGGGTCAATGCTGCGCGCCCCTGCGGGGACGCCTCCCAAGGATCGTTGCCTGGTCCCGGCGCCGCCGCAGTTCCCTCGTCTAGGTCAGTTCAAAACGCGTCTTCCAAAGGGTCAACCAATGAGCCACACGTTCAGAAAAGTTGCGGTGCTGGGCGCCGGGGTGATGGGCAGCGGCATTGCGTCCCATCTGGCCAATGCAGGGATTCCCTGCGTGCTTTTGGACATCATCCCCCCGGGTGGGCTGTCTGAGGAGGACAAGAAGAAGGGCCTCAAGGAGTCTGACAAGGCGTGGCGCAACAAGTTTTCCCAGGGCGGCCTGGAGAAGGCCATCAAGTCCTCGCCGGCGGCGTTTTTCACCGCGGGTGACGCCAAGCTGGTGACGGTGGGCAACTTTGAGGATGACCTGTCCCGCCTGGCGGATTGTGACTGGGTGGTGGAGGTGGTCAAGGAGGACCTCAAGGTCAAACAGGACCTCTTCCACAAGGTGGTCAAACACCTGCACAAGGACGCCATCCTGTCCTCCAACACCTCCGGCCTGCGCATCAAGGACATGATGAACGGGTTCCCGGAGGATGTTCGCAAGCGCTTTCTGGTGACGCACTTCTTCAACCCGGTGCGTTACATGAACCTGCTGGAGGTCATCCCCGGCGAGGAGACCAGCAAGGACGTGCTGGCGCGCTTCAAGGACTTTGGGGCCAACGTCCTGGGCAAGGGCGTGGTCATGGGCAAGGACACGCCCAACTTCATTGGCAACCGCATTGGCATCTACGGGATCATGGAGACCATCCGAGTGATGCAGGAGGATGGCTACACCATTGATGAGGTGGATGCGGTGTTTGGCAGCGCCATGGGACGCGCCAAGAGCGCGGTGTTCCGCACGGCGGACGTGGTGGGCCTGGACACGTTTGTCCACGTGGCGCAGAACTGTTTTGAGAACCTCCCCAACGACGAGATGAAGGAGGTCTTCAAGGTCCCGGACTTCATCCTGGACATGGTGAAGCGCGGCTGGCTGGGCAACAAGACCGGCCAGGGGTTCTACAAAAAAGTGGGCGGGGAAATCCTCACGCTCAACCCCAAGACCATGGACTACGAGCCCAAGCAGAAGGTCCGCTCGGACGCGCTCAAGGCCGTCAAGGACGTGGATGACCCAAGCGAGAAGGTCCGCACGCTGTGTTTTGCCGAGGACCGCCTGGGCGCCCTGGCCTGGAAGGTGACCAGCCGGACGTTGGCCTACGCCGCGCGGCGGCTGGGCGAAATCAGCGATGACGTGGTCAACATGGACCGCGCCATGCGTTGGGGCTTTGGCTGGGAGCAGGGCCCGTTTGAAAGCTGGGATGCCCTGGGCGTGGGAGACGCGTGCGCGCGCATGGACCGGGACGGCACGCCGGTGGATGTGCGGGTCAAGGACATGCTCAAGAGCGGCCGGCAGCGCTTCTATGAGAGCCACGGCGGGGGGAAGAGCTATTATGACTTCACGCGGCAAGCGTCCCTCACGTTGGATGAAGGCCCCAAGGTGATGCGCTTCAATGCGCTCAAGGAAGCCGGCCGCGTGCTCAAGGAGAACATGGGCGCGTCCATCCTGGACCTGGGAGACGGCATCCTGGGCCTGGAGTTCCACTCCAAGATGAACGCCATTGATGCGGACATTGTGGAGATGATGAACACCGCAGTGGAGCTGGCGGAGAATGACTACCTGGGCCTGGTCATCACCAATGACGGGCCGTTGTTCAGCGCCGGCGCCAACCTCATGCTCATCTACATGGAGGCGCAGAACGGCGCGTGGGACAACATTGACCGCGCCGTCAAGGAACTGCAGAACGCCCAGAAGCGCATGCGCTACAGCCGCGTGCCGGTGGTGGCCGCTCCGTTCCAGATGGCGTTGGGCGGCGGGGCAGAAATCTGCCTGTGGGCCCCCAGCGTGCGCGCCCACGCCGAGCTGTACATGGGCCTGGTGGAAGTTGGCGTGGGGTTGTTGCCCGCCGGTGGCGGCACCACGGAGATGACCATTCGCGCGGTGGAGAATGCGCCGGATGACGCAACCTTCCCGTTGGAACTGTTGATCCGCAAGAACCTGGAGGCGGTGGCCATGGCCAAGGTCTCCATGAGCGCCGAAGAAGCGCGCCGCATGGGCTTCTTGCGCCCGTCTGACGGCGTGACCCTCAACCGGGACCACCTGTTGTTTGCCGCCAAGGAGCAGGCGTTGGGCCTGGCCCGCGCCGGATACCGTCAACCCCGGCCGCGCGCCGTGCGGCTGCCGGGGCCCAGCGCCAAGGCCACGTTCTCCATGGCCCTGCGCGCCATGCGGGATGGTCACATGATGAGCGATCATGACCTGCTCATCAGCGAGAAGATTGCCCACGTGATGACCGGTGGAGACACCAGCGCGCGCGTGTTGACCAGTGAAGACCGCTTGTTGGACCTGGAGCGGGAAGCGTTCCTCTCCCTGTGCGGGGAGCAGAAAACCCAGGAGCGCATCCAGTTCATGCTCATGAACAACAAGCCGCTGCGCAATTGACACCAAAGTCAAAACGTTCATCCACCACTTTTCTCGACGGTATGTGAAGGAGAAGACCCATGGCGGCCAAGAAGAAGAAGGCAGCGGCAAAACCAGCCAAGAAGGCAGCGGGCAACAAGGCGCCGGCCAAAAAAGCGGCACCCAGAAAGAAGGCCGCGGCCAGCAAGCCCGCGGCAAAAAAGCAGTCCACCGCGCAGGCGTATGGCGCCACCAAGGTGAAGTTGTCCGGGCGCACCGGCGTGGGATTGGACCGGGACGCCGGTGGCTACGGTGGGACGGCGTACGAGGCACCGCGCGCCAAGGCTCCCGCGGTGCACGTGACGCGGCCGGAGGTGGTGATTCTTTCGGCGCTGCGCAGCGGGCTGGCCAAGGGCGGCAAGGGCGCGCTCAAGGACACGCGGCCGGACAGCTACGCCGCCACGGTGATCAAGCAGGCGGTGTCCCAGGGCCGGGTGGACCCGCGTGACGTGGGAGACCTGGTGCTGGGCTGTGCCATGCCGGAAGCCGAACAGGGCATGAACGTGGCGCGCATCACCGGTGTCTTGGCGGGGTTGCCCAATGAGGTGCCGGCCATGACGCTCAACCGGTTCTGCAGCTCGGGGTTGGAGGCGGTGGCCACCGTGGCCGACCGTATCCTGGCTGGGCGCTACAGCCTGGGTCTGGCGGGCGGCATGGAGTCCATGAGCCTGGTGCCCATGGGAGGACACCGTCCCAGCGCATCCCCCGAGCTGATGGACACCCGCCCGGATGTGTACACGCCCATGGGCATCACGGCGGAAAACGTGGCCAAGCGGTTTGGCGTCTCCCGGGCGGACCAGGACGCGTTTGCGTTGCGGTCCCACCTGCGCGCGGTTGCCGCACAGGAATCCGGCCGCTTCAAGGATGAGATTGTGAGCGTGGTGGCGCGCGTGGTGGATGAGAAGGGCCACCGGGATGAGGCGTTCAGCGTGGATGAAGGTCCCCGCAAGGACACCACCGTGGAGGCGCTGGGCAAGCTCAAGCCGGTGTTTGACAAGGAGGGCTCGGTGACGGCGGGAAACAGCAGCCAGGTGACAGACGGTGCCGCCGCGGTGGTCCTGGCGGATGCGGCCTGGGCCAAGGGTGAAGGCTTCAAGGCACGCGCGTACGTGCGCGGTTACGCGGTGGTGGGCGTGGACCCGGACATCATGGGGGTGGGACCGGTGCCGGCCATTCGCAAGCTGCTCAAGCAGGCCGGGTTGACGGTGAATGACATTGACCTGTTTGAGGTCAACGAGGCTTTTGCAGCGCAGGCCATCTACGTGGGACGCGAGCTGGGGTTGGACCCGGAGAAGCTCAACGTCAACGGTGGCGCCATTGCACTGGGGCACCCGCTGGGGTGCACGGGAGCCCGCCAGGTGGCCACGCTCCTCAACGAGCTGACGCGCCGCAAGGGACGTTACGGCGTCATCTCCATGTGTGTGGGTGGTGGCATGGGCGCGGCTGGCTTGTTTGAGCTGGCCAACTGAGCTTCACGCGTTGTTTTCCCGGGGGGGACCGTGGGCCAACGTGACGTTCTGCTCCGCGAGTTCCGCGCGGGCCTGGACATTGTGCGAACCGGACATCTGGAGCCGCCGCCGCACAACGCGCCGGTGCGCCGGTTCTTCCACGGCGTGGCGCTCACGTTGGGCGTGTGGCGCGTGATGATGAAACACCCGGAAACGCGCGCGCGGTATTTCAAGATTGTCATTCCGCAGGCGGTCATCACGTTGTTGGTGGCATTCCTTTACGTGCCGGGCATTGAGGCCTTGCCGGAACGTGTGGATGACCCGGAGACCGGGTTCCATTTTCGCCTGGACAAGGCCGGGGAGTGGTGGGGCCTGCTCTACGGCGCGTTGTGCGTGGTGGAGTGGCTGGTCATCTCACTCTCCCGGGATTTCCATGACGAGCTGTCCCGCCGCGCCAGCATCCTGTTGGACGTGCCGCCCGAGGATGCCCCGGAACAACCGCGGGTGCGGCTCAACCTGGGCTGGGTGTTCAAGAAGCTCAAGCGCCGCATCCACGGTGGCCTCATCTTTGTGATGGGCCTGCCCATGCTGGCGCTGTTGTTGTTCATCCCGGACATTGGGGATGGCCTCTACGCGGTGGCGGTGGTGTTGTGGGCCGCGTACTGGCTGGCCACCTTCACGTTGGGAAAGACGGGCCACGCGTGGGGCGAGCAGGTGTTGCCTGACCCGTGGTTCTTTCGCATCTGGGGAACCGCCTCGCGGGAGTTTGTGTTGTTGCGGTGGTGGTTGCCGCGCTGGTTTCTGGGGTTGTGGCGCAAGGTGACCGGGGTGGTGGTGCGGCCGGCGGCCTTGGCCGAAAAAATTCCGTACGAAGCTGCTGGCCTGATGGTGGTGCGTGCGTTGTGCAGCCTGCCGGTGGTGTACCTGTTCATACGCCCCATCCTGCCGGTGGCGGCCACCTACGCGCTCAAGGAGCACAACCTCATTGCCCCGCCGGCCAGCGTCAGCGCCACCCCCGTGGTGGCCGCGTTGCCCGCGCACCAGAAGGCCTGACGGTCACGGCGTCACCCGCGCGCTGCGAACCACCAGTTCCGCCTGGGCGCTCTCCAGGTCCCGCGCGGCAGCGTCACACACGTAGCTGGCGGCCACAAAACGTGCGCCGTCAAACACCATCCACAACCGGATGAACGCGCCTTGTTCGGCGTATGCCGCGCTGGCCAGCAGCAACGGAGAAAGCTCCACGCGTTCGTCCAAGGGCAGGCGCAGTCCACGTTGCGCCGCCAGCTCGCGCACCATCTGCTGGACATCTTGGGGCGTGGGCCGCGGTGTTCCCGGTCCGGAGCGCTGAACACCCACGCTGAGCTGCAGCGCACCCACGCCGGTGGGACCGGCCAGCGTGAAGGGCGCGGGGTCTTCACCAAGTTGATCCGTGATGTCCTGCCAGCCCACAGGGGCCCGCACCGTGAGGCCGTGGCGCGTGAAGACCTGGGTCACGTGCGCACCGGGGGAAGGGCCACACCCGCAACGGAACAGATGGCGGCGGCAATTTCCTGGGGGACCTCTTCCTGCAGAAAATGCCCGGCATTGGTGCGGGTCACCGGTGCCCTGGGCAACAGCTTCTCCATCCAGGAACGCACGCGTCCCAGCACGGGGTCCCGGTCACCCCACACCATGGCGCAGGGGCCGGCGAACGACGTCACCAGCGCCTGGCACGCGCGCAGCGCGGTGTTGCTGGGATGTTGTTCGCTGTTGGGGACCATGCGGGCCAATGCCAGCGGTGCCACGTTGTTGCGCAGGCCACGCAGCGGTTCCAGGTATGCCCGGGCCACGTCACCGCGAATGCTCTGGCGGTCTCCCTGCGCGGTGTGGAGCACGCGTTGCGGCATGTCCAGCAGGCGGAACGCCAGGTCCGAGACGATGGGCGTGTTGGCAAAGCGGTGGAACAGCGCCGGTTTGAACCCCGGCCGCGGCGGAGACAACACGGTGTTGCACACCACCAGACCGGTGAGCCGCGCTTGCCGGGTGACAAACGCGCCCACGCCAATGGGACCGCCCCAGTCCTGCACCACCAGCAGCACGTCTTGCAGGGCCAGCGCGTCCACCACCGCACCAAAGATGCGCGTGTGGTGGTCCAGCGTGTGCGCTCCGGCGTCAGCGGGTTTGTCCGAATAACCCAGCCCCACAAGGTCCGGAACGACCAGGCGCAGCGGCGTGCCCGCCAAGGCTGCAACCACCTTGCGCCACAAAAATCCCCACGTGGGATTGCCGTGCACCAACAACACCGGGCGCCCGTCTGGCGGGCCCCACTCCATGACGTGGACGCGCCACCCATCCGCCAGGACCATGCTGCGCCTCACGCCCGGGGGCAGCATGGCTTCCACAAACGCGGGAAGGGGCGGGGGCGGCAGCGCGCTCACGTGGGTCTACCGGCGTCCACCACGGCGGCCACGGCGGCGGCGCCCGCTGTTGGCACCGCCTCCACCACCACCACTGCCGCCACGTCCGCGGTCCCGGTCTCCCCCGCCGCCACCCGGGCGCCCATCGGGACGGCCACCGTCGCGTTCGGGACGGTCCACCACTTCACCCGGACGGAACGGCAGGCCTTCACCCTTGGCAATGGCCTTCCACTGGCCCACTTCGGCCAGGTCACCGCCCACACTTTGCAGGTGGATGGTGTAGAGCAACAGCGCTTCCAGAAACGGCCCACGGCGCACGGTGGCGCGCGCGGCGCCGCCCTTGCGGCGGTCCGGCGCCAGGTGACGCTGGGTGTGCATCAACAGGCGCAGGCGTTCACGGTCACGGCGGGTGAGGCGCAGGCGGTTGACCAGCGCGTGGCTGGTGTCATCCAGCCAGCGGTTGGAGTCCTGCCCGCTGTTCTGCATGCGCAGGAAGGTGCGCATGAGCAACGCACCCAGGCTGAGCGCATGGCTGGGTTCCACGCCGCGCTGTTTGCACGCGTCCATGGCCTCCAGCACGCGCAACATCTCCTGACGGGCTTCCAGGCCATCCGGCGCGGCGGGCGCGCCACCTTCCACGGTGAATCCCATGGCCGGGGCAATTTCCGGCATGAGCACCGGCAGGATGTTGAGGTCCATCAACAGCTCAAACGCGGGGCGGGACGCGCCACAGGCCAGCAGCCGGTAGATTTCCTCCAGCACCCGCGGTGCGGCACAGCGGGCAATTTCCGGCGCGTGGCGCGCCATGGCGTCACGCGTGGCGGGGTCAATGGAGAAGCCCAGGCGGGCGGCAAACTTCACCGCGCGCAGGATGCGCACCGGGTCTTCGCGCAGGCGTACGTCCGGGTCCCCAATGGTGCGAATGATGCGGGCATCCAAATCCGCCCGGCCACCCACGTGGTCCACCACCTTGCCCGTCTGGGGGTCATAGAAGAGCGCATTGACGGTGAAGTCCCGGCGGCGTGCGTCCTCCTGGCTGGTCCCAAACACGTTGTCCTGGGAGATGAGGAGGTCCTTGGGCAGGTCATCCATCTCATCCAGGGGATTGGCGCGGAACGTGGAGGTCTCCACCACCTTTCCGCCGTGGAAATACACGTGGGCCAGGCGGAACCGCCGGCCAATGAGCCGGCAATTGCGGAACATCTGCCGGATCTGGTTGGGCTCGGCCGAGGTGGAGACGTCAAAGTCCTTGGGCTTGCGGTCCAACAGCAGGTCCCGCACGCAGCCGCCCACCAGGTAGGCCTCGTAGCCAAAGTGGTGCAGCCGGCGCACCACCTTCAGCGCGTCCTGGTCCATGCGCTCCAGGGGGATTTCCCCTTCGGCGGCCTCGTTGGGGGCTTCTTCGTCCAGGTCACTGGCCAGCTCGGCCAGGCGCGCGGCCTCCTCGGGGTCATCCATTTCCCGGGCACCACCGTCGTCGGACGCGTCGGCATCTTCGCTGGCGTTGCGCGCGTCGGTTTCCTCCTCGTCGTCCTCGTCGTCCTCGTCATCCGAGTCGTCCGCGCCGGCGCCCACCAGAAAAGCTGCCTCTTCCGGACGCAGCGGCTCGGCCACGGCAACGGGGCCACCGCGGTCCAGCGGAACGGTGGGAACATCCGTTGGGATTTGCCCGGGCGGAATGCTGTCATCAAAGGCCGTGGAAAGGGCGCGCTCCAGCGGGTCCGCCGTTGTGGCGGCGGTGCCACCAGCTTGCGTGGTGTCCTGGGCGTCCTGGTCCTGCGGGTTCTGCTTGGTATGGCTCATGGTCCTTCAATCCTTCAGGCGGGCCGCCGGTTGCGCTCAAACAGGAGCCTCAGCCCATCCAGGGTGAGGAACTCATCCACCAACTCAATGGTCTTGGACTCCCCGCTAACCAACGGGGCCAGTCCGCCGGTGGCCATGACCTTGACGCGGCCCGCGTCCATTTCCCGGGTCATGCGCTCCACCACACCATCCACCAGGCCCACGTAGCCGTAGAACAGGCCCGCTTGCATGGAATGCACGGTGTTTTTCCCCACCACCCGCGCTGGCCGCTGGAAATCAATGCGCGGCAGCTTGGCGGCGTGTCTGAACAAGGCATCCATGCTGATGCCCACCCCTGGTGCAATGGCCCCGCCCAGGTACTCACCCTTGCCGCTGACGGCGTCAAACGTGGTGGCGGTGCCAAAGTCCACAATGACCAGCGGGCAATGGAACTTCTCCCAACCGGCAACCGCATTGACAATGCGGTCCGCGCCAACTTCACGCGGGTTCTCCACCAGGATGGGCATCCCGGTCTTGATGCCGGGTCCCACCGTCATGACTTCCACGCCAAACCAGCGCTGGACGGCATCCTCCAGCGTCCCGGTCAACGGGGGAACCACGCTGGACAACGCCGCGCCGGTCAGTTGTGCGTTCTGCTGGCCCACCTGGGACAGCAGCGCCTTCATCATCAGCCCGTATTCATCCGCCGTGCGTCCCACCAGGGACTGCAGGCGGAAATGGTGGGCCAACCGGTCCCCGTCATACAGACCGATGGTCACGTTGGTGTTGCCGGCGTCCAGCGTCAGAAGCATTGCGGTGGGCAGTCCCTGGTTCCAGGTGGGCAGACAGCACCCGTGGGCCCGGTTCCAAGGGCTCCTTCCTTTTGCGGGGCACTTACACGGCCAATGGGGGGGGTGTCCAACGGGGCAGGGGGCCAAGCGCCGTGCTACACCGCCGGGCATGCGCAGCCGTCCAAACAGGTTGTGGACCTTGGTGCTGGGGGGAGTCCTGTGGTGGGGCTGTTCGGGGAATTACATTGAGGAAAGCGGGCGCCAGGTGGGCCCGCCGGCGCCCGGCGCAACGTCCTCCTCAAGCGGGGGAGCAAGTTCGGCGGCGGGGTCCAGCAGCGCTGGGGCCAGTTCCGCGGGGTCCGGCTCCGCGGGGTCCGGCTCTGGCGGGGGCAGCACCAGCACCAGTGCCGCGGGATCTTCCAGCGCGTTGCCCAGCAGCAGCCCGGGCTCCAGCAATGCGGGGTCCAGCAGCACCGGGTCCACCAGCGTCGGAGCGTCCAGCGGTACTGGGTCCACCAGTGTTGGCGGGTCCACAAGCCTTGGGTCCAGCAGCGCAGGGACGTCCAGCAGCCTTGCCGCAAGCTCCACCAGTGTAGGGTCCTCGTCGGCGAGCGTTCTGTCCAGCAGCGCGTCGGTGTCGTCGTCGTCGTCTTTGGGGTCCAGCTCGGCGGGGACCAGCGCGCCAGGCAGCACGTCGGTTGTGTCCTCGTCGGTGGCGGGCAGTTCCAGCAGCACCACCAGCAGCACGGCCGGCAGCTCCGGTTCCAGCGGTTCCGGCAGTTCCATCTGAAATCAGACGGGTCAGCCCCGCTTGCGGCGGCCCCGCGCCAGCGCCAGCACCAGACCCCAGGCCAACAGCGGGGCGGCCTGCGCGGATCCATTGCAGCTGCAGCCCTGTTGCGGTGGTTCCTCCGAGGGCGGGGTGATGCACGCACCGTCGCGGCACTCGGTGCCTGCCGTGCAGGCGAGCAACAAAGGTGCGCCAGACGCGGTGCACACCACCCGTTCGGTGGTGGAGCGGCAGCCAGGTGTGCATGGTCCGCCGTCTCCGCCGGTGGCCACGCTGCTGGAGCCGCCGGACGCCATGGCGGACGAACTCCCCGCGGCACTGCTCCCCGACGCCACGCCGCTGGCTGAGCTGCTGGCCAAAGCGCTGCTGGAGGACCGCCCGCTGGACACCACGCCGCTGGACGCCACACCGCTGGACGCCACACCGCTGGAACCAGCCGCCGAGGAACCGCTGCTGGCCACAACGCTGCTTGCTCCCACGCTGCTGGACGCAACCGCCAAAGAGCTGCTGTTGGGGGCGCTGCTGCTGAGGACCGCACTGCTGCCGGGCGCACTGCTGCTGGCCATGGCCACACTGCTGCTTCCCATCACGCTGCTGCTGGCCACCGAGCTGCTGGCGAGGGAACTGCTGTTTCCCACGCTGCTGGCCCCCTGCGAACTGGACCCCGCCGGGACGGGGAGGGTCCAGGACTGCGCCAAGGTTGGCACCACGCCGTCCATAAAGACCTGGTGGCCACTCCCAGAGGCGGCCTGTCCCACGTAGTTGGTGTCACCCCCGTCCGTGGCGGCAAAGCGGTAGGCCACCGCGCGCGCGCTGCCGGGGATGGTGCCCTGCCAGAGAATGCAGGCAAACGGCAGCTCCGGGTTTTCCCCGCAGGTGGCCAGATCCTGGTCAAACGCCATGGCCACCGTTTGCCAGGCGCTGCCGGTCCAGTACTCCAGGGTCACGCCAGTCAAATCAAAGCGGTAGCTGCGAACCTTGAGCAGGACGTCCTGGTCCACGGATGTGCGTGGGCCTCCGGGGACAAACTGCGTGGATGCCCCGTCATGTTTGAGGCCATCAAAATAGACCACGCCATCATTGGTGGGTTGTGCGGGGCCGGCCAGGAGGACCAGCAGCAGTGCAGAAGAGACCATGGGCATGCTCCTACACCGGCAGCACGCATTGCCCAAGACCCAAGCGGCGGATGTGTTTGGTCAGCGGGTGGCGCTGGCCACCTTGCCCGCGGCGGTGTCCACCGCGGTGAGGGAACCCATGAGGCGCTCAATCCGGCCGCGGGTCGATTCGAACTGTTCTGACGTGGTCTTGGCGCGCACGCGCACCGCGTAGCCGCCGCGCAAGAAAAGCGCTTCTACAAACGTGTCATCCCGGTCCGGCGTGCGAAGCTGGTAAACCCACTCCACGTACTCAATGCCGTGGGCGTTCTTCTTCTCAAGACCGCGCGGCAGGTAGCGCTGGTGACGGAAGTACTCAGCGTAGCTCTGGAAGATGGTGGGCTGCAGTTCTCCCAGCGCCATGGTGGAAGGAACGCGCGTGGTTTCCACCCAGAGGCCCACGCCGTTGGTGACGGCCTTGAGTGAAATTTCAGTGCCGGTGGGGATGGGGAGGAGTGCAAAAAGGCGCCCAGGTGATTCGGCGTCCGTCACCACGCGCCAAGTGCGGTCAAACACCATGGCAAAACCCGCGGTGTCATTGACGTACGTGCTGCTGGCCTTGTCAAAACGGTCATAGGTGATTTGCGAGCCGGGGGCCGCGCAACCCATCCCCAACGCCAGCGCCACTACGGTGTTCCATCCCATCAGGCGGCTGATCATGATCCAAATGTAGCCCGCCAACTGGAACGTGCCACGGTTGATCTTTGCGCTGGGACGCCGGATTCCCCGCGCCAGGGGTGTCATCCCAGGTGGGATTGCCCGCCACGCGCTCCATGTCCGTCTGGCACGCACGTTGACCGGGATCCGGACATCCAAACGCCTTGCCGGCCCGCACCAGCGGCCCTTTCCCGTTGGCCGCGGTTTTGCTTTGGCGCAGCGCATGGAATGGATGACGGTACACCAAGAAGAGAACAGTCCCGCCGTGGGAATGGACACGCGCGCCCGCCTGCAGGTGGAGGGCGCGGGCAGCCTGGCCGAGGGAGAGCTGCTGGAGCTGTTGTGGGGGCGCCCGCCGGGAGGACACGCGCGAACCCCGCCGCTGTGGCGGTTGGGAGGCCGCCGGCTGGAGGAGCTGCGCGGCTATGGCCTGGAGGAGGAAGAAGCGGTGCGCCTGGCGTGCGCCCTGGAACTGGGCAGCCGTGCGTTGCGGGCCCCGGTCCCGGCGCTGGTGCGGTTGACCCACCCTTCAGACGTGGCGGCGGTGGTGTCCCCGCGCATGGCGGGGCTGCCCCGGGAAATGGTGGTGGCGTTGGTGCTGGACAGCCGCAAGCGCCTGCTGGCGCATGTCCCGGTGGCCGAAGGTTGGACCGAAGGGGTGGCGGTGGACCCCCGCGAGGTGTTCCGCGCGGCGGTGGTGGAGCGCGGCGCGGGGGTGATCCTGGTGCACAACCACCCGTCCGGGGACCCCACACCCAGCCTGGAGGACCGGACGCTCACGCGGCGGTTGTGCCGGGCGGGGGACGTGCTGGGGATTCGGCTGTTGGACCACGTGGTGGTGGCCCGCGGCGGCTACGTGAGCCTGGCCGCCGAGGGAGTGTGCACCTGACGTGGTAGCGTGCCGTGTTGCCTTGAGTGGGCCAAGCAAACGGGGGACCGCCGGTGCGTCTGGTGCGCGAAGTGGAACCGTTCTCCGGAGCGTCCAAACTGCCGGACCCGCCGCCCCACAAAAAGCGCATCCGCTATGCGCCGCAGCGGCCGTTCCCGGCCTACCGCTACGTGCCCGGAAGTGGCCTGCCCCATCCCGTCAATGACCCCGCGGGGTCGCTGTTCCACGCCGGTGGTGCGCCTGCGGTGGAGCCCTGGACGCCGCACATCTGGCCGTACATTCCAGACTGGTTGTATGGCGTGGACCTGTTCAACCACTGGTACTTCTGGGAAGCGCACGAGGCCTGGGAAGGCCTGTGGCAGGTGGTGGACAAAACCCGGCCCCCAGCGGTGTTTGTGCAGTCCCTCATCCAGCTGAGTGCGGCGCTGCTCAAGGTCCACCTGGGCAGCGTGGGCGGGGCCACCGGCCTGTGGAGCAGCGCACAACAGCGGCTGACGGCGGTGGCGGCGGAACACAAAGAGCTCATGGGACTGCGGCCCAAGGCGGTGCTCAAGGCCTACACGTCCTATTTTGCCCCGCTGCGTAAACCCGTCCTGCCGGCGTTGGACGGCCACGTGCCGTTGCTGGTGTTGGACCTGTGAGATCACCGCGTGGTTGAGTGGCAGGGGCCAACACGCGTAGCCTGACGTGACGGCGGCCGGGCAGGAAGGGACAACCATC
>Ga0154020_10001599_pt1 | contig 27791 bp, 32 predicted proteins | sample Klosneuvirus_201_FD_109709 | JGI IMG/M metagenome (GOLD analysis project Ga0154020, IMG submission 109709) | Active sludge microbial communities from wastewater, Klosterneuburg, Austria - Klosneuvirus_20160825_MG | ecosystem: Engineered > WWTP > Aerobic digester > Activated sludge | place...
AAGCAACCGGACGGCACGTATTACACAATCGCGCCTTATGATTGCTTTACCCTTACTGTTACGCCCCGATTAAATCACGGCGCGAGTGAGTACGGTTCGGGATGCAACACACCGGCAGGCGACTTGAATACGCAGGCTACCTTGACGGGAAATTTTCTTTCGGATTATTTACCGGACGAATCGGGGAATAGCTACAAAACGATTCAGATCACGTCTTTGGATCATAGTTCTGCTGATTTGGTTGGCTATTTGGTCAAAATCGGAGGGCAAAATATCAACGTCGGCAATTCGGGAAAATTTACAGTCAATTTACCGGCGGGGACGTATAGCATGGTCTTTACGCCGTTGTCGAATTTTGGTGTTTTTGGTTCTTACACTCAATCGGTTACTATCTTATGAATGATTTTATTTGCTATGCGCTCAAGTTTGGGCTAATCGGCATGATGATCTCGTGCCTTTCGTTGACGCTGAACCGTTTTATGCAACCGGGGCATATTTTCTTTTTTTGGTTCGTATTGGTCAATATGATGAAAGAACGGGGTTATCGGTGGATTGCCGAACCGCTCGGAGCGTGCATTTTTTGCATGAATATTTGGGTTAATATTTTTGCTTTTGTTGGCGAAATATACTATTTTATGCCTATATTTGAAGGGTGGCACTTGCTTTTATTGATCGCCCAATGTTGTATTTCAAATGTGTTTTTACGCAAAATCTATCAAGATTATGTTTAATTGGAACTCTTTACCTGTTGTGCGGATGCTGTCGAATACGGATGCGGCATTGATCGTGATTGTTGGCGGGTTGTTGAATTCGCCGATTTGGGTTTTTATCAAACAAAACGGATTCAAAACGGATGTTGTTTTTCTGTTTTGTTTGGGTATCTTGCTGTTTATCGACTTCGTTACCGGTGTAACTAAGGGCATTAAATTAAGGGAATTGAGTAGCGGAAAGATGAAAAACACACCGATAAAAATGCTCATTTACCTTGCTTTGTTTATGGGTATTTTTGTTGTGGGGTACTTTATTAGCCAAATGGATAATTCCGTTGCTTTTTGGCTGAAGTCGGCTATTTATTCCGCCATCCTGATTACCGAACTGCTATCGATTACGGAGAACGTTGCGGCATTGAGTCAACTTTTATTGAAACGAAACATTGTCCCGGTGGTGATGCTTAAATATTTACGGGATTTTGACGAAAACGGCATTTTCAAAGGCTTAGATAATATCAGAAATGAAGCACGAAATACAAGTAAACCAAACTAAACCATAAATCAATGTCATCTCCTATATTAGTCATCCAAGAATCAGAGATCGCATCTGTTGCGGAAAATGGAAAGGCGGTTGTTGTAACGTTAGACAACGCCCTCGAAATTGAGATTCCGTTTGAAGCCGGACAGGCTATTACGGTTGTTACGCCGATTTTAGCCGGTAATAAATATCAACTTGTGATGTCGGGCAATAACGGCACATGGATCATAGAAGACCTTACCGAAGCCCCGTTATTAGCAAGGAAAGCCGAAATTGAGGCATTAGTGCCGAGTGCCTCGCCGAGTGAGGTAGGTGGCGCAACGGATACTTTACAAGAAGCACAAATAAGATGTACAATTAATGAAACCATTGTACCTACAAATACTAATGGGGCAACATTGTTGATTGGAGCTAATCCAAATCGAACAGTTTTGACTGTATTTAATAATCACAGTGCTGTACTTTGGATTTCATCAAATAATCCTGCTGTTGTGAATACGATGCGCGTTCCTGCAAATAGTCCAATATCTTTTGATGCACCTGTCCCAGTTGATGCACTTTATTGTCGTACGCAATCGGGCATAGGTACAGCACTTGTTGTAGAAGGAGAGGCGGTCTAATGGGTATAAGAGTAGATCAGGTGGTTACATTACCCGAAAAGGTAATTATCATCAATTCAATAAATGACTTGCCGACACCCGACGTAATAATGGGTGAAAATGTTATCACATTAGAGGGTGGTAACGTGTACGAGTTCGGGGCGGTTCAAATAAACTTAACGGATCATCATATTGTCGTACCGCAAGGTGTTAAGTTATTAGGGCAAGACAAGGATAAAACAAAGTTGATTTCGGAATTAACGTCTGGTATTTTGTTTTCATGTGCGGGTGACGGGAACGGTTCGTTTGTTATGAAAAACATTAACGTTGAAATGAACTCCGACACCGCACAGATGTTTGAACTTTCAACTTTGGGTGAGGTATTAATTGATGGGTGTATCATATTCACGCTTGGGGATTTAGGTAATGTAACCAATGTCAATACCTTTAGGGTTAGCAATATATCTGCATTTGTTGCTTTCAACAACGGGCTGGAGTTTTACGGCACGAACGGAACGGTTATTTTTGATCGGTGCGGATTGGTGAATGTCGGTCCCGTACCCGCGCCCGCGTGTATTGTTTTTACTGAAAATTCAATCTATGAAAACATTATTCAAATAACGGGTGGGATCGCGTTCGGTACGGCTGGAACGGTTGCCTTATATATTGATCCGACTTGTACGTTTAATGGTGGTGAGGAATCGGTAATATTTGCCCTTGAAAAATTCATGTTTGGGATCGGTGGACTCGGTGGCGTTTCGCCTGATTCGCTCTTTTTCAAGTCTCGATTGTGTTTCATGGAAAGAGATACACACGTATTCGGTACATTATATTTCAGCACGCCTGCCCAAACAACATTTGCAGGGATCAATGCCCCTGTAAAGGCGGAGGGGGTAACGACCAATCGCCTTTCGCGCGGTTGGGTTCATGCTAATAATCAACTAACGTATGTACTTGAAAATCCAATTAAATGTTCCGTTGAGGTTAAAGCCTATTTGACCGCCGAAGCATCCGTAACAAACGCATCTATTTATATTGCAAAGGATGGGGTCATCGACCCTGATTCAAGATGTCAAGTTTATGTACCTGCGGGTGGCGCAATCGCGGTAACGGACGGGATATATGACGTCGATCTCGCTACCAACTTTGAAATATGGGTAGAAAATAACACAAATGGGCAATGGGTGCAACTGGAGGACAAAGCAACGCGAATGAAAGTAACGACATTGTAAAGCATCTATGACCGAAGAACAACTCCAAGCCGAATGCGTAACGTGGCTCCGGCGGGCATATCCAAGTGTGTTGACCGTGCCGGGAAAGACCTCCACATGGTCGCCACAGCATACCGAAAAGATCAAAATGCAAGGCTATTCAAACAAGAATGCCGACCTTTTTATTTTGCATAACGACGGTGTTTTTGGGATGCTTTGTATCGAATTTAAGAAGCCGGGCAAAGTATTGTATAACCGCGATGGCAGTCCGCGAGCGGAAAATAACGGGCATTTTAAGGAGCAATTGAGGGTTCACGAATATTATCGTAAGCAAAAATATAGGGTGGAAATCGTGCAAAGCCTTACGCATTTTCAGCGTATTTGTAACGAACATTTGCGCGATGTGTCCCGAAATCACGACCCGTATTTGGATGATTTTACGCCGGATATGATTCCCGAATGTAATATTGATAAATTCTTATCTTAATTGAATTATGGCATCTAATATTGATTATACGCTTGGCATTAATGAAAAGAAATTTATAGATGCCTTAAATCAGATCATTCCTAAAGTCCAAAATCTGAATAAGGACTTTAGCGAATTGAAACGTAATGCGACTGCCACCGCAACGACGTTTTCGCGCGCCTTTGACCAAGCGGGAGGCGACATCAATGCCGTTGAGGATGACCTCAAAAGCCTATCCAGTCAATCCAAAAAGACCGGCAAGGATTTAGATGCCACCTTTGATATTGACACCCAACCGGCAGAGCAGGGGGTAAAGGGGTTGATCGGGAATTTTAGCCAATTGATAGCCAAAGGACGGGATGTGAAAAACGCTTTGGCATCCGGCAGTTCGGAGGACATTGGTTCATCTTTAAGTGGTTTGGGTGGAGTTATTAAGGGTGCATTAAATCCTATGACACTTGCCGTTGGTGCTGCTGCTGCATTGGGCGCGGGTTTGGTAGCTTTGGGGGTTGATGCGGTGGCATCGGCGCAGGAAATCAATAAGCTGAAAACCGAAATATCGACGTTGACGGGGTTAACCGGCGAGGACTTGAATACTGCTGCATCGGGCATATCCGCGACTGCTAAAACATTTGGATTAGAACAGGAACAAATACTTGAAACCATTAACGCGGTTGCAAAGAATCGTAAACTTTCATTTGAAGAAGCACAAAAAATAGTAACAACCCTTGCCGAATCAGGTGTTGGTTCTGAGGGCTTGAAGCAACTCCGTGAGTATGATATTCAATTAAAAGAATTAGGCATAACCGGTAAAGAATCAGTTGATATTATCCGACTTCAATTCGCAAAAGGAATTTATGACGATAAGTTAACTGACGCATTGAAAGAGGGTGGAATAAAATTGAAAGAATTTGGAGTCGCTGCACAAGACGCTATCAAACCTTTAGGTGCCGAATTTATTAAAAAGTTTGAACAAGATCGACTTTCGGGGGCTAAAACCGGTTTACAACTTCAGCGCGAACTCGCAAAAAGGGCTTTGGAGGTGGGTGCAAGTGAGCAGGATTTGCAATTGTTGGTCGCCGATTTGTTAGGGGGGAGTCCGGGTGAAGATGTGGGGGTTAGGAATTATATTAACCTCCTTGCAAATCTTGACGCGGAAATTGAAAAAGTTAATAAGGCAACTGAAACGCAACGCAAAGCCAACCAAGACCTCAACGAATCACAAAGGCTCGTAGAAACACAGATCGCAAAACTTGGTGATTCGTTTTCGGGTTCGGGTAACAAATTGACGATTCTAAAAAACAATGTCATTGCATTTGTCCTAACCGGACTTAATAGAGTCATTGATTTTGTTACGGAGAGCAAGGATGCGATTACCGATTTCTTTAGCCCCGTTACGCGTTTTGTTGGTCGATTTATTGACATATTAACGGTTGCATATGAAGCAACAGTAGGCTATTTCCAAGGGTTTTTAGAGGGTTCGGGGTACATAGATGATGTAATTGTTCCGGCTTTCAATCTTCTTAAAAACGTTGTTGGATTTGTTTATGATAATATACTAAATTTTGTTGAACTAATCCTTAGTATCCCGTCCGTAATCGGTAGGGCTTTTTCATTTGTTACCGGAATTATTGACACGGTTCGTGCTAAGATTGTTGAATTTGCACCGGCACTCAAACCCGTTTTAGACGCCTTGTTTTTTGGTTTTGACCAAATTAGAAAGGTAGTTTCATTTGTAGCGGATGCGTTTGATGATGCCTCAAGTGCGGGGCAAACGATGGGCAAAATATTTGCCTATCTATCTATTCCGTTCAAAGCCCTTATTGAAACCATATCCCTTGCCGTTACAGGGGCGCGGGTTTTGGGGAATAGTATTAAGAAGCTATCCAATGACTTTTTGGGGACTAAATTCGACATCAATCCCGAATTGAGTGCCGAAACGTTTACGAAAGAGCTATCGCAGTTCAAAAAGAAAGCCGGTAATTTTTTTATATCCCCGACTGTCAAACCAAAATTAGATACAAAGGGATTAACAAAAGATTCAAAGGATTTAACAGGGCAAATATTAAAAGATGCACAAAAAATAGCAGAGGAAGAAAGAGATAGACTCAAGGGCGCAACACAACCCAAAACCGGTGGTGGCGAAGCCGAAAAATTCGAGATCAAAATAACCGCCGACATTAAACCGTTCTTGGATGCCGTGCAAAAAGCACGCGACGAAATACGTTTGATTGGTGAAAATGAAAAGGTTAAGATCGTTCAATTTGAAACGGCGGTTGACGAGATCACGCTCCGCCGGTCGCAGGAATTGATTGAGCGTTCTAAGTTGGAATCCGAACAACGTATAGCACAAATCCAACTACAAACCGCCTCCGAAACGGCTTTGCGGGAGGCTGAAATACGGCGGACAACCCAATTGCAGGCGTTAGATACCCAAAGAACGGAACAATTAAAGGGTATTTCCGAACTCAAATCGGTCGTTTTGCAGAATCAAAAGCGTGCCGAACTCGAAAAAGCCTATCAAATTGAAAAAGCAAAGATTGAATCCAATGCCGATTTTGACCGGCTGAACGTCGAGAATTTGAACAATCAAAAACGCTTGGATTTGGAGCGGGAGCAACAAAGGCAGGTGGCATTGTTACAACTCCGAACGATTCAAGAACAACAAAAACGTATTGAGGAAAGCCTCAAGACACAGAGAGATAAACAAATACAGGCATTACAAGTGATATTGTCCGATACCAAATTATTCGATCAAAAGCGGGAATTGGAGGTAACGGTAACACTTGCCAACCGTGCGGATATTGAAAAGCAGGTAAAAGCCGACCTGCAAAGGTTGGATGCCTCTATTACCGAATTTCGGGCAAAGATTCAAAGTGCGCAATCGGATAATCGCCCGCGATCTAACGCGGAGGCGCAAGCCTTACAGCGTGACATTGAGATACTTTCCAATTTGGAAAAAGAGCGGATCAATGTCATCAATTCCGCCAACCAGCAAATTTTGGCGGAGGAGGCACGATTTATTGAGGCTCAAAATAAGATCACCCAGCAGGAGTTGGCGGTACGGAAAGAGCGATTCGACCGGCAAGTGGATCAGGCGGTTAATTTCGTCGGGCAGATCAATGCTTCATTCGATAAAATCGAAGACCTATCCCAACAATTTAGGGATAAATTAGACCCGTCTGCGCTTCAGCGAACTACGAATCAAGCATTGCTTGTTATTAATTCGTTTGTGGGTGCGGTTCGGAATAGCCTCGGCGGTTTTATTTCTCAAATCGGGGACATAGGACGCGTAAAATTTGAGGTGCAGGGCTTTAAGGATTCGGCGGAGGCTATCGACAAGCAAATTGAGGCGATACGTTTTCAATTGTCGGCTTATTATGCGATACTAAACGATCGGAGCAGTAGCGATGCGCAAAGGGAAAACGCACGCACGCAAATTGATGCACTTAGGGCGCAACAAAACGCCTTAATTTCCCAACGGCAAGTGTTGGTAGGGAATTTGGATGAACTGAACGCCCGGTTGGAACAAAACCAACAATCAATCGCCCGTGCAAGAGAGGCGTTAAGAACCGGCGTTGACCCCGACACCGGAAGCGTTTTAGATGAAAATCAAAAGCAAAAAGCGGAAGAGGCATTAAAAGACCTTGAGGATCAGCAAAAAGACATTAAGGATCAGATCGAATCTGGTAATTCAAACCTTGAAAATGCCTTAAAACAACGACGGAAAAGGATCGTCGGATTGGTTGTTTCGATTGCCGAGGTGGTCGGCAATGCCGTTTTTGACGCACTGAAAGCCGGTACACAGGCAACAATTGACCAATTGGATGTACTTATTTCCAAGCAAGAGGAACGGATTTCGGAGGTATCGGATGCCCTTAAACAGGGCGGTGATGCTGCAAAGAATTTCTCGGTGGAACAATTGGAAATCGAAGAGGAGCGGGCGCGAAAATTAGAGGAACAGCGGGCATCTGAAATCGAAAAACAGCAAGCCTATACCATCGCACAAATCGCGCTGAATGGGGCTATTGCCATTGCCCGAACCTTTGCCGAATATCCGTTCCCGCTTTCGCTCGGCATTGCAGCGATACAGGGTGCATCCTTATTCGCATCTATCTTGGCATTAAGAAGTCAGGCTCAAGCGTTTAAGGCTGAAAAAGGGATCGTTGATATTTCGGATCAATCGCTAACCGACGGAAAAGGCGTTATCAAAGGTAAGAGACATTCGCAAGGCGGGGTATTGATCGAAGCGGAGGGCGGGGAAACCATCACCAGCCGGAACAATACATCGAAATACAAACCGCTTTTACAGGCAATCCATGAAGGGCGGATTACGCCGACACAAATGCTTGAGATTCGGAAGTTTTTGGAGCAAAAGAAAGCCTCTTTATTGCCCAGAAAGATTGATATTGCCTTACCGAAAATCAAACAAGAGTATTCGCATCGGGCGATCATTGAGCGTTACCGTGAATCCCAACCCAACGCTACCAGTCATGCGTCGAATGAATTACTAACCGAAATCCGCGGACTCCGGCGGGATATTAAAGAGAATCCAACTCGCGTTACAACGATTTTAGATAGAAGAGGACTTTGGCAGATACAGGAAGAAAAGCACAAGCATGACCGGATGAGGCGTAAAACAAATGGCAAATAATCAACTCAACGTCCGATTCAAAATATCACAAGCGCAATATGAATGTTTATGGCTTAACGATCATATTCGTTTTCGTATTGTTGCGAAAGGTCGCCGAGTGGGATTAACCTATGGAGTCGTTAAGCGTTTCAGCGAAAAGATGTTGCAGTCGCCTATCAATTGCCTTTGGGGTGACGTAACGTATGACAACATCAGGAAGTACGCGGAGCGGATGTTTATACCGGTTCTACTAAAGGAATTGATGCTGAAAAAGACGCAATTCGACTATAATAAAACCAATAAGACGCTCCGAATCGGGGATTCGATTTGCGATTTTCGTTCGGCACAAGACCCGCAAACGTGGGAAGGTTTCGGTTATCATTACATCTATCTGAATGAGGCAGGCATCATCTTACAAGAGGATGAATATCTATATTATAACGCCGTTCTGCCGATGATGATGGACTATAAGGATTCCAAATTGATTGCGGCGGGTGTTCCGAAAGGGCGCAAGGGGGTGTTTTGGGATTTATGGCAAAAGGCTACGGAGGGTAAAAATAAAGAATATAAGGCGTTCAATTATTGTTCCTACGATAACCCTTTTATCGATGCTAAAACGATCAAATCGGTAGAGGAACGTATGGATGACGTAACGGCAAAACAGGAGATATACGGGCAATTCGTGGATCACATTAATAACCCTTTTGCTTATGCGTTCAGCCGAGAAAAGCACGTTCGGTCATGTCCTTACGATCCCAAGTTGCCGGTTTACTTATCCTTTGACTTTAATGTTGAGCCGATTACCTGCATTGTGGGGCAAGAATATGAACACAGCATACATATTATTAAAGAATTTCGCTTGATGAATTCGGATATATTTGAGTTGTGTAAGCATATTAAAGCACATTTCCCGAAAATTGGAGGGGTAACGGGGGATGCCACCGGCTTTGCCCGAAGTGCAATTTCTGCCGGGAACGTCAACTATTACACGATCATTGGGAACGAATTGCGGTTGTCGGATGTTTACATTCAAACGCCTACCATTAACCCGTCTCATCATAATTCCCGTGCGCTCACTAATTCTTTATTGGCACGACATCCGAAATTGTTTATCGATCCGTCTTGTGAATATCTGATAAATGATTTACTTTACGTGGAAACCGATGCGACCGGCAAAATCAATAAGAGCAAAGATAAACATCAATCGCACTTATTGGATTGTTTTAGATACTATTTATATACCTTTCACAACGACTTTCTTTTACATATACCAGATGAAATTTAATCCCTTTTCGTTCTTTCGATCCAAAAAGGAAGAACTGCCCCAACCCCGAAAACAACTTGTTCATATTGACAACAAAGCCAATAAATGGTATGTATTCGCCGATCCCCTCGAAATGCACGTGGACAGAGAGTTGGAATTACGAGACGCGGAGGACTTCCTGAAAATGAATATGACACGGGAATGGTTGCAGGAATGGACTAAAACGACCAAGGAATTGGTGAATAAGGGCGATATATTCCAACTTTCGCAAATGCTTTCCGGTCTTGAAATCCGGTCGGAAATGGATTTTTCACGAAGGGCGTATGTTCATTTTTGCTCTGTTTTCTATCTTATTAATGATGAACCTTTAGAGGGGCTTGACCCAAGATATGTTGAACAAAAAAGGTTGTTGTTGGAATCCGATTGTGAACTGCGTGATTTTTTTTTACGCGATGCCTTCGTGAGGTTGCACAAATGCGAGCAAGAATTATCCATGCTTTTCCTGACCTATTTGCAAAAAATGGAGAGGATAGACAAAGCAACGTGGAATCATTCGACTTCGGATTTAATCGTCGCAACGAATTCGACGAATTCTGCCTCATAGCCGGCGAAACCATCGAAGGCAAAGACCGGTTACGAAATAAAACGGTTGAGGAGTCCTTACGATCTTTTCAATCATGGATTCATAAGCAAGAGGCAATCATTAAAGCGCAGAAGAAGCATCAATAAAAAAGCCCCGCTTGCGCGGGGCGGATGGAAAAGTTGGCTATTAAACAAGCGTTGGTAGTGTTTGCTTCCACGTGTAATAATGTTCATTGCCTATGTAGAAAGTTCCCCGAACGGACATTTGTTTGTAAACACCATCAACCTCGCTTAAAAGATCACTATGTAACCCTTTAGAGGAATTCAAAATATCCCGTCCTTGCTTTTGGTAATCATCTAAAGATGAAACCCTACCTTCCTGCAACTTTACGGTTTTGATTGGTTTACTCATATCAATCCCACCATTGACGACTTGATACTCGGAATACTCTACGTGGAAAATGAATGTTTTTTGTTCTTGCGTTGCCATGTTGATTTGTGCGTTTTGGTTATGCCCGCCGGCGTTGATTAAAATTATAGTACAAATATAGCGGGTTGAATTGGACTGCGCAATATGCAAACCATATTTTAACTAAAGTTTAACATTCTACTCGGGATTGCACAGCATAAAAAAAGCCCCTTTCAAAAGGGGCTTTTCATTTAGCGTAAAACATTCATTCTTAACTCACAAATATTGTTGCAGTTGCTCGGCTTGCTTTTTGGTCAATTCAATCCGCCAACGTTTTTGTTTTTGCTGAAATTGGATAGAGGCAATTTGCTTGTTCTTAAATAAAGATTGCTTGTTAAATCCCCCATCATACATAGGCACTACCAAATAACCCTTACAATTATAGGATTGATAGTACCACAATTCCGCCGGTTGTTCAACTTGTAATTGATCATTCAGCCGGTAATCAACCTTAATCTTGCAGTGTTCGTAATCGACACACTCCTTTACATCAAAGAGTTGAAACAAGAGGTATTTCCGTTGCACCTCACCGGTTGCGGTTTTCTTAGTTACGACATCAACCGAAGCGTTGGACAATTCCACCCTGCACTTTTCGGTTGTAACGCCCTGCACCTCATCAAAAACCGATTGGCAGGTGTCGGATGCTTGCACTTGATAAACAAGGAGCATCAAAATGCTTAAAATTAGTACCTTAAACTTCATTTTGCTAAAAATCAATGTCCGCCTTTGCGTTCAAAATATAGAACACAAATATAAAATAATCCGTTCGGATAATATATTTTTTTTGTGCTGAAACAGACTTTTAGTATTCATTAAGTTAATGAATGTAAGCATAAATCCCGAACCACACAAAAGGGCAAAAAACGGGTATGAATCACTACCACCGCCATACAACCCACAGTCCACCGCCATACAACCCACAGTCCACCGCCATACAACCCACAGTCCACTAAATTACGTTAAAATTCATACTGCGGTGGTAGTGGTTACGGCTTTATTCATACCTTTGCTACGTAAAATAAATGAAAGCAAAATCATGGCAACAGTAAGACAGGGAAATAACATTAAGAAAACTTTAGTTTTTCATCCCGACCATCTTAACCTTTTAAGATTCAAGGCTGACAATGTGTCATGCAACGAATCTACTATTATTCGGTCAATCGTCGATTTTTGGATTACAAGCGGTTGTCCAAATATCCCACAATTGGATGCGTCGGAGCGGATGAGGCTTATTCAAGCCAAGTATCCCGAATTATATGAGCCGGAAAAAGGGGAGGAGTTATCTTTAGAAATAGCCTCCGATCGGGTTTGTCAGGATATTTTGCGACCGGTGGGCAAGCAATTTATAATTGGTTTTCCGGTGCCGTGCGATCATCTTAACATATTGGGTGATATGTCGGTTACGTTGCGAACGCATCGTTTCCCAAATGATACCTTAAATAGGTATTACCCGAAATCGGAAATAGATCATAACCCGCTATACCCTAATCCTGATTTAATGATCCGTGATTGTGAAGTTTGGCGGATCGCAAAAGACAATGGATGGGAATATTTTTCGGTCTATTATCTGGATGATGGCGGTTTTGATGTAACGGCTTCCGATTGGAACGGTTACGTTTCCGGTGATTATATCGGGATCGGCTTATCCCAACATCATTTTAGACAGATACGGGATTCCGGTATTGATGCGTGCGATGCACAATTAAGATATCGCATAAAGGAATTGATCGGTGATTCAGATATTTTACACCTAATTGATAATAAACTGGAGCCGGTCTTAACTCCTAATTATCGCTATTATAACGAGAATTTTAATTTTTAACTCAAAAATAAATTATGAGAGCTAACATCCCCCACGAAAACGATTACATTCAAATCATGCGCTCCAATGGTGCGGTTGGAATGTATTTAGACATTTGCCATGTTCGCAAATTGCCTCTTTTATGCCTCATGCCTCCTCCGGAAGGCTATAATTCATTGACTCTGATCCCCACGATCGTATTTGCGATAGAAGACGGCATTTATCGGGATATGGCAATGAATGGCAGTTATAAGATTGATAGCAATTGTGTTTGTGTGCATTACCTAAAATTGTGCATCAATCACTATTCCTTTACGACGGATTGCGTGCATATTAAAAAAAGACAGGAACGGGAATTTATGAAAAACTTTATCTCGTTATCCGACGGTTTGCTATCCTTTATTGAGGAGGAATTAAAGGGATATAATCATTTCCCTTTGCCAAAAGGACATGAATATCCCGATTGGTTTGACGATATTTTAACCTCCGATTTGATGCGGTACGGTTGGTATGCCGGTTATTTGCGCCGACAATTGGATAGGGCGACCGATTCGTTTCGGAGGCAAGAAAAATTTGAGTTATCGTCTTTGATGCCTCATGAAAGGGTACTCGAATTTCCCTCTTTAATTTCGCATGAAAGCGCAATTAATGCTATTAAAGAGCATTTTGCCGTAAAATAACAAATTAGGATTTTCTCACATCAGTAGTTTAGTTGTTATGTTGGCTCGGTCGTAAAGGGCGGTTTGGGGTTCGATTCCCTGCCGAGTTTCTGTTGTTTTTTTAACTTTTTATTTTTTATTATTATGGCGTTCAAAATAGAACGAGTAGAACGAATTAAGTATGTGCCTAAGATCGTTATCTACGGAGAAACCTTTGCCGGAAAATCACTTTCCGCGCTCAAAATCGCACGCGGATTGTGTGGTTCGCTCGAAAAAGTGTTAGTGATTGACACGGAAAATAGGGCGGAAATACACGTCGATTACCCGGAATTTAACGGGGAGCAGTTCCTTTGCGGTAAAATCAAAAACGATTATGCCCCTAAGCATTTTACCTCGGCATTGGAGCAGGCTTTCAAAGAACCGCAGGTTGAGGTTATCATTATTGACACCCTTTCTTCCATGTATTCCCAAGCCGGCGGGATGATGGAAATCGCCAATAATTTCCGCAACAGCAAAGGAAATATTGATCAGCGTGCGGGTTGGGGCGTGGTCAATAAACAATACATTCCCTTTATTGAGTGCATCAACAATTCGCCCAAGCCTATTATTTTTGTTCTTTGGGCGAAAAACGCGGGGGATGATAATGACTTTTCGACGTTTGGATCGTCTAAAAAGTTTCATGTTAAGCCGGACATGAAAGAGAACTTCGTTTATAACATGCACCTTGTTTTATGTATCGCAAGGGATACGCATCAGGCGTTGGCATTTAAGGATAATACCAACCTTTTCTCCGACAAAGTGCCGTTTTATTTAGATGAGGAAAGTGGTCAAAAGATTGCTAAATGGTGTAATGCCGGGGTAACGAAGCGCGAAGATATGACCTCAAGGATTGCCTATCTTAAAGGGCAAATCTTGGCAAAATTGGAGCTATTGGGGGATCGTATAAAGATCGACGACTTTACGAAATACTGCGAAAAGGATATTGAGTTGGCTACAAAACTAAGGGGCATGGAAGTGCTTTTTGATAGGTTGCTCGACAATGAAAACCTTTCGGAAGATCAAACACAGGAGATTGATATAAGCCATTATTCAACTTTTGGTGCGGAAACGGTGGTTTTGGTGGAAAGGTATCGTGAGTTGACTAATGGGGAAAGCTATGATAAATTCGTGGAATGGATTGAGCAAAGAAAGCCTACCGAATTGGCTGTTTCGCAAGCCCTAACGGATAAGATAGCAAGCCTTGAGGCTCAAAACGCCCCCCAAAAAGACGCACCTGTTGAGGCGGAGCCGGAAGAAATTAAGGAACAAAAGCCCCCAAAAAACCAATCCGCACAAGAGATTTTTAAGGAGTTGAAAAAAGCGAATGATGCCGAATTTCAAGAGATGGTGGCGGAATTGACCCCCGAAGTGTTGAGCGTAAAGATGATTGATAACTACATTAAAGACCGTCAAAATGCCATCAACACTAACCAAACTCATCCCGAAACAAAAGCATAGTTTCCGGTTTGATAAAGAAAATCACGTTTATTATGACGTAAACAATATGATCCTTAAATCTGTTTCGCAACATATTAAGGATCACGAACCGGATATTGATTTTCACGCCCTCGCCTTGAATAAGGCGGGGGGTGATATTGAGGATGCGGTGAAATTGCGTTCCGAATGGAATAAAAAACGGGATACCGCTCTTGATTTTGGTATTGCGATCGATAAGGCGGTTGAGAAATATTTGCTTACCGGCGAAGAGGTTGACTATTTGATGTTCAAAAGAAAGCCATACCAAAGCCGTTTTTATCGCGAATTGGAGTACGTTAAATCGGAATTAGCCGACGAAATTGTAACCCAAATGCCGTTTATCGACCCCTGTGCGCAAATTGGAGGCACACCAGACATCGTGTTTTTTCAGAAAGCACGTTGGAACGTGGCGGATATTAAGACCGGTAAAGATCGTTTGGTGATGCAGGAATCCTTTAATCACAAAGGACATCGATTCAAGCCACCTTACAATCAATTGCCCTACTGTACCCTCGCTAAGTACGCCATTCAGTTGTCTATTTATGCGAATCTGATTTATGAAAACGGTAATGCTGTAAATTTTGACAACATGAAAATATTTCATGTAAGGCATTGCGGAAGTATCGAAACCATAGACGTACCTTACTTAAACGAAGTTGACCGTTATTTTTTACCTTTTTAAATTTTAGAATAATGTTATCACTTATCACAGATGGGTATGTAGATGCCCTAAAAATTGCCCTTAATCATTCGATCGAAAAATTCGATGAGGATATTGTTGTCGACCCCCAGAAGGCAATTGCTGATACAATTTCTCGTATAGCAAAAATGGATGAATTAATTACAAACATAAAAGAAGCTGTTTCGATTCAGAACAACACTTGCGATTCCGTCAAAGATGCGATTGATATATTAAAACAGAAATGTTTTGATTATCTAAAATCCCAGAATCTTGATTCGTTAAAATCCGGCGATTCAACACTCAAAATCGCTAAAAATCCGCCCAAAATCGTGATTCACGGCAAATTAGCCGAACAGCAACTATTAAAAGATGACCGTTTCGTAAGCATGAAACGGGAAATCAATAAGTCGGCAATCAAAGATTTTCTTCTTAATAATGAGATGTTTGCCATTCAAGGGGAGGGCGGAGAAAATTTAGCTGAAATCATATCTTCCGAAAGACTTGACATTAAATAAGCCATGCAGGAACAAAAAACCACACAGCAAACCAATTTCGACCACGCCAAACAGCTTTTAGACGGCATGGGAACGTGTTACGCTTTGCTCATTCCAGACGTTGAAGGCAAAGGCAATCCCGAATTTTTGACCCAAATTCAGCGTTATAACCTCGCTGAACTCAAGTTATTAAAAAGGGGAATCATGGAATTAGCGCATATTTGTGATAACCTTATTGATTTTGAACGTAGAACGCCATGATTCAATTATTAAAAAAGGGGGATGTGTTTTATCATCCCCTATATCACACCAAAAACCCGAACGGGAGCAAGAAACCGGTTTTTACGGTATGGGAGGTTGAGTTTAATTTGCCGGAAGGTGCGCCACATATCCCGTGCATTTCGGTAAACGTAAACGGTGAATTATCCGGCAAAACCTTTCACATTAGTGAGCTATATACGTCCGAAATACAGGCATATAAGGCGTTTTTAGAAAGGAGTAAGGCATGAGTCCCCAACAATTCAATCAATCGCATTTTGAGGACAATCTTGCGGTGATTAACGACTTTTTTAGATTAGAGATTAAATCACCTTTTCTTTTTGTGATCTCTGATCCTGATAGCAATAAAGTGATTGCCTATTCATCCGAAAACGTAATAACTGTATCGAAAAGCGAACCCTGTCCTGATTTGATAGCAAAGTTAGAAGGCTTGCTATCGAGTTTGAAAAAGGTGAGTAAGGTAACAAATCAAAATTCAAATCAAGTAAACCTTTTCTAATATGAATAACCTCTTTCTATTGGCTTTTTTTATCTCGATCATCCTATCAACCGCATTTATAGTTGAAAAGATTGAGCCTAAAAAGCCACAACAGAACAACGCCGACAGTCTTTGGGCGGTAAAAAATCTTGAAACGGAGCGGAAAATTTACGAACTTCAACGCCGGAATCAGGCGGTCGAGAACTTTATCGATTCGCTGGCACGCGGTTATTTCGATTATTATCCCTGCATTTGGGACGTAAAACAGAAATATACTACTTATGTGAATTTCCATGCGAACTATGCACCGGATTCGATCCTTTACCCGAAATTTAAGTATTACGGTTTAATCAAACAACATGAGTAATTTTCGTTTTACTTTAGACCCCAAAACATCAAAGGATGTTTGTCCGAATTGCGGGAAAAAGGAGTATGTAAGATATATTGATACGCATTTATACGGGCAATATTTGCCCTATGAATATGGTCGATGTGAGCGGAAATACAATTGCGGGTATTATAACAATCCCTATAAAGCCGGTTATCATCTCGATGCGCCGGAAAATTATGGATACGTTCCCGCGCCCTTACCGCCTCCGAAAGAACCCTCGTTAATTGATAATGATTTAATGAAAGCAACTTTGAAAGAGTATGAACGCAATAATTTTATTGCGTTTTTATTTTCTATGTTTGATTATCATAAGGTCAAGGATGCCTACGAGAAATATAAAATCGGCACATCCAGACATTGGGCGGGGAGTACGATTTTTTGGCAAATCAGGCATAATGGGGACGTTCGGGCGGGTAAGGTGATACTTTATGACCCCTTAACCGGAAAACGCATTAAAGACGGTTTTAGCCGTATTTCTTGGGTTCATAAAATATTGAAGCTGGAGGGTTTTGAGCTAAGACAATGCCTTTTTGGCGAACATTTGATCGATGAGATGCCGGAATCTGAAATTGGAATTGTTGAATCGGAGAAAACTGCCGTTATTGCCTCTATCCATTACCCCGGCGTACTTTGGCTTGCATCCGGCGGACTCAAAAATTTAACATCTGAAAAGTTCATTCCGTTACGGCATCGCAACGTAACTTTATTTCCCGATTCCGGCAGTTATATCGATTGGAAGAACAAAGCCGATGCCATACAACGTTCGTTTGATGAAATCCAAATATCCGTCTCCGCCGACTTGGAACTATACTGTAAAGAGCATTCTTTACCCAATAATTACGATTTAGCTGACCACATTCTATCATGTCTATAAACCTTAGTATCGCACCGAATTCAAATAGCGAAGAGACCTTAAAACAATATCATATCCTCAAAGATGCGTTGCTAAGAATGCAATCGCACAAGGAATACCTGATTAATAATTTATCCGATATTGAATTTTTTGGCTCAAGTCTTTGCAACGCCTTCTCGGAAAAGATGGCTTTTGAACTGTTTGAGATGATGTTTGACCCCGAATTATTCCATATTACCGACCCTGTGCATGAGTTTAAGCAACTCATTAAATCCGGGATCGATCAATTATGTAACATTCAAAGGGTATTTTCGGCGATCGGTGATAAGGGATATTTAGAGTCGGGATTTGAATTTTGGTCGGATGAAATTGCCAAAAAAACACAGGAATCATATATTAAAATCCATGTAGGCTTATTCCCAACATGGTTAACAAAAAAGGGTTTTCGGAGCATCCTAAACGATGAATCTCCGAAAACCGATTTTGTTCGGATCATTGATAAAAAGATCATTGAACCTACATCACCGGATAAAATCCGTTGGTTTGTAAATGATGTGATTAAGAAAAAAGGCGTTCGGGTACGGAATGCGGTTGATGCAAAAGCGAATGAACTTTTTAATACGTCGCTACTAAAACAGGTGGACGGGATGCGCTTATCGGTGCAAAAAGACACCAGAGAAACCGCCACTTTTTATTTTCAAAACGGATGGGTTCGCATCGAACCGGAAACGACGATCCCGGTTATTCGCCCTTATTCGGAACTGAAAGGTTATGTGTGGAAATCGCAGATATTACCGCATGATTTCACCCCTATAACCGATCAAAAACAGATCAATCTATGTGATTTTGCCCGCTTTACCGATAAGGTTTTCGGTGCGGATCAGGAACGGATACTATCTGGAATGTCCGCTTTTTGCTACTTGATTCACGATTTTAAGGATGACGCTTTGGTTAAAGCCGTAGTGGCAATAGATGAAAAATTGGTACATAACGGCAAGGGGTCGCACGGTCGAACCGGCAAGGGGATATTCCTAACCAAAGCCACCGCCCGGCTGGCAAAAACGACGGTTATGGAAGACATCAATCCTAACAATCACAACCGATTTGCCTTTGAACGCGTGAAAGAGGATACTAAGATTATAGCGATTGACGAGGCTGGAGAAAACTTTAATTTCCGCGTGCTGTTCACGAAATTAACGGGTGACATGATAATGGAAGGCAAGAATAAGCCGGAGGTTTCAATCCCTTTTGAGCGTTCGCCCAAGTTCGCTATCTGCACCAATTTTGCGATCAGAGGAGAGGGCGCATCCTTTGAAGACCGGATGATCTTACTCGAATTCTCCGATTTTTTCGGCAAGGATAATACCCCCCGAATGTTTTTTGGGCGAAATATGTTTACCGAATGGGACGCGCACGAATACAACCTTTTCTTTAGTTTTGTATTCCAACACATGACGAAATACCTGCAAAGCGGTTTATCACAAGCGAAAGATATCAACGTGAAAAAACGTCGCCTGATGCAGGCTACCTGCCCCGATTTTGCCGATTTTATCCTTGCTTTCGACTTCACAAACGACGCAAAAACGTCCTACATAACAGAGCAATACAACAGTATCGCCGAACAATCCTCCTATGCGGAAATCGATACCGTGCGCAAATGGATTGAAAGCTATGCCTCTATTTACAACACCATAGAGCGCAATAAATCCCTTAAAGTATGGACTCATAAATAATACATACGTTAAACTTTAGTTAAAATATGGTTTAACTATTGTGTAGTATCAAAACCCGCCGTATATTTGTACTATAATTTTAATCACAACGCCGGCGGGCATAACCGAAACGCAAAACAACATGACAACGCAAATCAATTTAATCCAAGACACAGCCTCAATAGAGGCTTTTATCCAAAGCCCTAAAGGGATGGACTTATGGGCAAAGGGTGCATTTTTTGATACGGTCGTATCTGACTGTATCACCCGCCTTGCGGAAATGGGTATTGATTGCCCTGATTCCGCGCATTTACTCGCATTTCTGCGAACGGATGCGATTGCAAAAAATCGCGGGGTGGAAATATTGGTCAACCACCTTGACCGCACATTGCGGAACAAGGAAATCAATCAGGGTAAAATTGATTTCTTTGTTGCAAAAGCGTCCCCGCGCGTGCAATGGGAGCGCAAAGATGACGAAGATAAAGATATTGTCATTCGAGACTTTACGGATACACCAACACCAAAAGATATGAAATTCATCAACCTCACCCCGCACAACATCAACGTAGCGGGGGCAAATGGGGAAATCGTAACGATCCCGACGTCGGGATTGGAGGCTCGGCGGGAAGAGCAACACACCCCGCAACCGTCAATTGACGGTGTTTCATGTTTCGCTATGAGTTTTGGCGAAGTGTTCGTGCAGGACAAAGAGGGGAATCGTTCCCCCTTCCCTGATCCCGAAGAGGATACGTTCTTTATTGTATCCGCCACAACGATGATGGCAATGCCTCACCGAAAAGACGTAATCGCACCCTATAAAGTCGATCGTGAAACCCGCATCGCGGAGGGGTTTAGTGTAAATTCATAACAACTCACCCGTCCCACTCCGGTGGGGCTTAGCAATACCTTAAGTTATGGAGCTATCAAGCAAATATACCCTACTATATCAGTGGGTCATTGAAAATCTAAATTCTAATCCCGCGCAATTTATGATAGCGATTAGCGGATTTGGATTAGTGGAATACGTAAAAGAATACTCGCCATCAAATATTTTGGTCAACGGATTCCCCGATGATCGTGGCTGGGAAATCCAACTAAGCGAGTCTGACGGACTGGAAATCAGAATAACACCTTCTTGAAAATGAAAACACAAAACTCGCCCAAACAGGGCGCCCTATCCCGTCCGCAATTCGCCAAGGATTTGCGGGCATTCCGACTATCTCTTGACCTTACGCAAAAGGAAATAGCTAAACGATCCGGCATTAATCCCCACACGTATATTTCATACGAGCGTGGTTATTGCCAACCGCCTGCGGATGTTATTTGCCGGATCGCCGAAAGTTTTAGATATAAGGCGGTATTAGTTGGCATCAAAAGCGAAATGCACATCGTTTTTGAAAAGATGTCGTAAATGAATTTTTATTTATATAAAACTTACGTTAGTAGGGTTGACAGCAAACATTAATTTGTTTGCTGTTTTTTATCCCACCATATAACCAAAACCACTGCCATTATGTCATAAAAACTAAACGTTAAAATTACCCTACCTTAACAAATTTTTCGTTCAGTAATTTTATTTTATATTTACTATCTCTTAACCTTTTCGGAGTAAACCCTTTATTTTAATTGAAATAAATTAGAAAAGAAAAATAGAGAGAGCCTTAGAAAAACATTATATAGAAATTGATAGTGAAAATCGGGGTTCATCGCTGAAAAAGTTAAGATTTAAGTTAAAATATAATTAGTGTTAATTGGTGGATGATTAAAGAAATTATGTTTATAATTGCGACAAATGTATTAGCTGGACTAAAAAACCTAAAAAAATTTAATGTAACGTATGAGCGCATATAGGGAGTTTTTGGAATGCTTCAAAAAGAACTATGTTGAAAAGAATTGCACGTTTGTATCAACCTGTAAGGCTTGTGGTTATAGCCCCTATACCATATATGAATGGAAGCGCAAGAATCAGGCTTTTAAGGAAAAGATAGAGGAATATGTAAAGAGGCGCAAGGCTTTCGATGAGAGCAAGTTGGTAGAGAAGGCATCAACAGGATTGACCTACCTTTGCGACAAGACTAAGCGGAAATCAAAAGAGCAATACTGGGAATCGCTAAAGGATGAAAATGGTAATGTTGTTTTGGATGAGAAAGGGAAGCCTCAAATGCAATTGGTTTCGGAGCGGTTGATTGAAAGGGAATACCCGCCTAATATAACTGCAATTACTTTCATATTACAAAACCTTGATAAAGAAAGCTACGGCAGAGAGGAAGTTATAGATTTACTTAACAACATCAACCGAAGTATGACCTTAGAGGTTGTTCATACCAATAAACCGGATGAGTCTCCCGAAAAAACAGACGAACCGCAAGCGGAAGGAGACGCAGAATGAAAATAGTGCTTGAGGGTGAGGGCAACTTACCGGATTACGGCGAGGTTGAACCGGATTTGGTTTCTGATTTTGACGATGCAGAATTAACGCTCCGGCGGAAGGTAGGCGAATCGCTTGCCTCTTCGTTTTCGTCAAATATGACCTTTTATGGTTCGGCTTTTGAATATCTCAAGTCGCTATTGATTGACTCTGACAACGCCCGCAATAATGTTGTTTTAATCAAGGTTTATGATTCCTGTTGCCTGCCGGAACGATTGATTTATACCGGCAAGATCAGTGCAAAAACAATCGACTGGTGCGAGATTGAGGATGGGGAAAAGGTCGAATGTGCGATCAATGCCTCATCGGAGGAATTTATCCCTGATGGTTTTTTCCGAAAATCGCTTATTTCTAACAATAACACATGGACGGACGGCGTTCGTTTTTGGGAACGCGTACACCAGCAAATACCCTATTGTACTTACTTTGATCCCGAAGTTTATCAATACGCATTTATAGTAATATTCACGTTCATAACGTTGATGTTTATTATTATGCAACCTTTGATTATCGTGATTGCTACGATCGTGGGGATTATCAATGCCATCGTCGGTTTTTTGGGTTCGCTTTTCGGGGGCGATCCGATTGATAACCCGATTGAGGATTTTATTGATGGGTTTACCGTCTTTTATCAGTTTTTTACGGAAGAGATGCCGAAATGGGTAACCGGATGCGGGGTGAATCATTACGCCCCGTTGGTGCGTGATTATATCCAAAATGCGATCGAGGGTTACGACGCGTCTATTATTTTTGAAAGTTCGATATTAAATAATTCAAACAACATATATTACAATATGGTGTTATTGTATTCTCCAAACGATAAAGGGGAGGATACTTATTTCTTTCAAAATCAAACCATAGATCAGGGACTTGTATATAAATATATGACGCGCAATTCTCCGAATTGGACTTTGGGGGAGTTATTGGATAAAATAAAAGTGCTTTTTAATGCGGAATGGTGGGTGGATGGGAACGTTTTGCGGTTTGAAAAGCGTTCTGCTTATACCCGCGTGTGGTTGGATTTGACAGCTTTTGATGAATCGATAATAATTAACAAATGTTTTTCGTGGGATGAGGCACCTTTTCCAACCGGTTTGTGTTTTCAATACCAGCAGGACGGGGCGGATCGTTGCACTAACAAATCCATTTATCTGTTTAATGATACCGTGCCGTTTGAACCGGCAAAGGCTAATCAGGATAAATTAGAGGATGTATTGTTCCAATTTGCTCCCGTTCGCGCACGGGGGGATGGCGTAGTGGATGACCCGTTAGTGGTTTTAGCACCAATTTTTGATGTGTTTGGCTTTTTCGGATTAGACCCTGTAAAGCCGGAATATGATAAAAATTTCCTACTTTCGTCCGGTATGATTAGTACGCCCCGTTTGGTAATTCTTGAAAATGGGTTCAAAAAAGATCATGCGATTATCCATAACAAGCCACACGCGGACGGTCTGAATTTTAATTCGCCCATGTGGGTGGACGCTGCGTATCCGTTTTATAATCCAACCGGACGCTATGATAATCAGCCGGGCAGTCAAAAAAGACGTGAGGGGGAGAACCTTTTTCAGTTTTTCCAAGACCGCGATCCGATCAATCAAACACAATTGTTAGGTCGTTTATTTGAGTTTGAAATTAAAAAGGATTGCGATATGTTTGAAGGGCTTTTTGATGCTGACGGTCGAATCAATTTTAATATTTCGCTCCGATTTACGGCATTTGGCAATCCGGTCGTCGGATTGATTCAAGAACTTTCTATTAAACAAGATACATTTATCATTAAGGGGATACATTAAATATGAACTCCAGAGAGCTAATTAATCAATACGAAGCCTCCGACGAATCGCGCGGTTACGACCAATCCTTTAAGGACTTAGTTGAGGCGTTAAAGGATTATGTTTTATGGACAAAAGAAAAGATGTTAGCCATTAACCCTGATATGCCTAACGATCTATATAAATCTATATTCGACTTTCACGAACAAAAAATATATAGATCATGCCACACCCAACTTTAACACCTGAATACGTACAAAGACGTATTAGGCAAGTTCAATATTCAACAACCGGCAACGTTACTATTTGTGTCCTTACCGACATGAATGGTTATCAAATAATTGGCACATCCGGCGTTGTCCATTTGCCCGATTTTAATGCTGACCTTGGAGAGCAATACGCACTTGAGGATGCAAAAACCAAGCATTGGGCTTTTGTTGCATTTCTTGAGCAACAGCGTGATTATGAACACGCATTCCAAAATGGCAAAATACATTTTGATGATTTAGAGAATGTCATCGAAGAGGTGCAACAACCGACCAAAATATCTCAAAGAAATTTATTATAATCACTATGCTCCAATTCAACACACTAAAATACGGAAGCAACGGCGATCAGGTAATACGATTGCAGGTAAAACTTAATAGTTTTGGTGCAAAATTAGACGTTGACGGATATTTTGGTAAGGATACCGAGATCGCGGTTAGGGTCTTTCAGTGCAAGAATAATTTGATGGCGGACGGGATTGTCGGACAACAGACGCTCCGGGCGTTGGGCTTGATCCCGAACACTCCGGTTAAAGCCATGCCTAAATATTTAGTTTTGCACTGCACCGCGTCGCAATCGTCGGCGGAGGGTTGGAAGGCTTCGGATGTGGTTTTTTATCATACGAATAAATTGGGCTGGGATCGTCCGGGCTACTCAAAGATCGTCGAATTCGACGGTAAGATTGTAGATACTTGGAATGTTGATCTGTCGGACGGTTTCCAACCTTATGAAATTACCTACGGCGCGGCGGAATACAATCCGTTTTGTGTCCATGTGTGCTATATCGGCGGGATTGATGCCTCCGGTCAACCGAAAGACACGCGCACGCGGGAACAATACGAATCCCTTTCAACAATTGTTGTGGATATTGTACGCCAGTGTCCTGATATATTAGTGTGCGGACATAATCAACTGCACAACAAAGCCTGCCCATCCTTTTGGGTGCCGGATTTTTGCGATGAATTGGGATTGCCCCAAAAGAACATCTTTCGGGAGGATCAATTCGGGTACAAGAAATATTTGGCAAAACTTAATGGTTGATAATAATGGCAAATCTCACAGACCAAGCAATTATTGATGCGCTGAAAGCGGCAAAAAGATAAGAAATGCAAGCGGACGTTTTCCTAATCTTCGCATCCATTTGGTTAATGGATATTTGCAAAGCGATATACACCATTCACTAACAATTACCATTGACGAACTTGAGGTCGGCGATTGGAGGGTCGTAGAAGATGAGCAATAAAGAAAAAGCGATCATGGCAATATATAGGGTTCTATTTATTGTTTTTGTTGGTATGACATTAGAGGCAAGTAGATGCCCAATAATGCAGGCAATTGGATTTGTAGCAACCTTAGGGACTTTTTTAGTATTCATTATTGGCTAAATCACTATGTTAACTATTCCCGAACCGAAAATAAAAGATGGCAGATTGCATGTTGCTTGTCAGGGTATTTCATATATCAGCAAGTATCATCAAAATAGTATTTTATTGGCTCATATAGCCAATGAAAAGCCATTTTTGTTTTATGTTACAAAAATAATGCTTATAAGGAACGAGCAAAAGATTGTTTATTTTGGTATAAGCGAAGATCGTGAATTCGATCCGGACTGCCTTTCTTTTATTGAAGAGGGTTGTCTGTATCCATTTACGCATTCTATTTCAGGCGAACGATTAGACCTTTTTAATAAAAGAATTAAAGAGTTATTGCCATGTTAACCCTCACCACCCCCACCATCCTTGCCGGTACGCTTTCGATCAATCGGGCGATTGGTTCACCGGCATTCTTTTCGGCTGAAGTAACAACCGATCGGGCGTTTGCATCAATCGCCGAACTCCAATTTGCTATCAAAATGGGGTTATGGGTGCAGGCTTCATTTTCGGATGCCAACACCTTCCCGACCTCCGGTTATTTTGAGTATGTGCCAACCACGCCGGTATCCGGCACTTGGTACGATTGTGCATGGATTGGTCAACCGTCCGCACAGGTCGGCAAAATGCAAATTCAGTTTACGGATTTGGGGGGCGGAGGCACAAAAGTAGCAATCAGGCTTTATTTTCTATGTCAATACGATATTCAAGATGTCTATAAAAATAATTTCTATACCAATCAAACCAAGTGGCTCAAGGATTACATCAACTCTGGACAGCAACTCAATAACGGAGCCACAGCCACCGACGTTTACAGCACAAGCAAGTATGTTCGTGCTACGCTATTTATCAAAGACACTGCTGACAGCAATAAGCTATATCGGCAAGCCTACTCCGTTCTCAATACCTGCCGATTTTTTGAGCGTGATGTCAATGACTCCGCCCCAAAATTACAGACCTTCCTATTCCAACTCGACCGATCCGGTGTTGTTACCGATCTGGTAGCCACCGCCAACACTTTAGTCCGCATCCAAGTGAAGGATGTTTCTATGCCCGTCGGTTGGACGGTTGGTGCGCAGGTGTTCCTATTCCTGATCAAAACGTCGGCAATCGATAATAACGTAACGCGGGACAATAACTATGAAACGCGATACGTAGAAGCTACGACCTTAACCACGCCCCTTAATGCCAATTACGGACTATCAAACGGGGTATGGATTGCGCCCAATTCGGGCATTACCTCGCTCGGTGGTGGGGTGTATGAGGTTACGGCAACGATTGATGGTTCGCAATTGGAAGAGGGCGAAAAGTACCGCATTATGCACGTTTGGCGTGCGGATAATGCCGGTTTCCCTACCGAAACATACCCCGTTCCCTTGACCAATGTTCACGATTTTTCGTTCATTTCTGCCGAATTTGAATGCACCCCGGCATCGCTCACGCCCCCGCTCGGAGGCATTGATTTGATGCAAAATAGTATCTGTGATTATATGAATTGCTATGGGTCTAATTTGCGGGTAACGGTGGCGGAACGCTTAAAATCGGTGGTCAAATTAGGGTTCAGCGATTACAACGCGGATGCTAACCGGACGCGATCTTTTGGGCAGGCAATACGCAGAATCAAGATGTTGATTTATTCGATCAATGCGAATGACGCTAACAAAAAGGATGTATTTGCTGAATATAACGCTACCAAATCGACCAATTGGACGGCGGATAATGGCGTGGTGATTAATGAAACCGGTGCCGATATTACCGTTGAATTGTACTATCGCACGCGGTACGAAGCGAATCTGCCGAACCTTTACACGCTGAATAGTTCAACGATTGAGAATGCTTTATCGACACAGGATTGGCAATTACGGGATGTATTTGTCCGGTTTGAATTTGTCCTTCAAAATATTTCGACGCTGGGGGAAACTTTAGACGATATTATCGTGTTGGAACAATTACTGCACGTTAAAATGTTCGATCCGTTCAACAATGCCGGCGAAATGTCGGGCGAATTGACGGATGAGGACGGGAACAGTATTCCTTTTGCTTGTGCGGGTGCGGGTGAATGGAATGCGTGTTTTGGCGCGGTGCCGGATGGTTGGGCTTATAAGTTCATCGGAATGATTGAACGCGAACCTTACGGCATTGTGGCGTTGAAAGAGGAGGAATCCTTTGCTTCCGCCCTACTGCCCCAACAGGTGAATAGCATTCTATACGATACGGAGGAGGATTTTGTATTAGACCGTGCGTGTACCAAGATCGATGTATCCCAACTTTCGGCAAATCGAAAATATAGGGTACTTGGAATTAAAAAAAGAGTAAGAGTTGACTTGAGCTAATGGAAAAGCAAACCTTTTATCCCGACATTAAGCACCCGATTTATAATAAGTTGCGGGGCAAATATCCCGAAGCGGTCAACACATGGCAGGCGGAAAAGATCATCACCCGAATCCGAAAGGAACTGAAGGGTAAGGATTTTAGGGGCAACATCCTAAAGTATTTTACCTTTATTGAACTGTGCGAATGCTACGGACTTGAAAAAGCGATCATGCACGTGGGTTTCGTTTCATCCCTATATCAGCCGGAGCAATACCCGCTTTTCAGTAGCTACCTCACTACCATAA
>Ga0154020_10001600_pt1 | contig 27791 bp, 43 predicted proteins | sample Klosneuvirus_201_FD_109709 | JGI IMG/M metagenome (GOLD analysis project Ga0154020, IMG submission 109709) | Active sludge microbial communities from wastewater, Klosterneuburg, Austria - Klosneuvirus_20160825_MG | ecosystem: Engineered > WWTP > Aerobic digester > Activated sludge | place...
ATGAAATTCTCTTTAATTGCTGGGATATCCTTAGAGTCTCTTAAACTACAAAGTAATCTGAAAAGATAAGCTTGAATGTTTAAAAATTAAGAGAATTGGAAAATCAGCAGGCAAGTTCCTGAAATGGAAAAGCTTCAACGACTAACCTTTGCCAGGTGTACACTCAAGTGAGTGGAAATGGGAGACTTCTTAATAGCTAAGAAGATGATATAGTCTGGTCATCATATGAAAGTATGAGCATTGCAGTAAAGCAATGGGTAGAGGAATAACGAACTCTATTTAACATAACGAGTATAAAAACAAGTAGTTTCAAATGGAAGACAAATGCAATAAGTTTATATAAAAATAATGAAGAATTAAAAAAATTATGTATAAATAATAAAGGTAAGTATATTAATGTACAAGGGGAAAATGCAAAACAAATATATGAATTTGAAGGTTAAAAAACATGATTAAAAAAGAATTATTATTAAAAATTCTGAATAAAAATTTAGATATAGGTAATTATATATTAATAGATATGATTGCAAGAAAAGAGGATTTATCTGATTTATGGGGAATATTAAAAATTAGAGGATGGAGAGAAGCTCTTATTAGAAAAGGAATAATTCAAGAAATAGAAGATAGTTATATCTTAACAGATTATGGAGAATCCTTATATAATAGTCTATTAGATATCGAAAAAGTAGAAAATGATACAGAAACTATAGATAAATCAGATGAATTAAATATAGATATAATATGTAATGAAATTGTGAAAGAAGTTAATTTACTTATATTTAACAAAACTGGAAAAAATAGATTAAGATTAAAAAGCGGGATGATTTATAATTATTCTGTTAAAGATTTAAAAAAAAGAATTTTAGAATATATTACAAAGTTTAAAAACAGTAATTTTACATTAATTAAAAAAGCTATTATTGAATATACAGAAGATATATTAGAAGGAAAAATAAATTATCCAAGAACAATAAAATATTTTATTTGGAAGGAAATTGTAGAAAACGGTAAATCTAAAATCATTTCAGATATGAATATTTATATAGAAACTAATGTTAATGAAAAAACTATAATTAAAGATACACGAAAGTTATTTTAAAAAAATAAGATGAAAAAAAGTAACTTATATACTCCTGAATCCGAAAGGGATAAAATGTTAAATGGATTAAAAACAGGTAAGATAAAAGGTACATCCACTTATATAGATATATTAGATCCTGCTTGGACTTGGAGAAATGGAGAAGTTACTCTTGTTACCGGAATGGCTAATGAAGGTAAATCTGAAATATTAAAACAAATTTGTCTTATTAAATCTTTAGAAGAGAATAAAAAATTTGTTTTTTATAGTCCAGAGGATTTTCCTCCAGAAGAATTTTATGATGGGATGATACATACCCTTTCTGGAATGTCAACCGATAAAGATAATGAAAATTTTATATCTGAAGAATTATATATATACTGTCTTAATTTAATAAAAGATAAATTTATATTTCTTCATATTCCTCCTCCTTATAATACATATGAAGCTATTATAGAAACTGTAAAAGAAATTATGGAAATTAATGATGTTTATAGTTTAATAATTGATCCTCATATTAAAGTAAGTAGAAGTAGAATTTCTCCAGAAAGAGATGATTTAAACGGAGCTTATATAATGGATTTATTATGTAATTTTACAAGAGAATATAATATAATAACTTTTTTAGTAATGCATCAGTTGACTCCAAGAATTAATGATAATGGTCTATATCCTAAACCGTCAGGATATCAAATAAAACAAGGAGGTTCTTATTATGATACTACTGATAACTGTTTATTTATGTGGAGACCTGAATACGCAAAAGATAAATTGAATCCTAAATGTGTGTTTGGTTCTCTTAAAATAAAGAAGCAAAAATTAACAGGAGTTCCTCAAGATATAGAAATTTCATTTGATAGAAAAAGTAATAGATATTGTTATAAGGATTCGATAGAACCTCTATATAATTGGGATAAATGGTTACCTAATTATAAAAAAGTTAGAACATTTTAACAATATTTTTTTAAAAAAGTAACTACATTTACATTACAAATAATAAGTAAACTATCAACTAATAAAAAAATAATGATAGTGTAATCAATTTAAAAATTAAAAAAATATGGGAAGAAACACGATTTTAAAAGAAAACCCCTCAGTTAAAACATTTAAATGGAAAAATGAAAAGTTTGATAAGAAAACTAAGACTGTAACTAGAGAAACGGGTTGGTACTATTGGGATAAAACCATTGGTGAAAATGGAGAAGAAGTTAGATTAGAAGATGATATTAGATTTATATGGCTTGAAAGTATGCAATCTGTATCAGGGTTTTCTAAAAAAGAAGAAATAGGTATATATTCAAATGAAGTACCGGGAACTCCTGACGGATTAAAAGAATATGGAAAACAAGAATTAGTTGTAAAAATAGGTACAAATATAATTGCTAAAGGTTCTTGGAAAGAAATATCAGAAGAGGTAAAAGGTCATGGTGGAAAATATACTCTTGCGGTATATGGAAATATAATGAATAAAAATGGAGAATGGGAAATTGTTAGATTCTTATTTTCAGGAAGTTCTAGGGAACCTTGGATGAAAATATCAGATAGACAAAAATTACTAAATAATGCTGTTATAATATCAAACGAATATGAAGAAGTAGAAATGAAAACCGGAGAAACTTATCAATCTCCAATTCTACAACTTGCAAGTTTAACGAATGAGGAGAAGGAAGAAGCTGATAAATCTTATCCTAAAGTTAAAGATTTCTTTAATTTCCAATTTAATGAAAATTTAGAACATAAAAAAGAAAAATACGAAGAAATAGAGGAAGAAATTCCAGACCCCGAATATTAATTTAAATTAAATACCATAAAATAAGAAAAGTACCTTTTATTTATTTAAAGGTACTTTTGTATTTATAGAATTATGGGAAGAGAAGCTTTAAAAAAGGAAATATTTATAGAAGATATATTTAATAATACAAATAAAGGATTAGATGTATTTGAAAAAGAGATTCCTAATTTAACTCTTACAAAAAATGTAAGATCTCCCTTTCATAATGATAAGACTCCTTCTTTTAGAGTTAAATTATCTTCCACTTCAGGATTATATATAGGGATTGATTATTCAACAGGAAAATCTTATAATGCTATATCATTTATACAAGAATTATATAATTTATCTTATAAAGAAGCAATAGAAAAAATTGCATGGGAATTTAAATTATCTGAGAGAAAAGTAGAGAAAGGGAATAAGTTATCTATTGAAAAAGATAAAATTTTAATTAATTCGCATTCAATAATATATGAGTTTGAAGAAATTAGATTTAAAAAAAGACATCATGATTACTGGAATCCAGGAGAGCTTTATGAAGATTTCTTAAGAGAAAATAATATATTTGCAGCATCGAAAATAGCAAATAATAGGAAAGTAATAAAAATACCCGAAGATGAAATGTGTTTTGTATACATTCCTTCTGATTTAGATTATGGAAAACTTAAAATTCTTAGAATTGGTAAAAATGTAAAAAAAGAAAATAAATGGAAAAGTAACATTAATGGAGATTATATTTGGAATCTTTGGAGATATAATGATAAAAAAGTAGATAATTTATGGATTCTAAAATCTTTAAAAGATGAAATGGTAATTAAATTACTAGGAAAAGATACGTGTTCTATTCAATCTGAAAATTCTTTTAATTTAAATAATAGAATGTCTGATATATTAAATATATGCAGTAATCCTATAATATGTTTTGGATCCGATAAACAAGGAGTGAACTCTTGTAAAATTATACAATCTAAATATAATTGTAGATATTATAATACTCCAAAAAGTTGTCTTCCTGAAATAAATGATCCTTTCAGTTATGTTTCTAAATTTGGATTAAGACAATTAGAAAGACATATTAATTTAAAATTCAAAGAAAAGAATGAATAAGATTATTAATAATAGATATTCTGGATGGTTTAAATGTTCAATTTTAAAAATAAATCCTAATAAAAATGAATTAGAAGAAATCTTAAATGAAAATATAGAAGAAGAACCTGAATATATAGGAAAGACGTTGAAAGGTAATAGATATATAAAAATAAATATATATATTCAGGATATTAAAACGGAATCTTTATTCTGTTATCCTATATATTTAGAAGATCGAGAAGAAAAATTTAATAATAATGTAAAAAGATATATAAATCAATCTGGTCAGTATCAAATTTCAAATAATGAAAATAATTTATTTTCTAATTTTACAAATTTCACGGAGCAGATTTGGGAAAATAAAAAATTATTATCAGAAATAATAAAAGAAAAAAAAGAATACAGGATAGCTAAAATAGGAGAATATGATTTAAGTCATTTTTATATAATGTCTTTAAGTTCATTTAATAAAAAAGGAAATTATTTATTAGATATGGATTCTATATTTGATAATAATTTGTCTAATTTAAATATTAGATTAAATGAACCTGTCTTTTGTGCATATGCTTATTGTGATAATAATGAAAATTATAATCAGAGAATATTCAAAAAATTTATGAATTTGAATGATTATTCTTCACTTATTACTAATTCTTCAAATATGTATAATTCTGGTTTAATAAAAAAATGGAAAAAAGAATGGAGTTTTATAAAAGAGGACAAAATATATAAAGAGGGTAGATTAATGTTGTTATCTGATGAAGATATACCTAAGACAAAGGAAATAAATCAAGAAAATTCAGATTATTAATAATTTAAAATTTTATTTATGTTCGTTGAAAATTTAAAAGTTTACTGGAGATATCCTGGAAACAATGAAACTTATTGTTATATTAAAAATTTAGAAAATATATTAGTTGCAAAAGGTGTAGCAAAATTATATCATTTGGATAAATATAATAAACATATTGGAAGAAAAGTATCATTTAAAAAGGCTATATCTGAAATAAACTCAAAATCAATCAGAAAAAAACTTTGGAAAAATTTAATTAAAGAAAGTCCTAAAACTTTAAAATTTGGTAAACTATAATGAAAAGTGAATCTTTTAAGGAAAAACTAAATGATTGGTTCGATTTTTTCGAACCTTTCATTTTATCTAAGGATATGGATGAAATATATATTAAATTGAAATCGGATTCTATTAAGAAAAATATTAATACAGGTGATAAAATAAAAATATTTCCAACAAGTGATAATACCTTTAAAGCTTTTAATTTATGTAAAAAAAATAATTTAAAGTTAGTGATTTATGGTTCAGATCCTTATCCTGGAGAATATTTTGATACAAAATTACCTCATGCAGACGGACTTTGTCTTTCGAATAGTAATTCTCATAACGGAAAAGCTCAACCTTCTTTAAAATATTTTTTAGATGGAATAGCTTTAGAATATAATATAAATTATGATATTAAAAATAATTTAGATTTAAGTTATCTTTCGGAACAAGGAATATTATTATTAAATAGAAGTCTAACAGTAAAAAAAGGTCTAATAGGGAGTTATTTATCGTTATGGGATAAATTTAATCAATTCTTTCTTGAAAAATTGCAAAGTGAATATCCAGGAGTACCTATTTTATTTCTTGGAGAAGAATCTTATTTTTTAAAAAGATATGTTTTTGAAATGTCAAATCCTGTAATTAAATTATCTCATCCTTCAGCTTCAGCAAGAAATCAGGAAGATTGGTATACTTATAATTCATTTAATAAAATAAACTCTATTCTTAGAAGCAATTTTAATGTTGCTATAAAGTGGTTTAAATATCAATGGGATGAAATACAGGAAGATTTGAATTCTGAAGATCCTGAAATAGTTAGATTAGCAAAATTAAAAGATGAAAAGGAAGGTTTACCGTTTTAAATTAAAAAAATAAATGAATAATAATAAAAAAGAATTAATAAAATATCTAGAATCACAAAATTGGAGAGCTTGTATAACGGGAAGTATATATCTTGATTATTTTGAAAACCAGGATATTGATGTTTTTGCTTATGATGAAAGAAGTATGGTAAAAATATTATATACATTGTTAAATAATAAAATGTTTCAAGTGCTAGAACCTCTTGAAAAATGGAAAATTGATGAATTTTTAGAGAAAGGTAATAACTCATTAAAAAAAATAGGAGTTTTCTCAATAAAATTCAAATATAATCTTTTATTAGATGTGAACATTATAGTTAAAAGAAATGCCGATAATATATTTACGATATTAAGCTCTTTTGATTTTGATTTAATTAGTAAGGGATATTGCATGGAAACTCATCAATTTCTAGATTTATCAAATAACAGTACTAAAAATATACAATGGAATAAATGGAATAAAAATTATATTTATTTAGATATTTGGAAAATAAATAGACTTTTAAGACAGTTAGATAGATGTATAAAATATCATAAGAGAGGATATAATACAGATAATGTTATTCTAAAGTATATAGAAATTATTGACTTTTCATTAAATTACCAAAATATATTTAATTCTGAAAAATTTGATGAAAGAATTATTGAATATAAAAAATCAGCAATTTCATTAAAAGGAATATGTGAAGAATGGTTAAAAACACATGAGATTTCAGATGAAGAATATGAAAGATTAAAAACTCTTACAAAAAAAGATATATGACAAATTTAATTAATAAATTTCTAGAAGATTTAGAAAAACAAGAAGAAGAGAATAAAATAAAACGTAAAGGTTTAGAAAATACAAAAGAAACTTGGAGTAGAATTGGTTCAAACGATTCTTTTAGTGAACTAAATTTGACCAGTTCAGAATTATCTTCATTTTTAACCGAATGGATTAAAGAAAATCCTTATAATAATATTTAATATGAAACTAGAACAATTTATAAAAAATAATAATCTTACTTTTAAAGTAGGTAGAAGAAATAACGATATAACAATTGTTTGTGGATATGCACTGCATAATAATTGTTCTGAAGAAGATATAATAAAAGCTATCAATTCTAATGATAGCTTTATAAAAGAAGAAGTAAAGAGAGTATATGATTATGCAAAAAAACATGATTATGGTAATTTTTGGGAAACAGAAGAAGCTGAAAATTTATATAAATTTTAAATGAAATCTTTTTTATTATTAAATAAGACCCCAATATTAAAATGGGGAAATATTCCAGATGAAATATATTTTGAAGGAGATTTACCTAAAGGTTATAATTTAGCTATTTCTCCTTCAAAACCTTATATTGTATTAGATATAGATATACATGATAAAATAAATGGTTTTTTGAATATTCCTAAAGATATATATAAAGAATTGGAAAATAATCATTTTTCATATAGCAGTAAAGGTGAAGGTAAACATTTTTGGATAAAATATATTGGAAGCAAAGAATTATTAAATAAGACTTCAGGTAAGGGATTTGACTTACGAACAGATAAAGGTTATGTTGTTTGGAACCATTACTTATATAAAGATATACGAGAATGTCTACATCTTATTCAAGAATCTTCTAATAAATTAAATAACTTTTTAGAATTAAATTTTGCAAAAAATGAAAAAATGGGATGATAATTTTGTTATAGAATATAATAATTTATCTGAGTTATCATATAATGATACTGGTAAAGAGTATATTGGATTATATTTTAATAATAATTTTGTAGGTTATATTAAAGTTTATACTGATTGGGGAAACGATTCAAGAGAATATATAATTATTAATTATGAAATTATATACTTAGATAATTTAAAAGAATTAAAATGATAATTTATGTATAGAATAATTAATGTATTAGAATTATATGATAAAGTTCCTAATAATTTACATAGTTTTATCATATATGAAGAACAGGAATCAGGAGAAATAATAAAAGAAGCCGAAGATATGTTTATCAAATTAATAGAATATTATGAGGATAGAGAATTAGATGAAGAAGAAATAGAATATTATTTAGATGAAAATTTTTATGAAAATAAAGAAAGAAAAATAGAATATTATATAATATGGTCAAATTAACAGAAGAAATAATAAAAAATTACGGATTCATAAAAGATAAAACCGGAATTTTATACAAAGATTATCACACTCATATAATAGAAATAATTAATGCTTTTAATAAATTTTACCCTTCTATAATTCAAAGATCTGAATTTAGTAATGAAAAGGATAATGTAGTTTTCCTACATTATTTAGAAAATGAAAATAATTTAATTAATCTTATAAAAGTAGTAAATGGGAACACGTAGTACAATATTATTTAGTGAGAAATATCAAGATAGTAAAACTAAAAAAGAAGTATATAAAAAATTATGTTGTGTATATCAACAATATGACGGATATTTAAGTGGAGTTGGAACAGAAATATATGAATTTTTAAGTTCTGGAGAATTAGTAAATGGTTTAGATGGAAGTCCTGGAATAAAATTTAATGGAATTGGTTGTTTGGCTGCTCAATTTATAGCAAAATATAAAGATTCTTCTGGCGGTTTATATATGAATTATATTAATGATTGTAATGAGGAATACAATTATGAAATAATACAAGTATTAGGAGAAGGTTTAAATCCAGGAGAAATATTAATAAAATATAATAATAAATATTATACAATTGAAAAATGGGGAAAAAAATTAAAAAAAGAGAAAATATAGAAGAAAGATATAATAATAATAGTTTCTGAGTATATTAAGTTATTTGAAGAAAAACACGATTTAGAATTAGATTTTTGGATTTCTGATCAAATAGGGACAGTTGCTCAATTTGGAGATTATTATTTTGATTTTCAAGATATATTATTTGATATAAATAATGATTTAGAAGAAGATTTAATTATTGAATGGTATGATTATGTATTAGAAAATATTGAAAAGCATGAATATAATATAAATTATAATATAAATTTAATGTCATATACAAAAGGATTTAGATATGAATTAAAAAATGAAAAAAAAAGAAATAAAAAATAAAAAAATATGATAGAATTAATTTCATATTGGGGAAGTGATCTTATGGTTGTAAATGCTGCAAGGGTTAGTTATGGAAAAAATAAAGATATATTAGATGAAAAAGATATCAAACTATTATCCTTTTTAGCAGATAAACACCATATTGCACCATTTTATCATCCAAAATTACAATTCAGATTGAAAATACCTATATACGTTGAAAGACAACTAACTAAGACAAGTGTAGGTGTTAATTTAAATAACGAAATTGACTCAGATATAAATAGTATAAGTGGTAGATATGTTGATTTTTCTGATAGTTATACAGAAATAAAGTTCGGTAATTGGAGGAAACAATCTACTTTAAGTAAACAAGGTAGTGAAGGTTTAGTAGAAAATCAATCATACTGTTGTGAATTACAAGATCAAGTATATAATACTTGTAAAAATGCATATGAAGAACTTATAAAATTAGGAGTAGCTAAAGAACAAGCAAGAACTATATTACCTTTAAATCTTAATACAGAATTTATTTGGACAGGAAGTTTATGGGCAGTTATTAGATTAGCTCAGTTGCGTTTAAAGTCTGATGCACAAAAAGAAACAAGACAGGTGGTACAAAAAATGGTTGATTGTATTAAAAATATAAAAGAAAATCCATTTGAATATAGTTTAAAAGCATTTGACATATGAAAACTCTTAAAGATTTATTAAATGATATAGAAAATTTAATTAAAAAGAATCCGGAATATTTAGATTTACCTATAATATATTGTGATGAAAATGTAAATTATAGAAAAATTCATTCTAGTATAATAGCTGTTCAGATACATGATTTAGAAGTTTGTGATTTGGAATTAGTTGGGTTTTTAGGAGATGATAATATAGACAAAAGAGATATTAATTGCATTTGTATAATATAAATTAGAATAAATGGATTATAATAAAGATGTAATTATTTTTGATTTAGAAACTCCAAAAAAGTGTTTTTTGGCAAGTTTTTATATTGTTGAAAAGAAAGAATATATTGATTTTTTGATTAATTCAGATAGAAACGATTTGTTTAAATTAACTAAGTTTTTATCAGATAATAAAAATAAATATTTTGTAGGATATAATAATATTAATTTTGATAACCAAATAATAGAAGAAATAAATAGAAATATTGATTATTTATCATCTTTATCAAATTTAGAATTGTCTGAGTATATATGTAATTATGCTTCATCTTTAATAGAATTATCTAATCATAATTCCAGGTTACCTTATTCTGAAGAAAATTTTAGTTTTAAAGTTATAGATCTACCTAGAATATGGCATTTTTTCAATGAAAATCGTAGAACTAGTTTAAAAGTACTCGAATATGAAATGAGAGCTGAAACTATAGAAACTTTTGAATTTGATATAAATCAAGATTTTAAAGAGGAGGATATAGAAAAGTTAATATACTATTGTCATAATGATATAAAATATACTTACGAACACTTTAAATATACAGTAGGAGATACTAATCATATTTTATATAGAGGAGAAGATAAAATACAAGATAGATTAGATATAATTGAAGAAACAGGTTATAAATGTTTAAATTGGGATGATGTAAAAATAGGTTCAGAATCTAATAAATCAGAGTATCTAAGAATAACTCAAAGAGACGAAAAAGATTTAAAACCTAAAAGAATAAATTTTGCATACGGAAAATGTTTTAAAGAATTTTTTCCTAAAACTGTAAAATTTAATACTCCAAATCTTAAAAAATTTATTAATGAAATAGGTAATGAAAGAATCAAAAAAAATATTAAAAATAAAAAACAGGAATTTAAATTTAGATTTAATAATGAATTAGTTTCTACTATCGCAAAAGGAGGGATACATAGTAATGATAAACCTAGATTTATTAAACCTGAAGAAGATGAAATATATCTTCAAATAGATATTGGAGGACAATATCCAAATGCAATGGTTAAGTATAAAGCTTTTCCTAAACACTTAGGTCTTCCTTGGAACAAAGTAATTGAAAGTAATATAATTAAAAGAGATTTCCATAAAAAGGAATATAAATTAACAAAGAATAGAAAACATAATTCTATTCAGAAAATGTTAAAATTAAGTAATAATGGAGGTTCATGATATGTTAAATATAATACCTTGTGTACCTAAAATCGGATAAATTGCTGGAATATCCATAGTGAAATGGACAATCAGCAGCCAAGCTTAAGAAATGAGTAAAAGTATTAAGTGGGTCCAACGACTAGAGAATGAGTATCATAAACAATAAATTCTCCACGAACATCCGACATATAGAAATATATGATGATATAGTCTAAACTATATGTATATATAAAGATATAGAGCTACAGATAAAGAGCTGTAGGTTAATTACAATTGATGGTAAATTAAGTAGTAAAGGTGATTGGCAGGAAGATCCTTGTACAATGTATCAAATTACTATAGGTTGTCAGCTAGAAATTTTAATGGTTACTGAAAGATTACTTGAAAATAAATTTAGAGTACTTTCTCAAAATACTGATGGGTTAGATCTTATTTTTAAAAGAGATAGATTAGATCAGTTTTTTAATTTAATGAATGAACTTGAAATAGAAATAGGTAATGATAAAATTGGTAATTTTGAATATACAGAATTTGAATGGTTTGCTCAATTAACTGTTAATGATTATTTAGCTAAAAAGAAAGGTGAATGGATTAATAGAGTATTTTATCCTCATAAAAGTAAAGATGAAGGAGATCATTTAAAAGCTAAAGGTGATATGGAATATTGGAAAGAATTAAATAAAAATAGTTCATTTAGTATAATACCTTTAACTCTTCAGAATTATTTTGATAAAGGAATAGATTATGCAGAATTTATAGAAAACCATAATGATATTTTTGACTTTTGTGCAAGGAGCAATGCTGGATGGGATTTTGATCATGTTGAATTTAGTAATAATTCTAATAAAAAATTGCCGAAACTGGTAAGATATTATGTGGGGAAGAAAGGGGTAAATGTAATGAAAGTGGTAAAAGAAAATTGTCTAACTAATGCAAATGATACAAATATCAGACCTGCAACAAAACTAAAAACTGTATGTAATACATTAATAAAAAGTACATGGAAAGAACACTTGGATAATGTAGATAGACAATGGTATATAGACGAAGTAGAACTAATGATTAAATCTATATTATCATCTAAGAAAAAAACAGAAATTAAAATAGTTCCAAAAATTCAATTAAAAATTGATTTCTAAATTTAATATAATAGAAATAGCAGAATTAGAAAAATTAGGTTGTTTATGTACTCCTTATACCGGAAATATAAATAATCTAGTTTTTTCTATTAATGCTAAAACAGGTATAGTTTTAGATATTTACATAGAAAAAAAGGGGAAAATTGTAAATATTATAACTTTTGATAATATTTCTTTTGAAGAATTAAAAGAGAAAATAAAAGAATATAAAAATGGAAAATAGTAAAATTTACAAGGCATCTGGAGAAATTATTGATATTTATCCTGAAAATAATAAAAATTTTAGTTTAACAGAACTCCAAAATATTGTTGGAGGATATATTGAAATTATATTAACAAATAAACCAGGTTATCTTTTAGTTTTAAATGAAGAAGGAAAACTTCAAAATTTAAGATATAATGAGGAAGCAACTAAATTAGTTGATAAAGTGATTCAAAATAAAGATTTTATAGTAGGAGACGTATTATATTGTAAGAAGAAATTTATAAAATAATGATAACAGAAAAAAACTTAGATATATTAAATTATATATGTAACCAATTAGGAAAAAGGATTTTACCTCAATATTTTTACGAAAAGAATCCAGATTTAATGAATAAATGGCAAAATCAAATATGTAGACAAAGTCATGTAATCACCAGTTATTTTTTAAATAAATGGTTGAATAAAGACTCTCTAAAATTTAATATAAATTTTTATGAAAGTATATTTAGAGATGAATTTACATTAATTAATTATGATCATTCTTGGATATTTATAAGTTCAATTAATAACCCAAAAGAATGTTATATTTGTGATATTGCTAGAATTTCTTCTCATATAGGATTTGTTAAAAGTAATTCTAATGATCCAGATTTATTTTTAAAAGACAAAGAATATAAAAAAATGAGAAAATCCTATGATTATAATGAATTATTAAAACTGAATGAATACTATACAAATATAAAAGGTATTGATATAGTAAAAGATATTGAAGAAAGATTAACTAAATGTAGATTAAATTATGAATGTCAATAAACTTCCAGTAATGAAAATTTGTTGTAAAACTTGTCCTTTTAAATTAGATGAGAATGGAGTTTTTCAAAATGTAGAATTAGTAAATAAGGTAACAGATAGAACTTTATTTAAAGGACAACAAATATGTCATTCTACTCAGGATTTTACAAAAAAAGGTGAAAAATCTTATAAAAATAGATGTAAAGGCTCGTTTGATTATAACAATATTATATATAAACGATTAAAATTAATAAAATAATGCATTATTATCAACATGCTGAACTTTCAGCAAAAAAATTCAATTGTAATATAGAAGACACTTTAAAATTACATAAAATAATGGACAGTAGTAAAAATTATCATGTCCATTTTACACATAGATTATTTTCTCATAATACATGGTTTATTCAAATTGTAACAGATTTAATTGGAGATACTATTCCTAATACAAAAATGGGAGGTTATTTGAGTACTAGAGATATTCTCTTTGAGCATTTAAGAGAAGATTTAAATGGAGAATGTCCTACTATTAAAGATTGGTTAAATTCTTTTGAAAGTTTAAACATTAAACCTGAAGCAACTAGATGGTTTAATAGACCAAGAAAATCAGATTTAGAATTATTAAATGTAAAATAAATAAAAATGACAAAAAAAGAGTTATTAGAGAAGATTAAAAATATACAAATAATTGTTGATGGTGGAGGTGATAGTGGAGAAGTGAATATTGAAGGTATAGATGATTCGGATTTATTAGATGCTATTACTGATATAGTTTATGATACAATAGACTATGGTTCTTTTGCTGGAGAATTTCAAGTAAATCTTAATTCTACATTAACTAATGAAGGAATATATTTAAATGGAAATGAGGTCTCGTATGAATCTAGAAAAAATGAAATTGCTGAAGAATTTGAAATAGATATTCCAGAAAATCTTATAGGAATTATTGATAGTCTAAATATATATGCTTCTGATGGAGATTCAGAAAATATAAGAGTTAATATAAAAAATGGAATTTGGAATGATGAATTGGATGAATTTGAAAAAAATATATTAGATAAATTTATAGAAGTGGTAGAATTTAATACTGAACATGATAGATATTATATAGACGAAAATATAAAAATAAATAAAGAGCAAAATAGTATAAAAATCAAAATAGATTTTTGGGATTATTATGAAGAAGAAAAATCTTTTTATATAGATTATGATGATATATTAAATAAATTAAAAGTATCAGATGATGAAGAAAAATAATTATGTTATAGAAGGAGTAAAAGGATTTGATTGTGATCAATTCTATAAAGCATTAAAAACAAAATACAAACTTTATAATGTTTTTAACAGAGAAAATCCTAACTTTCCAGAAGATTTAAGAGAAAATATCAGAGAATTTTGGAACAATATAGAAGAACTTACTTTTAAAGAATGCATTCTTGAAAAGAATAATGAAAAAAAGAGAGTTTTATTTTCAGCTTTTGGACCAGAAAATATACTAAAATCTATTAAGTCAGAATTAGTAGATGATCAAACTATCACTAAAGATAATTATAAAGTTAACGAATTAGGTAAAATAGAAAAATATGTATTAAAAGATAATTATAAATTACATAAATTTAAAACATCTGAATTAGGAATTCAAATAAACAGATTTTCTTCAAAAGAAGAATTCTTATCAATAGTTGAATGTAACTGTACAACAACTGGAAGAAAGTATTTTTTATTTGTACCTAATAATTATAAAGATTCAATAGAAGCAATTTCTTCTACAATAAGAATACCTTTTTATACAATGGATCATAATCATATAGAACATTTATATAGACACGGAGATGTAATTATGTTGAAAATGAAAGATTCTTTCAAAGAAAAACCTTTAATTAATATTTTATACCCTATATCAAAAGATATATATCTTGAAAAATTAATATGGCAATCATAAAAAATAAAAATAATGAAAAAAGTTAAAAACTTATTACTTAAAAAAGGAGAAGGTGAACATAGTCATATTATATCTTCTTCTAAAGATTTTATAAAATATAAAAATCTTGGAGAAAATTTAATGTTGTTGGAAGTCCCAAAAGACTCAAAAGTAACTCATGAAGAACATGGAACAATTATACCTAAAAAAGGTAATTATTATGTTATATCTCAACAAGAATTTGATCCTTTACTAGGAGATTTTAGAGCTGTTTTTGACTAACAAGAAATAACCTGTACCCTTGAAAAACTCGTATTAATGATAAGCAGGTTACTCTCCGAATAAAAGGGTAGGAATAGGAGATATTTTAATTTAAATTAAATTTTATAATGTTAAGTAAAACAAAATGGGTATATAGAGGTAGACCTATTAAAGATATTTCAGATATACCTAAATGTTGCTTATTTATGGTGTATATTATTCACTTCGAAAATGATGAGTATTACATAGGGTCAAAACAAATTTACTCTGTAACACATCCAAAAATAAGTAAAAAGAGGGCAAATGAACTTTACTCTGGAAAAGGAAGAAAACCTATAAGAGAGGAAAAAATAAAAGAAAGTGACTGGAAGACATATAAATCAAGCTCATCTATAGTTAAAGAGATGTTAAAGAAACAGGAAGCTAAGTTTTTAATATATGGTTTTTATAGTAGCAAAAAAGAAATGTTAGCTATGGAGGCATACAAAATCTTAGAGGCTTTTTGTAGTAGAGATGACAAAGTATTAAATGAATGGGTATCAATTAAAACTGGAAAATTATGAATTTAGATATATGGTTTAGTATTGGCGTAAGTATTGATTCAGACATAGATCCCTATAAATCTGAGGAAAATTGGGAAAAAATTGCTAAATTAGCAGTTGAAAAATTATTACAGAATTCAAAAAGTTATATAAATATTGAGAACATAGAAGAAATAACAAAATGGGAAGACTAACAAAACTAGATATAATTAGACCTACATTAATAAACTATAGAAAAGAGGATGATTACTTTTCATATAGTAAACTTTCTACTTTTCTTAAAGATAAAGTTAAGTATTATAAAAAGTTTGTACTTAAAGATAATAGTATTGATGATGATGATGAAACAAAAGAACTCCAGTTTGGAACTATGGTTGATTTATTTATAACAAATGAGGAAGATTTCGATAATAAATTTGCTATATTAAAAGAATTACCAAGTCCTCAAATGAGGAAATTTTGTAATTTAGTATATAAAAATATGAAAAATTACAAAGAGTTTTCAGAAGTATTAAAACAATCTTATGAGGATTTAAAAGATTGGAATGGAGGAAAACTTAAATCAGGATTTAAAAATTTTATAGAAAATTTTGATACTGATGTACCTCAAGAATATTTTAAAAATATACTTGATGAAAAAATTATAACTGATGAAGTTAGTAGAAGTAAAGCTTATAACATTGCTAAAAAAGTAAAATCAATTAAACAGTTTGCTCCTAAATCTGAAAGTTCTGAAATATACAGAAAATTTCAAATAGTTTTTAAGTTAGGGGAAGATAAATTCGGAGCAGAAATAGATGAATTTGAAGTATGTCATGAGGAAAAAAAGATTTATTTATATGATTATAAAACATCTTCTTTTTTAGATAATTTTATTTTTATGGGATTTCTCAAATTTAATTATTATTTGCAAAGTAGTTTGTATAAATTCGGTTTAATTGAATGGGCAAAAAATAATCTACCAGGTTATACTGTAGAAAACATGGCTTTTAAAGTAATGGATAGTAATAATTATATGGAACCTCTTCTATTTAAAACTAATGATTGGCATTATGAATCAGGATTCACTGGATTTTTTGTAGGAAAAAAATATTATAAAGGTATAATAGAAATAATAGAAGAAATAAAAGAATCTCAAAAAGAAAATATTTGGAGAATGAGTATTGAAAATTATAAAAATAAAGGTATTGTAAACATTCCAAATTTTAGTAAAGAATGATAATAGAAGAAGAGGGAAAATATATAAATATATATAAATATTGGCAAAAGAGTAAAATTCTATTGCCCTTAGTAGATTCAGATAAAAAATTAAAAAAATTTGTAAATAATACCTACTTATTTTGTGATGATTTAGATGAATCTATATTAGATGGTTACCTTTTATGCGAAGTAAGTAATCTAAAAGAAAAAATTGAATTAGATAATTTAGTAATGGAAATGGATACCGATAAAGGAACTAAATTATTAATATTAGATACAAAATTAGAAGAATCCGATATTGAAAATTTTATTCAAGGTAAATATTCTAAATTAAGTTTTAGAATTAAAAAACTAATAGTTAAATATTACTATAATGGAAATGCAGAATTTAAGGATATAGAAAACGATATATTAAAAGGTAAGGTAAAAGGATATGCTCATTTTTATTGTATTTTATTTCCAAATAATGTAAAAGAGAAAATTATAGAAGATTTAGTAAATCATTATAAATTATTCGATAATATACATGAAGCAGAAAAAGCTCTACCTGATGAATTGGCACTAAGTCCTAGTATAGAAAAAGAAACATTTAAAAATAAAATAATATGATAATTAAAAAGGAATTAATTGAAGAACTAGATAAAATAAGAAAAGAACAAGAAGAAAATGGAATATTTGTAAATTATATTCACTTAGATGTATTAATGAATATTATAAAAAAATTAGATATATATGAAGGAATAAGTGAAGATAAAATACGATACTAAAAAGAAACAATTTTTTCATTAATATATTAGGAAAATTAATAAGATTTTAGAAAATGAATATTTGAAAATACTAATAATTTTCCTTATTTTATATATACTATGAAAGAGGAAATATTCTATAATAAAAAAGAAGATTGTATTATGAAATTAATAAATAAGGGAAATTTTATATATTATAATGAACTAAGTAATAAATATATAAATAATAAAGATTTATTAACAATAGAAGAGTGTTATAAAATATTATCTAATAAAGAATTGAAAAACTTAATAAATATATAATGAAAGGTAAAAAATTTCTTAGTGATTTAAAATTGCATTCAGATTACTTAAAATGGAATTCTGATAAATCCAGATATGAAACCTGGGAAGAAGCCCAGGAAGATATAATTAATGGTCATAGAGAGAAATACAAAGAATATGATATTGAATCTTATTTAGAAAGTGCTTTAGAAAGTCAGAAAAATCAATTAGTTTTAGCAAGTCAGAGAAATTTACAGTATAGATATCCTGAGATTCAGAAACATAACATACGAATGTATAACTGTTGTGGATCATTACTTGCTAAAAATATTTATTTTCAACAGTATTTTTATATATTATTGTGTGGAACAGGGTTAGATTTTTCAGTTAGAAAAATATTTATAGAAAATTTATCTAATATTAAAAAAAGGGAAAATGGAACTGTAACATATGTAATTAAAGATAGTATAGAAGGATGGGCAGATGCATTAGGTGTATTATTATCTTCATATTTTATTGATAATCAACCTTTTCCCGAATATGCAGATTGTAAAATCAGATTCGATTTTTCTCAGATAAGAGAAAAGGGTTCGTTTATATCTGGAGGGTTTAGAGCACCTGGTCCAGATGGATTAAAACAATCTTTAGAAAGAATTGAGAAATTACTTGACAATTGGATAGAAACTGAGGGGAATGTAATTAGACCAATACTTGCATATGATATAATAATGCATATATCAGATGCTGTTTTAAGTGGTGGAGTTAGAAGATGTCTAGCAAAAGGAAGTAAGGTTCTTACAGAAAAAGGTACTTATAAACTAATTGAGGATATAGTTATAGGAGATTCAGTAAAAACAATGAATGGTTATAAAAAGGTAACAAATACCTTTGTACAAGGCAAACAGAATACTATTAAAATAACCCATCAAGGAGGGGAAATTAACTGTACTAGAAATCATAAAATAGCATGTTTTAATGGAGAAAAAGTTATATGGAAATTGGCAGGAGATTTAGAAGGAGATGAATTGTTAGTATTTAATAATTTGGAATACGAAGGGGACTATATAAATAAACTTCCTGAATTTTCTTATAATAAACCTCTTATGTCCACTACTTGTACAGACATAGTGATTCCTGAGCTTGATGAGGATATGGCATATTTAATAGGAATTATACAAGGTGATGGATATATTCATTTAGAATCTGGGAGAGGTCAAATTTCAATTGCTGTGGAAGGGAACAACTTAGAAAAAGCTGAAAAAATAAAAACTATAGCTAATAAATTTGGAGTAAACTTTTCAATTTTTTCTCCTAGAGAAGATGATAATTGTTATAAAATAAGATGTTCTAGTAAACAATTAGCAGAATACCTGCAAAAACATGTAAAAAAACCAAAAACAGCTTTTAAAGTTCCAGATTTTATTTTAAATTCCTCAAATAATATAAAAAAGGCATATATTACAGGAATTTTTTGTTCGGATGGCAGTTTTAAGACCAGACCTGCATTAGTTTGCTCTTCAGTGTATAAAGAGTTTCTAAAGGAATTACAATGTCTATTATCTAGTCTAGGAGTAACAAGCAATATAAAAAATATGACTTTTAAGAGTAGAAAAAGTCACTGGCAGGATTTATATTCATTAAATGTAAGAGGAATTTCTAATTTTAATAATTTTTATAACCTACTATTAGATGTTAAGAAAAAGAAAGATAAAAAATTATATATTAAAGGATTAAGTAATATTAAAAATAGTATAGAAAACATTCAACCTATTAAAATAAATAGTATAGAAGAAGGGGAGAATTTAGAGACATTTGATATAGAAGTTGCTGATGAACATTCATTTATATGTGAAGGTGTACTTGTACATAATAGTGCCTGTTCTATTTTAATAGATGAAGATGATACTGAAACTATCAATGCTAAAATAGGTAATTGGAGGGAAGAAAACCCTCAAAGAGCACGAAGTAATAATGCTATTGGGTTAATACGTAAGAATTTGACAAAGGATAAATTAGATAAAATATTATCTATGAATCAAGGAGATAATGATATCTCTTTTATTATTGTAGAGGATGAATTTGAAATATCAAATCCATGTAGAGAAATAACTTTCAGACCAGTTTTACCAAATGGTGAAATAGCAATACAACTATGTAATCTTTGTGAGATAAATGCCGAAAAATGTACTACTAGAGATAAGTTCCTACGAGCTTGTACTGATGCTAGTATATTAGGTACATTACAAGCAGGATATACTGATTTTCCATATCTCGGAAAAGACACTGAAGATTTAGTTAAAAGAGAGGCTTTATTAGGAGTTTCTATTACTGGATGGATGAACAATCCAAAGCTCTTTAATCCTGAACTTTTAAAAGAAGGTGCACAAAAAGTAATAGATACTAATGAAGAACTTTCTTCTATTATAGGCATTAATCCAGCAGCAAGAACTACATGTATAAAACCATCAGGTAATGTTAGTGTAGTATTAGGGACAGCTTCAGGAATCCATCCAGAACATTCTGAAAGGTATTTTAGAGTAATGCAGTTAAATAAAGAATCAGATACTGCAAAATGGTTAAATGAAAATATGCCTTTTCTATTAGAGGAAAGTGTATGGAGTGCCACTAATTCAGACTATGTTGTATTTGTACCTATTATAAACCCAAAAGAAGGATTGTATAAAAAAGATATGAAAGGGATAAAACATCTTGAATTAATTAAACTTGTTCAGGAAAATTGGGTCAATTCAGGAACAAATACTAAATATTGTTTAAAACCATGGTTAAAGCATAGTGTGTCATGTACAGTTATTATAGATAACATTAAAGATATGACAGAATATATCTTTGAAAATAGAGATAATTTCAAGGCTGTATCTTTTCTATCAGATTATGGGGATAAAGACTTTAACCAGGCTCCATTTACTTCTGTAAAGACAATGGGGGAATTAGTAGAAGAATATGGTAAAGGTGTTCTATTGGTATCAGGGTTAATTGTAGATGGTTTACATTACTTTCATGATAATTTATGGGAAGCCTGTGATTATATACTTGAATCTGATAAGGAGTTATCAGGAACTAGAGAACAAGTATTATTAAAAGAATATTGGCTTAAAAGGGTTAAGAAATTTTCTAAGAATTACTTTAAGGGAGATATTAAAAAGACCATCTACTGTCTAAAAGATTTACATTTATTCCATAAATGGGAAACTATAAACAGACAGTTTAAAGAAGTTGATTTTAGTAAAATTTTAACAAAACCTGAATACAAAGACGTATCTAACTATGCTTCAATGGCATGTTCAGGAGGTAGTTGTGAAATTACTAGAATATAAAGATGAAAAAGAAAATAAAAAAGGTTGCCTTAGAAGAAAACTATAACTTATTTGTATGTGCTTTGGGAGGTATTTATTATATATTAAAACCATATAGTGAACATCTCCCAATCTTTAATAGAAGTAAGATATTTATAGATACTGGAAGTAAAAAAGATATTATGAAAACATATAATAAGATCGAAAAGAATAAACAATTAATAGAATGGGCTTATTAATAAAAACTAAAGTAAAAGAATCAAAAATCCAAGGTGAAGGTTTATTCACCTTGGAATATATTAAAAAAGGACAGATTATATTTGAAGATTCCGATTTAACAAGAATAAAAGAAAGTACATATAATCAATTAAAAATTAAAAAATTAAACGAATGGATTGATAAATATTGTACAATAAAAGATAATTCGTATAGAAACTCTCATTTATTATATGAAAAAATTTATTTTGTAGATAGAGATAATATGATATATATAAATCATTCTATTAATCCTAATATAGAGTTTGTCGATAATATAGCTGTAGCATTATCAGATATAAATGAAGGTGAAGAATTAACTTGTAATTATTTAGATATAACCACAGAAGAACATTTTAAATTTTTAATAAATGGATATTGATGATATTACATTAAATATTTTCTTTATCTATTGTTGGAAACATAAACCTAAAAGGTGTCAATGTGGATGTGGAAAACATTTACCTGATTCTCTAAATAAATGTTGTATGGACCATACCTTAGATAAATCAAAATATCCAGAATGCAAATACTCTAAAAGTAATATAGCTTACTATACACCTGATTGTCATAGTAGAAAAACAAATGGATTTTTTTCCAATAAACAATTAGAAAAATATAAAGAAGCTATCGAAAATTATGATTTTATTAAGGAAGAAAGTCTTAAATTTGAGGAGAAAGTAAAAAATAAATTATACGATAAATAAATGGCAAAAAAAGAAAAAAAAAGTTTAAAAGAATTAGTAAACGCATTAAGTAAAAAATATGATTCTATATCTACAGGAGATGTGACAGAACCAATAGATAAGGTGATAAGTACAGGAAGTATCGGTTTAGATATAGCAACAGGTATAGGAGGGATTCCTGTTTCAGCAACAGTAGATAAAAATGGAAATCTAACTAAAAAAGCAGGTAAAATTATTGAATTAGTTGGAGATGGTAGTGGAGGTAAAAGTACTTTAGCATTACATATAATAGCAAATGTCCAAAAGGCTAACTTAAAAGTAATTTTAATGGACTCTGAAAATAGTTTTGATAAATTTTATGCTGAATCAATAGGCGTAAATGTAAAAGATCTAATACTTATAAAATTAGATGAAAGTGGTGGGGAGGGAGCCTATTCAAAAATGCAAGAATTAATAGAAACTGGGGAAGTTGGATTGGTTGTTATTGATAGTTATAATGGATTTCAGCCTTTAAAAATACTGGAAGACGGATTAGATTCTGCTAATATGGGTCTTCATAGCAGAATGATGTCTAAATTATGTGCAAAAGCTAATAGTTGGAGTATAGAATATGGAACTACCTTCATTTTAATTGGTCAATTTAGAACAAATATCGGTCAAATGCATGGAGACCCATCTGTAACACAAGGAGGTCGAGGATTAGAGTTTTATGCCCATATGAGAATTAGAGCAAGTCGTAGCATTACTATAGAAAATAGTCAATTTGAAGGAAATTCATCTAAGGGTTTAAAAATTGGAAATCTACATAAAGTAAAAATATTTAAAAATAAACTGGCTCCTCCGTTTAGAGAAGCTGAATATAACATCACTTATGGAATTGGAATAGATAAAGTAGATGAAATTATTAGATTAGGTAAAGAGTATGGATTACTAAGTAAAAGATCTCCTTATATCACCTATAATAATACAAAATTTGATGAAAATGTATTTTATAAATCAATTCAAGATAATGATGAATTTTATACCGAGATAAAAGATAAAATTATAGATTGTTCTAAAAATAATAGCCTTCAAATAGAGGTTCCTGAATTAGAAATAATTAAAACAGTTAGTGATAATATTGCAAATGAATTAATAAAAGAAGACAATGAGGAAAAATAATAAGGTATATATAGACATCCTTGTAGATATTGCAATGAGATGTAACTTAAATAAGTTATTCTTAGAACTTCTTACTTTAAAACAAAGTAGTGAATTGTATGAATTTGACAATTGAGGAAAGAAATAAGATTAAAACAAAGGTTCAGGATGAGATTGTTGAGATATACAAATCTCATCCTTTCCTTATTATTGAAATGGGTACAGGGTGTCATGAAAAAGATCATCCAATATTAATGTATGATGGATCAATAAAAAAAGTACAAGATATAAAAGTTAATGATTTGTTAATGGGTGATGATTCTACCCCCAGAAGGGTTCTTAGAGAAATTAAGGGATTTGGAAAAATGTATAAAATAATACCAAAAAAAGGTGAAGAATTTATAGTTAATGAAGATCATATTTTATCATTAGAAAAAACAGGTGTAGAAAAATCTAGAATGAATTTATATCCTAAAATTTTAAATATATCTGTAAAAGATTATATTAAATTAACTCCACATATTAAACATTTATATAAATTATATAAACGTTCTGTTGAATTTGAATCTAATTTTTATGATGAAAAATCTTATTACATAGGGTTATGGTTAGGAGATGGAAGTATAAAATCAGCAAATATTACTAATATTGATCCAGAAATAATAGAATATTTAAAAGAATTATGTAAAAAAGAAGGTTGTAATTATAAATGTATTGACGGTATTCATCACTTAATATCTGGAGATGGTAAAATTAATAATTTATGTTCTTATTTGAGAAATATAGGAATTATAGATAATAAACATATTCCATTAAAATATCTAAACTCAAATAGAAAAAATAGATTAGAACTATTAGCTGGACTTTTAGATAGTGATGGATATTTGGATAAAGATGCGCCCGGTTTTGAAATTATTCAAAAGAATGAAAGGTTAGCTAATGAGATTAAATATTTAGCTTTAAGTTTGGGTTTTTACTGCTCATTAACGGTTGTTAAAAAAACATGTTATAATTGTAAAAATAAAGAACCTAGACAATATTTTAGATTAAATATATATGGGAAAGTAGATCAGATCCCTTGTAAAATTAAAAGAAAGAAAAGAATACAAATAATAAATAAAAAAACTACAGTCTTACCAAATAGAACAGGATTTGATTTAGAAGAAATTGATAATAATGAATTTTTTGGATTTGAATTAGATAAAAATCATTTATATATAGATGGTAATTTTAGAGTACATCATAATAGTGGTAAATCCTGGGCAACTGTAAGATGTATAAAACAGTCTAAGTCCAAATTACCTTGGCTTATTCTCGTTCCAGAAATAGCTCAAATTGATAATTTTAAGAAAGAGTTTATAAACTCAGGAAATGAAAAATTATTAAATAGTGTTACAATAGAATGTTATGCTTCTTTTAAAAACTATAAAGATAAATCTTATAATATTGCTTTAAATGAGGTCCAATCTTTATCTGATGCTAGATTTGATATATTAAAAACAATTAACTACAATTCAATTATTGCAGATAGTGCAACAATTCCTGAAGACATTAGATTAAAATTACATATATTAAGGAAAGATTGGTATACATATAATCTACCACTTAAAGAATCTATTGAATTAGGAATAATTCCAAAACCTTCTATTTTTGCAATTTCTTGTTCATTATCTTCATGTAAAGAAAGATTTAAGTACAAAAGATTTGGTAAAGATTTAAATCTATCTGCTGAAAAATATTATGAAACTATAAATGCAGATATAAAATATTGGTCGGATAGAAGCAAAAAAGATAAACAACCATGGGTTTTTAATAAATTAATGTCTCTGGCATCACAAAGAAAAAGATTTATTTCAAGTGTAAAAACTGATAATGCCAAAAAACTTGTCTCTAAATTTATTAATGAGGATAGAAGGTTTATCTCTTTTTGTGGTTCTACAGAACAGGCTGATTTATTAGGTAAGGATTTTTCTATACATAGTAAAAAATCATCAAAGCATAATAAAAATATAATAGATGAATTTAACTATTTTACAATAAATAGGTTATTTGTTTGTGGTATGCTTATATCAGGAATGACTTTATCTCAATTAGATACAGGTTTAATTATTCAGTTAGATAAAGGAGAAGAAAACGATAGCCTGAAGTTTATTCAACAAGTCGGTAGAAGTCTTAGAAGTAATAATCCAGAAATCTATATTTTATATGTAAAGGGAACAATGGATGAAGAATATCTGAATAATGCCTTAAAAGTAATAGGAAAAGAATATTTAGTTAATTAAATAAATTGGGATGAATAAAGAAGTATTATTTAGTTCAAAAACAGATAATTGGTCTACACCAAAAGATCTTTACAACTCTTTAAATAATGAGTTTAATTTTGATTTTGACCCTTGCCCTTTAAGAAGTAAGGAAGATGGTCTAGAAATAGATTGGAAAGGAAATATTTTTATTAATCCTCCATATTCTAATGTAGCTCCCTTTTTAGAAAAAGGGGTAGAGGAATTAAATAAAGGAAATGCTAAAGTTTTAGTATATTTGCTTGCTTCAAGAACAGATGTAAAATGGTTTCATAAATATATTTATAATAAACCAAATGTTGAAATAAGATTTATAAAAGGAAGGCTTCATTTCGGAGATAGTAAAAATTCAGCCCCATTTCCAAGTATGATTGTTATATTTAGATAAAATTTAATATGAAAGAACCAAATAGAGAAAGAAAAGGAGAAATAAAGTATAATGTTAGCTTAAACGAAGAACAAAAATTAGCAAAATCCCTAATATTAGAATCTGAAATTTCTATAATTACTGGGGTAGCAGGTACAGGTAAAACCCTTTGTGCTGTACAAACTGCTATAGATTGTCTCCAAAAAAAGATGTGTGATAGGATTATACTTACTAGATCATTAGTAGAGGTAGATAATAATACCATGGGTTTTTTACCGGGTACAGCCCAAGAAAAATTAAATCCTTATTTGGAAGCAATGATGGATAACTTTGAAAAATGTATATCAAGAGAAAAAATAGATAATTTTATTAAATCTGGTCAAATTAAGGCAGGGCCTTTAGGATTTCTACGTGGGAAGACTATAAGTGATACTGAGATATGTATATTAGATGAGTCACAAAATACCACACCCAAAGAAATGGAGGCTCTATTAACAAGAATAGGTCGAGGTGGAAAAATTATAATAACTGGCGACCCTGCACAAAGAGATACAAAAAATGGAGGTATTACCGGATTAGATCTTGCAATAAATTTATCTAAAGCTATTCCTGAAATAAAACATATAAAATTAAAAGAAAATCACCGTTCGGATATAGTAGGTAAAATATTAAATTTCATATATGGAAGATAAATATAGGATTTTAACTTTTTTTTAATATATTAAGTTGTATATTTGCATTGTACAGGTATTAGATTCCACGGAGGAAGAGAATATGGCTACAATAAAGATATTTCCCTTAGTATTCATTTCCTCCGCCCTACGCAAGTAGGTGGCTCTTCTGAGCTGGATGAATATCTAAGGGTTTTTTTATTCTCTTTTCTGTTCAAGGCAGCACACAGAAGTACATAAAAGAAGCTATCCGTATGAGTCGGATAAAAAAAACAATACATACGTTAGGTAACTAACAAACTTAGTGTAAACGGTTAGGATTTAAAATACCAGTGCTTGCTCTGTTCAAAGCTAACAACAAGCGACTTCACACAAATCTTAACTGACTGAAAACTATAGAAATTTAAGACTTCTATATACCTCAAAGGAGGTGAAGGGCAGAAATGTTACACAGGTTTGAACCACAAAAAAAGATTATTAGTAGGGGAAGCGTGGTTAAACTCAATTATTCACTTTTACTAGTTTAGTAGTAAGGTGAAGGGTATAGAGCTTTTATTATCTAAAAATTTAGAAAAAAAAAATAAACAGAAATATGAAAAAAGTAGATGCATTTGGATATATAACAATATGTAATAGTATTGATACAGTAAGAATATCTGCAATATTTGAAATAGATGACCCTACAAATTTCTCAATGGGAAATCTTACCATTATAGAAGATAAAAGAGGAACAGATTCTTTTACGGAAGAAAATAAACTATTTACAGCAGATTCTTCAGAATGGATTAAAGATATATTATATAACTCCCTAAAACGAAAAGATTATTCTAATCCAGATGTTCTTGAGTGTAGACAAGCCTTAAAGGAATCAGGATGTAAAAGAAAAGATCTTATTTATTTGATTGAGAAGGCAAAAAGTTTAAATATAATATAGAATGGAAAATTTACATGGATGGATATTCACATATAATCAA